>ERZ1034984.316-NODE-316-length-54965-cov-12.657749_pt1 | contig 54965 bp, 50 predicted proteins | sample MGYA00520589_ERZ1034984 | MGnify/ENA primary metagenome ERZ1034984 (study PRJEB33766, sample SAMN09781790) | gut metagenome | biome: gut microbiome | host: Homo sapiens | place: Madagascar | study: EMG produced TPA metagenomics assembly of the PRJNA485056 data...
CGTTCATCCTGAGCCAGGATCAAACTCTCTGATAAAGTGTTTGATGCACTCAAGATAACAACTAGCTATCTCTCGTTTTACTGTTTTAAGGTTTTGTTCTTTAAAAAGAAACAATGAAGTTCGATTCACTAGATTCAAACTTCGCTTACGCTCGTTTTCATCAAGTTCCTTCGAACCGCATTCTCACTAAACTCACACTTCGTGTTCGTTAAGTGTTCATTGTGAATTTTCGAGAATCGTATGTGTTTCACTGTTTAGTTATCAAGGTTCTCTGTCTTTCGACAGCTCATTTATTTTATCACTGTCATTTCCGTTTGTCAAGAACTTTTTTAAGTTTTTTCAAACTTTTTAAATGACTTTTTGTGATTCGTCGTTGCATCAGCAACTCGTTTACTTTATCACATCCAGCAAAGAATGTCAACAAGTTTTTTCATTTTCTGTTAACTTTTTTAAAAGTATCAAAAAGAAAAATCCGCTTCATATCGAAGCGGATTAAATTATATCATTATGTTTTCTCTGCGTCAAGTGTTTTTTGTTAGTTTTTGTAAAATATATCCATAAAGAAGTTTACCAGTACATCATGCTTATATAACGCCTGCAAAATGCTGTCTTTTTCAACCAGTTCCAGGCCGCTTTTTCCAATATCACTGCTGCATAATATCGTCAGAAGCAAAAGTGCGATCCAGATAAAAAGGATTCCCTTCGCCACACCGACAATGCCTCCTGTCAGCCGGTTTGCGCCACTGATAAGCGGCAGCCCCGCAATCATATCCAATACAAGCATTGCCACACGTAATATCAGATTCGCAAGCGCATAAGCAAGCAGATACGATAGTCCGTTTATAATTGCCCGCGCCAGATACTCCGAGACATAGTCTCTAAATGTATCGACCGCAAGATATTGATAGGCTTCCTGTGTATTGTTAGCCACCAGATTTTTTTGCAGTATTTCCGGAAGAGGAAGCCGACTGATCAGGCTGTCTTCCGTTTCTTCATCCTCTCGGTTACCTTCCGTCACATCCTGAGTGTCAGAAAACTCGCGACAGCTCTCCTGTATTTTATCATACAGAGAAGTTTTTTCCATAAGGAATGTATTTACATACGGATTAATCATCCATGCAAGTGCAAGTGCAAGAAAGACAAAGAAAAATGAAACAATCTCCTTTATAAATCCTCTTCGATATCCTGTATATCCAGTAAAAAGCAACACTCCGATCGCAACCGCGCCTGCCCAAGTCACATTCATAAGCCACCTCTCAGCTGAGTTTGATCACATCAACTCCATTATCAAGAACCAGAAGATATCTGTTCCAGCCTGTTTTAATAAAGTTGCTGATTGTGCCATCTACTGTGCCACTGTACTTTTCGACACCCCTGCTGTTCATCACACTGATCTGAGAGCCGTTATACAGAAGTATGTTTCCGCCGCTGGCCTTGATTGTTGTATACGGAATATTAAATTTCTTTTCGAACTTCAGTCTTCCATCCGTCGAATAACCGCGCATGGTATATGGTTTATCTTTATCTCCGTTTTTGAACACCAGACCAATGATATTATCGTCATAAAATGTGCTGACAATTTCTTTATCAACTTTAATTGTTTCAACTTCTTTTGGAATCTGACCTCCTTTATAAAGAGTAAAACCGTCATCCCGAATAGCCGCCGAACGATTTCCATCCAGATACATGATCTGCGGAATCACCACGCCATCATACGTGTAGCCACTGACAATACGATCATCTTCGCTCTGTCCGACGTCTCCAAAGTTATAAAAAGCAACATAACTTGTCGTTTCACTTCCGTCAACAAACTGATACGCAACCATCATAATGTCGCCGCTGTCCGATACTGCCACATCCAGTGGATAGCCCGGATCTGCAAGATGTGTCTGATTCTCTGCGATCAGCGTTCCATCAGATCCGTAAAAGTTGATCCACGTCGCATCACCGCCATCAAGAATTGCCGCAACCATGCCGCTGGATGACACTCTGGCTTTTATGATATTGTAAGAAGTTGTCACACTGCCCGTCTCGCCATCTTTGTCAAACATTTCCAGAAGTGTGCCGTCCTGATCCGCTATAACAGCCCGATCATCCCGAACATCCGCCACCGGATTTTGCATCTCATACAGTGTACTCCAGTAAGCGTCCATAGTATCACTCACAAGCGAAGCCCCGTCCGGACTGTAACGCAGAATTTTGCCTGACATCTCCGCATAGTTAGTTGCCACAACATCCTCCTGCTCGCTCGCAGACAGAATTTTGTAATTATGGTAACTTCTCTTTTCCATGTAAAAGAAAAAGAGTGTCGCAACTGCTGCCACCGCCACAACAGTCATCATCGCACGACGTATTGCTGCACTCCGATGCTTTGACAGCCGTTCCTGATAGGCATCTTCCGGTGTTCTGTTCTGCCGGCTCTGTTCCATCTTTGCGTATTCAGCTTGGAGCTTTTTCTTTTTGTGTTTCCTTTTTATTTTTTTGATTATATTTGCCATTTTTATCCTTACCTTATAAATTGGTATTCTGTGCATTTTCTTCTATGCATTCTGTCTGGCAGAATGTCAACATTTTTATTATATCAAATTTTTTTCGGCAATACAATTACGGCAGTACAATTATCTGGCCCGGATAAATAATTTCATCTTCTGTAAGTCCATTCGCCTGACATATTTCCGCTACTTTTTCCATCGTTCCATATTTCGTTATACTGATCTGATAGAGCGTATCCCCCGGTTTGATCACATAGGAATTCCCGGTTCCAGTCGCCGTCTCAGCCGTACCGTTTCCTGCAGTATCAGAACTTTCCGCCGCTGCGCCTGTTTCAGCTGCCAGTTCCTGCCGCACACGCTGTTCTGCCTTTCTGTCATCAGATTCTTCTCTGTATATCTCACTCTCTGTTCTTGTTCCAGGTGTCGGAGCGATATTCTGCTCCATTGCCGACGTTGGCGTTGGTTTCACCATTTCCTCTGCTCGAGGTGTTACACTTACTTTCGGTTTTGTTGTTGCCTTTGGCGTTTCTGTGATCTTCGGTATCTGTGTCACTGTCGTTTTCACATTTTTAGTTTTATCCTTTATAACAGCAGATGCAGTCTCCGTCACTTCCTGTGGCATTTTATTACCATTCGAATAATTCTGGTAAAACTGCACTCCGACTGTCAGCACAGCCAAAGCAAGGCACGCTGTTGCCGCATAAGAAAACATCGATATCCTGCCCCCGTCTTCTTTTGGATGGTCTGAGTGTTTCTTCTGAATAATCTGCCGGAATGCACGCACAGCATCATCATGCACTTCTTCCTCCTGTGGCACAGATAATTCCGGATTTTTTTCTATCATATAATTTTGCATCTGCAGATTTTTTTCATAATAAATATAAAATCCGCTCTGTTTTACCATAAAGCTGTTTTCATAATGAAAAAAAGCTTCTTCGTTTTCCACCGGGTCCATCAGCATCAGCACTTTTTCTCCTCCGAAATGCTTGAGATGTATGCGAAGAATCATTTCCGTCACTTCCATCTGCTGCATCCTGCCCCCAAGAAACCATCCGACAATTTCTTCCCCTTCAAAATATTTTTCGGCATCCTCATGAATCTGCTGCCACATGGCATCTGTAAACTCAATGTGTTCCTGTGAAATTTCTCCGCCCGAAACAAGCACTGCACCTCTGATAAAAAGATAGCATGTCCCGGCATCCCATTTCGTCTCCCCCATAAAAACAGCCAGGTGGCGTTCTTTTTCCTCTTTATTCTCTCCGGAAGCCGCGGCACGCCCCAGAAATGTATATACATAATCTTCCATATAGACCCTGTAATTCTGATCTGTCGTTCCTATCTGCCGTACATTTCTGGGCAACTGAAAAATCCCTTCATTTCCTTTTGCATGCTGCTTTTCGTCCTTGTAGACAACCTCTATCATGTCACATCACCCCTTCAGGCATCAGAATAGCACAGGAAAGTTGCGGATTTTAGCAGAATCTAAGAGCGCAGCAAAAGAATTTAGCGACATATTTTGCAGTGTGCATATTTCTTTCCCAGGAGGATAAAATAGAAAATAAAAAATGTGGAGATAAAGCTATGACTTTTTATATAGATACGCGCTATGCAAATTGTTCCCGTGAAATTTGCAGGCTTTTAAAAGCATGTATTCTCGAACAGACGCGCGAGTGGTCTGAAATTATATTTTTGTGCATCGGTACAGACCGTGTCACCGGCGACTGCCTCGGTCCCTATATTGGTGCGCAGCTCAGCAGTCATGCATTCCCGATGGTTCATGTATACGGTACGCTTTCAGCCCCTGTTCATGCGCTCAATCTTACCGATACCATGCAGGAAATACAAAAGCGTCATCCCGGCAGTCTGATCATCGCCATTGATTCTTCACTTGGACAAAAAAAGCACCTCGGGTATGTGACCATTTCAAATGGCGCACTCTACCCGGGTGCTGCTGTTCATAAAAAATTGCCGCCTGTCGGACATATTCACATTACAGGAATTGTCAATGTGTCCGGTGTTCTGGAACATCTGACGCTCCAGACAACACGTCTGTCCACCGTGATCTCCATTGCCGATCAGATCACTGATGGTATTTTGTATATGATACCGTTGATCTCAAAATGCGGATTTATACAAATTCTTTGACCTGTTTGTAGATACCCTCTGCATCCAGACCATATTTCTCAAGAAGAGCTACTGCCGGACCGGATTCTCCGAATACATCATTGACACCGATACGTTTTACCGGTACAGGTGCTTTCTCGGAAAGGCATTCGCATACAGCTCCACCAAGACCGCCAATTACAGAATGTTCTTCGACAGTTACAACTTTTCCGGTTTCTTTGGCTGCTGCAACGATCAGATCTTCATCCAGTGGTTTGATGGTATGGATGTTGATCACTTTTGCATCAATTCCGTCTGCAGCAAGTTTTTCTGCTGCTTCAAGGGATGCCGCAACACAAAGGCCGTTAGCAACGATTGTTACATCTTTTCCCTCACGAAGAACGATTCCTTTGCCCATTTCGAATTTGTAATCTGGTCTGTCGTTGATTACCGGAACAGCCAGACGTCCGAATCTCATATATACAGGTCCTACATATTCATATGCAGCTTTGACCATAGCTTTTGCTTCGATGTCATCAGCAGGGCTCATAACAACCATACCCGGGATTGCTCTCATAAGGGCAAAATCCTCACAGCACTGATGAGTCGCACCGTCTTCACCAACGGAAATACCGCCGTGAGTTGCGCCAACCTTTACATTCAGATGCGGATATGCAACAGAGTTGCGAAGCTGTTCGTAAGCACGTCCTGCTGCGAACATTGCAAATGTGCTGACAAAAGGTACCTTTCCGGTCGTCGCAAGACCTGCACCGATACCTACCATATTACACTCTGCGATACCACAGTCGATGTGACGATCCGGAAATTCTTTCTTAAACATTCCTGTCTGAGTAGCTGCAGCAAGGTCAGCATCCAGAACAACAAGATCATCGTGTTCTTTACCAAGTTCTACCAGAGCGCTTCCGTAGCTGGCTCTTGTGGCGATTTTCTTTACTTCTGACATAATGCTTCACCTACTTTCTCCAGATCTTCCATTGCCTGTGCATACTGCTCGTCGTTCGGGGCTTTTCCATGCCATCCGACCTGGTTTTCCATAAAGGAAACTCCTTTACCTTTTACGGTCTTCATGATAATGGCTGTCGGCATTCCTTTTACAGTTTTTGCTTCGTCGAATGCAGCCTTAAGCTGATCCATATCATTTCCGTCTGCAACATTGATCACATGGAAATTAAAAGCTTCAAATTTCTTGTCAATCGGATATGGCGAGCATACTTCATCTACCTGTCCGTCGATCTGAAGTCCATTGTTGTCTACGATTACAACAAGGTTGTCCAGTTTGCGGAACCCTGCAAACATAGAAGCCTCCCATACCTGTCCTTCCTGAATCTCACCATCGCCAAGAAGAGTGTATACTCTGTAAGATTCGTTGCTGAGTTTTGCAGAAAGTGCCATACCTACTGCCGCAGAGATTCCCTGTCCAAGAGAACCGCTGGACATATCAACGCCCGGAATATGCTTCATATCCGGATGACCCTGCAGATAGGAGCCGAGATGACGAAGTGTCTTGAGGTCTTCCTTCGGGAAATATCCTCTCTCAGCAAGTGCAGAGTAAAGTCCCGGTGCAGTGTGTCCCTTAGAAAGAACGAAACGGTCTCTGTCTGCTTTCTTCGGATCTTTCGGATCGATATTCATTTCTTCAAAATACAGATATGTGAATAAATCTGCTGCTGATAAGGAACCGCCCGGATGACCGGCTTTTGCAGCATGAACTGCGGTAACGATGTCTTTGCGGACTTCGTTCGCAATTTTCTGAAGTTCTAATTTCTCCATGATGTTCAATTTCTCCTTTTAATAATTTGCAACAAACTTATGCTACAATTAATTTCCGCACTCGTCAAGTAATATGTACCTAAAAAGCTTTTTATTGCATTTTTATTTGTCACCGAATACTGCTTTATAATCTTTCTGGAATTTTTCGATTCCGGCATCTGTCAGAGGATGTTTTGTCATCTGCTCGATTACCTTATATGGAACTGTTGCAATATCAGCACCGGCAAGAGCACACTCTGTTACATGGATTGGGTGACGAACACTCGCGCAGATGATTTCTGTAGTAATTCCTGCAACATCAAACATTTCAACGATCTGGCGGATAAGCTGAAGTCCGTCTGTAGAAATGTCATCCAGTCTTCCGAGGAACGGAGATACATAAGTAGCGCCTGCTCTTGCAGCAAGCAATGCCTGGTTTGCAGTAAAGATCAGAGTAACGTTTGTTTTGATTCCTTCTTTTGAAAGAACTTTAACAGCTTTCAGACCTTCTACTGTCATAGGGATCTTAACAACCATGTTCGGATGGATCTTAGCAATCTCACGGCCTTCTGCGATCATTCCTTCAGCGTCTGTAGTAGTAGCTTTTACTTCACCGCTGATCGGTCCGTCTACGATTTCTGTGATTTCTTTGATTACTTCATTGAAGTCTCTGCCTTCTTTTGCGATCAGGGACGGGTTTGTAGTAACGCCACAGATAACTCCCATATCATTTGCTTTACGGATATCATCTACATTTGCTGTGTCAATAAAAAATTTCATTGTAAAATACCTCCTGTTTTCTGCGTTTTTGCTTGATATTTTTATTATAACAGACTAAAAATTCAGGTCAAGAAGGGAAGAAATTATTAATTATTTTTTTATTAATAATATGTTTTTTTATTAATTATTTATCTTATTTTTTCTACTTTATTGAACATCAAAAGCCTGAAAGTACGGTTTTCCACGTTCTCTTCCAGGCTTTCGTTTGAAATTATTAATAATAATTTGGATATACAAATTTATTTTCTTTTTTTCGTGTTTGCATATGCAGTTGTTTTTCTGGCGATCAGCTTCGGCGTATACTCAATATTATAGATACTTGTCGGCTGTAATCCCGTATAAAACTGGTCATTTATCGCAATCTTACGAATGATGATATCACAGGCATCCCGCCCTTTCAGCGCAACGAAATGATCGATCGTTGTAAGCGACAACCTTCGGATACCGGAGTAAAAAATATCGTCACAGCCAATGACCGACACGTCCTTCGGTACGCGGATACGCGATTCTTCCAGCGCATCGATCGCGCCCAGCGCCATCATATCATTCTGACCTGCAATCGCAGTGAATTCCCTGCCTTCCCTGATCAGCTCCATCGTAAGCTGATACCCCATCGAATACTCGGAATCCATCCTCGGTAATCTATGATCGACTGACTCATCTGCTGCTTTTATAAGAACATGCCCGCCAAGCCCTTCCTTTTCGTATTCTTTAACAAAGCCATCAATTCTTCTGGAACGCTGCCACTGCCGGCGCGTGAGCGGCGGTGTAATAAAGGCCACCTCCCTGTGACCAAGTTCAAGGAGATGACGTGCCATCAGGCGTCCTACCATTGTATTATCCTGATTGATCGCATCTACCGTCGTTGTCTTTTCTTTATTGCTGATAATAACAAGTGGTATTCTGTGTGCCAGTTCTTCAACTTTTTTCTGAAAATCCGGATGGGGATTACATGCATAAATGATTCCCTGTGGATCGATCGTACTGATCATCCGGAGATATTTTTCTTCCTGTCCTGCATCCCTCTGAGTATTGCAGATAAAAACACCGTAGCCTTTTTCATTTGCTACGGATTCGATACCCTGTAAAAGAAGAACGTAATATGGGCTGGTCAGTGTCGGACAGATCACAACGATCAGTTTTTCTTTTTTGGTACTGTTTTTATTTTTGCGGTGAGGCAGCTCATATCCGAGCTCCCGCGCGGCGCATTCCACTCTTTCTACAGTTTCCGCAGAAAAAGAAACATCATTTCTCCGGTTCAGTATCATAGATACTGTCGCCTGAGAAACTCCTGCTTTCTGTGCGACCTGCGAAGAGGTTGGTTTTCTTTTTGCCACTCTCACATCCTCCTTCTGTCATTGCAGTCTATATCAGAGATCCACTCTGCCTTCCAGTGCACGCAGAAGTGTTACCTCATCAATATATTCCAGATCGCCGCCGACCGGTACACCACTTGCAATCCTGCTTACCCGGATTCCGGTTGGCTTGATCAGCTTGCTGATATACATCGCGGTTGTCTCGCCCTCCAGACTAGAGTTCGTAGCAATGATCACCTCTTTGATATCTTCACTCTGAAGACGCTGCATCAGCTCTTTGAGTCGGATATCATCCGGTCCGATTCCAAGCATCGGAGAAATCGCACCGTGAAGCACATGATAGACGCCCTCATATTTTCCCGTTTTTTCGTATGCCGCAAGATCCCTCGTATTTTCCACGACCATGATCGTACCTGCATCCCTTTTGGGGTTGCTGCAGATCGGGCAAAGCTCCTGATCTGTCAGCGTACAGCATTTTTTGCAGTAGCGGATCTTTTCTCTCGCGCCGGTGATCGAAGAAGTAAGCTGTTCCACCTGGTCTTTCGGCATGTTCATAATATGAAATGCCAGACGCTGTGCCGACTTCGGTCCGATCCCCGGAAGATGCGAAAGCTGCTCGATCAGCTTATTGATGTGCGTACTGTAGTATTCCATCAGAAAGGAAGGCCTCCGCCCAAGCCGCCAAGTCCGCCTGTGAGTTTGGACATTACTGCTGTTGTTTCTTCTTCTACTTTGCGAAGTGCTTCATTGGTTGCCGCAACGATCAGATCTTCCAGCATTTCGATATCATCCGGATCGACAACTTCTTCGGCAAGTTTCACGCCGGTCACTTCACGTTTACCGGATACAGTCACTTCTACAGCACCGCCGCCTGCCGTTGCAGTAAATGATTTTTCTTCAAGTGCTTTCTGGTTTTCTTCCATCTGACGCTGCATCTTCTGCGCCTGTTTCATTAAATTATTCATGTTTCCCGGCATTCCCATGCCCGGAAATCCTCCACGTTTTGCCATGGTGATATCCTCCTAATAAAAAATTAATCTTCTTCTATTACAACATCCATGTGAATATTGTCACGTATTGCCTGATCCACCGTAATCTGCGAAAGGTTCGTCTGCTGATGATCTTCCGCAACCAGCATATGAAGCTCGATACTTTTGCCAAGCTTCTGCTCAATGATGGACTGCAGTTCTTTTTTGGCTTCGGAGTCATCCGGATAAAGCCTTCCAAGCGGAGTCTGAAACTCCACATAGAGAATCGGCTCGCCAGTCTCTCCGTTGTATTTTGGCACGGACTGCAAAAGTGCCTGTTTGAAAGCAGCTGTCGTCTGTCCGACGATCATCTTCCAGCCTGCCACGATCTTTTGCAGATCTTCCGGTGCTGCTTTCTGTGGTGGCCGCTCTGCCGGTTTTGACTGTTCAGCACTGCCTTCTCCCACACCTGTACTCTGCACGATCACCTGCTGCACCGGGCGCTCGTCAATCTTCTGTTCGAGTACACGAATACGATCCAGCACAGAATCCAGATTCGTCTCCATTGCCGGGCGGCACAGTTTGATCAACGCAATCTCAACAAGCACGCGCTTCTGTGTTGCGAAGCGGATCTGATTAGAAAGATCTGAAAAAATACGGATATAACGCATCAGCGTATCGCTGTCGGTCATCTCGCTTTCTTCTTTCAGAAGTTTCAGATTTTCGGAGGAGACATCAATTGCCTCCTCCGGATTGTCAGAAGTCTTTACAAGGAGCAGATTTCGCATATACCATGTGAAATCGCCCACAAACTGGCTGAGTTCCCTGCCCCCGACAATCAGATCTTCAAGGATCCTGATCGCAGAAGTCACATCACCTGCCAGAACTTTACGCAGTAATTTACTGAACACTTCGGTATCCACGGCTCCCAGAACATCAAGGACCTTGTCATAAGTCAGTGTCTGTCCCAGATAAAAAGCAATACACTGATCCAGAAGGCTGAGTGCATCTCGCATGGAACCGTCACCGGCTTTTGCAACATAACGAATTGCCTTTTCCTCAGCTTCCACGCCCTCCACCTTAAGAAGTTCGCTCAGGCGTGCCGCGATCGTGTCAATCGAGATTCTGTGAAAATCATATCGCTGGCAGCGGGACAAAATCGTGATCGGAATCTTGTGTGCCTCTGTCGTTGCCAAAATAAAGATGACATAAGACGGCGGCTCTTCCAACGTTTTCAGAAGAGCATTGAATGCCCCTGTAGAAAGCATATGCACCTCGTCAATGATATACACTTTGTATTTACCTTCTGTCGGACGGTAAGTTACTTCCTCACGGATCTCACGGATATTATCCACACCGTTGTTGGAAGCGGCATCAATCTCGATCACATTCATCGATGTGCCTGCCTGAATGGCTTTGCACATCTCGCATTCGTTGCACGGACTTCCGTTAACCGGATGTTCACAGTTCACAGCCTTCGCCAGAATCTTTGCCACTGTGGTCTTACCGGTACCACGCGTACCGCAGAAAAGATACGCGTGTCCGATACGATTGGCATTGATCTGGTTCGTCAGCGTCGTTACAATATGGTCCTGCCCTTTGACATCTGCAAAATTATCGGGCCTGAATTTTCGGTACAGGGCAGTATAGCTCATGAATACACTCCTCTCCTGTCACTGCAGGAATTTATTTTGAATAAATTGATCTTAAGTGTCTCAGTCACCGAAGCTGATTCCGATCTGTTTGGCAGCTTTGACAATCTGGTCTTTCGGTGAAACCATCTTAAGTTTGCCTGCGCAGTCTGCAAGTGGAACTCTCTTAATCTTGCCGTTGATGACACCGATCATAATTCCGTATTCTCCGTCAAGGATTGCTTCTGCTGCCCCTGCACCGATTCTGGTAGAAAGTACACGGTCATACGGGCATGGTTCGCCACCACGCTGGATATGTCCGGGAACAGTTACGCGAACCTCACTTCCGATAACCTGATTGATCTGATCTGCGATCTCATAGGAAACAGACGGATATTTCTTTGCTCTTGCTTCGAGTTTTTCTTTGTATTTTTTCTTCGGAAGTTCTGCATCTTCTTTGGAGATTGCGCCTTCGGCAACAGCGAGGATCGTAAAACGCTTGCCTGCTTTGTTGCGTTTCTCGATTGCTTCGCAGACTTTCTTGATGTCATAAGGAATCTCAGGAATCAGGATAATGTCCGCACCGCCTGCAATACCTGCATGAAGTGTCAGGCTTCCAACCTTATGTCCCATGATCTCAACGATAAATACGCGGCCGTGTGAGGTAGCTGTCGTGTGGATGCAGTCGATTGCATTTGTAGCAATATTCACTGCGCTCTGGAAACCAAAAGTCATATCAGTTCCGAAGATATCATTGTCGATGGTCTTCGGAAGATGGATGATATTCAGCCCCTCTTCACGGAGAAGGTTTGCTGTTTTCTGTGTACCGTTACCGCCAAGGATCACAAGGCAGTCCAGACACAATTTATAATAAGTCTGCTTCATGGCTTCAACCTTGTCGAGACCTTTTTCGTCTGGGACACGCATCAGCTTAAACGGCTGACGGGATGTGCCGAGGATCGTACCTCCACGAGTCAGAATGCCGGAAAAATCCTTCGAACTCAGCATCCGGTATTTGCCATAGATCAGTCCTTTATATCCATCATCAAATCCATAAACTTCAAGGTCATCTACTGCGTTTGACAGTGCCTTTACCACACCTCTCATAGTAGCATTCAGCGCCTGGCAGTCACCACCGCTTGTTAATAAACCAATTCTTTTGATCATAGTACATTTCCTCCTTACTGTGCATATCTGCACAAAGTGGTATGCCGTTACCTCGCGGGATATTACCTGTGAACAGTAACCATATTTGTCTACTATTATATAATACTTTACCCCCACTTGACAAGTATTCAAAAATCGTCTATACTTAAAGTCCGCGCAGCCGGGGAGATAGCGGTGCCCTGTACCTGCAATCCGCTACAGCAGGGGTGATGCCAATCTGAGGTTTGTCTCCTGTGGAGCTGCCCTTTATAAGTGGCGTTGACGTTTGGGTCTCACGCAACAGGAATCTGTGAACCGTGTCAGGGCAGGAATGCAGCAGCACTAAGCAGAAGCTCTTGTGTGCCGTGAGGGTGCCTGGGCCGAGTTAACTGTAAAGGTAACGTTCATGGGAACATTTCGAGGTGCGGCGCGCGGAAAAAGAGATTATTTCATACTCTGTGGATATCATTTCCACGGAGTATTTTTTTATCCACAAAAAACACCCTCCCGGCCGGTTCTTCCCGGTAAGGAGGGTATTATTCATATTGGCGGCTCAGCGGCCTGCCGGCCTTTATTTGCAGATTTCAGCAACGACCTGATTGATCAGTTTGCCGTCTGCTTTGCCTTTCAGATCTCCCATAACTGCTTTCATGATCTGGCCTTTGTTCTTTGTTGCAAGAACTTCGGCAAATTTTCCCTCAAGATAAGTACGGATCTCATCTGCGCTCATCTGCTGTGGTGCATATTTCGCAATTACATCATATCTGGCCTGATATTCTGCACGAAGGTCATCACGGCTTTCCGGGCAGGTATCCAGCTGTTCTTTTACGGTCTTCATTTCTTTCAAAATCACACGATCAACAAGTGCTTCAGGCACATCCTCCCGGCAGCCTTCATCGATGGCAGCTTTTTTGACGGCGGATACAAGAGAAGAAACTGCATCCTTTGTCGTTTTATCTTTTGCTTTCATGGCTGCAACCATATCTTTTCTTAATGCTTCCAGTGTCATTTCAAAATTCCTCCTCGTTCATTAAACTGTTATCATCATATCACTTTTCCGGCAAAAAACAAGTGTTCAGACGTTTATCTGTCCCCGTCCACAGCTTCCTGTGCCTGCTGTTTTGCCAGCATTTTCAGTCGTTTTTTCTTTTCACGAAGCTCTTTAAAAAAATCCGAGAGCATGGTAGAACATTCTTCTTCCAAAACGCCCCGCGTGATTTTTACTTTATGGTTAAAGCCTTCCACCTCCAGAAGGTTCAACACCGATCCTGCACATCCCGCCTTCGGATTCATACTGCCGATCACAACTTCATCAATTCTTGACTGCACCAGTGCACCGGCGCACATCTGACACGGCTCAAGCGTCACATACATGGTACACCCTTCCAGACGCCAGTCACCAAGTTTTTTGCTTGCTTTTCGTATTGCATTCAGTTCCGCATGGGACAGCGTATTTTTGTCTGTGTTTCTCCGGTTATAGCCTCTTGCTATGATCTTACCATCCGAAACGATCACGCATCCGATCGGCACTTCTTCCAGTACGCGTGCCTTTTTGGCCTGCCGGATAGCTTCTTTCATATATTTTTCCTGTTCTGTCAAAGGGATTTCCTCCAAATCACATTTCTTTCGAACTATCGTCCTGTTTTATCCAGTATAGTAAATGCCGGTTGCAAAATCAATGAATAAAAATTAGAATAGACCTATAAATTTCAGATAGACAGGAAGTATGAACATGCCTAAAATACATGGTTTAAACAAAACAACTTTACTTGATTATCCCGGACGAATCGCCGCAACGATCTTTCTGGGACACTGCAATTTCCGCTGCCCGTTCTGCCAGAACAGCGCTCTTGTATTAAATCCGGCAGCAGAACCTGAGATTCCGGAAGAACAAGTTCTTTCTTTCTTAAAAAGGCGTCAGGGAATCCTTGAAGGTGTCTGTATCTCCGGCGGCGAACCAACGCTTTCTCCTGACCTTGAAGACTTTATACAGAAAATCCACGATCTCGGTTATTCTGTCAAGCTTGACACAAACGGCACGCATCCGGAAGTTTTGAAAAATCTTGCTGATAAAGGTCTGATCCAGAAAGCTGCGGTGGACATCAAAGCCTGTCCGGAAAATTATCCTTCTCTGTCCGGCCTGCTGCATCCTCCACTGGATGCTGTACGTGAGACAGTTGATTTTCTGCTTCACGGAAATCTTGATTATGAATTCCGGACAACCGTTGTCAAAGAGCTTCACAATGAAGAAGATTTCGTCCGCATCGGTCAGTGGTTAAAAGGAGCCAGGGGCTACTATCTCCAGGCATACAAGGACTCCGAAGAAGTCCTGCAGCCCGGTTTCAGCAGTTATTCTCTGGAAGAACTGGAACATTTTCGTAAAATTCTTTTAACAACCATTCCCGTTGTTGGGATTCGTGGAATCGATTAGGCGGTACCAGTAGCCGCCTTTGCCGCCCGGCACCTGAATCTCGCTGCTTTCTTTGAAATATGGGAAGCCAAACATGTTCGCCATGAACCTCTCCTGCTGATCATATCTTCCCGGTACGCCGAGTACCGGCTGACCACAGTGGTTCTGGCACAGTAGAAGATGTCCGAAATGATAATAGCCATACTGGACGAAACGATTATTTCGCAGAAGGCAGGTTCGCCGTCCCATACTGCAAAGATCCTGTGGAGATATTTTATGGCAGTCATGCAATTCCCCATCCTGAAACACTTCACACGGAGTTCCGCATCTACGAGAGTTCTGAGACTTTTGCTCCTGTGGTTTTCGATCCGATGATTTCTTCTCCTGCACATTCCTCGCTTCCTGATCCGGCGATACTGTTTCAGAATTTTGAACTAATGTACTGTCCGGCTCTGTCACTGACTGTGTGTGGAGTTCCTGACTCTCCGGTATCTTCACTTCTGTCTGTGCAGCTCCTGCTTTCTGCTTCTCTGTGTCTGCTATTTCTGCAGCTGACTTATCTTTCTTCAGATGTTCTTTATCGTCTTTGCTTTCTGTTCTGCTATTTTTTTCATCTTTGCCGGATTTCACCGTCTCATCAGCTTCTGCCTTTCCATCTGACGCTGCACTTTCCGACATATTCTCCTCTATTCTCGGAACAACCCTGAATTTTTCCGGTCGGATTGGCATATCATCCCACTCTGTTCCGAAAAATCCACCCTGGTCAGTCGTAATGATCATTCCTCCCATTTCCTCCAGGGAATGTTCACTGTCCCCCATATGTTCAACAGAGCTCTCCAGTATGCAATTAATCTCTTCTTTTGCTGTCTCACACACACCAAGAAGGATTCCGTCTATACCTTCATCTTTCCGGACAAATCCATAAACACTGCATTCTGAACCCGAAACCAGTCCCGGACACAGAAGATGCAGTTCTATCCTGCATACATTCCTCCATGCTTCAATCCGCACGAATCCACAGTTTACCCCTTTTTTGTCTTTTCGGTATTCATACACATATGCTACAAAACGCCGATACGCTGCCAAACAGCTCCCTCCTGCTTTTTATTTCACAAGAATCTTATTCTCTTTCCAGAGAATATATGCCGCTCTGATCCAGTTTTTCAGGGATTTCTGCATTTTCATATCCAGCATTTCTCTACTGTCCGCAAAGCCGATACATCCTGGATACTGCGGATAAAATCCAATAAATTTTCCATCAGCCCCATTCTTTATCTCATAATCTTCTTCAAACAAAGTCTCGCAAAATGCGTCTTCTTCAAGTATTCCTTCATCATATAGCCGACACAGCCCGTCCATACTCTTCGGGTACAAGTTCTTTTCCATATTTCCCAGACCGGTACAGCTCACTTTTTCACGTTTATCCACAATCTCCCCACTTCGTTCCCATTCTCTGTAGATATCCAGAAAATCCGCTCCATCTATACCGTATATTGTTTTCATAAACTCCACATACTGTAATACAGCCTCTTTTAAGTCCGTATTGTTCTGTGCTATGACGCAAAGCTGTGCAATTGCTTTTCCCCAGTCCTTATTCATTTTTTCTCCTCCACACGTCCATACAAAAAACTTTCACCGTTAGCTTTTCCTTTGTGCTATAGCGGCAAATGTTTCCTTATTACGAAACATTATAACGAAATTCCTCGATATCATCAATACATAGATGTTTCTTTATTACGAAATATCAGGATATGGGGATAATTATGATACAGAAAATCAGAATGGACATGAGCATTGGCAGCAACATCCAGAAGATGCGCTACCAGAATAAACTCACACAGGAGCAGGTAATTGCCCGCATGAATCTGATGGGTCTCCCAATCTCCAAAAGCAGCTATGCCAAGATTGAAACCAACCGCATGAATATCAAGGTAAGCGAGTTGATGGCACTGGCAGATATCTTTCACTGCGAAGTGGGGGACTTTTTCAAAGATCTGATTAAATTGAAATAATTTTTTCATTCTTTTTTGCTTATTATAATTTTCTCTTTTTCTTTAGTCCATTATGGACTTCTGTTATCAAATTTCTACGTTATTGAAACATTGCGGAATAATTTCCTATTACATAAAAAACAGACACTACCTGTTTGCACACAGATAATGTCTGTTATATCAAAACTGATCTAAATTCTTACGGTCGCCGTATAGACTTCCGCCGATGTTTCTTTGCTTCGTAGAGAAACTGATCTGCTGTCGCGATCACCTGCTGAATATCCGTCTGCGGCCCGGAGCAAAACTCAGCGATTCCGAGAGAAATCTCCACCAGAAAAGGTTTATCTGATTTTTCATTAAAATATGTGCAGGCATCTTTCACACGTTTGCGGAATGTTTCCTGATACCTTTCTTCGGTACATTTCAGAAGAATCAGAAATTCATCTCCGCCCACACGCGCCAGAACGTCATCGCTTCGAATGCATCCTCTCAGAATCTCCGCCACACTTCGAAGTGCAAAGTTTCCTGCCGGATGTCCCCAGTTATCATTGATCTCTTTCAGATGGTCAAGATCTCCGCAGATCATATAAGCACGCTGTTCCTGCTCTTCATGACAGAATTTTTTTGCTTCTTCTGTAAATCCTCTGAGATTCAAAAGACCGGTCAGCTCATCATTCGCAGACATGATACCCAGAATCCGATTACGTTCCCGGATCACCTCAAGGTCTTTCGTCATCTCACGGCGTCTCGCCGCTTCTGCCTTACTTATTTCAAGATAGCGGAGAGAGAGCCCGATCTGCAGACTGATCACATAGAAGAACGGAAATTCTTCCTGCTGAATATCACATGCCAGTAAGCCGTACTGTCTTTCGCCGGAAAACAGCAAAAAAATCATAAACTGATGTCTCTCTCCATCCTCCATAAGCTGACAGATTCCACCTTCTTTTGAAACCGGCGGACGGTCATAAAGATGAAATGCATCCACTTCTTCTTTTTTGTAATATGCTGCAAGACGCAGATTCTCCGGACATTTCCACTCCTCATCTTTGCGATAGACAACAGGCTCGTCCAAAAGGAAAAGATAAGTACATTTAGTCCGAAGTTCCCGCATATTTTCCATCGCTTCCAAAAGAAAAGCATGTTCATCATCCATGCAGTCATTTAAATTTCGTGCAAGAGACGGAATAAACCAGGACTTTCTCTGAAAATTGATCAGTTCCAGTTTCATATTTGTAATGGCACGGTTTAATTTATGTATCTGATCGACAAGATTCAGTGGTGTATTCTGTGTTTTGCCATTTTTTTCCTGACATCCACAGGACTCCCTGACACACAGAGAAACCGGGACACGTCTTGACAATGCATCCTTTCCGTCCAGCTTATAAATCAGATCGTAGACCGCCATTCTGCCCATCAGAACACCATCCTGCACAACGGTTGTAAGTGCAGGGTCCATGCCCGATGCCCGCTCGCAGTCATCAAATCCGGTGATCAGGATATCTTTTCCTACTTTCAGTCCACGCTTTTCACATACACGGTAACCGGCAAATGCCATTTCATCGTTGGCAAATACAATTGCCTCGGCATTCGGATTATCATCAAGAAGCTGATCTACCTGACGGTCAACAAACTCGGAATAATCACCCTGTGCAATCATCTTGTCACTGACCGGAAGATGATATCTTTCCATCATTTCAAAATAGGTGGCTTTTCGCTCTTTTGCATCGGTATTCTGCGCCGGTCCGGATACAAAAAGAATATTGCTGCAATGATGTTCCTCAATCAGGTGCTCCATAACCAGCCGGATCCCCTGTTTGTTGTCACAGATCAGCGAATGGCAGTTTGGCTCATGCACGATTTCTGTGAGAAATACTGTCGGAATAGAATTAAATTTCAGTGCAAACTGCTCGGCGCTTTCGTTTTTCAGCTGAAGCCCGAGTGTACCATAATTGATGATCAACCCGTCAAGTCCACCGATCAGACTGTAATCGTGAATCGTATTAAATTGATAGTCAAAGGAATTTTTATGAGTTCCGCCAAGCATATCCTCGAAAAAGTCTTTTGTCTGCGTTCCGAGAAAGAAACAGACATTGACATCCAGTTCTTCTGCTGCCTCTGCAATTCCAAGGATGTGTTCCTTCGGAAAGTATGTATGTACACCACCAATCAGAATTCCAATATTATATCGCTTATGTTCTTTCATGTCAGGCACCCCTCTGAATGAATATACGCACACATTTTTGTATATTATACCAGTAAATCGTCGATCTGACCAGTAGATATTTGGTACTTTTTGGTAATATAATACAAAATCGGAAATTTGAGTTTTGATTGGAAAATGAAATGTTTTTGTAATAATTTGGAATTTTCATGGGGCATTCTGCTGTGAAATATGTGTTTAAGGTGTGAAATGTTACATGTTTGTTACAAAATCAAAATGAAAGTGTTGATTATTTGCGAAAATGTGTTATACTTAGCGTACAAAATATTTAAGAGGTGTTATTTTATGAAAAGCAAAAAAGTTCTTTCACTGCTTCTTGCATGTGCAGTGACCATATCTATGGGAACAACCGTATTTGCTTCCACAGAAGATCAGATTGCAGCAGCACAGGAACAGAAGCAGGAGGCGCAGGCGGGACTTGCCGAGGCACAGGCGAACATCAGTGACCTGGAAAGCAAGAAACAGGAGCTTGAATCTTACCTGTCAGAACTAAATACTCAATATACAGAACTTACAGACAGTATTTCACAGCTCAGCGTGGAAGCCGCTGAAAAAGAAGAAGAGCTGAAAAATGTGCAGGCAGAGCTTGAAAAAGCAAAGCAGGATGCACAGGATCAGTATGAAGCCATGAAGATCCGTATTAAATATATGTACGAAAATGGTGGAAGCACAATGCTTGAGCTTCTTCTTTCTTCAAATAATCTTTCTGATTTTTTAAACGAAGCAAACAACATCGCATCTATTTCTACATATGACAGAAATATGCTTAAGAAATATGAAGAAACACAGGAAGCAATTAAAACCCAGGAGGCACAGGTGGAAGAAGAATCTACTTCTATCAGCAATCTTCTGACAGAAAAAAGCTCCAAACAGCAGGAAATTCAGAATCTGGTATCCACTACCAGCGATAATATCAGTTCCTATGTAAACCAGATCAGTGCAAGTCAGGATGAGGCAAGCGCACTGATGGCACAGGTAAACAGCGCTGACAGCAGCATTTCACAGCTGATGGAACAGGCAGAGCAGGAACGTGCAGCAGAGGAAGCTGCGGCAGAAGCGGCTCAGGCAGCGGCAGCAGCTCAGACAGAAGATACTGATGCAGCTGATGAAGGCGGCAGTTCTGAGGAAGCGACAACAGATGCAGAAGAAATTTCTACAGACGATAGCAGCTCTGAATCTTCTGATGCGACGGAGGATACATCCGGCGCAGAAGACAGCAGCACTTCAGACGATACATCTGCGGATACTTCATCTGCTGAGGACACATCTTCAGACAGTTCTGACAGCAGTTCTTCCGATTCCGGTTCTTCCAGCCAGGGAAAATACCTTGGAAACTTTATGCTGACAGGATATTGTAACTGCGCACAGTGCTGCGGAACAGCAGGAAATGCAACAGCAAGCGGTGTTATGCCAACAGCAGGACATACCGTAGCAATGGCTGGTGTACCTTTTGGAACACAGCTTCTGATCAATGGTACCGTTTATACCGTAGAAGACCTTGGAACTCCTTATGGACATGTTGATATTTACTGCGGCAGCCATAGCGAGGCACTGAGCTTCGGATTACAGTATGCAGATGTGTACCAGTTAAACTAAAGGGGAATTTTAATATATACAGAGAACTTGCCACTTTGGCATAAAAACAGCAGGCCATGAAGGTCTGCTGTTTTGCGTTACGTTATTTTAGAGATATGGTGTGCCCGGGATTTCAGGATAGGAACCCATGCCGATCAGAAGCTCCAGTCCAACCTGGCGAGCCTCAAGTACAGCCGCCTTAACTGCGCTGGCATCACCGGAGATACCGAGGATCACTTCATTGGAATGACTGGTTCCGATGCTCGGGGTCATATAGCAGGTAATATTTACTGCGGATGCCTTCATTGCGGTGTCCGCCATCACAAGGCCGATTGCAGCCGGGGAGCCTGCCATGAATCCGAATGCTTCGCCGGGTACTGCATGAAATGCTTTCTGTAATGCAACGCCTGCACTTGCGGAGTAGGTAAATTCCAGATGCCCTGATTCGCTGATATAAAGTTCACCGGCATTTTTCTTTGTAAGTTCCAGTGCAAGTTCAATCGCATGGCGCACATCCGAAACATCATTTCCGCCAATCACAATATAGTTTCCGTGACCACCCCAGCCTTTGGTATCACGCGGGAATTCAATGGAAAGTACATCTGTGTTGGTTGCTTTTACTGCATCATCAATCGCTGTGATCTGTCCTGCGGCTCCCGTCCTTGAGCTGAACAGTCCGAGCGCATGATATTTGGTACCCACATTCATTTCTTTTAATAATGTATCATCAATTCCGGAAATCACCAGTCCGATCGTATCAAGGACGGTGGTTCCCACAAATTCTGTCCGTGTACAATGTGTACTGATACTTTTTACATCAATCATGAAAAAACTCCTTTCTGTTCTGATATTCATATTGAATCATCAGGAACAGATCTTTGATATAAATATAACGTATTATGTACTCGTTTGCAAGAAAGAACACCGTTAAAACCTACGTTGAATATATTTTTAAATTTTTTTAAAAAAATCTCAAAAAAGTTGTTGACATTTGTATTTCACTATAATATAATATGTCTTGCGTCAAGCGACGAAGCAAAATTAAATAACGAAGTGTGGCTCAGTTTGGTAGAGCGCTGCGTTCGGGACGCAGAGGCCGCAGGTTCAAATCCTGTCACTTCGACTACTTGGCAGGGGCGCCGAAAACTTTAGAAATAAGGTTTTCGGTGTTTTTTTGCGTTCAAAAAAGAGACTCCGAAAAGCGGGCGAAAAATCGTCGGTCACGAATTTAGTCACGAATAAAACACCCGGGTGCGAACCACCTCTTACTTCAAGCATAAGCGATCTTCTTCACCCGGGCATACCTTCTCTTTATTTTATTGTTTTTGTATTTTCTTTATTTAATCCCAACCCATACATTCTGTTTCGGTTTACTCTGCAGCTTCCACTGCTTCAGCAGGCTCTACATCCAGCATCTCCTGGTATTTACCGAGGATCAGTTTCTGGATCATGTCTCTCGTACCGGAATTGATCGGATGTGCAATGTCTCTGTACTCTCCGTCTGTAGCCTTGCGGCTCGGCATAGCGATAAACAGTCCTTTTTCGCCTTCGATCACTTTGATATCATGAACCACAAATTCCTCATCAATCGTGATAGAAACAACTGCTTTCATCTTTCCCTCTTTTGCTACTTTTCTTACACGTACGTCTGTAATATTCATCGTGTCTGCCCCTTTCATTTTCATACGCATTTATGAGTTCGCATTATAATGCGTATCTCTCATTTTTCTCAACGACGATTTTAATCTCGTTTTCGCCGCAGTAGCAGGAATTCGCACGAATGGTATCCCTGCTCTCAACAATACAGTTCTCGATACGTGTATTGTCCCCAATATAAACATTATTAAGAATCACAGAGTTCTTAATCACACAGTTGTTGCCTACATAGACATCCTTAAACAAAACAGAATTCTCGACGGTTCCGTTGATGATCGATCCGCTTGAAACAAGACTGTTTTTAACAACTGCCCCCGGATTGTATTTAGCCGGTGGAAGATCCTCAATCTTGGTCTTGATCGATGGCTCCTGTCTGAAGAAATAGTTGCGGATATCCGGACGCAGGAAAGCCATGTTGGTACGATAATATGCTTCCACGGTAGAAATATTGCTCCAGTAAGCATCTGTCTTGTATCCGTAGATTCTCTTGAGATTTTTGTAACGGATCAGAATATCGTTTACAAAATCATGTCTGCCCTCAAGTGCCGCACGCTCCAGAAGCTCGATCAGCTGTCTTCTTCTTACTACGTAGATACCTGTAGAGATTGTATTATAAGAAGAAACAATCGGTTTTTCTTCGAATTCTACGATCCTGCCGTCATCATTCATACGTACCACGCCAAAACGCTCGACTTCTGTCTGATCTTCACAGGTAGTGCAGACTACCGTGATATCCGCACGCTTTGCGATATGATACTCAAGCACTTTATTATAATCCATCCGGTATATACAGTCACCGGATGCGATAACTACATATGGTTCATGACTTTGTTTCAGGAAATCAATGTTCTGATAGATGGCATCTGCCGTTCCCTGATACCACAGGCTGTTGTCCTTCGTAATCGTAGGTGTAAATACAAACATACCTCCCTGTTTACGTCCGAAATCCCACCATTTCGAGGAACTTAAATGTTCATTCAACGAACGGGCATTGTACTGTGTCAGTACAGCTACCTTCTGAATATGAGAATTCGCCATATTACTCAGTGCAAAATCAATGCTGCGGTAGCTTCCCGCTACAGGCATTGCCGCGATAGCTCTCTTGTCCGACAGTTCTCTCATGCGGCTGTTGTTTCCGCCAGCCAGAATAATACCTATTGCTCTCATGCCTGCTCACCATCCTTTGCTTTGATCACCTGTCCGCTCTCCAGGATTCCTCCCGGATAATCTTCTGCTGTAGTCACTCCGGATATGGCAGTGTTTCTGCCTATTTGTACATTATCAGGAATTACACTCCGTTCTCCGACTGTCGCCAGACCAAATGCATAAACTGCCGGTTTCAGTACGTTTGCAGCTTCTTCTCCGAAGCCCAGTGTAACTTTATTTCCGATTACAACATCCTCTGCTACGATTGCCTTATCAAGGACGGTATCTTCTCCGATCTGTGAATTACGCATGATGATCGAATCCCTCACGACGGTGCCCCTGCCGATCACTACGTTCGGTCCGATCACGGAATAGTGTACTTCACCATAGATCTCGGCGCCTTCTCCGATCAGGCACTGGTCCGTCACTGCATCCCCTGCAATATACTGCGGCGGAATGATGTCTCCCTTTGTATAGATTTTCCAGAATTCTTCGTACAGATTGAATTCCGGAATGATATCGATCAGTTCCATATTTGCTTCCCAGTAAGATCCCAGTGTACCGACATCTTTCCAGTAGCCATTATATTCGTAGGCAAACAGCCTCTGTCCTTTATCTTTACAATAAGGAAGGATATGCTTGCCAAAATCGCAATTACTCTGGTCTTTCAGTGCGATCAGTGCTTCTTTGAGCACCGGCCAGCTGAATATGTAGATACCCATGGAAGCAAGGTTGCTGCTTGGTTTCTCTGGTTTCTCCTCAAACTCCGTCACACGCCCTGTCTCATCTGTAACCATGATCCCGAAGCGGCTTGCTTCTTCTATCGGAACCGGCATACAGGCAATCGTTACATCTGCCTTATTTGCCTTGTGATAATCCAGCATGACTTCGTAATCCATTTTATAAATATGATCTCCCGAGAGAATCAGTACATAATCCGGATTGTACTGCTGCATATAATCCAGATTCTGAAAAATCGCATTGGCCGTTCCGGTATACCATTCGCTGTTGGTACTCTTTTCATATGGAGGAAGTACGGTCACGCCGCCTTCGTTTCTGTCCAGATCCCACGGAATACCAATGCCGATATGGGTGTTCAGCCGTAGTGGCTGATACTGTGTCAGAACACCGACTGTATCGATTCCTGAATTAATACAGTTACTCAACGGAAAATCAATAATACGATATTTCCCTCCAAAAGCGACTGCTGGTTTTGCTACTTTTTGTGTCAATACGCCCAGTCTGCTGCCCTGACCGCCAGCCAAAAGCATGGCAATCATTTCTTTCTTCATCATCGCGCAATCACCTCTTGTATATTATGATGTTTCATTATACCATACTTCCCAATATTAGTGAACATTTTTTACAAATTATTTGTGAGTATTTCGATTTTTTTATATCTATTGCACACGTTTTTGTTTCATACTGTTTCAATATGTTTGTTTTCATGTGCATTTTCGACAATTTTTGTCATTCTGTTTCAGAACAAATGCACAGTAATACCCCCAAAAGTAACACTTTTCATTTTTAGCCGACCGCGTTATAATAGAAATATTAAAGATAAGGAGATTATATTATGTATCAGATAGACTTCCATAAACCGCTCTCTATCCATTTTATCGGTATTGGCGGTATCAGTATGAGCGGACTTGCTGAAATACTTCTGGAAGAGGGTTTCACAATTTCCGGTTCTGACTCCAAGAAAAGCCCCCTGACCAGTCTTCTGGAAAGCAAAGGCGCAAAGATCTACTACGGTCAGCGCGCTTCCAACATTTCCGATTCTGTTCAGGTTGTTGTTTATACAGCTGCCATCCATCCGGACAACCCGGAATTTGCATGTGCGAAGGAAAAAGGTCTCCCGATGCTGACAAGAGCTCAGCTTCTCGGACAGATCATGCGCAACTACGACACTTCTATTGCAGTTGCCGGCACGCATGGAAAGACCACAACTACTTCCATGTTGTCACACATTCTTCTGAAGGGTGAATGCGACCCGACAATCAGCGTCGGCGGTATCCTTCCGGCGATCGGCGGCAATATCCGTGTCGGACAGTCCGAGACTTTCCTGACAGAAGCATGTGAATACACCAACAGCTTCCTCAGCTTTTTCCCAACGCTTGGAATCATTTTAAATATGGATGCCGACCATCTGGATTTCTTTAAGGATATTGATGACATCCGTCATTCTTTCCGTAAATTTGCCGAGCTTCTTCCGGCCGATGGTGCACTCATCATCAACGCAGACACACAAAAATATGAAATGGTTGCCGAAAATCTTCCATGCAAAGTGATCACCTACGGTCTTGAGCACGATGCTGAATACACCGCTTCGGATATCACTTATGACGAATTCGGACATCCGACGTTCCACGTTCTTCATAATGGTGCGCATATCGGTATCTGTTCTCTGAAAGTACCGGGCATCCACAACGTATCCAATGCCCTTGCTTCTATCGCAGCAGGAAGACTTCTTGGTCTTGACAATGAAGTGATCTTTGCCGGACTGAAAGATTTCGGCGGTACAGACCGTCGTTTCCAGTACAAAGGCAAAGTCGGTGAAGTCACCATCATCGATGACTATGCACATCATCCGACCGAGATCGAGGCTACACTTCATGCAGCAAATAATTATCCACACAAAAAAATCTGGTGTGTTTTCCAGCCTCACACTTATACACGTACGAAAGCTCTGCTTCCGGAATTTGCAAAGGCTCTGACACTTGCAGACCACGTAGTCCTTGCAGATATTTATGCAGCCCGTGAGACCGATAACCTCGGCATCTCCTCCGCTGATCTTCAGAAACAGATCCGGGAACTCGGCACTCCGTGCGAATATTTCCCGACTTTCGATGAGATTGAAAACTTTTTACTCGAGAATTGTACACAGGGTGACCTGTTGATAACTATGGGTGCCGGAGACGTTGTAAACATTGGCGAACAGCTCCTTGGCAAATAAGTTATCCACATTATCCACATGTTTATACACATTTTTTACCGTGTATGGCATGTGGATTTTTTCTGCCATTTTACTTTACATAATATCCTGTCGAGTTATTGCAATTTTCGCGGAAATACAACAAACTTCGTCATTTTATGAGGTTACAAATAATTTACGACAAAAATCGATTTCCACATTATCCACATTATCCACATTTCTTTGTGGAAATCTCCTGCGGAAAAATACCCTATTCTCATTTCAAAAATCTTGTGCTATAATCCTAGTGTTCCAGATATACCGCAGTTTGTGCGGTATCCGTAATGTCTGTTCACGCAGATATTTTCGTTTAGAAAGCGAGCGATCTATCATGTCAATGATCACATTACATAACACCTCCCACCCGGAGGTAACAATATTATCCAATACATTTATCGACAATTATATGCCGGAGGCCAATGGAGAATTTGTAAAAGTTTATATCTATCTTTTACGTGCCCTTTCCAGTGCTCCGGTTTCTTTCAGTCTGGAGCAGATGGCTGACCGGCTTCTCTGTACAGAGCGCGACATTCTCCGCGCACTGAAATACTGGGCAAAGCAGGAGCTTCTGACTCTTGATTTTACAGACAATAATAAATTATGCGGGATTGCCCTGCTTTCCCCCTCCGGCGCGTCTTCTGACACCGCTGCCGCGGAGATCAGCGGTACTTCTGAACCGGTTTCGGCCGAAGCATCTGCAAAGCCGTCTTCTGCCCGCCCGGAAGCGCTTACTCCGGAGCGTGTAAGCGAACTCAAACAAAACGAAGACATTATCCAGCTTCTCTATGTCGCTGAACAGTATCTCGGAAAGACCCTCTCTCCTACAGAGGTTCAGAAGCTTTTATTTTTCTATGATGGCCTCGGCATGTCCGTAGACCTGATCGACTATCTGATCGAGTACTGCGTCGGCCACAATCACAAGAGCATCCGCTACATCGAAAAGGTTGCCCTTGCATGGGCCGAGGAGGGCATCACCTCCGTCGAAGAAGCGAAGCAGTCCGGTTCCAGATATAATAAGGATTATTTTTCTATCCTGAAAGCACTGGGCATCACCAACCGTAATCCGGTCGAAACAGAGATCACATTGATGGACACCTGGCTCAAGACCTATGGTTTTTCCATGGAGATCATTCAGGAGGCATGTAACCGCACCGTCCTCCAGACCGGTCAGGCAAGTTTCCAGTACACTGACAAGATTCTTGAAGGCTGGAAGCAGAAGGAAGTCCGCACGATGGACGACATTCGTTCTCTGGACAGTGCCCACCAAAAAAAGCGTCAGGAAAAAAAGTCAGCACGCAACACCCGTCCGGCACCGGCATCCAACAACCGATTCAACAATTTCCAGCAGCGTGAATATAACTTCGACGAATACGAAAAGCACCTGCTGAACCAGTAAAAGGAGAAAACCGTGGCACTGCAGAATTTTCAGTACGATATTATCATGAGAGAGTATAACCGCCGCCAGTCTCAAGTACAGCATGACCTTGAAGAACGCCGTGCCGAGGCTTTTGCACGTGTGCCGAGGCTTCTGGAGATTGACAGTGAAGTAGCAGCTTTAAGCGCGCAGAAAGCACGTTCTCTGCTTCAGGGTGAGCCTGGATCTGTCGACGACCTTAAGAAAGATGTGGCTGCGCTTTCCGCCGAACGTCGTTCTCTTCTCAAAAAGAACGGTTTTTCCGAGGACTATCTCGAACCTCATTACTTCTGTCCGTTCTGTCAGGACACGGGGTATGCTGACGGTCAGAAATGTTCCTGTTTTAAGAAAGCCGAGATTGAATTGCTCTATACACAGTCCAATCTCACCGAGATTCTCAAAAAAGAGAACTTTGAACACTTTTCTTTTGACTGGTATTCTGATACAATAAAAAATGAAGCTACCGGACTGACTGCCCGCGAGACCGCCAAACGCGCTTACGATGCCGCAGTAAACTTTGTCCGGGATTTTGATACACGCTCACAAAATCTGTTTCTGTACGGCAGCACCGGAGTCGGAAAGACCTTCCTCTCCCACTGCATAGCCAATGCACTTCTCGAAAGCGCACATTGTGTTCTTTACTTTTCTGCGTTTGACCTGTTTGACCGTCTGGCGCAGACAGCTTTCTCGAAGAAGCCCGAGACAGATATGGGCGATGATTTTATTTTTAACTGCGATCTTCTTATTATAGATGATCTCGGGACTGAACTGACCAACAGTTTTGTTTCGTCGCAACTGTTCCTGTGTATTAACGAGCGTATCGCACGCCGCAAATCCACGATCATTTCGACGAACCTGAAACTGGAAGACTTTTCAGCCACCTATTCCGAGAGAACTTTTTCCCGGATAGCAAGCAATTATCAGATGTTGAAACTTATTGGCAAAGATATCCGAATCCAGAAAATATTTTTAGGAGGAAAATAAACGATGGCACAGCTTAACAGCAAAGAACTGACAACACTTCCGGTAGGCAGACTTGGACTGATTCCCCTCCAGAGTTGCCGCCCACTTGGCGAGAAAGTTGACGAGTGGCTTGTACAATGGAGAAAAGAACGCATCAGCCCTGAATTAGATTCTTTTGCATTTGAGGGATACAGACGTGATTCTTACATCGTTGATGTCAAAACACCACGTTTTGGTTCCGGTGAAGGTAAAGGTGAGATCGGTGAATCCGTCCGTGGTGACGATATTTACCTTATGGTGGATGTATGCAACCACAGTCTTTCCTACAGAATCAGCGGTTTCACAAACCTGATGTCCCCGGATGATCACTTCCAGGATCTGAAGCGTGCCATTGCTGCAATCGGCGGCAAAGCCCGCAGAATCAATGTCATCATGCCGTATCTCTATGAAAGCCGCCAGAGCAAACGTGTCGGCCGTGAATCTCTCGACTGTGCTTCCGCACTTCAGGAGCTCACCGGCATGGGTGTAGAGAATATCATTACATTTGATGCACACGATGCCCGTGTACAGAACGCAACTCCTCTTCACGGATTCGAGACGATCCAGCCATCATATCAGTTTATAAAAGCCCTTCTCCACAATGTGGAAGGTCTTCATATTGACAATGACCATTTCATGATCATCAGCCCGGACGAGGGAAGCATGCGCAGAGCCATCTATCTTGCCAACGTCCTTGGTGTGGACATGGGTATGTACTACCGCCGTCTTGACTATAGCAAAATGGTCAAAGGCCGTCATCCGATCGCAGCTTACGAGTTCCTCGGACCAAAGCTTGAAGGCAAAGATGTCATCCTGATCGATGATATGATTTCTTCCGGTAAGAGCATCCTTGAGATCGCATCTCTTCTTAAGAAACGCGGCGCCGGCAAGATCTTTATCTGTACCACTTTCGGTCTCTTCACCGAAGGAATGGAAAAATTTGACGAAGCTTACCAGAACGGTATCTTTGATAAACTTCTTACTACAAACCTTGTTTATCAGACACCGGAGCTTCTCTCCAAACCGTATTACATCACATGCGATATGAGCAAATATATCGCACTGATCATTGATACGCTGAATCATGATATGTCTGTCAGCCACCTTCTGAATCCTGCTGACAGAATCAAACGTTGCGTCAGCAACTATATGGCTCAGTACGAAAAATAATTTTTCAGATATCCCGGTCAGCAGTTTATGCAGCTGGATATTTGACGACAGAAAACCCCTGCGGAATCTCTTCCACAGGGGTTTTCTTTATTGTCATATCGTTATTGTATTGCAGGCAATGCCTGTATTCTTCAATATTTCTAATTCTTTTTTCTTACCGGTACTTACGATCACCTGTCTCTGATCTCCGGTAAGCCATGTAACAGTCTGAGCAGCATTTTCAAGATCATATGCTCCAAACATTTCTTCCAGCAGTACAGGAAGCTTCTCAGCACCGCACAGGATCTCACCCATGGCAAGGCGAAGAGAAAGATATATCTGTCCTACTGTGATCAGCCGGAGATTCTCTATCGATACAAGATCACTTCCCGTATCTACGCGGATATGGAAGTCTTCATCAATCAAAAGTTCTCTGCACTCTCCACCTGTGATTCCGCGTAGAATCTCTGACATGGTCTCAACCAGACGGTTTCCTGTCTTCTCGTAGATTCTGGCAGATAATTTCTCGATTGTATCCATTGCGTAATTAATAGAATCGATCTCTATCTCATCTATCAGAGGAAGGTATGCATATTCTTCCATCTCCTGAAGTTCCTCTGTCAGATTGGCAAGTGCCGTATTCTTTTCGTGAAGCTCATCATCCAGTTCATTCCTGCCGTCCTGAAGCTTATTCTGCTTCGCCAGCCATCTGCTCTTCATACGTTTACGTTTTTCCAGCTCGCGCACGGTACGCATCTCAAAATTAGTCTCTGCCATAAAGACAAGCGCTCCCGCAATTCCCACCAGGACTGCCGGAATCATTGTCTGCATGTTCATTCCCATATAAATTGCTGCTGAAAAAACGGCAATAACGGTAGCGCACATTATAATGATCTGCGTGCGGTTCTTTTTTTCCAGTTCACTGATACGTCCATCCAGCATCTGGAAGCCATTGCTGTCTCCACCCGTCTGCAGTGCGCTCTGCTGCTCTCCGATCTGCTGTTTCTGGTCCTCCAGATCGCTGATTTCCGCTCGCAGACGGCGGATTGTCGTGCTTACTTTGCCTTTTTCAAGCTGATCTGCTTTTTTGCGTCGTTCTACCTGTACCTGATATCCTTTGCGAGTCATTTTAAGCCTCTGGGAAGTGCGGCGAAGATCCACTGTCCGGTCCGCACTCCACTGGAATCCGGCAATCTGGCGCTGCACCTCACGTACGATCTCTGATCCGGTGTTGCCTTTAAGGGGTGCAATACAGATTGCATTCTCAAAAACGGATTCACTGATTCCCTGAGCTACCTTTGAATCGCTGATCCGGTCCGCATCCATCAGCTCTCCGCTTGTTTCACAGAGAAGCTCGCTGTACGGAGTCTCCCGGTGCAGATCACGTGTCAGACGGTAATTTCTTCCGCCGCTTTCAAACCAGAGAACACCGGCATATGGAAATTCCGCATTGCCAAAAAGCATTTTTTCTATAAATGTGCGTACTTCCTCCCGCATCTGTTCTTTTTCATCGTACAGTACATTCAGACCGGATGTAAATTTCAGTGTTTTGTTTTTTATTGATCCGAAATCCTTGATTTCTATCTGTCTGATTTTCATAATCGTTTCCTGTCATCTGCCAGAACCTGTGTACTTAAGAGGGCCTGCAATCCGTAATACAGTGCCTTCTTTTCTACAACGGTCAGATCTTTGTTCAGAAATTTGTTTATATAATCACCGATCAACGTTCCTCGATACTGTCGGTAAAGTTCCTCTATATTGTATGCCGGTCTGGATTCGTCCATAATCTCAACAATATTGCCCAGTCCATGCAACCGTTCGGTCAGCAGTACATTGTCCGGAGAAACCCGGCCTTTCAGAATAAGGCGGTATATGTTTCTGCCGCCACGGCGCATCACTTCACTTCGCAGCATTTCTTCAAGCTTATACTGCGTCGTATCTCTGTCTACATTCAGAACGAGATTCTGATAGGAACGGTTCGCACACGGCACAAGACGTACTTTCACATTGCCGTCCTCATATTCTCCCTGAATATAGCCGTGTTTGCCAAGATCATTACGATCCAGTGGCTCCAGCGAGCCGGAATAGGCAATCTTGTCACGGCAGACTGTATGCGGCTTATGAGAATGCCCAAGCGCGACATAATCAAAACCGGCCGCTGCAAGTCCGGTAAAATCCATCGGACAGCAGCTTAAATCTCCGCCATGTGCAAGAAGCACATGGAATCCCGGTTTGTTAACCGGCTTCCACTCATCATACAAAGGGGACCGCACTTCTTTGTGTTCGAAGCTCAGGCCGTAGACAAATATATTTTTTTCCGGAATCTCCACGCAGTGCTGTTCTTCTGTGTCAAAAAACGTGACATTCGTTGCCCAGCGGAATGTCCTGTAAAAAGAGTCCTCTTTTATGTAATCATGGTCTCCTGCCATAAGAAAGATTCTGGTTTCCGGAATCGCGGCAAACCATTCATTGACCTGTCGAAGCTGGCCAAGCAGTGGCTGCCGGTGAAAAAGATCTCCGGCTATAAACAACAAATCCACCGGATTCTTGCGGATACCCGCAATAACCCGGCGGAATGTTTCCCAGATTTCTTCTTCTCTCTCGTGGCTCCAGGGGCAGCCCCGGTCAGGAACTGCGCCCAAATGCACATCAGAAAGATGAATAAATCTTATCATGCAAAACTACTCCTTATAAATCGCAGTTGTTTACTGTTCTCGGGAATGGAATGACGTCACGGATGTTGCCCATACCTGTCAGGTACATTACGCAGCGCTCGAATCCAAGTCCGAATCCGGAATGACGGGTAGAACCGTATTTACGCAGATCCATGTAGAACTGATACTCCTCAGCCTTCAGCCCCATCTCATCCATACGGGCTTTCAGCTTGTCATAATCATCCTCTCTCTGGCTTCCGCCGATAATCTCGCCGATTCCAGGAACAAGGCAGTCCATAGCGGCAACGGTCTTGCCGTCTTCGTTCTGTTTCATATAGAATGCCTTGATTTCCTTCGGATAATCGGTAACAAATACAGGTTTCTTAAAGATCTGCTCTGTCAGATAACGCTCATGCTCTGTCTGAAGGTCACAACCCCAGAATACTTTGTAATCAAATTTGTCGTTGTTTTTCTCCAGAAGTTCAATTGCTTCTGTGTAAGTTACATGACCGAATTCAGAATTTACTACATGGTTCAGACGATCCAGAAGTCCCTTGTCGATGAAGGAATTAAAGAAGTTCATTTCCTCCGGAGCATTCTCAAGGACATAACGGATCACGTATTTCAGCATCTCTTCTGCAAGGTCCATGTTGTCATCCAGATCTGCAAATGCACATTCCGGCTCGATCATCCAGAACTCTGCTGCATGACGTGTCGTGTTGGAGTTCTCAGCACGGAAAGTCGGTCCGAATGTGTAGATATTACGAAATGCCTGTGCATAAGTCTCACCGTTGAGCTGACCGCTTACAGTAAGATTGGTCTCTTTGCCAAAGAAATCCTGGCTGTAGTCTACAGTACCATCCTCATTCATCGGAGGATTTTTCATGTCAAGTGTAGTAACCTGGAACATCTCTCCTGCACCCTCACAGTCACTTCCTGTGATCAGTGGAGTGTGTACATATACAAATCCCTTCTCCTGGAAGAATTTGTGGATCGCATATGCGCAAAGAGAACGTACACGGAACACTGCCTGGAAAGTGTTGGTTCTCGGTCTTAAATGTGTCATGGTTCTTAAGTATTCCAGTGTATGGCGTTTTTTCTGAAGCGGATAGTCCGGAGCAGATGCACCCTCTACCTGTACTTCTTCTGCCTGAATTTCAAATGGCTGTTTTGCTTCCGGTGTCGGAACCAGTGTACCTTTGACAATGATCGCAGCACCAACATTTAATTTGCTGATCTCTGCAAAGTTTGGCATGTTGTCATGATATACGACCTGCAGAGTCTCAAAAAAAGTACCGTCATGAAGTACGATAAATCCAAATGCCTTGGATCCACGTACACTTCGTACCCATCCTCCTACGGATACCTCTTTGTTCAGGTATTCTTCTCTGTTTTTATAAATTTCTTTTACCGTTGTGAGCTTCATAATCTATACCTCTCTGTTTATTCATTTCTCATCCAATTGATTTCTAGTATAGACTATTCAACGGATTCCTGCAAGGAGTAAATCAGGGAGAACCGCTGTTTTTATTCGTTCCACTTAAGGATTCCGGCAGCAGAATAATCATCCGCCATATTATAGGAAGCAATTCCTTTCTCGGTCACAAGGTAAAAAGTATCTTTGATATAAATACCGCGTGCAGTACGGTAGTCCTGCCATTCCATTCCATCGTCAAAAAGGCCACAGTCGTTCATCTTCACATAAGCGTTCGGAACAAAACCGTCTTCTTCATCAAAGGAGAATACACTGTAATAGAAGTTTTCACTTGAATCATAGATATCCGAATTGCTTCCATACATACCGTAGGCAAAACCAAACAGGCCTTTCTTCGGCGCAGCCAGAATCGAACGGTAATTTGTAAGTGCATCGCAGAAAGAAACATCCTTCAGTACAAAACGGTCGGTTTCTTTTACATCGGACGGATCACTGATGTCAAACATTGAGCATTTCATTCCAATTGTATTTCCGGTATCCGGATCTGTCTCCCATCCGATTCCGAGCAGCCTGTTTTCGCCATAGAAGTGCAGGTAAGAGGAAAATCCGGTAATTTTCAGCTCACCGAGCACCTTCGGATTTTCCGGGTCTGAAAGATCGACGGAGAAAAGCGGGTCTGTGTTTTTGTATGTGACAAAATACCCGGTCTCCCCCATAAATCGGGCAGATTTGATTTCTTCTCCTTCTGCAAGATTCTCGATCTTACCAACTGTTTTCATTGAAGGATCCAGCACATACAGGCTGTTGCTCCGTGAAAAATCACTGTAATCGGAGCTCCAGGATTCCACAGTCGTTACTACACGGAGATGATCTGCATATTCGTCTAATGAAAAATTGTCATTGAGTTCTCCTGCGACGGAGCCGGTGCTTCCGTCCGTGAATTTGCCGTCTGCATAACCGATGCGTACAAGTTCTGTACGGGTCTCTTTTTCGTTCCAGGTCGATACTGCGGAATAAATATTGTTTTCGCTCACGTAGAAGGTTTCTGCACCGCTGACAACTGCCATAATATCAGAAGCCTGATCCGGTGTCCCGACTGCAACTGCGCCGGAAACCAGATATGCCTTTCCATTGTAGGCAAAATCATCCGAACCCTCCTGCTCCGGCAGGTAGATATGATCGTATGCGATATATTCCTGTCCGCTTCTTGGGACATAATACTCAAGCTGATCTGCATTGTTTCCCGTATCCGGCGTGTAGGAAGTAAAAAGATACAAATAATCGTTGCTTCGTCTGGATGAGAGATAGGAACCGTCCTGCTGATAAGTTCCTGTCAGTTTCGGAGCAGTTCTGTCCGATATATCGTATGTCAAAACAGAAACAGTCGTCACCGGCATGCTGTAGCTTGAGCGTACTGACTGCGTACTGTCGCTGTCGGAGTCCTCATCACTCGCTGACGGAAGATTCAGTTCTCCTTTGTAAGTGACGTATTCTACCTGCTGGCGGATTAACTGCAGGCAGCTTCCTTCCACATACATTTCTTTGTAATCAGCGCTGCTTTCGCCGTTAATCGTTCCAATCAGCTTCATGGACGCCGCGTCTACGATCCTGACTGTGCCCTTGCTGTCCATCGCATAAATACAGGTTCCGTCTGTCTTTACGATATCTGCTTCGTCGACTGTTTCTTCCTGCGTGTTGGTTGATGAATAATCACCCGAATCCGATTTTTCATCATAACTGAAAGCAGAATCAATTTCGCCCTCAGGATACGCAGCAATTACGCTGTCCGGGGAAGCTGCATCCGATGACGCCATATCTGATGCTGCCGCTGTATTTGCGCTTCCAGTGTCGACCGATTCTTCGATTGTCATTACACGGGCATAGTTACTGGTAGTCGGGTTTTCATTCCATTCTTTGAGCATGTTATACAGGTCATCATAGCTGTCCATATGGGCGATGCCCGAGACCGGATCTGTCGCCTGTGCAACTTTGACAGGTTCGGTTGCTTCCGGTGCAGCTTTGTCGGATTCTTCGGCACTTTGAATATCTGCCTGTGCCAGTGCAGTTTCATTGGTAGTCTCTGAGGCGGTCTGTGCACCATTACGTGTCGTCTCTTCAGTGCTCTCCAGTGTCTGAGTATCATTACTTGCTGTGTATGTTGTGTCTCCTGGCTTTGCCTCGGTATGCATCTTGAGCAGCCCCGGAGTAATCCCAAGTGCCGCAATTACAACGACTGCCGCTGCTGCAGCACCGATATAGCGGGAAGTTCTGGCATTCCAGAATCTGTGTGTGGTGGTGTCTTTTGGCTGATCGTCTTTCTCCGTCCGGGCTGCTTCATTTGGCTGCTGATTTTCGCTCTGCTCTTCGAGCATTTTCTGTATATTCTCCGGTTTCAGGGATTCCGGAACCGGGGTGTCTTCCATTGATTTCCTGATCTTATCCATCAATTCTCTGTCATCCATATTGCTGCCTCCTTTCTATGCAAGAAATTCTTTCATCTTATTCAGTCCGCGGCTGATCCGCGAGCGGACAGTATTGTGGTTCATCTGCATCATTTCTCCAATCTCATGGCTCTTGAATCCGCCAATGACATTGAGGCAGATGATCCGGCGCTCTGTTTCGTCCAGACGATCCAGTGCCTCCCGTACCTGTAACGATTCTTCCGTCGCATTGCCTGTCGGCAGGTCATCCGGCAGTTCAACCGTCTTTTGGGTATATTCTTTTAGTTTGCGCTTGCATTTGTTGGACAGTATCTGAAAAATCCATACCCGGAATTTTTCCTGGTCACGCAGCTTCTCCACTGTTGCAAACGCATCTGCCACTGCCTCACTCACGGCATCCTCCGCATCCTGCGGATTCTTCAGGGTGTGGAGTGCAAAATAATACAGCTCCCTGTACACCTTTTCATAATATGCGGCAAATACTTCAGGCTTTTTTAAATCGTCCATGTTTCACCTCTGTTTCTGCCCGGCCCCCGCCGGTTCTGTGTTCTGTTTGATGCATCTGTATATTAGTGTCATTTTAGCATGGTTTTGTTGCATGGATGTAAAATTTTTTCTGAATATATACAAAAAGAACCCGAAATTTCTTTCGGGTTCCACTTTCTGATGCTTTTACACTATGTAATTATAATGTCTCGATGAATCTCATAAATGCTTCTCTGCCTTCTGGTGTGCATTTGTATACACCGGCATCTTCGAGTACGTGTACAAACACAATGCCGACCTCTTTCTGGAGGATTTCATGGATGTTATCTTTGTTGATATCCTTGTATTTCGAGAGCACTTCTGCTGCCCATGCCGCATGTTTCTCGATCTTTTCGTTGGAAGCAATGTCTTTACCTTCCAGAATGTATTCTTCAAGAAGTTCCAGTTCTTCTTTCAGACGTGCCGGAAGTACGGCAAGTCCCATGACCTCTATCAGACCGATATTTTCTTTTTTGATGTGATGATACTGCGCATGCGGATGATATACACCAAGCGGATTTTCTTCGGTTGTGATGTTGTTTCGAAGTGTCAGATCCAGCTCATACATATCACCGACTTTACGTGCGATCGGAGTGATCGTGTTGTGCGGTTCACCGTCTGTCTCTGCAAAAATAAATGCTGCTTCATCGGTATATCCTCTCCAAACTTCCAGTACATGTGTCGCAAGATCGACCAGACGGTCAGAGTCTTTATGACGGATACGAAGCACTGACAGCGGCCACCTAACGATGCCAGCCTCTACATCCTCGTAACCCGGGATCGTCACATGTTTCTCGATCGGAGCTTTTGCCATTGCAAATGTATAATGGCCTCCCTGGAAATGGTCATGGCTCAGAATGGAGCCGCCAACGATCGGAAGATCCGCATTAGAACCCAGGAAATAATGCGGGAACAGTTTGACAAAATCAAACAGCTTAATAAATGCATTTCTCTCGATCTTCATCGGGGTATGCTTGCTGTTAAACACAATACAGTGTTCATTGTAATATACATATGGAGAATACTGGAATCCCCATGGTGTATCATTGATCGTGATCGGAATGATTCTGTGGTTCTGTCTCGCCGGATGATTGACACGGCCTGCGTATCCCTCGTTTTCCGGGCAGAGGAGACATTTCGGATAACTGCTTGCTTTGGCATTCTTTGCTGCCGCGATCGCTTTCGGATCTTTTTCCGGTTTGGAAAGATTGATCGTGATATCGATTTCTCCATACGGGCTGTCCACTTTCCATTTCTGGTCTTTCTTTACACGATAACGGCGGATATAATTGCTGTCCTGGCTCAGTTTGTAAAAATAATCCGTTGCATTCTGCGGATCATCCTGATATCTGTCCCAGAACTCTTTCTGAACCTGTGCCGGACGGGGCATCAGGCAATTCATCAGTCTGGTGTCAAAGAGATCACGGTAAACCACACTGTCTTCGATCAGTCCCCTCTTTACTGCTTCATCCAGAAGTTCATTCAGAGTTTCTTCCAGATCCACACCGGAAAATTTCTCCTCCGGCTCGGTGTATTCATCTTCATGAAATACATCCAGAAGAAGGTTCGTTGTGTAATTTTTCTCACACTCCGGAACCAGTCCTGATTCAACTCCATACTGTACAAGTTTTGCGATTCCTTTGCTTAACATAAGCCTGTCCCCCTGTAAAATTATTTTTGGTTATCAAGATAAGAAATAAACACATTGCCCGCCTGCTGGAAAAGAGCGGTACTGTCATTCATTCCATACGGGCTGACTTCGCCTGTCGCAGGATCCAGAAGCCATGTATTGTATGCGTCATATCCAACGATCACGACACTGGTATCTGCACCGGTTTTTGCTATAACTGCACGCTGTGCGCTGATCTCATAAAGGACATTTTCCAGACTGCATCCGGTAAGGTCGATCACGGTTCCAGAATCACCCAGCCCTTCCTGCAACTTGTCTTTATCCCATGAACCACTTCGGATGATCTCAGGAACATCCTCCGTATTCAGCGTAAGCTGTGTTTTTATATTTCCACGTTCCCAGACATATTGCTGTGCCCGGTTCAAAACCACTCCGGTCCGGCTGTCTGCCTGCAGTACTGCCTGTGCCGGATCAGTCCACACACTGTCCAGTCCACCGCGGGCATATACATAATAAACGTTTCCGAGCTGGCTCTTGTCCACTTCGACCTGAACAATGTTCTCGTTGCCGTTTTTTATTTTGGCAGTAAGAATCAGCGGTTCATCTGCCTCCGATTTGTCAGTGAATACCAGCTTGACGATAACACCCTGACGTGTCGTGCTTGTCTGCTCCACAGAAACCAGATCTGCCGAAGTTTCTTTGTTGTTCATGATGTTGTCTTTACTCTTGACGACGTACGCATTTCCGTTCTTTTCTGACAGGTTAAATTCCATCATAGAACTTCCGACCGTCACGTCTGTAATATAATATCCATCCTGATGATACTCTTTTTTGATATTTCCGTCAAAGTCCTCAATCTTTATAGATGTGATTCCGTCGACTGTATGCCCGTTTTCATCAGTAAGACTGTCCCCGTCAAGTACATTTCCGTAAATCAGATCTTCATTCATAAAGCCAAGCACACGGAGCTGCTGCGAGGCATCCGGTGTATCATTTCTCGTCTTCAGTGAATCAAAATCAATGTACTCGATCTGTCCTGTCTGCTCACCATCCACAATGCGCCATGCCGCGTGCGCATTTGTCTCAGACACGGCGAACTGATTACTGTCGATATTTTCCGCCAGAACTTTATAATCACTGTCATCGATATTGATCTGGTAAAGACTTCCGGAAAGAAGCAGGAACAGCTGGTTTTTCTTGTTTACATAACTCAATGTACCGAGATCGGATTTCAAAAACTCAAACGACTCTGTCGTCGGAATAAATACTTTCTCCTCAACTACATTCTGATCATGATTGTAATGATAGATTCCGGCTCCGCAGTAACCTTCATGGCTTCCGCGGTTCATGTAACCATAGACCATAAAATTGACATCACCGTCGTCTTCCACGCTCAGAAGCTTAATGTCATGTTCCGTGCGTGAATCGCGGAAATCTCCTTTTGCCGCCTTACGGAAATCAAACACCTGCGCAAACTTGCCGTTATTCTGCGTGTAAGTCCAGAGCGCCCCTTCCTGCACAAAAGCCGTCACACTTCCCTCTGTATTTGTAAGATATGTCACATTTTTGTTTCGGGCTCCGAGCAGCAGCCCGTCATCCGTGATCACCGACTGTTTCGGGTCAAATACCTGTCCTGCGGACCTCTCAAAATCGAGCAGACGGATACGGTCCTCCGAATAACGCAGACGGTAAAAATCTGTTACATTATAGTATTCCGCACCACCGTTTTCATTTGCGGCACAGATCTCATATTCCAGTGAAATACTTGCGGTCGTTTCATTGATTTCTTTGATGACCGGTATCCCTTTCTTTGTGATCTGTGGATTTAAATTGCCCCAGCTTATCACAGAAAGTGGTGATTTAATGGAAACGGATGCAAAATTTGTCGTCGCTGAATCTGCGGATTCCAGATATGCGGCAAGATTATCTGCCGAAGTTTTGTCCATACACATCTGCGCAAAATCAGATGCAAATTTCACATACGCCTGCGTATTTGTAGAGGATCTGGATACAACTCGCGTATAATAATAGGCTTCCCCATCATTGGTATCGACCGTCAGCTGCATGGAATACTCCTGATTCATCAGAAGCCCAGAATTGATCTCAATCTGTGCCCGGAGATAACCGTCCGATCCTGAAGAATCCAGATTTTTGATCTTGCGGTTTTCGACGATCTTGGTTCCATCAGAAGTACGTACCTCATAAGAAAGGCTCTTTACCTTTTCATCATAAGGATTGATTGCGATTGTCAGCTTCTTCGTTGTATCAAGTGGTGTCACGCTGTCACGGACAAAATCTGCTTCCATCGGCTGTCGGTAACCATACATGCGGTTTCCAAGCGTTCCGTTAAAATCCACCATCACTTCCGGAAGTGTTGGATTATTCATATCCGAACGGTCATCGGTCGTTTCGTTGTTCATCAGAAACACCGTGCCGGCCACTCCCAGTATAAAAATCGCCAGAAGAATCAAAAACCTTTTCAGTACTTTTAACATGGTTTCAGACTCCCTTCTCAGAGTGCAGTCCGTCCGGATAAAGCAGTTTTTCCAGCGTCAGATGGCTGTTCAGCGCATCATTCATCGCAGGAAGTCCCTTCGGGAAATGAGCTTTTTCATTTTTGACCGCACGGATCAGAAGATTCTTCGGGGTATGTTCCATATCAATAAATTCAAGGATCTGTGTACTATATCCTTGCGATTCAAGCAATTCCGCACGGATACCATCTGTCAGAAGCGCCGAAATACGTTCTTTCAGGATACCATATTTCAGCACTGGCTCCAGAAGTTCATTGTGAATCTGACTGTTCAGCTCATGCTGGCAGCACGGCACAGACAGAATCACCTTCGCATCCCACTCGACAGCTTTTGCAAGTGCATAGTCTGTCGCTTTGTCACAGGCATGGAGCGTCACGACCATATCGACTTTCTGTACACCTGCATAATCCGCGATATCACCATGCAGAAAATGCAGCTTGTCATAGCCGTATTTGCCGGCAAGGCCGTTACATTTCTTAATAACGTCTTCTTTCAGATCAAGTCCGATGATATTGACATCGTATCCTTTGAGTTCTTTCAGATAGTAATACATGGCAAATGTCAGATAAGATTTGCCACATCCGAAATCCAGAATCGTGATCTCCCGTTCTCTGGACAGCGCCGGAAGAATATCCTCGATAAATTCCAGAAAACGGTTGATCTGCTTAAATTTGTCATAAGAAGTATTGTGGATTTTGCCCTCGCGGTTCATCACACCGAGATCCACAAGAAACGGAACCGCTGTCCCCTCTTTCAGAATGTATTGTTTTACCCGGTTGTGCGCCTGAATCCTGATCGGTTCCAGCGCCGGATGCTTTTTGACTTTGATTGTCTGCCTGCCTTTTTTGCTGACCAGAACCGTGCCATCCACGCATCTTCCCTGTGTCTGAAGCTGTGAGAAACAGCCTTCGCCAAGGTTTGCCGCCACATAGGAAATGATTTCTTCCTTTGTATAATTCGAGTGAAGTACCTTCGTTCCCACCGTCGAGGATGCCTGATAACAGACACTGCCTTTCAGTTCGATCGGGCGTATCCGCACACGGGACGGAGCATCTTTTTCCTTACTTCTCTGACCGCTTAAGACTGCAAGCATCAGCTCTTCATCAAATTGTTTTTCCAAAAATTCCTGTAATGTCATCATATAAAATAAGTCTTTCTTTCTGTCACACTGTACGTCTGTGATACAAAGCTTCCTGTCAGAATCCCCGGCATCTGCGCCGTCTGCAGCGTTTTCTGGAAATCTCCTGATACAGAAGCACTTCGATCAGATCATCTAAAAAGCGATCCGAAATCTCCTGAAGCTCAAGTTCCCCTGCAACCTGATCGCGTATCTGTCTGCACAGGCTACGCATCATCAGTCTGTCGGGATATTCGTCATAAAGCCGGCTTCCTTCATAATCCAGAAGCTCACATTCTTCTTCTACTTTTTCCTGCACTTTGAGTGCTGTGTCCGGAAAATAAGATTTCATCAGGGCAAATTCTCTTTCCTGCATGCGTTCTCCGCTATAAAGCGCCGGACTGGCATAAGTCAGATAAAATGGTAAAAACTTGTCGTAATACATGGACAGGCTCCTGCTTTACCATCGTCCCTATCATTTTATGCAGGACTATGCGAAATGTGCCGCAATCAGCCCTGGATATCTTTCAGAATGCGAAGTGTCAGTTTGAAGCTGTGCTCTGCTGCCATTGCCTCAAATGTCGGATAATCCATTTCTGCACTTCCGTCTGCTTTGTCGGAGATCGCGCGGATCACAAGAAACGGAACATTGTTAAGGTATGCTGCCTGAGCTATTGCTGCGCCCTCCATTTCAACGGCATATGCACCGAATTCTTTTACGACGAAATCTTTTACACCCTGGTCTGCAACAAACTGATCACCGGATGCGATACGTCCCTCAAATACTTCGATGTCCGGATTGACTTCTTTACATGCCTGCACTGCCAGCTTGCGGAGTGCATCATCACTGTGGAAAGAAAATGCATCCATCTGCGGAATCTGACCTACCGGATAACCAAATGCTACTGCATTCATATCATGATGGATAAGGTCTGTGGAAACTACGATATCGCCGATGTTGATATCTGCATTCAGACTTCCTGCGATACCTGTATTGATCACGACTTCTGCATGGAAATCGTCAATCAGGATCTGTGTACAAATTGCTGCATTTACTTTACCGATTCCGGAGCGGACAACAACCACTTTTTTGCCTTCTAAAACACCGGCATAAAATTCCATGGAAGCTTTGCGTGTGATCTCCACATCCTGCATGCGCTCTTTGAGGCTTGCAACCTCTACTTCCATTGCTCCTATGATACCAATACATCTCATAATAATATTCTCCCGTCTTTTTTCTGTATTTTAAATTGTCTATTTCAAAATTTCTACATTCTTTTTTATTATACCAAATGTTGCGTTTATATGGAAACTTTTTTTATTTTCTGCTATACTGTGCAAAGGAGGTTGAGATTATGGTATATAAAACATCCGGCGTCTGTTCAAGCGCCATCTCATTTGAAATTGACGAACAGGGAAAAGTTCATGATGTAAAATTTCAGGGCGGATGCTCCGGCAACACACAGGGCGTAGCCAGACTGATCGAAGGTATGGATGCCAAAGAAGCTATCAGCAGACTCGAAGGAATCCGCTGCGGATTCAGACCGACATCCTGTCCGGATCAGCTTTCCAAAGCTCTGAAAGAAGCTTTAAACTAAATATTTTTTTCCTGTACAGCTACATGCTGTATATAAGTACATCAACTGCAAAACCGGAGAACCACATCGGCTCTCCGGTTTTTTGCATCTTTTTATATTGATTTTTATTTGCAATTCTTTATGACAGATCATCTCGGTCCCATTTATCACACAATGACTGCACTTCTCTTGTAAAGCGGTCGAGGTCTTTGTTCGGAATACCTTCGCTCTTACGGATAACAGACATAAGACGCTGTCCCATAGCAACCAGTTTCTGGAATGCACGTGCAGCTTTCGAAGTCTTCGGTGAAACGGCAGCCTTCGTGATCTTGATGCCCTGTGCTTCATAGATGCAGACATTTTCTGCGAGGTCAAAAACGGTGCCGCTGAACGGTGCCATTGCATCCAGTCCAAGTTCTTCTTCAAGACGTCTTGCAAAAATTTCCGTCACTTCATCATCACCATGTGTAACAAAAACTTTTGTCGGTTTCTGACTGAAAGATTTGATCCAGGTCATAAGTCCGTTTACATCGGCATGACCGCTGATGCCCGGCATCTGGCAGATTTCTGCGCCAACATAAACAGTCTCACCAAAAAGTTTTACCTCTGTAGCACCTTCGAGAAGTGATCTTCCGAGCGTTCCGATTGCCTGATAACCGACAAACAGAATCGTGTTGTTCGGATTCCACAGATTGTGTTTCAGGTGATGTTTGATTCGTCCGGCATCGCACATACCACTCGCGGAAATGATTACTTTGCAATCCTCGTCAAAGTTGATGGCTTTGGAATCGTCACTTGTGATCGAAGTTTTCAGTCCCGGGAACATTAACGGGTTGATGCCCTTATTTACAAGTGCCAGCGCTTCTTCATCAAAACAGTCATAAATATGTTCATTAAAAATGGTTGTCGCTTCATTTGCAAGCGGACTGTCCACATAAACTTTGAAATTATCGTGTCCGTGAACGCGTCCTTCTTCTTTGATCTGACGGATGAAATAAAGCATCTCCTGCGTACGTCCTACCGCAAAGGATGGAATCACAACACTTCCCCCGCGATCAAAGGTTCTCTGGATCACCTCACTCAGAAGTCCCACATAATCCGGACGGTCACCATGGCTTCTGTCACCGTAGGTCGACTCCATCACGACATAATCCGCATCGTGAAGGTATACCGGATCTTTGATCAGCGGCTGATTGAGATTTCCGATATCGCCGGAAAAAACAATCTTTTTCTCTTTACCATCCTCGTTGATGATCACTTCAATGCTTGCAGATCCAAGCAGGTGTCCGGCATCGACAAACCGTACACGGATACCTTCCGCCGGTGTGACCGTCTTTTCATATGGACACGGAACAAAATTCTTCAGGACACCCATTGCATCTTCCATCGTATATGCCGGTACAAACTCCGGCTTGCCCTGACGACGTCCCTTACGGTTACGCCATTCTGCCTCGAACATCTGAATGTGAGCACTGTCACGAAGCATAATGTCACAGAGATGGCAGGTCGCCTGTGTCGCATAAACCGGTCCCTGAAAACCTTTTGCATAGATTGCCGGCAGATTTCCGGAATGATCCATATGTGCATGGGTCAAAAGCACAAAATCAAGGTCACTTCCCTTAACCGGTATTTCCTGATTTTCATAATAATCGGGTCCCTGTTCCATACCACAGTCTACAAGAAACTTCTTACCGGCAGCTTCCAGATAATAACAGCTTCCGGTTACTTCGTGTGTCGCCCCAATAAAGGTTATCTTCATGTGCGAGCCCCCTTTGTCTGAAAAATCACGCAAATATATATTGTTGTAATCATTATACACGATTTACTTGTTTTTTAACAGTATTTTTGTGTAAAATCACAGGAGAAATACAAGAAAAGAACAGGGCGGGATCTGAAATCCCGCCCTGCCTTACATGGTTTTGGTTTGGTTTTTAAAAGTCTGCAGGCACCTCGTCCCTTCGAAAGGTAACGGATGTTTACACGGTTTATCAATTGCATTCTCCGGTGTACGTGATGCCCGCAGTAGTTTGGTTTAAAGATTTTGTCTTAGGTTTTTAAAGTTCTAATTTGTTAATTGGTTTTACATGGTTTAAAAAAGTTTGGTTTTTGGTTGATTTTTGGTTTTCTCTTTAATGTTGTTTTTGGTTAATAGTTACTGTTGAATGATTGGAATTACTTAATCATAATACCACTTGTAAGTGTGGATGTGGACTCTTTCAGGCCACCATTGCTGGCTGCATGGTATCCACGCACACGATAGTAAGTGCCGCTCGGAACGATAACATCAATGGTTTTGCTGAGACTGGTTGCATTATTTGCTGTAAATTCCCAATATTTATAGGTCCCATAGCTACCATTTACTTTACGCTCCAGATAAAGCGATAAATACACCTTACTGCATTTCTTATGACATTGTGTCAATCCATAAATTGCCAGTTCTCCACTGTTCACTTTCTGAATTTTCACATTTCCCATATTCAGATTTGTTCCCCGAAGAACGCTGTAACTGGTGTCTTCGGCGAAATCTTCTGTGGTTTCCTCATCGGTAATTTCTTCGTCAGAAGCTTCTTCCCCTGCGATTGCATCCAAAATACTGGTTGTCTCTGCCAGTACCGGTGTTACACACATTCCTAGCGATAATCCAACTGCCATAAGAAGACCAAGTAACTTCTTTCTTCTGCTCATTTCTCACTTCCTTTCACTATGTAAACATACCCTTACATAATATATACGTAAGAAATCGCAAAAAATCACTCTAAAATTTCATTTGTTCCAAAATTTTTTTTAATTCTTCCCATTGCACCCTTCCAGACAGCACATAATTTGTATTATTTCTTGACCATTGAGCCACATAATTTGCCTTTTTTTCGCCTATATCAGTTACTTTTTCTACGGTTATTTCGACGTTGTCTCCACTTATAACTATTTCTTTCTTTTTCTCACCATGTGTACTTTTAATGTCACTTGCTGTATTTTCATTCTGCTTATCCATTACAAATAAAAGAATATTCTCCCCGTACTGATATTCCATTTTAGCTACTGATGTTCTTTCACTTACCTCATATTTGAGGAACTGCATATAATATGGTCTATAATAAAATTCTGGTACTTCAACTCCTATTTTATCCTCTATATCCTGTATTGCTTTATCTTCATCCACATTGGCAATTTCATTATTCTCATCATTATCAGATATTACTTTTGTATCATTCCCAGTCAGATACTTAAATCCTCTGACCCAATAGTTCCTATTCGCCTCACTTGTCATGCTCGCAGCCAATACGCACAACAGACATACGCCTGCCACACCCGCGATTTTACCCAGCCGCAGATAACTCCGCTTCTTTCTGACCGGACGGTCATTCTTTGAACCTTTCTTCGACGATACCCCAATATCAGACACTGCTACTGTCTCTGTCTTCACGGGCGAATTGAAACCTTCTGTTGCCCTTGCTGCGGTACCAGCCTCTTTCGAACTTCCTGACTCCATAGAGACAACTTTATCCATAGCTGCTTTCGCTGCGCTGCCGGTCTCCTTCGAAGTTCTCGCCTCCATAGAAATAATTTTCTCCCTGGCTGTCTTTGACACCGAATCATTATTCTTCTTCGCCACAGCATCTCCGGCAATTTCTGTACCGACACCTCTGACCGCTTTCTTTGAAACCTCCGAAGTGTCATCCGCCTCATCTTCATACAGCCCTTCTTCTTTCAGGCGCTGATAGAATTTTTCTCTGGGGACACTCAACTCTTCTGCGATATCGAGGTTTTTCTCATACTCCTGTCCGGCAAGCAGAGATTTCTCAATCAGCTCCGCCTCATTGATGTATGTCTCCTCAAGCCACTGCCGGAATTTCTCATCGTCTTCCATATCCGGCATGTCCATCGTCAGATCCTCTATATGATTGTGATTATCCTTTTGTTCTTGTTCAAACTTTTCTTTCATTTTACTATCTCCTGCCGCCGTTTTTACCTCACTTTACACAAACGACAGCTCTATCTCTCCTTGACAATTTTGTCCCGGTGGTTCATAGTTATGGTTAATAAAAAGATTTTTCAGGAGGAATTCCCTATGAAACATATTGTTCTTACCGGCGGTGGTACTGCCGGCCACGTTACCCCTAACATCGCCCTGATCCCGACACTCAAAGCTGCCGGATATCAGATTTCCTATATTGGTTCCTATGAAGGTATTGAGCGTAAGCTCATCGAAGAAATGGGAATTCCTTATTACGGAATCTCCTCAGGCAAACTCAGACGTTACTTTGATCCTAAGAACTTTTCCGATCCGTTCAGGGTTCTCAAAGGTTTCCACGAAGCAAAAAAACTTCTTAAGAAACTGAAACCTGACGTTGTATTTTCCAAGGGCGGTTTCGTAACCGTCCCGGTTGTTATCGCTGCAAAAAAATGCAAGATTCCAGCAATTATTCATGAATCAGATATGACTCCGGGTCTTGCCAACAAGCTCTGTATCCCTTCCGCAGTTAAAGTGTGCTGTAACTTTCCTGAGACAGTCAGCAGTCTTCCGGCAGATAAAGCTGTCCTCACCGGTACTCCGATCCGTCAGGAACTTCTGAAAGGCGACAAAGAGGCCGGCAGACAGTTCTGCGGATTTACTTCCGACAAACCGGTCCTTATGGTGATCGGCGGAAGCCTCGGTGCAGCCTCTGTCAACGACCATGTCCGCAAGATCCTTCCGGAACTTCTGAAAGAGTTCCAGGTCATTCATCTCTGCGGCAAAGGCAAAATGGACGAGTCCCTCAAGGGTACCGAAGGTTATGTACAGTACGAATACATCAAGGAAGAACTTCCGGATCTCTTCGCTCTGTCCGATGTCGTGATTTCCCGTGCAGGCGCCAATGCAATCTGCGAGATCAGTGCCCTTCACAAACCAAACCTTCTGATTCCGCTCTCTGCAAATGCGAGCCGCGGTGACCAGATCCTGAATGCCCGTTCTTTTGAAAAACAGGGATTCAGCATGGTACTTGAAGAGGAAGAAATCACCGATGAAAAGCTCCTCGATACCATCCATCAGTTATACAAAAACCGTCATACTTTCGAAGAAGCAATGGCAGGTGGCAAACAGATGGATTCCATTCATCATATCTTTTCTCTTATTGAGGAATGTGTATTATCCAGGTAAGCAACAGAAGGCAGTTACAAATGTGACTGCCTTCTTAGTTTCTCCAGTTCTTCTATAATCCACGCCTTTGAACGCAGATTACGGTTGTTTACATTGTTCGTTGTGATCCCGTATTCCTCAGCAACTTCCGAGGCCGGAATCCTGTGCATCTTGGTTTTTATCAAAATATCGTAGTTCTGTGGATTTCTCATTCTGAGTTTCCGAAGAACAAGTCTCTGATAAGTTTCTTCTTCCATGCGCAGAAGCTGTGCTTCCGGGTCTCCTCTTTCATCGGGAGTCTCTTCCACACCCTCTTCGTCGAATGTACACATTTCCTGTTTGGTGGAGGGTTTTCTGAAATAATCGTTGCATCTGTTTGTAGTTGCGCGAAAAACCAGTGCTTTCAGTTTCTTATGGTCTGAATAATCCAGATTTTCCATCATCTTGTATAATGTGATGAAAATCTCCTGACTGATATCTTCTGCCAGAAGTTTATCCTTCGTGATACAGTATGCAACATATGCTGAGAATCTTTGATATTCATCATAGAACTTATTAAAATTCTCAATCGTCATTCGTATTTACGCTTTCGTTTTATTTTGTCATTTTTTCTTACGTATTCTGTATGACTCATGCTTTTACTTTACTCAGAATCTCTTCTTTCATTTCATCGGTCAGCTCACCCGGTTTCCATGTCAGACCAACCTGGTCGCCTTCATAACGCGGAATCAGATGCATATGGAAATGAAAAACTGTCTGACCTGCAATCTCACCATTGTTCTGTACGATGTTAAATCCGTCACAGTTCAGTCCGTCTCTGAGCTTTGTTGCCATTTTTTTTGCAAGAACCATTGCTTTCGCTGCGGTCTCATCCGGAAGTTCATAAATATTGGCGGCATGTGATTTCGGAAGAATCAGCGAATGTCCCTTAGAAGCCGGTCCCAGATCCAGGATCACGCGGAAGTCTTCGTCCTCATATAATGTAGCGGATGGAATTTCTCCATTCGCGATTTTACAAAAAATACAATTTTCCATGATAAATTCCTCCTTCAGAATTCTGTAAAAATAACTGTTTAATAACTATATTGTCTCGTATTTGTGCGAATTTTTCAATACGAAATTTGTTGATTGTGGTATTTTATGATGATACACTTCCCATGAGGTGACAGATTATGCAGGAAAAGAACAAATTTGAACAGCAGAAAAAAGAATTTCAGTCGACACTCTCGATGTTCTCACATGAGATACGTAACCCCCTCGCTCTTATCACAAGTGAGTTACAGATGTTATCCGACCATCATCCGCAACTTTGTCTGGATGAACACTGGGACAACATTATGGAAAATCTGAATTACATCCGCGAGCTTCTCGATGAGCTTTCCCGGTACCAGAATGCAGGACATCTCTCTCTCGTATCAACAGATACAAGCCTGTGGCTTGATCGAATTACCAATACCTTTCGACCTGCACTGGATTATCTGGGCATTGTACTTGAGACTGACATCCCTAAGGATCTTCCCCATCTTGAACTGGATCAGACAAAAATCCGTCAGGCTCTTTTTAATCTTCTCCGTAATGCGCAGGAGGCCATTCAGCACGCACACGGAAAAATCCAGATTGCCGCTTCTGCTGTTTCAGATGGAATACAGATCACCGTCCATGACAATGGCTGTGGTATGACTGCCCAGCAGACGGAACAGATCTTTTTTCCTTTCGTAACGTACAAGCCCGGCGGCACAGGTCTCGGGCTTGCTGTCACCCGGCAGATCATCGAAGCACACCATGGGACGCTCCGCGTCGAAAGTGTACCCGGTGAAGGAACAACCTTTTATATTCTTCTGCCTCTCGGATGATACAGAAGAATGGAAATCATTATTCCACAAACCAGTCCGGCAACGTGGGCTGTATTGTCCACTCCTGTGCTGGTAAATCCATAATAAAGAGAAAAAAATGCCATGACAAGAATCTGTCTCGCAGACAAATCTCCGAGCCATCCTTTGTTGCGGATCACAATATAAATCATCGCTCCCATAACAGCAAAAACTGCACCGGAAGCACCCGCTGATACGGCAAAATCCATAGATTTCAGCTCAACAAGCACTGAGATCACATTTCCGAGAAGTCCGCCCACAATATAGATGATCAGAAATTTTATCTTGCCGATTACACGTTCAAGACGGCTTCCCAGAACAAACAGAACCAGCATATTATTCAAAAGGTGTTCGATTCCGAAATGCAGGAACATACAGGTAAACAGTCGGTAATATTCCCCACCTTCTATGATCATCGGTGTGTAGGCTGCGCCGCAGTCCAGCATATGCATCGTGTTCTGTGAACTGCCGGTGCATTCCACCGCGAGAAACACAATAATATTGATCAGTATCAGACCGACCGTCACCGGCTCTTTTTTTATTTCTTCCAAATTCTCACTCCTTTGTCCTATAGACACACCAGAAACGACACAGGATCATTGCCGCAACTGCAATCAAAAATCCATCCGCACTCTTCGCCATATTTCTTATGGCAGCTGTTTTTCCGCCGACCATAATCAGAAAATAGACCGCGCAGCGACTCATTTCAAGATAAAAAACACACCCTGCCGATAACACGAAATGTTTTGTGCTGATCTTCTTTTCCAGACAGAGCCAGATGAAAAACGCTGCTACAAAAGCAAGAATCAGATAGTCCGTCCCATTCTTATACATCCAGAATGTCGATGCTGCACAGGCAGGTGCATAGAGGATCAGTGAATCTGCTTCTGCGCCGCATTTCTTTTTCAGGTAAATCCAGCCGCCTACGGTAAACAAAATCCCTATCAGCATATTCTCCATCAAAATCAATGTAGAGTTGACACCAAATGACTGCAGAAAACCAAGCAGACCAAGGTACTGCTTCGGTGAAACTGTTCCACTTGAAAAAGTTTCTTTCAGTAAAACCAGCGGAGACGTTCCGGTAATCGCGGAAGATGCCGCCCATCCAGCAATATCAATGACTGCAGCCGTAATCAGTGGTTTCCATTTGCGGTTCAGAAGCCATACCAGGCAGATGATCATAGATATCTGCGGTTTCGTCATAGCAAATCCCATACAGATACCGGCAATCCATGGATTCGAATCTGTCAGGCAGATTGCCAGAATGCAGAGACAACAGAGGATTGCCCCGGAATTTCCGTATCGAAGAGAATACATGAAACTGAAATGTCCCCCGATCAAAAGCAGAAACAGCAATAAAAGCTGACTGGAAAATTTCTCGCGGAATTTGCGGCAAACAACAGCTCCGGTAACAATATAAGCAATAAAGTGTAATACCCAGAGATATATTTTTGCCTGTTCAAGCGGAAGAAATGCTCCATAAAAAGCAGTTCCCATCACACAGCACCACGGAACGGTCGCAAAACCTGACGGAATTTTTCCTACAGAATCCAGCAGGGCACCCTTTCCGATCAACGGAAACGGATCATAACCCAGCAATGTATAACGACTGATCCGCCAGTGTCCCTTAATGTCATATCCGGAATAACCCAGATAAAAATAAAATACGATGCACATCAGGATACAAAGCATCAGAAGCCCGGCAATCAACCGGAAACATTTTTCTCTTATGTCTGAACCTGTGTTATTTTTTGCAGCAGATGTCATATCAGATTTTCCACTCCCTGTATTGTTTTTTTCTTGCTGCAGATCGTGAGCGCAGAATCAGCCAGTCCGTACCTGCAGCCGCGGCACACTGCCCGTCTTTTTCCTCACGGTCTCCGATCATCAGGACATCTTCTTTTTTCAGATGGTTTTCGCCGAGGATGAACGTGAGTCCCTCCGGATCCGGTTTCAGATAAGAAAACCGGACATTGTCCGGATAATAGAGTCCGTCCGCTTCAAGTTCCAGTACGCGGCTCTTGTCCTCAAGCGGATAATCTGAATACAGATATACATGATGTCCTTTTTTCTGCTGTTTTTTCAGAAATGCCAGCAACTGCCTGTCGCGACTTTTATATACTGCCCGAAGAGGACGTCTGTACATCCATTCTTCGATGATACTGTCTACTTTTTCAGAAGAAAAATGGTATTTATGCGAAAGAAGGAGGCGTATCCTGCTTTCACAGTCCGCTTCCTTCAGTAATTCTTCTGATTCTCTTAAGTGACGGTAGTCTTTGAGCAGGAACGCTTCTCTGTAATTCCGAATATGCACGAGAAAATATCCTGCCATCTGCGCCAGCATCCGCAGACGCATCGGATATTTGTAGTAGAGCGTTCCATCCATATCTACCACATAGTTTTTGTACTCTTTGATTGATTTATGTAAATTTTTATCCATATCAGAGTTTCAGCAAATCCTTTCCTGCGATCCATTCCAGTCCCGGAATATGGACCATCATCAGAATGCATGTAATCACAATAAACACCAGTAAATAAAGCATCAGGCCCTTCTCGTGGAAAAGCTTCTCCGGCTTCTGTGCGCAGGAATCTTCTTTATAACTGATATTCAGATACAGGCTGAAAAGGCCACACATAATCGGGATATCAATGATCAGTTCTGCTTTGTATTTGATCATAAAGACACCACAGAAAAATACGGAAAGCAGTGCATAATAAAAAGCTGAGATCAGCAGTGACTTTTCTGTGTAATACTTAAATGACCGGCGGTAATGGCCTGCAAGCTCTTTGTCCGCGATCATACGGTATTCGGAATAACGTTTGGTTGCCATCAGGAACGCGCCACCCATCCAGTAGCCAAGCACGATGCTTACCGGTGGCAGATATCCGGAGGAAATCGCAAACCATCCGATCAGAAGACGGATTGCATTGTTTACAGATTCTGAGAGCACATCCACATACGGGATCTCTTTTGTACGGAATGGTTTTACATTATAAAGAATACCCATCACGAACAACCAGAGTTCCATCAGAAATACCGGTCTGGAGATAAACCACGCGATCAGAAGTCCGAGTGCGCCAAGTACTGCATACTCGGTCATAACCCAGTGAAATTTCAGATTCCCCGATACAACAGGACGGTTTTTCTTTGTCGGATGAAATTTGTCAAATTCTGCGTCCAGCCATTCATTAATAACATAATTGGCAGATGCCACGAATGATGTTGAAATAAGTGCAAGAACAATGTCCTTTACCACAGCCGCAGTAATTGGATTTCTTGTCAGAAATAAAGCAAAAATCATACCCGGTACAATAAATAACTGTTTGATCCAGTGATCGACACGGGCAATTTTTATGTAATCTTTCATATAACTCTTTTCCTTTTCATTTTCTCCAAAAAAGTATAGCATACCGCATTGTAAAAGTCCACACAAGCCACTTGCCATACCGGAATCTAGGCAGTAAAAATAATAAGGATGTTTATATTTACCAACATTCTATTTCAAAAAGATATACCGCGCCTGTGCAAATTCCACCTGATCCTCATCCTGCAGCTGATATTCCTCTCCTGTTTTCAGTAGTCTTCCATTTACTGATGTTCCATTTCTCGAATTGAGGTCAGACAGATAATATTCCTCATCTACTTTCCGAATCTTTGCATGAATACGACTGACTGTCGGAAGAGAGATCACTGCATCGGCAGCATTTTCCATCTTACCGATTACCATAAGGTCACGGTCAAGATAGATCGTCGCAAGTTCTCCCGGTTCACGGCTTACAAGGCTGGCCGGTCCTTCAGTCTGTCCGGCGGATAAGACGACTGTCTCACCATAGTTTTCTGTCTTTTCAGTTTCGTAGTTCTCATTCTGCTGCACTGTTTCCCGGTATACATTCTGTGAGTTTTCCAGACGGTTAGTTCCTGTTTCCCCGGTCCGTTCCGGCATTTTATGCTTTTCTTCACTCCATTCCGACATTTTTCTCTGTGATATATCTGCCTCATACAAATTTTCCGAGTTTCTCTCCACTCGCTTTTTCTTATCGTCACTTTCCTTCGTATCCGCAAGTTCCCGCTGCACTTTCTGTCTCCACTCTGCGCTCATCTGCTTTTTCTGTTTCTTTTTTTCGGCTGTCCATGACAGGAATGCGGCGAGAGCCAAAAGGATGATGGCGCCTCCGAAGATAGCTTCCGCCGGAATCCCAGGAAGATATCCCAGATAGCGAAGTATAAGAAAAATGATCAAAACTGCTGCTGTGGAAACACAAAGTAAAGCACCCGTCCATTCGTTGTAGGACTTTTGAAAATCAGACTCTTCTTTCT
>ERZ1034984.317-NODE-317-length-54764-cov-10.709207_pt1 | contig 54764 bp, 42 predicted proteins | sample MGYA00520589_ERZ1034984 | MGnify/ENA primary metagenome ERZ1034984 (study PRJEB33766, sample SAMN09781790) | gut metagenome | biome: gut microbiome | host: Homo sapiens | place: Madagascar | study: EMG produced TPA metagenomics assembly of the PRJNA485056 data...
CGGCCATCGGGAATAAATACGTTCATGAGGATCCTTTCCATTTGCCATTGCGGCGCGCAAGTAGCAACCCATTGATTCGGCCGTCACGCCGATTGGAGAGGTCGGGGGAATAGGCCAGATCGCCCAACCCCCGTCCCGCTTTTTTCTTTGGCTCCAAGCCTAGGCTTAGGCGCCCGAGCCTTCAACCTAGCGTTTCGATGGGAAATACCCCGCAAACGCCGCAATTTGAAAAACGCCGCAATCTGAAAAACTCGAACTACCTCGCGCGCAGGTTCGTCGGCTTCGCCCGTATCGGCGAAGTCGAGCTTGTCGTGCCACGCCGCGTTCGCCTGCGCAGCACCGCCGAGGCGCGCCCCGTGGTATCATTCCCCCGACAACGCCTTCACCCAAAGTCAACGACCAGGCAAAACGGAAGACAAGGCCATGAAGCAGCCGTTCCCGAAGTACGCGTTTTTCAACAACGAGCTCTATGTCTCGATCAAGGCGATCGAGCCTGTCCCGACAACCGGCCGCGACGCCGCAATCGTTTGCAGGCGCGCAAGCGGCGACGCCGCCGAAGCCGAGGAGCGCTACGTCGAACAGCGGCTCTGGCTCGAAGCCGCCTCCGCGGTCAACGAAACCGCGAGGTCGCGCGGCCTCGTCACGTCGCAAAGCCCGGCGCACGAGAAGATTGCGCTGTTCAGGTCGCTCTTCAAAGGAAGGCCCGACGTCCATGCGCACGGATTCCGCAGGAAAGACGGCGGCATCGGCTACGTCCCCGCCTGCGAAAACGAATGGAAACGCGGGGTGTGCCCTCGCGTCGAGAACGCGCATACGAAGTGCTCCCTTTGCGAGAATCAGGCGTTCGTGCCCTTGACGGACTCCGCGATCATCAGCCATTTCAAGGGTCTGGACGACCGTTTCCGCGACGTTTGCGGCCTTTACGTGCTCAACGAGGACTCGACCACGTCGCTTCTCATCATGGATTTCGACGAGGGCGAGTGGCAAGACGCCGCGCGTGCCGTCAGAGAAGCCGCAAAATCGCACGGCCTGCAGGCGAGCGTGGAGCGGTCGCGCTCGGGCAACGGCTGCCACATCTGGTTCTTCTTCGAGGGCCCTGTAAGCGCGAAGCTCGCCCGCGACTTCGGCAGCGCGCTCATCTCGGAGGCGATGGCGCATGCGAAATCGGTCGGATTCGATGCTTATGACCGCATGTTCCCTGCTCAAACAACCATTCCCGAAGGAGGGTTCGGGAACCTGATCGCCGCGCCCTTCCAGGGTCGGGCGCAGCGCTGCGGCAACAGTGTCTTCGTCGACGAGCAGCTTCGCCCCTACCCCGACCAATGGCTCTTCCTGTCGAAGGTCGGCAAATTGAGCGAGGAAGCGGCCCGCGCGGTCGTCGACTCGCATGCGGGAGCGCCTCTCGGGAGCCTCCAGGACGAGCACGGCGTCCCTTGGAAGGGGCGCGCCGAGAAGCCGCTTTCGCGCGAGAGCTTCACGGGGCCCCTCGACATCGTCGAGTCCGACATGATCTACGTTCCCGAGTCGGCCCTTTCCGCCGAAGCCGCGAACGCGGTCAAGCGGGCCGCGGCGTTCGCGAACCCCGATTTCTTCCGCGCGCAAGCCATGCACCAGTCGGTTTACGGGAAGCAGCGCGTGATTTGCCTCGGCGAGGAGCGCGAAGGGTTCATCGCTCTTCCGCGCGGCTGCAATCGCAGGCTCCTGAAGATTCTAAGCGACGCTGGCGCAAGCTTTCGCCTGCACGACGAAAGGTACGCGGGTCCTGCCATATCCGCCCAGTTCAAAGGGATGCTTCGGCCGGAACAGGAAAAGGCCGCCGAGCGGATGCTCGAACACGACGACGGAATCCTATCGGCGCCCACCGGGTTCGGCAAAACCGTGATCGGGGCGTACCTCATCTCGCGCCTTCGGCTGCCGACGCTCGTCATCGTGCCGCGCTGCGCGCTCGTTTCCCAATGGGCCGAAAAGCTGTCCGAGTTCCTTAGCGTCGAGCACCCGGACGGGCCGCTTCTGACCCCTTCCGGAAAGCCAAGCAAGCGAAAGCGCCTCGTCGTAGGGCAAATCGGCGCCGGCAAGAAAAAGATATCGGGGATAATCGACATCGCCACGTCCCAAGCCCTCATCGAGAAGGACCCCGACACGGGCGAGCCGCGCGCGAAGGGAATCGTGAAGAGCTACGGCCTGGTAATCTGCGATGAGTGCCACCACGCCGCGGCTTCGCACCTCGAGATGATCCTGAAGGCGACGCCCGCGCGGCGCATCTTCGGCCTGTCGGCTACGCCGAAGCGCTCCGACGGGCTCGATTGCGCGCTCTACATGCTCTGCGGCCCAATCCGGTGCACCATCGACCCGAAGGAGCAGGCGGCGCAGCAGGGCTTCAAGCGCATCCTGCGCCCCGTGTTCACGAGGATTCGGGTGCCGGGCTGCGGCGACGGGGCGTCGTACAACCAAATTCTCGACAAACTGTGCGCCAACGAGGCGCGAAACCGGCTCATCGCGACCGATGTCGTGGAGGTGGCGAGGCGCGGCGGCACCCCTCTCGTGCTCACGAAGCGCAAAGAGCACGCGCGCAGGCTGGCGCGCCTCATCTCGGGCGAAGGCCGCACCGTCCACCTTTTGATCGGGGAAGGGACCGCCGCCGCACGCCGCAAGCTGATTGCGGAGGCGACCCGCGAAGAGGCGGAAGGGCCTTCCATCATCGTCGCGACGGAGGGATACCTTGGCGAGGGCTTCGACTTCTCGAAGCTCGACGCGCTGTTCCTGACGACGCCCATATCGTGGGACGGCAACGTGACCCAGCAAGCGGGGCGCCTGCATCGGACCCACGAGGGGAAGAACCAGGTCACCATCTGGGATTACGTGGATTCGAGCGTCCCCATGTTGGAGCGCATGCACAAAAAGAGGCTGAAAACGTACGCGAAGCTCGGGTATGAAGTCGAGCTGGCGCAACCGGGACGCGAAGAAGAGCGCGCGGAATTCGTCACGGCCGGCGACGCCGTGCGAATGCTCGCCGAGGACATCCGCGCGGCGTCTTCTTCGGTCGCGATCGTTGCGCCGCGCGCGTCCCGAAAGACCATCGAGCTTTTGGGGACGTCGCTGTCGGACGCTATCGCAAGGGGCCTGCGCGTTTCGTGCACGCTCGTGGGAAGACCCGCCCCGGAAATTGCCGGCGTGATCGAGAAGATGGGGGCAACGGTACATGCTGCCGCCTCGACAGCCCATGCGGGGCTGGCGGTTTTCGACGAGGAAACCGTCTGGTACGGGACGCTTCCCCTGCTCGCGTTTCCCAGGAAAGACGACTGCAGCATCCGCTTCAAAAGCCCGGAAGCCGCCCATGACCTGCTGCAAGAGACACGGCTCAGCGAACAGGGCCGCCAATCGCCGGGCTAGAGCGACATTCCCAGAGAGGAGAGCCCGCGCCGAGGCGGGCGGAAAGCCGCAAGCGAGGGAAGCCAGGGGGATGGCGCTGTGGAGTGAAGGCGGGCGAATCGAGGGTCGCGCACTCCGAGCTTTCCTCCAAAACCGGTATCGGAACAAGAACGATATATGCCCTTGAGCAGGGAAAAGCAGGAATTTCGGGCTCAAGAACTACCTTAAGATCCTCGCCGCCCTTGGACTCGATATGTCAGTCGACCTGAAAGGCTCCCCTGCCGCCATCAAGCAACCTGACGATTTGGAAGCGCCCCTTGTTCCCACGTTCGAGCTTGCTGACATTTGGAAACTTGACGGATGCGGTGAAAAATGACAGCCCCATTACGAGGGTGTTCCTCTTTCCGCGTCCATGCCCGTCGGGCTCGAGCGCGGATATCGAATCAAAACTCGCGGCAGTTCGAGACAACGCCGCTGTCGCATGGATCGATGCCGAAGAAACGCAAGGCCGATGGTCCCTTGCTGGCTGCCAGGAAAAAATCTTCTCCAATTATCTTATAGGGGCAACGGACGCCCACGCGAAAAATCACTCGCTCCTGCTCATCGCACCGGATGACATAAGGCTCGCTCCTCTCTACGACGTTGCTTCAATCGCACCATATCGCCCGCTTGTCCCCTCGGCACGAAAGCCGCGCTCACGGAATTTCCCGCAAACACGGCTTTCGTCATCCTGCGCCTAACGCCCGGGCATCCAGCCGGGCACATCAGACCCGCAGCACGAGCCCTCGGGGCGCGCAGCGTGAGAGCGCCCGGCGCCCTAATCCTTCACATCGAGCAGCTCGATGTCGAAAGTAAGCTCCTTGCCCGCCAAGGGATGGTTGAAGTCGATCGTCGCCATGCCCTCGTCAATCGAGGTCACGCGCGCGGGGAATTTCAGCCCCTCTTCGGTCACGAAGTAGAACAGCTTGCCGACCTTGATGTCCTTCGCATTGGGAATGGCGTACACGGGGCCGTGCTCGATGCGCTCGTCGCTGTAGGCGCCGTAGGCGTTCTCGGGAGCGATCGTCACCGTTCGCTTTTCGCCGATCGCCATGCTCTGAACGGCTTCGTCGAAACCGTGGATGACCATGCCCGACCCGATTTGGAACTCGAACGGATCCATGCCCTCGGTGCTGTCGAACACGGTGCCGTCCTGCAACGTCCCGCGATAGCGCACCGTCGCGGTACTACCGTACTTCCACATCCTTGTCACCTCGCTTCTTGCCGGCAACCATGTTCACCACGAAGGCGAAGACCAGCATAAGGACGGCCGACACCAAAAACACCACGGCGTAGTCTCCCGACCCCTCGATCGACGTGACCAGCTGCACATACGGACTCGACACGAACCCGCCCAGGTTCATCGCCATGGCGGTGTACGCGAGCGCGGCCGACGCAACGGCAGGGGTGCACGTTATGCTCACGCAATGCGGAACGCCGGCGGTGATCGCCATATGCCCGAACGCGATAATGCACACGCCCACCACTACCACCGGCAAAGACTCCGCAACGGCGATGCCCAGGAAGATCACCGAAAGGCCGATGGCGCACAGAAGGCACGCCACGGGCAGTATCTTCATGCGAAGGTTCTTGAACAGCAGGCCGAAAATGGCCGCGACGACGATGCCCACCAGCGTGAACAACGACAGGAGCTGCCCGCCCATAACGCCATCGCACACGCCATGGTCGATGAGCGCGCTGATGAACACCGTGAAGAACGGGTAGTCCAAAACCATCGCAATGAAGATGATCGACATGTAGAACCAGGCCAAAGGCGTGATGCGCGCCTTTTCGGACTTGGGCTCGTCGTCCATCTTCACAAGGGGTTCCTTGTAGAAGACGATGACGAAGACTAGCACCACAAGGCCTATCGCGTACAGCCAGAACGCGGTGTTCCAACCGATGCCCACGCAAATGCCGCCAGCAGAAGAGGCGAACACCGCGCCGACGTTGAACGCAACGTTGCCGATGCCGTAACCGTTAGCGCGCTTGTTCTCGTCGCTGAACACGTTCGCGACGAACGCGAAGATGATCGGCTGCAAAAAGCCCAGAAACAAACCGAAGATGGCGCGGTCGACCATCAGCACCCAAAACGGCACGGCGGCAGGCGAGAAGAACACCGGCATCACGCCGAAGACGGCCATGCCCGTCACCGCGATAGAAAGCAGCAGCTTGCGGCTGACTAACTTCCCGGCGATAAGCCCGCATATGAGCGCCGATGCAATCTGCGTCAGCGAGACGATAGTCGACAGATACGACGCCGACCCCGCATCCACGCCGTACTGCTCGGCGATCGCGGAAAGGCTCGGCGCGATATAACCCATATCGGGAATGACAAAGTAAACCGCAAGGATAACCGCATATACCCCGAACGTTGCGCCCTGCTGGCGCTTCGCCGCACTCTCCATGAGGAATCCCCTCCTCTTTCTATTCTTTCGAAAGTATCCTAAATCGGCACATCCGAAAAGGCGGTGATGCCAGGTGTCCATCGAAGGACGCCCGGCATCACCCAAAACGATTCGAAGGCTATTTCACCGTGCCCGCTTTAGGAACGAAGATCGTATATTTCGTCTTCCCATCGGCGTTGGCGACAAGCTCGGTAACCGAGCCGTATTCCATAACCAGGCTCTGGCAATGCTTCACGCAGAGGGGCTTTTTCCCCTTCCCCACGCGCTCGGCGCACAAATCGCACTGGTCGGTCGGCACCGGTACAAAATCATACTGGTATTTATCGCCCTCGATTTGCCAGGGACCGATTTTCTGCAATTTGATTCCCCAGCGATCGACGGGGTAATCATGCTCCATCTGGCAGGAAACCTCGCACGAATGGCATCCGGTGCAGAATTCGTAGTTGATCAAAAGGCCGTATGCAACTTCGTTTGCCATTTACACCAGCTCCTCATTCATCGCGAAGCGCTCGGAGATCATCTGCATATCGGTGTCGCCGATGATTTCCTCGGGCTCGCACTTATACACGCGGCACATATGAGACTTGCAGTTGTTGCCGAATCCGCTCTCGCCGCAGCCTGCCTCGATGACAACGTTCGCGTTCGAGATGTAGGTGTCGAAGCAGCCGTTGCCGTTGTCCTCGGGGTCGCGCTCGGGGAACCACCACGCGTGGTCGAGCGAGATGGTGGACGGGTCGAGCACCGGCGATACGTTCGCCTTCAGCTGGACGCGGCCGAGGTGGTTCTCGATCCAGCACCAATCGCCATGCTTGATGCCGTACTTTTCCGCCGTTTCGGGCGCGATTTCGAACTCAGGGTTCGGGTGCAGCGCGCGAAGGTGCGGAATCTGCCTGTGCTCGGAATGGAACGAGGCCCACTGGCGCGCACCCGTCGTCATGATGAGCGGGTACTTCTCCAGGTACTCTTCCTTGTCGAAGCGCTCGGGAACCTGGTTGGGGCTGTACGGCGGCTCGGCATAGTGCGGAACGGGCTTTTGGCCCCACTGCCCGAATAGGGTGGAGTACAGCTCGACGCGGCCGGTCGGCGTGTTGAAGCCAACATTGCCGTCGGGGCGCTGCTCGCCCGTGCGGAACTTCTGGTAGTGATACTCGGGGTAGATCCAATTCTCCTCGCGGGCCTCTTCGAACGTCATGCCCGTTTCCTTCATCGTGAAGGTGAAGAACTCCTCAAGCGTTTCGCCTGGCCACAGCGTGTCGTTCCACTGGCGGCCCAGCTCCCAGCAGATTTCCATGTCGGATTTGCTCTCGCCGAGCGCCTTGCAGGCCTTGTTCGTGGTCTGTACGTGGTAGTAGATGGAACGGATGCCGTTGCGCTCGGGGTACATGCACACCGGAAGGAACACATCGCAGCATGCCTGCGCCGTCGGGGTCATGAACGGGTCGACGTACACGTTGAACTCGGCGTTGCAATACGCGCGCTCCATGCGCGTGTTGGGTTCCTGCGCCGTGCAGGAAAGCGGGTTGGTCGACTGGATCCAGTTGGCGCGGATCTTGTAGGGACGGTTGGAAAGCATCTGATCGACCGTCATGTCCGCCTGGGTCAAAACGACGCCGGAATACTTAAGCGCCGGGAAATCCTCGCCGCCGATGCGCTGCGCCTGCTCTTCGGGGGTCAGGCATTCGGCCGGGTCGGGCGGATTCCATGTCTGGATGTTGAACGGCTGGTGAACCGTCACCATGCCGCCCGGGATGTCGATCTGCCCGGTGATGGACCACAGATCGACCACGGCCGCCGAACCGGCAAGGCATTCCATCGTCATGTCGAGTGCGAGGCCCCACTGCACCGCAGAGGGCTTTTCAGCCATCATTTCCGCAGCTCGGGCAATCTTCTCTTCGGAAATCCACGTGACTTCGGATGCCTTTTCGAGCGTCCATTCCTTCGTTGCCTCGTAATATTCGTCGAAGCCGTAGCACCAGCAGTCGACGAACTCGTGGTCGTACAGGTCGTTCTCGATGATGTATTTACCCATGGCCAGCGCGAGCGCCGCATCGGTGCCGCAGCGAACCTGAAGCCAAAGGTCGGCCTTTGCAGCGAGCCAGGTGAGCTTGGGGTCGATAACGACCAGCTTGCTGCCGCGCTTCATGCAGTCGACCACCCAGTGCCCCAAGTTGCCGTCAGCGTTCGAGACGAGCGGGTTGTTGCCCCACACGAAGATGTTCTTCGGGGGAACCCAGCCGTCATGCTCATAGCGGTCGTAGTGGTTTTGCGAGCAGTCGGGCACGGTGTAGGTTCCCATGAGCACGTTGCACGCAGCAACGCGGGGAACGTAGCAGCTGTTGCCGGAGAGCATGTAGGCGTACTGCACCGAACCAAATGCGTATTGAAGACGCGTCATGTAGGGAGCGGTGCCGCGGCCCGTGCCCAGATGGAACACGACGGCCTTCGCGCCCGATTCCCGCTTGATCGTGTCGAACTTTTCCTTGATCATCGCGTAGGCTTCGTCCCACGTGATGCGCTCCCACTTGTCCGCCTTGCCGCGGTCCTTCGGGTCGCGCTTCATGGGGTACAGAACACGGTCGGGGTGGTACACCGCCTCCTTCAAAGCGATGCAGCGAGCGCAGAGGCGGCCCTGGTAGTACGGGCTCTCCTCGTCGCCTTCGACCTTGATGAACTTCCCCGTTTCCTTATCGGTGTAAACGATGACGCCGCAGCCATCGTGGCAGCCGGGAGCGGCCCATGCGCCCGTGCGGGTGCAGATCATGCCGTCCTCTTCCCATTGCCACGGCAAATCGCCACCCGTGTATTTAACCGGCGGCTCGCGGAAAAAGTCTGGGCGCACCTCGTTGGTGCCGCCCTGCTCGACTTCCATGTCAATGCGTTTCGACATACCTCACTCCTCTCCAAAGCTTTCATGCAAGCTTTCCCTCGTGCCCCGAAGCGGGCGCCTTTCGGCTTCAAAGCTTCAGGCCCCCTCTTGGGTTTTTCCGGTACGATTACCGCTTTTACCCTGATGAAGATTCGTTTCCCCTGCATGCGACCGCTCAACGAGGCGCGTCGCCAATGCGTGAAGTAAGTATGGGCAGGAAAAAGTAAGTTGGTAAGCGGGAGGGATTTCTTGGCTAACGGCGCATACAACCGAAATCTCGTCATCTCAAACGGCTGCAAAACTTACTTGTTGGCCGATATGCTGCAAAGCGTCCTGAAAAGATTCCCTGAAACAACCCCATCTCCTTCAACGACCAGAAAGCATGAAGACGAGTTGCGCGCACCGAATTGCACGCAATGCGATTGGAAAGGAGAGAAGGATGGCCTTCCATTTCAAAGAGCATCCTGCCCCGAAAAAGACGGTCCTCGACGACGGCACCGAGATCATTCGCACCTGCGCGTGGTCTCCCCCGGGATGCCACGCCGTTGGATGCGGCATCCGCCTGTTCGTCAAAGACGGCGAGCTCGTCAAGGTCGAAGGCGACCCCGACCATCAGCTCACGCGCGGGCGCCTTTGCCCCCGTTGCCTCGCGCTGAAGGAAGCGGTGTACCACCCCGACCGCCTTCTGTACCCCATGAAGCGCGACCCGAAAGACCGCGGGCTGGACAAATGGGAGCGAATCAGCTGGGATGAGGCAACCGAGCTCATCGTCAGCAAGACCGAGGAAATCCGCGCGAAATACGGCTCGGAATCCATCTGCGTGTACATGGGAACCGGCCGTGAGGCCGTCCGCTACGGCTTCACGCTGTCTTCCAAGGTGCTTCGCACGCCGAACAACTGCTACGCTCAGTCTGGCTGGTCGTGCATGGGCCCGCGCCAAACCGCAATGACCATGATGCTCGGCAGCGCCTACATCGAGCTCGACTACAACGGCGGGTCGATCGAGGCCTGGGACGACCCCGACTGGACGCGTCCCGATTACGTGTTCTGCCTGGGCAAAGAGCCGTTGAAGTCGAACCCCGACGGATTGTGGGGCCATGCGCTCATCGAGCTTATGAAGCGCGGTTCGAAGCTCATCATGGTCGACCCCCGCGTGAACTGGCTTGCCAGCCGCGCCGACCAGGTGCTTCAGCTTATCCCCGGCACCGACGCCGCGCTTTGCCTGGCCATCTTGAACGTGCTCATCAACGAGGACCTCATCGACCACGATTACGTCGAGAAGTGGTGCTACGGCTTCGACGAGCTGAAGGAGCGCGTGCAGGAATGCACCCCCGCGTTCGCGGCGAAGGAATGCGGCCTTACCGAAGAGGAGATCGTCACCGCAGCTCGCAAGCTCGGCTACGACGGCGTGCACCACTGGAGCCTGCTCATGGGCGTTGCCGTTGACCAGAACCCCAACGGGTGCCAGGTCACGCAGTGCCTCATCGCGATGGCGGCCATCACGGGCAACCTCGACGTGCCAGGCGGCACCGTCGTGGGCGTGCAGATGCAGTTCGAGATGACCGGCGCCACCGATTTCATGAGCGACGAGCTGAAGAACAAGTGCATCGGCTGGGACACCTATCCCATCGTCAAGGTTCTTTTGAACACCACGCACCCCGACATCACGCTCGAGTGCCTGGAGACGGGCCGTCCCTACGAGCTGAAGATGGCCTGGTTCGACTCAACGAACCTTCTGTCCCCCACCTGCTCGGCGCAACCCAAGCGCTGGCACGACGCCCTTATGAAGATGGAGTTCGTCGTGGCGAAGGAAATGTTCATGACCCCGACCGTCATGGCGCTCGCCGACGTGGTGCTTCCCCTGGCAACCTGGGCCGAGCACGATGGCATCGTCATGACCAACCAAGGATGCCAAATGGGCATCGCAGGCGCCATCAACAAGGGCCTTCAGGTGGGCGAATGCAAGTCCGACCTCGAAATGCTCATCCACTTCGGCAATGCCTTCTACGAGAAGGCCTACCATGAGGAATACCCGTTCAAGACGGTTGAGGAATACCTGACCGACGACGTCGGGAAAATGGACACCACCTGGGAAGAGCTTTCCGAGAAGGTCGTTGCGACCAACGACATCGGCGGCTACCACAAAGCCGAGCGCGGGCTTATCCGCGCCGACGGCCAGCCTGGTTTCCAAACGGCCACCGGCCGCATCGAGCTGTGGTCGACCGGATACCAGGCCCTCGACGACGATCCGCTGCCGTACTACTTCCCGCCGAAGCTCGGCGCAGAGGCGCGCCCCGACCTTGCCAAGGAATACCCGCTCATGTGCACGACGGGCGCCAGGTACTTCGCGTCGTTCCACTCGGAGCATCGCCAGATTCCCAGCCTCCGTCAGCTGACGCCCGACCCGTATCTGGAAATCCACCCCGATACCGCAGCGGAGCTCGGCATCAAGGACGGCGACGAAGTCACCATCGAGAACCCCTGGGGCGTAGCGCACGAAATCGCCAAGCTCACCCCGATCGTCCGCCGCGACGTCGTGGCGGCGGCGCACGGCTGGTGGTTCCCCGAGGAAGACGCCGAAGAGCCGCATCTGTTCGGCGTTTGGAAGTCCAACGTGAACAGCCTTATCCCGCATCGCGTGCTGGGCAAGATGGGATTCGGTGCCCCCTACAAGCAGGTTCCCGTCAAAGTGTTCAAAACGCCCAACGAAGAATGCGTTCTCTAGGATAGGAGGCAGTCATGGCAAACAACGGATTGCTTATCGATTACGAATACTGCAGCGGATGCCAAAGCTGCGAACTCGCTTGCAAAAACGAGCACGGCTACCCTATGGACAAATGGGGAATCAAGGTCACTGAATTCGGTCCCTTCGAAATGGAGAAGGGCAAGATCGAATGGAACTACCTCCCCTTCCCTACAAGCTTCTGCGACATGTGCGAAGAGCGCGTTGAGAAGGGCGGTATCCCCACTTGCGCCCTCCACTGCCTCGCGAACGTCATCGAATGGGGCCCTGTTGAAGAGCTTTCCAAAAAACTCGATGAAAAGGGGTCGAAGGCCGTGATTTTCCTCCCGTAAAGGCCCGCTCGCCATCCCCCTGTTCTTCCCTCCACAGAAAACGAGGCGCTTCCCCTTACCGGAAGCGCCTCGTTTCGTATAAGGGACGCCATGAGCCCCTTGCGCTTTGCGCGATTGCCGGTGCGCCTTCAGGCCCGCTTACGTTTCCTCACCCAGAAGGCGGCGAAGCGACTCTTCGAAAACGTTCTTGAAATCGCACGATGAAACAAGCTTCGCGTTCGTGCTCGCACGCAGATAATCGCGCGTCAGCGGATCGTTCAAGTCAAGCCCGTAGCGCTTTTCCATCTTCTCGATGCGATAGAGCACCCCGTTTCGGTGAAGCCCGCACATCTGCCCGACTTTCGTGGCCTTGCGCTCGTTCGCAAGATAAACGAACAGAAGCGCCAAATCGTCCATTCCCGACGATGGGCGCGCTTGAGATTCCTTCGCGCCGCCTTTGGCGATCGCCGTGACGAGAAGATGGGAAAGGACGAAGCTCGCGAACCCCTCGTCGGCGCGCGCGTCGCGCCAGAAAAAGGCGAACGCATCCCGAAACGAGATGATGAGCGTTCGGCCCTTCTCGAATACGCGGCTCGCATCCGATGAGGCCGCCCGCAACGTCAGCGCGATCTCGCCCTGGTAACGCTCAATCGCATCGACCTCCTGCGCAGCGTAGTAAAGCCCCGTCAGGCGGTAAAACGGATCTGAGAGGTGCAGGGCAGCGCGGGTCGATCCGTATTCCGTCTTGCTAGCTGAAACGACCGCCTCCCAAAGCTCGCGAACCGTGTTAGCCCATAGAAGCGCGTTCGCATGCCCTTCCCGAACGAAGGTCACATGCCCTAGGGGAAACCTGCCGTCAAGATCTTCCGCCATATGCCCGGCTTGTTCGCCGAACGCGCCCTTGGAAGCAATTCTCACCAGCACGAACACACCAGCGGAAGGCAAGCCGAGCAACTCGGCGCGCTCGCGGACGTATGCCCCATCGAGCCCGCGCGTCACTGCCAGCTTGCTTACGAATGCGCGCTGCGGCGAATCTTTGAAGGTCGGCGACGCGACCTGCCGCCTTGCCAAGCGCTCGCAAAACAGCAAGAAGATGTCGAACTCGTCGACAGTGCCCTGCGAAGGCTTATCCAGGTATGCCATGAGCACATGTCCCGCATACTGCTGCGAAGTCCTCATCACGCCGGTTACAAGATGGTAGGGAAAGGCCTCACTCGGCGCCCACACCCTCACGCCGGTTTGATTGGCGACGCTGTCCAACAGGTAGCCCGTCATGTGCTGTCTGCGCAAATGTTCTTCGCTATGGTAGCCCATGGAGATGAGCGATCGGTTGATCTCGTCTTCGGGCATATGGTGCTTGGTATATGCCAGAAGACGGTAGTGGGCATCGGTTATGTTCATGAAGCAGCCGAAACGCCGCTCCGCCTCGTCCATAAGCGCCTGAAACGACCCTCTCTCCCCGCTCGCAATCCGCAAACGGCTGACGAGCAATCGCTTATCGAGAAGAAACCTCAACGCGCATTCCTTAAGCCTTCCAGCCTTTTCCCGAGAACCCGACACGATGCACAACGGTTCGCCGAGGTCTTCCTCTCGCCATTGGGAACTCTCGCGCGATGCAGCGAAAGCCACAACCGAGGCGCCCATCGAAAGCGCCGCGCGCGCCTTCTCAAGCGATTTGCCCGCGCAATCCTCGCAAACGACCAGGGCCTTTTTCTGTGTGCAGGAAAGGATGTCGCCCATATCGCCTACATGAATGCTCTCTGCGAAAAGCGCATCCGCGAACAGCACCGGTTTGCCAGGTCGCCTTAGCACGGCGAAACCGTTTTCCCGAAGGTAGTCTATCAACATTTCAAGCGTAAAGGAAAACGGCTCGTCTTCCGTTCTCTCGGCATTCATCGGCAATCGCCCCTTAACGCAACTGGAGATTCCTCTAGCGAAATGACCTGAAAGTATGATTTAAAAAGTAAGTTTTCCAGTCCCGCGCAGGATGCCTGACACACAGCATGAAAAAGCAGGCAAGCCATAAAGCCCGCCTGCCCGTAATCGTTATATTGTTTCGTCGGCCTTGCGCCGCCCGATGCGCCTTACGCCTCCGCTTAGGGAATGAACACCGATGCCATTTTGCCCTTTTTCCGCATCTTGATCGCAAGCTCGTCAAGCGTGCCGTACTCCATAACGTTGGCAGGGCAATGCTGCACGCAGTTGGGAATTCCCCCCTTGCTCACCCGTTCCGCGCACAGATCGCACGTCTGCGTGAGGACCGGAACGAATCGGTACTCCCAATGGTATCCGTCCTCAAGTTGCCAAGGCCCCATTTCCAGCAACTTCACGCCCCATTGCCCCTTGGGGAGGTCATGCTCATTTTTGCAAGCGAGCTCGCATGTATGGCAGCCCGTGCAATACTCGTTGTCGATCAGGATCCCGTAATTCTGTTCTCCCATGATAATATCCCCCTTAGCCGACTATTCCGCACGATAGACTTTGCAGGGCAGGCACTTGTAAGGAGCACCGAAGCCCGTCTTTCCCACAACCCGATGCGGCATCAGCTGGTTGAAACTCGTCTCCCAAATATCGAACAGGTCCTCTTCCTTCCGCTCCGGATACCACCAGCCATGATCGCAGGACACGACGTCCTCTTTGACGATAGGCGTTAAATCGGCCACTTCCTTAACCTTGCCCCATGGCGTTTCGATGTACACCCATGCCCCCTGAGCGATTCCCAGTTTCCCGGCCGTCGCGGGGTTGATCTGCACCGTCGGCCACGGATGGATTTCGCGCAACCGCTCGATCTGGCGATGCTCGGAATGAAACGACGTGAACCTACGGGCGCCCGACGTCATCGTGAGCGGGTAGTCCTTCGCGAATTCGGGGCGCGCGATGCGGCCCAGCGGCGGCTCGAGGTAATAGGGAAGCGGATCTTCACCGACGGAAGCGAGCATGGAGCAGTACAGCTCGATGCGGCCGGTCGGGGTCCTGAAACCGGGCTGGCCGTCATCGCGCAAAAGGCCCTTCTCGTACTTCTTGTATTCAAGCTCATACTGGCCGAATACGCGCTCTTTGAGCTCGGGGAACGTGATGTCGCAGTCGCGCACGGGCTTAAGATCGCTCGTCAGGAACGACTCCACATCGCGCCATTTTTCCTCAGTGCATTCGGGATGGGTTCGTTTATGCAGGTCGATGGCTATTTCAAGGTCGCTTTTCGTGTCGCCGATCCGGTCGATCGTATTCACCATCGCACCGAGCTGACCATGCATGGAAGCCTGATTGTTGGTGACGATTCCGTCGCGCTCGAGCGAAGTGCACACCGGCAGCACCACATCGGCGAGAGCGGCCATAGTTGGCGTCATGAAGATGTCGGCGCACGCGATGAATTCGATTTTCCGCAGCGCCTCGTACCAGCGTTGAGGCTGTGCGGGCATGCAGGCCAGCGGGTTCGTGTTCAGAATGTAGGCGAACTCGATGCGTTGCGGGCGACCCGTTTCAAGGCACTCCAAGACGATGTCGGGGTGCGGCGTGTTCGCAACGGCAGGAAGCGCCGGATACACGTCGTGCCCAATGCCGATTTCGGGTTCGCCGGGTTCCTCTTCAACGGACGATTCGCCCTGAAGCGCCTGGAACATCAGCAGCGGCTGTCCCAAAAACACTCCACCTGGAACATCGATGTTGCCGGTGATGGCGAAGATGGCCAAAAGCGCATGGGCAATTTGAATGCTGTTCGGGTTCTGATCGACGGCAAGCCCCATGGAAAGCGTCGAAGGACGTTCGATCAGGCATCGGGCCACGGCCTTGATAAGCTTCGCGTCGACCTCGCAGATCCCCGCGACGCGTTCTGCCGGGTATTCCGTTGCACGAGCCGCCAGCTCATCAAAGCCGTACGTCCAGCGTTCGACGAATTCCTTGTCGTATTCGCCTGATTGGATCACCTCGTTCAAAATGCCGAGCGCCAACGCGGCGTCGGTGCCAGGACGCAGCTGCAAGTAGTATTCAGCCCTCGTAGATAGCCAATTCACCCGCGGGTCGACGTTGATGAGCTTGGCCCCCCGCTTCATCATGTCGATGAGCGAATGGCCCCAAAGCCCGTCGGGGTTCGAGCGCAGCGGGTCGCGACCCCAGTTCAGAATGTATTTCGGGCATTCCCATTTATCGGAATCGTAGCGCTCGGGAAAACCAATCGCGTTGTCTATCTCCAAATACGGCGCGCCGATAGCCCACGACATGCCCGCCATGCGGGGAATGATGCACGACCATCCGCTAATCGACTGAATGGCGGTATTCGATCCGAAAACGTCCTGCGCCATAGTGAAGTGGTACCTGCTCGCCTCGCGCCCCGTGCCCGCGAAGACGCCGATCGAGTTCTTTCCGAAGCGCTCGCGAATCGATTTCCACTTCTCGATGATGATGTCATACGCCTCATCCCAGGAAATGCGCTGCCATTTGTCGGCACGTCCGCGGAACTCGCGCGCGCGTTTCATGGGATATTTCAGGCGATCGGGGTGCTCGACGTAATCTTTGATCGCCATGCACCTCGGGCACAATCGGCCCCTCGTGATCGGCTGGTCGGGATCGCCTTCCACCTTGATAAGCTTGCCATCTTTCACGAAAACCTTCAAACCGCAGCCCACGCCGTGGCACCCCGGAGGAGCCCACGCGCTCGTTCGAAACACCTTCGTTCCGTCTTCAAGGCTCACTTGCACCGGTGCCGCAGACTCATCGAAATGCAGTTGTGCCATAATGCCCTCCCCTTTCGTATAACGCTCCTCGTCTGGGAAAACACGCCTGAGCGCGCTTTCCCCTTAGGTGCAATCATACGAACGGAAAACCGTTGCACATTACCGCATTGCGCCTGAATAACAGCTGTTTCTCTAGAGATTCCTCCAGTTGATCCAGGGCTCGAAACGAGCGACCGAACGTTCGCAGCCGCCCGCTTCTTGCCTTACATTTCCTTCCCCTCCAATTTCCATGCCAACCTATCTGCTAAAATGCAATCCAATAATTGTATTGCATCATGCAAGCAAGGAGGCGCCGTGAAATACGCAGATCTCATCGATGGAAACGTTACGAAAAGCGAGCTCAAAACCTATCTAGTCGGGGGCGAGAACGTGGCCGTGACGGTTCGCATACCCAAGAACATGCGTGATATAGCCAAGCAGGCCGCCGAGCTTTCGGGCGTGAGCTTCACCTCGCTCGTGAAGATGAGCCTCATCGAGCACCTTGCGGAAAAGGACAGCTAGCATGGCCGACATTAAAAAGATTGAAGACGAACTGTGGGAAGCGGGCACGATGGGCCTAATGCCGCACGTGGGCAACAACTTCCTCTACACCAAGTGTCTGCCGTGTACGCCGCGGTTCTTCGGCAAAACAAGCCCCAAGCTATTCGCGACAAGGTTTTGTTGACGAAATGAAAGCCTTTCCGGCCAAATCGCGCTGCCCGCGAGGCGCGCAATCGCCTGCCGCCCAAAACTCATGCCAGAGAAATCGAGGTATAGCCATGCTAATGGATACGAACGAATACATCACATTTCTTGAGTCTATCAAAGCCGAGATAACGCAAACCCGTGCACGGGCTGTGGGCAAGGTGAATAGCGAGCTCATTTGTCTATACTGGCGAATCGGCTCGGAGCTTAACAGTCGAAAGGATTGGGGAGCCAGCGTCATAGACACGCTGTCCAAAGACATACGCGTGGCGTTTCCGCAAATCAAGGGCTTCTCAGCTCGCAATCTGCGCTATATGGCAAAGTTCGCGCGCGAATGCAACGAGGAGTTTTTGCAGACAGTGTCTGCAAAATTGAGCTGGTCCCACACTGTCAAGCTCATGGACAAGCTCAAAGATGATGCGCAGCGCCACTGGTACGGCAAAGAAGCTATTGAGAACGGTTGGTCATTGGCTGTTCTCGACCACCAAATCGACCTCAAGCTCTATGAACGGCAGGTGCTTTCGGGCAAGGTGAGCAACTTCACGCGCACCCTACCCGCGCCCGACAGCGAGCTTGCCCAGCAGGCGCTCAAAGACCCTTACATCTTCGACTTCATCACCGCCAAACAGGGGCAAAAGGAGCACGACATCGAAGAACAGATGGTCGCCAACGTGACCAACCTGTTGCTTGAGCTGGGCACGGGCTTTGCTTTCATGGGTCGCCAGTATCACTTGGTTGTTGGTAAGGAGGACTTCTATATCGACCTGCTCTTCTATAACACAAAACTGCGTTGTTACGTGGTCATCGAGCTTAAAAACGATAAGTTCAAGCCCGAGTTCACCGGGCAGCTCAGCTTCTACGTTGCTGCAGTGGACGGCGAGCTGGCCGGCGAGCACGACAACCCGACTATTGGGCTTCTGCTCTGCAAAGAAAAAAACGACGTGGTGGCAGAATACTCGCTAAGAGACATCAATGCGCCCATCGGAGTCAGCGAGTACAAGCTGGGAGACGTGCTGCCCGAGGAGTATCTAAAATACTTGCCCACGCCAGAAGATTTGCAGGCGAGAATCTAAGGACACGCCATAACTGCTTAGAGGATGAGGCCGATGCCGCCGAGGCGATAAAGACGCCCGGCCATCGAACATGATCCGCTGCAAAAAAGCGGGCGGCCGCACATCGCAGCCGCCCGCTTCATGGAGGGGAATAGGATGTAGGAGAGCCTTACTTCTCGGCCGCTTCCGCCTTCTTCGCGGCGTTGGCCTTCTTGGCAACCCAGAACATGCCCAGAAGAAGGATGACGCCGAGCACGACGTTGAAGATCCACACCGAGCTCAAGATGGCGTCGGTTCCCGCAATCGAGAGAACAACCTGGTCGATTGGCGAGGCAAGGAAGCCACCGCCGTTCTGGAACACGTAGCTGAAGCCCATGACGGCGCCCACGATGGCCGGGGCAACGAACGTCGACAGAAGCATCGGAACGCCGACGGTCATGGTGTTCGTGCCGAAGCCCGCCAGGATGATTGCCACGTAGAACAGCACCACGTTGCCCGTCGCATGCGCAACGAACCACAGGACGTAGCCGACAAGGCCGATGATCCAGAACACCGGGATGGTGTAGGCGCTCAGGAACTTGTAGGCAGGCCCGAACAGCACGGCGGATGCGATCGCACCGACGGAGAACAGCGAGAACACGGTGCCTATAACGGCCGGGTTGCCAACCACGGCGCCGATGGAAACGCCGCCCAGGTTGAACAGCGACTGACTCATGATGATGGTGCCGAGGAACAAAACGAGCAGAACCCAACCGGAAACCGGGAGCTTAATCTTAACCTTCTCGCCCTTCTCGTCTTCCTGCGGAACAGCGGGAACGTTCTTCGGGTTGAGCAGGAAGATGCACATCACGAACGGAAGGAGCGCGATGAGGTAGATGCCCCAGGCCAGGTTCCACGAAATAGCGCCCAAGATGCCGGCAAGCGAGGTGAGCAAGATCATGCCTACGTTGAAGCAGACGCTTGCGATGGACATCATGGTGGCGCGGACGGATTCCTTCTGGAACATCAGCGAGATGACGCCCATGACGATCGGCATGAAGCAGCCAAGGCCAAGACCGAGGATGCAGCGGGTCGCCATGATGCCCCACCACGGAAGCGCGGAACCCAGAATAGTCGGCACGCCGCCGACGACGACGAGCGCGGTGGCGAGCAGCGCGCAAACGCGGTAGCTGAGCTTGCGGCCCGCAACGAGGCCGATTACCAGCGCAGCCGGAATTTCGAGCAAGTTGGTGATGGAAACCATATACGAAACGGCGCTCGCATCGACGCCGTACACGTTCATCAAATCCTGCGAGGCAACGTTGACGGCGCTGTGCATAGGACCGATGAAGTACATGCACATAAGCGCTACGAATACGCCAATCTGACCTGCACTTATCTTCGTCTTTTCAGACATTTCAATCCCCTTTCAAGTGATTGGATCGCAAAAACGATATCCAGGTTGCATCGATCGGCCCATCACCTCCTTTCGGCATAAGGCCCCTTCTCTTTCGCCGTCCGCAACCGCCAACGTGGGACGAAGGCCTTTGCAAAGGCGGCTTCCCAGCCATGCGCCTTTGCAAAAACAGTTCGGTTACGAAAGATGCGAAGCAGGCCTTTGCCCTATGCAACCCGATCCCCTTCTACAAAGTGTAGAAGCAAAAAGGTAAGTTTCCCACGCTTACGGAAGGCATCCCTTTGGTTGTTACGGGATGAAAATCGAGGCCATCTTCCCCTTCTGCGCCATCTTCGCAGCAAGCTCGTCAAGCGGGCCAAATTCCATGGCGCTCGCCAGACAATGATGCACGCAGGAAGGATCCTTCCCCGCACCGACGCGCTCGGCGCAAAGATCGCAGTCGGCCGTCGGCACGGGAATGTAGCGGTATTCCCAATGCTTTCCGTCGGAGCGCTTCCATGGCCCCAGTTCAAGCACTTTGATTCCCCATTGGCCGTGGGGCAGGTCGTGCTCATTCTTGCACGCCACCTCGCACGAATGGCATCCCGTGCAATATTGGTTGTCGATTAGCAATCCGAATTCGCTCATCGTCTTTCCTCCTATGCTCGATAGATCTTGCAGGGCATGCTCTTGTAATGCGTGCCGAAGCCGAGCGGCCCGTTTTCCTCGTGGGGAATCAGCTGGTTGACGTTGTAGTCGAACACATCGAACAGGTTCTCTGGGTCGGATTCGGGAAGCCACCAGCCGTGATCGCACGACACCACGGGCTCCTTCACGATGGGCGTCAGATGCGCGCTCATCTTCACCTTGCCGAGCGGGCTTTCCACATATACCCACGACCCCTCGCATATGCCGTACTCGTCTGCGGTTTGGGGGTTAATCTGCACCGTCGGCCACTGATGAATCTCGCGCAGCGTCTCGATCTGGCGATTCTCCGAATGAAACGACGTGAACCTGCGCGCACCCGTGGTTACGGTAAGCGGATACTCTTCGGCCAAATCGGGGCGGGAAACCGCACTGAACTTCGGCTCTATGTAATACGGAAGCGGGTCGTCGCCCAAACGCTCGAGCACCGTCGAATACAGCTCGATGCGACCGGTCGGCGTGTTGAAACCCGGCTGCCCGTCGGAGCGCAAAAGCCCCTTCTCGTACTTCCTGTACTCGATTTCGTACTGGGCTATCACGTGCTGCTCCAAATCGGCGTACGTGGCGTCGACGTCGCGCATCTTGGAAAGCTGGCTGTTGATGAAGTCCTCGGGGTCGGCCCAGCCGGGCTTCTTACTGTTCGGGTACAGGCGACGATGCAGCTCGAGCATGATTTCCAAATCGGCGCGGCATTCGCCCACGGGCTCGAGAGCGGGGATGATGGCGCCCATCTGCCCGGGCTGCGACGCGTTGTTGTTGGAAACGTAGCCCTTCTTCTCGAAGAACGTCGCCGCAGGGAGCACGATGTCGGCGACGCCCATGATAGTCGGCGTCATGAACAGGTCGGCGAACGCGACGAAATCGATCTTGCGCATGGCCTCGTACCAGCGCTTCGGCTGCGGAACCATGCAGGAAATCGAATTGTGCCCGAACGCGTAGGCGAAGCGAATTTTATAGGGCACGTTCGTTTCTAGCACATCGAGCGTCGCGTCGGGATGCGTCGTGTTGACGATGGCGCTCATGGCCGGGTACCGGTCGTGGCCGAGTGGCTCGACGCCGATGTTGCCGAACTTCGCAAGCCCTTCGGGTTCGCCTTCCGCCTCGGCGGTCGGCGCGTTTTCCGCCATGCCCGCAAAGATTGGCGGCAGGCCCATGAAACAGCCGCCGGGGATGTCCATGTTCCCCGTGATGGCGAAAAGCGAAAGAAGTGCGTGCCCGATTTGCAGCGTGTTGGGGTTCTGGTCTACAGCCAGCCCCATCGAGAGCGTTGAGGGCCGTTGAGCGATGCAGCGGGCCGCTGAGCGAATGTCGTCCGCGTCGACCTCGGTGATCTCAGAAACGCGCTCAACCGGGTATTCCTTCACGCGCTCGGCAAGCTCGTCGAAGCCGTAGGTCCACTTCTCCACGAAGTCGTGGTCGTAAAGATCTTCCTCGATCACCACGTTGAGCAGGCCTAAGGCAAGCGCACCGTCGGTGCCCGGGCGCAGCTGAAGATGAACCTCCGCACGCGTGGCAAGCCAGTTCACGCGGGGATCGCACACGATGAGCTTCATCCCGAGTTTCATCATCTCTACGATGGAATGCCCGAACAGGCCATCGGGGTTCGAGCGCAGAGGGTCACGCCCCCACACGAGCATGTACTTCGGGCACGCCCAACGCGGGTCGTCGTAGCGGTCGGGGAGCCCGATAGAATTGTCCGCCTCGATATACGAACTTCCCATGGTCCAGAGCATCGCCGCCATTCGGGGGACGATGCACGACCATCCGCTGTTCGGGTGCACGGCGTTCACCGTACCGAACACGTCGTTGGCCATCTGGAAGTGGATTTGGCTCGCCTCGCGGCCAGTTCCGCACCATACGCTCACCGCGCCGATGCCGTAGTTCTCGACCGTCTCCTTGTACTTCGAGATGATGGTGTCGAGCGCCTCGTCCCAGCTCACGCGCTCCCACTTGTCCTTACCGCGGTCTTCGCGGGCGCGCTTCATAGGGTAGAGCAGACGGTCCTTGTGGTAGAAGTACTCCTTCGCCGTCAGGCAGCGCACGCACAAACGGCCCTTGCTGATGGGGTTTTCCTCGTCGCCTTCCACCTTCACGAGCTTGCCGTCTTTAACGTGCACTTTAAGGCCGCACCCGAGGTTGTGGCACCCGATGCCGGCAGAGCACGTGCGGTGAACCGTCGTTCCATCCGACAACGTCGTTACCACAGGCGAAGCGGATTCGTTGTAATGCAGTGTTGGCATTTCTCTCTCCTTTTCTCGCAGTCTCGGCTTCTTACGCGCGCTCGAGCGGGAAGTCTCCCAGGTTCACGCTTTCCGTCACGTCGATCGCGGTTCGCTCAACCGGCACGAAGCCGCGCGCCTCGATGGCAAGGCCGTACGTCCCTTCGTCGATGCCGCAAAAGTAGAAGTCGCCGAAGTCGTCCGTCAGCGTTTCGACCGTCTCGCCGTTCGGCATGGTGAGCATGACTTTCGCGCCCTCGATGATTTCGTTGTCCTTCGGGTCCCACACATCACCCGCTATGAACAGATGCGGACGGTTGAGGTAGAAAACGCGCGGGGCCCCCTTGCTTGGTGGCGTCAGCGTCTCCGCCGCCTCTATTTCGGAAGCGAACTCCTCCGCATCGCCGAACCGCAGGGCGCCCGTTGCGCACAGATCGACGCAATGCGGAAGTTTCCCCTCGTCAACCAAGTGGGCGCACCCCGTGCAGGCCTGGGGAACATCGAGCTTCTCGTTGTAGTACACGCCCTCGAAGCGCTCCGCGATATCGCGACGGCCCTTGGCCTTTTCGGGCATGATCACCTGCAGCCCGTCTTCGCGCTCCATCAAAACCTCGGGCGCATAGTCGGCGATGGCGGGATCCTGCCCCCCGAACACCGGCCAGTATTCGACGCGAACCTTCGGAACCTGACCATGTTCGCGTTGCTTGACCGCACACCAGAACTGCCCAGAATTCGGCTGCGGCGCGGCGTAAGGAGCCCAATCGTTGCCGCAATGCTCGTCTTTGCACGCAATCTGGCAGTTGTAGCACCCGCTACATTTCGCGACATCTACCATGAATACCTTCATAACAACCTCCCCCTAGCGTTCCTCGATAAACCATGCGTCCTGCATAACCCCGAAGTCTGGGTCGTAAGGCCGGTTGAACGCCTCGGGATACTGCTTGGCCAATTCGAACACGTCGACTTTTTCCACACCTACCAAATACCCGCTCGTCACCTCGCCGGCGCAGTTCTTCGAGGCGACCGCCTTCGGCGCGATGAGGTTGTTCGTTCCCCCTCGGTCGGAAACGCCGGGCTCAATGGGGTCGATGCGCGCCCCGTGGTCCTGCAGAACAGAATGCGGCATTATGCGTTCAGTCACATACGCGCCGCCCATCGTCCAGCCGCGCTCGTTGTAGATCCGCACGATGTCGCCGTGTTCGATGCCAAGCCGCTTCGCATCGGCGGGGTTGATCCACACGGGCTCGTAGCGGTAACCGTCAGGTCCCATGATTTTGCAAGTCTCAATCTCGCGCAGCCACGTGCAGTCGTCCATCTGGGAATGCAAACGCCAATGCGGGTGATTCGACACCAAAAGGAAGGGGTACTTCTTGCCGCGCGGCGTGGTGAGCCGCTCGTCGGGATGCGTTTCCCCCTTCTCGATCCAGTGCGGGTAAGGCGGGCGCTCGGTGTCGTCGGGGAAGTGCTCAGCCAAACGCGGCGAATAGTATTCGATCTTGCCCGACGGCGTGGTAAGGGGATACTGCTCAGGGTCCTCGTAGAATCGCTGGAAGCCCGCCTTGTCGTTTTCCCAATCCTTCGCCGTCGGCACAACGTAGCATTCCTTCTCGAGGAACTCCTCGAAGGAAATCCTATCCTGGATACCCGAGCCCAAAAAGCCGCGCTTGATCTTGTCGTCGATGGTCTCGCCGCCCGTTATGTCGTCGTACATGTCGAGCTTCTTCGCGATTTCGAGCGTGCTCTCGTAGTCCGACTTCGATTCGCCAAGGGGCTCGATGGACTGGCCCTCGATCATGAGCACGTTGTAGTTGCCCGACGATATGTCGCAGTTGATGTCGCGCTCTTCGAACTTGGTGTTGATCGGCAGAAGGATATCCGCCAAAAGGCAGTCGTCTTCCATCCAGATGTGCTGCGCGATGACTGTTTCGATGTAGTCCGAGCGAATGGCGTCCATGAACTCGTTGCCGCCGTTCCACGAGCTTGTCCATTTGGGGGAATCGGTCCACACCATATGGATGCGCTCGCTCCCGGCAACCGGGTACTGGTACTTGACGAACTGATCTTCAGTCGGCAGGCCCGCGCAGGTCACGCCGTACCATTCCAGCGGATGCTCATGGTCGTAATCGCCCGCCAAGGCCTCGGGGATAAGCGTTTCGGGAACGAACGATTCGCGCTGATCGGCCGCGTAAGGCCACAGAATGTCGTTGAGCGTCGGGATCACTTCGGAACGGGGCGCGGGCATTTGGCTCGTCAGGCCGAACAGCTGCCATTCCATCATCTTCACCTGGTTGCGCCCGGGCTTTCCCAGCGCCTGCATGCCCAGAAGCGCCACTTCCAAGCGCGCTGGTTCGTGGCTGTAGGTCGATCTGATCATCGAGCCGCCGTTGCAATGCGCGATGGAAACGTTGCGCTTGGCCCAATGGCGGGCGAGCGCCTTGATAATGCGCGCGGGAACCTCGCACACGCCTTCCGCCCATTCGGGCGTCTTCACGATACCATCGTCTCCGCCGTTCACATGGTAGACGAACCAGTCGAAGCCAATCGAGTGGGTTTCGATGTAGCCCTTATCGTACAGGTCTTCCGTAATCCACACGTACGCAATCGCAAGCTGCAGCGCCGAATCGGTGTTCGGAAGAATGGGAATCCACTTATCCGCATGCACCGCCGCGCCGTAGTTCACGTCGGGGCAGATGTAAATCTGCTCCACGCCGATGTCGGTAAGGAAGAAGCAGTACCTGCTAGGGAAGCACCCGCCCCAGCCCCACGGGGTGGTTTCCACATCGCAGCCCCAGAACAGAACCGAGTCGCTGTTCTTCGCCACGTCGTTGAACAGGTTGTACTGGTCGCCTTCGCCCACAGGGTCCTGCCCCCAGATGTGCTTGGCGCCCCAGTACCAGCCTTCCCAGCTATCGGGGTTGCGGGCCTGCATGGTGTAGCCACCGCCCTTCGCGCGGCCGATCTGAACCGAGCCCTGCTCGTCTTCGTGCATCCAGAAGTCGTTCACCAGCTCAACGCCCGTTTCCTTAACAGCTATCTGGTCGAGCAGATAGCCCTCTGTTCCGCGCGGCCCGTGAATCGTCTTGATAAGATGATGGCCGTCGGACTGAACCAGGATGGAGTTCAACCCATAGCATTCCTTAACGCGCCTGATTTCCTTGGCGATGATGTCGGTGGCCTCGTCCCAGCTGATGCGCTCGTATTTGCTTTTCCCGCGGTTCTGGGGATTCCTTTCGCCGTCGGGATCCCAATCGACGCGCTTCATCGGGTGAAGGATGCGGTTCGGCGAATAGACGCGCTGCTTGTACGCGATCGCGAACGGCGAGAGCTCTGTTTTCTCCTTCGCCTTGAATTTCTTGCCGTGAGCTTCGATGCTCCACGGATTCAACCCGTCTTCGCTTTGATGATTCACGTAGCTGAACGGCCTTGTGCGCAATATCTTCCCGTCGCGCACATCGATTTCGGCGGAATCCGATGCCGTGCAGGGGCCGCAAAAGCCCATAGTTTTGATGGTGGTGGTTATCTCTCCACGCTGTTTTCCAGTCATGATTTCCCTCATCCAGGTGTGTCGATGCAAGCCTTCGGGCAACGAGCCCCCAAGGCATGTGCCGTTTCGATGCGCACGGACGCAAACGCCCCGCGCGCCTTTGAATTAGGTTGTTCGGATGAATTGCGAGAAAATCGCTAGGCAAGCGGCAAAGAGAGATGCGCGAGCCACCAGGAAAGCCGGTTGTCGTTGTGGAAGTCGCGTTCTACCGCACGCCACGAAAACGAGAGCGCGCGCTCCGAGCTTGACGAATCAACAGAGATGGATTTCCCCATACGAACCATTCCCCCTTCCGCTCATTTCTCCCGCGAGTAGCTTATCAGGCTAAAAGTAAGTTTTAACGCTTTAGGGAAAGAGGGGAAACGCCGTTTTGGCGCCATTTTCAGGCAAGTCGGTGCATGGACAACTAACGGATCGCCGCGGTGAAACTTACCCGTTCTTTGCTACGCTCGCACCAGGCAAAGGAAGGGAGCGAAACGATGGGCGCATGCTACAGCTGCAACAATTGCGGGAAATGCCGCGAGTTGTCGCAGCAGCTTGCGGGGCTGTGCCCGATGTGCCGGGCTCCTTTGCCCCCCGATGCCGCAAAGTGCCCCGCATGCGGAAAACCCGTCCCCCGAAAACCTGGGCTAACCAGAGCGGACGTTAATCAGGCGGCGAACGGGTCCTAAGGCTTAGCCGTTAGTTTCCGAATGATTTATTAGAAGCTCCCGAACAGATGCCTGTCGGCGCTGAACAGCTTCGAGAGCCCCGTGGGCTGGGACAAAAGCGATTTCTCGAGGGAATCCCACACAACGTCGAGATGGCTTAAGTAGAACTGGCGCAGGTCCTTCTCGTCGAGGACGCCCTTTTTCCTGAATCTATACAGATCGGTGCAGTTGCGATACAGCCCCAGCACGACGGAGGCGCACAGGGCGACCATGTCGTTCGGCTCGACGCCGTGTTTCAGCTGCGCGTGCTTGAATATCGTGCAATACAGCGATTCCGCGATCATGACGTTTTCAAGCTCGAAGCGGTTGAAAACGCCCGATTCGTCGCGCGCGGTATGCAGGATATAGCTTACGTCGAACAGCCCGAACATGAGCTTGTAGTCCTGCACCATCGTTTCGAGCACTTTTTCCTTCAACGGCATATCCGCAGGTAAAGAGCTTGTGAACGATTTCAGCTCGACGATATTCTCGCGGCTGAACTTCCTTAGGATGGATTCTTTCGTCGGAAAGTAGTTGTAGAGCGTTCTTGTGGAAGTTCCCGCCTCTGCGGCTATGTCCGAAAGCGTGGTCTGCTTGTAGCCGAGCTCACAAAACAGTGTTAAAGCCGCATCATAGAGCCGCTGCTCCATTGCGCGCCTGTTGTCGTCCCTTGTCCCCATTTCGATTCCCCCCGTTCGATCCGTTTACCGCTTGCGCAAGATGAAAAGGGACATCTTCTGCTTTGCTTTCACCAAATCGGCGAGCTCATCCGCTTCGCCGCACGAGATGATGCTATACGAGCAGTGCCGCACGCATGCGGCCTGACCGCCGCTTTTCACACGCCCGGCGCACGCGTCGCACCAATCGGTGGGAATCGGCACGAAGTCGTATTGCCACGAGCCGTCTTCAGTGCGCCAAGGGCCGAGCTTCATAACCTTGATGCCCATTTTGTCGGGGCCGACACCGCGTTCGGTCATGCAGGCGACTTCGCAGTCCAGGCACCCCAGGCAGTATTCGTAATCGACGAGCATGGCGGAAGCCGAATTACTCATGCATATCACCGCGCTTCATTCGGGAGCTGAACCCCGCAGACGAACCGGGGGCGGGAGGTTGCGGTGCACCGCATGCAGGGCAGATGGATGCGAACATGTCGGGCAGCTTTTCGTGGCACACCAGGCATCGACCTTGCCTTTCGATGCACTTCCCACAGTGAATGCACGGACAGCACATATTTCCCCTCTTCTCCTCGTCGATTTCAGTTTATCATTAAGTTTATGCGCATTCTTCTGTACAGCGCAATTTACATCGGCAGCTCAACGATGGGCCGTTGACATGTCGAATACGTAAAGCAACTTGCCGAGGGAAAACCCAAAGTCCATAGGCATTGTAAGATATCCAGAAAGTTCGTAGGGATGAACCATTATGCTCCCGACGAGATACATAATAAAACGGACTGCCCTATAATCAGGGATGGTCGCGAGAATCTAGCCGTGGAGGAAGTAAGGCCCTCTAAACTTGCAGATCCCAATTGGCCGCCTAAAAAAGCCTGCGGACCCTAGCACCTGCAGGCTTTGATATTCTGACTCGTCAAATTGTTGCGTTGCGATCCGCTTTTTCAATCTTGTTTTTTGACGAACCTGGATTCCGAAAACAACAAGAGCGCCCTTCTTGCGACGAGAGGGGCGCTCCCGCCTTGCGAGCCGTTTGCCTTAGAGCTCGGAGATGATGCGCTTCGTGCGCGCGGCGACCTCGGCCTTCACCTGCTCGAGGTCGACACCCGGGCACTCGCCGTCGCGATAGACCACCTCGCCGTCGCACATGGTGAGCACAACATCGGAGCCATGGCCCGAGAACACGACGTTGACCTCGGGATTCGTCATGGGGCACCACGAAGCGCCCGTCGTGTCGAGCACCGTGAGGTCGGCCTTCATGCCCACCTTCACAAGCCCGCAGTCCTCGCGACCCTGCGCGAGTGCTCCCCCGCGCGTAGCAGCGGCGATGACCTGCTTGGGCGAGATGATCGCGGGATCGAGCTCATGTCCCTTGTAGATCGTGCCCATAAGATACATGTCCTGGAACAGGTCGTGGTTGTTGTTCGAGGCCATGCCATCGGTGCCGAGCGCCACGTTCACACCCGCATCGAGAAGCTTCTGCACGGGCGCGAACCCGCTTGCGAGCTTCATGTTGGAGGCAGGGTTCAAGGCCACGGTCGCGCCGCGCTTGGCGAGAATCTCGATGTCCTTGTCATCGACCCACACGCAGTGCGCCGCGATAACCGGCACGTCGAACACGCCGATGCTCTCGAAGTACTGCACGGGCGTGAGGCCGTCGTGGCGGCCCTTGCATTCCTCGTGCTCGCTTTTCGTCTCGGAGATGTGGATATGAATGGGAAGACCCGCTTCCTTTGCGACCTTCCCGATATCGGTACAGGTGATGGGGTTGGATGTGTACTCGGCATGGATGTTGTAGTCCACGCGGATACGCCCGTCCTGCGCGCCGTGGTACTGCTTGACGATGCGCTCCATCTTCTCGCACATGGGGTATTCCGCAAACGGCTTCGGCTCGAAGTAAAGCACGCTCTCGCAGACGTTCATCTTCATGTGGGCCTCGCCCACCGCCTGCACGCGCTCGTCGGTGGCATAGTACATGTCCGACGCGCTGACCGAGCCGTAGCGCGCCATCTCGGCAAGGGCAAGCTTGGTCGCCCAGTAGTTGTCTTCGGGCGTCATCTTCCCCTCGAAGGGCCACACGAGGTTGTTGAGCCATTCCTGCAGAGGCACGTTCTCCGCGTAGCCGCGCAGAAGCGTCATCGGCAGGTGCGTGTGCGCATTGTAGAGTGCCGGCATGAGCAGACGGCCGCGACCGTCGTAGGTCTCGCCGTAGTCGGCAGCGTTTTCAGGTGCGGCGTCGCCGATGTAGTCGATCGTGCCGTCTTTGACGCCCACCCACTGATGGGCCTGGTAGTCGAGATTCTCGTCGAGGATATCGATGTCGGTGAAAAGCAAGGGAATGCTCCTCTCTGTTCGCTTTCAATGGTATCCATTATAGGACTGCATCTAGTAATACGCGAGGACGCTTTCAAAAGAGAAGCTTGCCGGGCACCGAGCACCAGGTGGAATTCGCGCAGCGAAGCTGGCCGCGAGCCGATCGAGCATGCGAGCCGACGGGTGCCACAGGCCGCAAGGCTGCCGCGAAACCAGCCTGGCACCGTCTCCCAAGCAGATGCCGATTGCGGTCGCCACTTTATCCTTATAGTGCTATTATCCTGATTTGAAACCAACCACAGAGGAGAGTTATGTTCGACGATGACGCGCTCACCGCAGAAGAGGTCGCGGAAATGCTCCGCGTTTCGAAGAACTCCGTGTACCGGCTTGCGCAATCGGGCGAGCTCGCATCGTACCGCGTGGGAAGGAAGCTGCGCTTCACCTTGCGAGACGTCGAGGCGTACACGCACTCGCAGAAAGGCATGCAGGCAGCGGGGAGCGCATCGTCCCTTTCCCGCACGGCGGAAGCGGGCCCCGCCTCCAACAGCGGCGCGCGCGAAGGGGTGAGCAAGATACCCCGCGCGTTCTCGCTCGACGGCCGGGAACCCTTCATCATCGCCGGAAACGACGTCTCGGGCGACATCATCGCCCACGAACTCGCCGCCGCCGGGCTGCCGGTCTCACGCGCCTACGTGGGCAGCTACACCGCACTTGTCAACCTGTACGCGAAGCAGGCTAACGCGGCGCTCATCCACCTTTACGACCAGCGCACCAATGCCTACAACGTGCCTTCGGTGCAGCGCATCGCGCCGGGGATGCCCGTCGTGGTGATTCGCCTTCTCAAGCGCAAGCAGGGGTTTATCGTCCAGGCGGGCAACCCCAAAAAGCTCACCACCTGGGGAGGCCTTCTGCGCGAAGGCGTGAGGCTCGCCAATCGAGAGCGCGGATGCGGCACGCGGGTGCTGCTCGATGAGAAGCTGCTCTCCCTCGAAGCGCGCCCCGAGGCGATCGAGGGATACGACCTGGAGTGCGCAACCGGCCTCGAAGCGGCAACGCTCGTCTCGAGGGGATGTGCCGACGTGGCAATCGGCGTCGGGCGTTTGGCGAAGGAGCTGCCCGGCCTCGCTTTCGTTCCCCTGCAAACCGAGTGGCTCGACATCGCCGTTGAGAAGAGTCGGCGCACTGCGCCACTTGTGCGGGAAATCCGCAAGATTACGGAAAGCGACTCCTTCCGCGTTGCGATCGATGCAATCGACGGCTACGAGGCGGCAAACACGGGGGCCATCGTCTACGAGAGCTAGCTGGGCGCGGCGCAGGCGGCGAGACGCGGGGGCGCGCGAGTCGCGGAAAGCTGCGGGCCGGGCCGCCCGCCCTCGCAAGCAGCAGAAGGCTTAAGGCGCGCAGATTCCGCAAGCAATGGCAAGCTTAAGGCGCACAACGCGCGCAGGCGTTGGGCAAGACCACGCTCACGACGCCCACAAGCCACAGCAAGCCCCGAGCGAAAAGGCCCCTAACAGCAAAAGAGCCTCAACCCCTTCTCACCGGGGCTGAGGCTCTCAGGTCACCTCGCGCAACGCGCGCGAGCGGAAGAATCGCTAGTCGACGGCGACCATGACGTCGGTTGCCTTGATGATGGCGACGGCCTTGCCGCCTTCCTTCAGGCCGAGCGCCTCGATGGACTCGTTGGTGATGGATCCGGAGATGCGCACGCCCTCTTCGTCCTCGATGGTCACATGGCCGTTCACGGCACCTTCCTGAACCTTCACGACCGTGCCCTCGATCTGGTTGCGGGCGGAGATGCCCTCGATCTTGGAAGTTGCGAACATGACATTGGTGGCCTTGATCACCGCGTAGCACTCCTTGCCCTCTTCGAGGCCGAGCTGCTTCACCGCTTCCATGGTGATGTCCGCCTTAATCGGGTTGTGGTTGCCGCGGCAGATGGCGACAACGGCGTTGACGGCACCTTCCTTGACGGTCTTGACGGTGCCCTTGATCTGGTTGCGAGCGCTGATCTTCATGATGCGATCCTTTCGTTTGATGAGGAGCCGCCCCTGTGGCTCCGCGTTACTGTGGTGGTGCCGTCTCTCGTTTGGCGACACCCGCATAATCGCATGCTTGGGCGTCGGCAGATGCGACATCAGGCGCGCTCCACAACCGTCGTCCCGTTTCACTTCGTTTCGTCCCAAGGAAAAGCAGTGAGGCGCCGCGTGGAGATGCCCAAAAGGAGAATTCCAGCGCATTTTCCTTCGCTTTCCCGTATCTATCAATAGGTTTTCTCTATGGCAAATGTATAGATTCATGTATTTTCTGATTTCCAAGTGCATGACTATACTTCACAACGATATAAACGCGGCGACAACTCAGACGTCAGGTGCCGAATAGAAGAAGCACCAAGACGGGCTTGAGCGAGCATCCAACCGAAAGGCAGACAATGGCAGTGAACTATGGACCGAATCGATACGACGTCGTCGGCAGCTTCCTTCGCCCCGCAAAGCTGAAGAAAGCGCGCGAGGATTTCAACACGGGCGCGATCGACGCCGCAGCTTTGAAGGCAATCGAGGACGAGTGCATCACCGACCTCATTGCGAAGGAGAAGAAGGCCGGCCTGCGCTTCATCACCGACGGCGAGTTCCGCCGTGCGACCTGGCATCTTGACTTCATGTGGGCATTCGAGGGCATCGGCCACTCCACAACCGAAGACGGCCTGCCGTTCCACGACGAGGCCGCCAAGATCGACGACACCTATCTGACGGGGAAGATTTCGCTCACAGGCGAGCATCCCTTCGTCGAGCACTTCCGCTTCGTCCAGTCCTTCGAGGACGAGAACACCACGGCGAAGCTGACGATTCCCGCGCCCGCGCAGTTCATCGAACAGTTCATCATGCCCATGAACCGCAAGGCGACCGACGCCGCATACGGAAGCGACGCGCTCCTAGAAGACGACATCGTCGCCGCCTACCTGGCATTCATCGAGCAGGTTCACGCCGCGGGCTGCCGCAACCTGCAGTTTGACGACTGCTCGTGGGGGTGCCTTGTCGACCCGAAGGCGGAGCTTTTCTTCGGCACCGACCAAGCGGGGCTCGCGCGCATCAAGGAAACGCTGCTGCGCGTGAACAACCGCGTGCTCGACGCCGCGCCCGCAGACCTCTGTATCAACACGCACGTATGCCGCGGCAATTTCCACAGCACGTGGGCCTGCGAGGGCGGCTATGACGACGTCGCTGATGCGCTGCTTGCAAACGAGCACGTGAACGCTTTCTTCCTCGAGTTCGACGACGAGCGCTCCGGCAGCTTCGCACCGCTTTCGAGCGTGCCCGCGGGCAAGAAGGTCGTGCTCGGACTTGTCACCACGAAACGCGCCGAGCTTGAGGACAAGCAGGCCGTCATCGCGCGCATCCACGAGGCGGCGAAGTACGTGCCGCTCGAGAACCTCTGCCTCTCCCCGCAGTGCGGCTTCGCAAGCTGCGAGATTGGCAACAAGCTCACCGAGGAGCAGCAGTGGGCGAAGGTGGCGCTCGTGCGCGAGATCGCCGAGGAAGTGTGGGGCGACTAGCTAAGGCCGCGCGCACGCCGCGGCGCGCAGGTCGCATGCATCGCACACCGCCGCACGACTTCCGCGCGCCGCCACACGCCGCACGCGACCCTGAGGGGGAGGGCAACAAGCTCTCCCCTTTTGCGTTCTTTGCGCGAAACGCCTGCAAGGATGTTATTTTCCCCTATCCTTGAACCCCGATGGCCACAGGCGAGGAGCGCTCATGAAACTGCAGCAACTGAAATACGTCGTGAAAGTCGCCGAAGTGGGCAACATCACCGAAGCGTCGAGGCGCCTGTTCGTGTCCCAGCCATCCATCACCGCCGCAATCCACGACCTGGAACACGAGATGGGCGTCGCCATCTTCGAGCGCACGAACAAAGGCGTCGTGGTAACATCGGAGGGTGAGACGTTTCTGGGATACGCCCGACAAGTGCTCGAACAGGCAGACCTTCTGGAGGAGAAATACAAGGGCGAGACGCAGCAAGTCCCCCACTTCGCTGTCTCCTGTCAGCACTACTCGTTTGCCGTTAACGCGTTTGTCGACGTCATACGCGAGTTTAACGCCTTCCGCTACGATTTCACCCTGCGCGAGGAGCAAACGCACGAGATCATCGAGGACGTCTCGCGCATGAAAAGCGAGCTGGGGATCATCTACCTCTCCAAGCGAAACCACGAGGTCATCGAGAAAATGCTGCGAAGCCAAGACCTTCTATTCGAGCCCCTGTTCACCGCCGAGCCGCACGTGTTCATCTCGAGCGCTCATCCGCTTGCGGAGCGCGAGTCGGTAACGCTCGACGACCTCGACGACTTCCCCTACCTTTCCTATGAGCAGGGAGATTTCAACTCGTTCTACTTCAGCGAGGAGCTGCTCAGCACGCTCGACCGCCGCAAGAACATCCGCGTGCGCGACCGCGCGACGCTGTTCAACCTGGCCGTGGGGCTGAATGGGTACACCGTGTGCAGCGGGGTCATATCGCACGAGCTCAACGGCGAGAACATCATCTCCATTCCGCTGGACGTGGACGAGACCATGACCATCGGGATTATCACCCGCAGAAACACCACGCCCACGCGCTACGGGAAAGCCTACCGGGAGGCAATCAAACGCCACATCCCGCAAAGTTCGTAATTGCGGCGAGCAGGAAAGCGAGATGGCAACGCGACCAAAGCGTACGAACAAGGCACGCGACTGAAGGATATCAAGGCTGCCTTCCCCATTTCGGCGCCTTACGCCTCTCAGCCCATGCGCTACTTCCAGCTGCGCGCACGATCTTCGAAGTCGGTGCGCTTGGTGACGCCCACCTTCTCGAAGGCATGCTTGGCGTGGAATTTCACCGTGCGCTCCGACAAATCGAGGCTTTCGGCGATTTCTCGGTATTTCATTCCCTCAAGAATACACGCCGCAACGCGCTGCTCTTGAGGCGTGAAGTCGAACGAGTCGAGGAAATTGCCGCCGCGATCGTCGGACTCGTCCAAACCGACCGGCACCGTATCGCCCGCATGTGGCTGCAGTGGGGCAGCAATAGCGTAGAACAGCGCGAAACCCGCTGTGAGCGCCGAGGCAACCGTGGCAACCGCAGTGAAGCTGAGCGTGAAGTAATTGTTCACGAGCATGCCCACCCCACGGGCGAGCACACCGTCGCCGAAGAGCAGCCCCACGACCGCAATTACAGCGGCGCGATCGCTCACACGGCGCGCAAGCAGACACGCGGTCGACCAGCACAATGCCACGCAGCACGTCTCGGCAGCCATAACCATGCCAAGTGGCAATACGATCGAGCCCAATATTCCCGCAGAAAACAAGAACAGCCCCACGAGCAAAAACACGAGGGCGGCCAAGAAAAACACACGCGCATCCGAGTTGCGCGACAGCGCTGACCACAGCAAAAGTAGGCCAAGCGCCAAGCACGCGAACAGCAGCCACCAGCGCTCCACCGTTTCAGATTGGAACACGTAAGGGTTCGTCGCGAGCCCGACAAACAGGGCGCTTGTTATGCAGCACGCACACAGCGCCGAGAGAAACGGCCAAGGAAAACGCTTTCGCGGCACATCGGAACCCGCGATTCGCCCCTGGCTTGGAGCATCAGGCGCCGGCGCAAACGCAAGCGCACCGCAAACCATGGGCAAAACCGTGCACAGCGTCATGCCAAGCCACGGGCCCACCGCCAAGCACACCATACCCACGGCAGCAGATACCAGCGTACTGTCCACAACGCACAGAAACGAGAAGCGCACGCTTGCGCCCGCACCCCGCACGATCCACAGCACACCTGCCACAGCCGAAGCTGCGCCAGCGAGCAACGACGCCGCGCAAGCGAGCATATCGCCCCCGAAAACGGCGTACGCGGCCATGCTCAACGCCGCCGCCCCGCATGAAACTAATGTCGCTTGACGCCCCACGCCATCGCCCGCACGAACGCCGCACGCCAAGCATGCCGCCACAAACGCGAGCGCAGCAATGTGGCCAACGGTGGCGAACAGCGCGTGGTTGTACAGCGCCACATTGCCGAGCACCAAGCATCCCCAAAACAGGAATATCCATGCGATAAGCGACCCCACACCCGCCGCATAGCATATGCGCACACGACGAATGGCGGCTCCATCGCCGTCATCGACACGCAAAGAATCAGGCTGCGAGGGCCAATTACTATGTTCCAATATCCTATTCATACATCAAAGTATTATACTCAATATTAAATAATTAGTTTTAGTTCTTCGGCAGCTGGGCAAAGATCAGAGCGACACACGCACGCTTGCGCCGAAAGGCCAGCCCGCGCAATCGAAGTAATCAGCGCAGCTCAGACACATCAACGCCGGCAGTTTCCAAAATGTCGATAAGCTCGTCGTCGTCAAGCTCCAAGCGATAGAACAGCTTGTAGAACGAACGAGTTTCCTCAACCATGTCCACATCGGCGCAGTATTCAGGATACACGAGCTTCATCACCAGCATGCAGCCAAGAAGGCGCACGACCGAAGGCGGACGGCCGAACCACGCGAACGGGCTTTGGGGCAGACGCCACACGCGTCCCTCGCGTACCGCGACAACGTTGGCCCAGTCGGAATCGTCGCGAATCTCGCCATAGAGGTTCGAGCTTTCCGAATCGCTCATGGAGTACTCACTGACCAGCACCGCATAGGGGTTCCACTGAATAATCTGCTCCAGGTTCACGCTCGGCATGCCCATGCCCTTGCCTTCGGTGCCAGGCAAATAGGCCACGTTCTCAATGCCCAGAAGGTCGAGCGCGTCGGTCACATGCATGCTGCCCACCGGGTCGGTGGAAAGCCCGCCCAAGCCCTGGGCGATGTACACGCTGCGGCGCTCGCTCTCGGGCACGGCGGCCGCCACTTTGCGAATGCGCGCGAGCTTTTCCTCGCAATACGCGGCCAGCTCCTCGGCGCGCTCGTCGCGGCCCAAAAGCGGGCCCACGTAGCGATACATCTCGGCGCAGTTGCGAATGTCGTAATCGATGAGCAGCACCGGGCAGCCGGTTTCGTCGCGCACGGCGTCGGCCATGTCGCGGCCCACATCGTCGGCCGTCCAATAGCACAGGATGGCATCGGGGCTTTGCCGCACGATTTCCTCATCGTTGGGCGTGGCACCCGAGCCCATCCACACGCCGAGCGACGGCATGTTCAAATACACCTCGGGAATGTATTTGCGGTTGTCACCCGTGGGCTTGAAGTTCCACCCCACCAGCACGTCGGGGTCGAGCAGGTACAAGTCGACCGTGCCAATGGGATTGCTGCAGAACACGCGCGAGATTTCCTCGGGCACCGCGACCTCGCGCCCGCCCATGTCGCAAATGGTGCGCAAATTACCGCGAAGCACGCTGCATCCGGAAAGCGCCGAGGCGAAGCCGAACATCGCCGCGCCTGCGGAAAGCACGGCGGCTGTGCGCAGGAAGTCGCGCCGCGTGAGACAGCTGGCGGAAGCGCCGCCGCAGATAGCAGTCTCACGGCCCGCCAAGTTTACGACGCCGTGTTCGCAGTCATTGCCCATTTCGGAACAAGCACCTGGCATCTGGTCCGCTCTTTCCGCAGATACCGCCTCGATTTTCTCGTTATCGCGAACCATCGCGAACCCCCTTCTTGCCAAAACCCACCATGGGCATGCACGCCATCGAGCTTATGCCGCGCGACTGCACGCGATCGACCGCCACGGGCACGCCGTAGAGCTCTTCCATCAAGTCTTCCGTAAGCACCTCGCGCGCACGGCCCCGCGACGCAACTCCCCCACGGCCCAGGCACAGCACGTCGCCATCGAGCAGAAACGCGTGGTTCGGGTCGTGCGTGGTCATGACGACCGCCATGCCGCCCGCCGCCACCTCGAGCACCTGCTCGAGCAGGCGCGCCTGGTTGCCGAAATCCAAGCTTGCGCACGGCTCGTCCATCACAAGCACGCGCGGGGCCTGCGCCAACGCCCGGGCGATGAGCACCATTTGGCGCTCGCCGCCCGAAAGGCTCGCGTAGTCGCGGTTCGCAAGCCGGGAAATGCCCATGCGCTCGATGGCCGCATCGGCCGCAGACACATCGGCGGCACCGGGCGACGAAAGGCCCGACAGGTGCGGCGTTCTACCCATGAGCACCACATCGCGCACCGAATAGGAAAACGCAGGGGCGTGCAGCTGGGGAATATAGCCCACCTCGCGCGCGAACTCGCGCCGCGAAAGCGACGAGGCGGCGCGCCCGCCTATGAGCACCTCGCCCGCCTGCGCCGGCAAAAAGCCCAGCATGGTTTTGAACAGCGTGGTTTTGCCGACGCCGTTCGGGCCGAGCAGCGCTAAAACCTGCCCCGGCGCAAGCTGCACGTCGACGCCCGAAAGCACCGCGCGCTGCCCATAGCCGCAGGAAAGCCCACGCGCCTCAAGCGCGAAGGCAGACGCGGTGCCGGCACCATCGGCGCAAGCGCACGCGCACGCCACGCCCGCCCTGGGTTCACCGTCGTGCGGGGCGGACGCTTCGGCACCGCCGAAGGCCGCGTTGAGTTTCTCGAGCATCACGACCTCCTTTGCCGGCAAATGAGCCACACGAACAGCGGCGCGCCGATGACGGCCGTCAGAATCGACAGGGGGATCTCGGTGGTGTACACGCTTCGGCACACGTCGTCGACCACAAGCAAGAAGCTCGCCCCCAAAAGAAAGCTCGCAGGCACAAGCACCCGATGGTCGGGACCCACCAAAAAGCGCGCGAGATGCGGAATGATGAGCCCCACCCAGCCGACCATGCCGGCCACCGACACCGCCGACGACGTGACAAGCGTGGCGGCGAGCACCACCACGAGGCGCGTACGACGCACATCGACGCCGAGAGAAGCGGCTTCCTCATCGCCGAGCGTCATCACGTTCAGCCGCCAGCGCAACGCCCACAGCGCCGCGCCGCCCAAAACGAGCGGGCCCAACAGCCACGGCAAATCATCCTCGTGCACATTCGCCAAGCCACCCATAAGCCAAAAGGTGATTTCGGGAAGCTGCGAGTTCGGATCGGCGACGAATTTCACGGCCGAAGTGAACGCCGTGAACAGCTGCTGCACCACCATGCCGCACAGCACGAGCACGAGCACCGCATTCATGCCGCGCGACACGCGCCGCGAGAGCGTATAGGCGCAACCTACCGCCACGCAGCCGAAGAGAAATGCGCTCGCTTGCACACCGAAGCCGCCGAGCGAAAGCAAAAGCCCCAACGCCGCGCCGAAGCCCGCACCGGCAGACGCGCCCAGCAAATCGGGCGAAACCATGGGATTGCGGAACAGCCCCTGGTAGGCGCAGCCGGCGACGGCGAGCATCGCCCCCACGCAGGCGGCGGCCACAACGCGGGGCAGGCGCAGGTGGAACAGCACGTTGAAGCTCGTCGGGTCGCCTTCCGGATCGAACAGTGCGGCGATGGCCGCAGCGTCGAATTCGTAGCGGCCCACGGCAAGCGACAGCAAAAACGCCGCCACAAGCACCGCCACAAGCACCGCGAACGCCACGGCGATGCGACCCGCGCTCGGCGTGTCGCCCGCGTCGGCGCCCTCGTGCATGCACATATCGGCCATGAAACTCCTCCTCGGTGGGTCGAACAGTCAAAACCTGGTAACACCTGGTAAAACCCGGATAATGCTCGCGGCATTCAACAGGCTCTTAGGCCAGGCAAGCTTCTACTTCAGCGAAACCTCCAACGCGCCATCGCCAGGCTCGCCTTGAGCCGGCAAGGCGCCGAAGCCCTCGCACACGCGCGGGTCGAGCGACCCGGCGGAAGCATCGATCGCGCGCACGGTCACGCTCGAGCCGTCGGCTACCGCCACCAAGGCGTCGCCGTAATTGGCGTTCACCATGTCGGCGAAGCGCTGCGCGGCGGTAGACGGCAAATCGCGCGCGAACTCGTGATTGTGCATCATCACGATCGGCAGGCCATCACCCATGGAAAACCACGTGCAGCAACGAAGCTGCGCGAATTGGGCGAAATCGATGGTAGCCCACGGCCCTTGGGCCCCTTCGGACACGGCGGCAGGCGCCGAATCGGACCCACCCGCAGCTGTCACGGAAATCTCCATGCCGGAAGGCGCCGTGAACTCGCACGCCTTATCGAGCACAGCATTGCTCGATAAGCCCGCCGCCTTCACGTGGGCCAGTCCGCCATCGGGCGATTTCGCGGCAATGCGCACGTCCCCGTCGTAGAGCGCGAAATACACCGAGGCGTTGCTGCCGTCGGCACCCGCAGCGGGCACGAGCCGCACCACAAGCTCGTCGCCGTCGACCGACGCCTCAATCGCGATCGTCTTGCCGTCGGGCACCTCGCCATTGAGCGTCACGTCCAAATCGGCCGCCACGTCGCCCGACGCCTCAAGCGGCGCGTCAAACGCGATGCGCGCCTCCACATACTGCGACGTCTCGGTCAAATCGCTTCCCGCGGCGCAGCTCATCGACACTGCGCGGGGCGAGTCCCCATCGACGGTCGCCTTCGCCGAGCATCCCACGAGCAACGCCAGCACAGCGACTACCGCGGCAAACGCGACGGCGACCACCAACCTGGTCTTCTGGGGTATGCGTGCATGCATGGAAAACCATCCTATCGTTTCATCGCGGGCCCCCTGGCCCACCGCGACCCTGCCCACCTTGCTAGCCAGCCACGCGCACGAGCCATTCGGGCGCATCATCGGCGGGAATGAACAGGTACGCATACTTGTCTTGCCCCGCAAGCTTGCACGACACCAAATACCCACCGTCGTTCATGTAGTAGGCGTTGCGGCACAAAGGCGCGAGCACGGCGATTTCCTCGGCATCGGTCGTCGAGAACTTCGTGCCCCAATCCATCATGGCCACGAACTGCGACGCCGTGTCGGACGCATAGCCCATGAAATACGCGCTCGTCGGCGTGGTCACCTTGTTCATGGCCTCGTAGGGAGCGTAGCGTTGGAACGTCATGCTCTCGATTTGCGATGCGTCCACGCCGTCCACGTACTGCGAAAGGCCCTTGGCCTCAAGCCACGCGAGCGTGTTGGTGAACTCGTCGGTCAGATACACCACCGAGTTCTCGATGCCATAGGCGAAGGTGCTCGCCGCGCTCTCGCCCGCGCGGGTGAACATCATCACGCCGCGGCATTCGCCCGAGGGATGGTAGCGGTCTTTCACGCTCTGAGATGCAACGTCTTCGGCAAGCGCCGCAAGAAGCTCAGCGCGTGCGGAAGCATCGCAATTCACGAGCATCGGCTTGGCGTAGAGCCCATCGCTTATATAGATGTCGCCGAGCGCAAACGCCTGGCGCGCCGAGGAAGACCCCAGGACCTGCGCGTCATCGTCGTCCACCAAGCTCACATCGCCGGAAACCACCGCGCGCGAAAGCTCCGAGGCGTGACGCGTGCCATCGAGCGAGGCCAGAGCGAACAGCTCGTCATAGGTTGCGCGATCGTAATAGCGAACGAGCTCGCTTCCGTCGGAAAGCGTATAGCGAATCACCACGTCATAGGGCACGACGGTATCGCTGAAGTTCATGCGGTCGGCGGCAAGCTCGGAATGCCCCGTGCCGATGAGACGCTCGTGCACATCGCACACCGCATCGATCGCCTCGGTGTCGGCGAAGGAATATTCCGCACTGAAGTAATACGATCCGTCGCCCGCCTGGGCCGATTCGAACGGTGCGGCGAGGTAGCTCGGCGTGCCGGCATAGGAAACCTTCACGCTTTGCACGTCGGCTGTCGCGGGCACGGCGCCCGCGTAGCCGAAACCGCCGAGCGCCACCACGGCAAGCGCCGCGGCCACGGCCGCCGTCTGCGCACCCACGATGGAAAGCGTGCGACCCCAGCCAGCGCGCCCGCGAAGCGGCCCGCGCAGAAGCGCGAGCGCGACCACCCACAGCGCGGCGAACGCGGCCACGCAGGCCGCCACCACGTTCACGCTCGCGAGCAGCGTGAACGTAGCGCCGAAGGCCGCAAGCCCCACGACCACGCCCACCACTATCGAAAGCGCCGGGGAAAGCCCCGCGATGCCCGCGCGCTCGCCGCGGCGTCGGCATACCGCAACGCACGCCAGCGCCACGAGCGCCGCGAGCACAACGGCCCACGCGCCCACCAAAAGCCAGTTGCCTCCCTCGGGCGCATACACGGGGTGCTGCACGATGAACTGCATGTTCGATGCGGCCGGATCGGCGAAGAACAGCACCGGGTTCAGCCACGCAAGCGCCTGCAAAAGCGCGGGCGCGACCTGCGCGGCCCCGCCGTAGAGCGCAGCACCGAAAGCGTTGCCCACCAGCAGGTACTGCATAACAGCGTTCAGACCCCACGCGGCAACCGAAACGCTGCCCAAAAGCGCCGCGCCGAACATGCCTGCCTCGGCCTGCGTGCCCGCGAGCGCGCACGAAAGCGCGCCCACCGCACAACCCACGCCGGCCGTCACGAGCAAGCCCGCAAGCACATACGCCCACGACGAGAACAGCCCGGCCCACACATCGAGCGCCACGATGTTCACCACAAGCGACGCCGCCATGGGAATGGCGATGCCCAAAACAACGCACGCCGCGCACGCGAGCATGCGGCTCGCGAACAAAACCGAACGCGGCATGGGGAGCGAAAGCACAGCCGTAGCCTCGCGCTTTACCAGCATGAAGCGGAAGCCCCGCACGCCGACCACGAGACCGAACGCGGCTGCGCCAACCACGACGGCATACGTGAGGTTTTCATCCCAAAAGCGGAATTTCAGCTGGTCGTGCGTATAGTCCAGATTGAACACCGAGGTATCGGGGATGGCCGCCGTGGAAACTGGCATGGCAATGAGGAACACCGAGAGCGCCGCCAAAAGCAGCGGCACAAGTTGTTTGGCCGCCACCCAGAAATCGTGCCGCGCGATGCTCGGCTTTGCCCCCGCCGGCTTCGGCGCGCGCGCCACGGGCGCCTTGCCGGGTTTTTCCGCACGCACGCCGCCACGGCTTTTCTTGCCGCCCGCAAGCGCTGAAGACGCCAGCACGTCTTGGGCCCCATCGGCCCGCTCGCCTGCGCCCTGCGCGGCCGCGTTCGGCATATCGCTACCAGATAAAGACTTTTTCAAGGTCAAGGTCACTCACCTGCCCTTCTTCGAGGAAAATCTCTTCGAGCGACTGACCAGGATATTTCTCGTGCAGTCCATCGATGCTCTCGTCAAAAATCAAATGCCGGCCCTCGATCATGCCCAGGCGGTCGGCGACGTCTTCGAGCTCGCGCAAATTGTGCGAACTCAAAATCACGCTCGCGTTGCGCACGCGCGCATACTGGCGAAGCAGGCGCTTGAGCAGAATGCGTTTCGACAAATCGAGCCCGTCGAAACTCTCGTCCAAAAGCATGGTGCGCGCGCCGGTCGCAAGCCCCAAAAGAATGGCACATTGGCGCTGCATGCCCTTCGAGAAGCCACCGATTTTCGCGCGTCCATCGAGCTTGAACAGGCGCAGCAAGTTGCGATAGGTGCCATCGGACCATTCGGGGTAATAGCCCGCGTAGTAGTCGCGCATGGAATTCGGCGTGGCCTGCGGCAAAAAATACGGCTCGTCGGCCACGATGAACGGCGTGCGCTCGGGCTCGCGCCGTCCGTGCGCGGAATGCCCGTCGACGAGCACCGTGCCCGAATCGGGCAAATACACCGCCGCCACCGTTTTCAACAGCGTGGTTTTGCCCGCGCCGTTATAGCCCACCAGGCCAAACACGCAACCGTCGGGCACGGCGAACGTGATGTCTTCAATAGCCACGAAACTGCCGTAGCGCTTCGTGACATGCTGTATCTCAAGCACTTAGGCACTCCTTTCCTCAGTCAGGCGGCCGTCTTCGAGCCGCAGCACGCGCCCCGCCGCGGCCGCGAGCCGGACGTCGTGCGTTGCCACGAGCACCGCATGCCCGCTTTCAGCGTATTCGCGCAAAATGGCCGCCACCGCATCGGCGTTGGGCTCGTCCAAATCGTTGGTGGGCTCGTCGGCGATAATCGCCAACGGGTCCAACACCAGCGCGCGGGCGAGCGCCACACGGCGCTTTTGCCCCACCGAAAGCTGGTGGGGGAAGTGGTTCGCCCGGTGCGCAATGCCCAGCCGCTCGACAAGCTCGACCGCGCGGGCCGCAGCCGCCCCCATGTCGGCCGCGCCGAAGCACGCCGGCACGAGCACGTTGTCGATGGCGCGCAGCGAGCCGATGAGCTGGGTATGTTGGAACACGAAGCCGAAGGCGCGGGCGCGCTCGGCGGAAGCCTCGGCATCGGGCGCGCCGGCCATGTTGACGCCTTCCACCAGCACGCTGCCCGCCGATGGCGAAAGCAAAAGCCCCGCCACCGACAGAAGCGTCGACTTGCCGCAGCCGCTCTCGCCCACCACGGCGACGAAATCACCTGGTCGAAGCCGTAAATCGCAGCCCGCGAGAATGGTCTCGCCGTCGTATTCTTTCATCACGCCCGAAAGTTCCAGCACGTATTTCGCTTTGTTCGCGTTGTTCGCATCACCCATATACGGCACCCCCTAGTCAATATCGCCGGTCTGCATAGCCGACGAGGGATCGATGCGCCCCGCGCGGGCAAGCGGCCAGGCGACAGCAGCAAGCGTGAGCAGCGCAAACAGCACCGCCACGCCCGCCCCGACACCTACGCATGCACCCGCGCTCGGCGCCACATAGGGAAACGACCCGCCAGCCGCGAGCAGCGCTGGCACCAGGGCATACAGCCCCACGCCAAGCACCAAGCCGCACACGATGCCCACGCCCACAAGCACGCCCGCCTCGCCCACGATAAGCTTCGAGAGCTCGCGGCGCGACGCGCCCAGGGCGCGGTAGAGCGCAAGCTCGCTTCGACGGTCCCACGCGAGGCTGAAGAAGCGCGCGAACAGCTGGAACAGCGTGGCCGCCACCAAAAGCGCCGCCGCGCCCGTCATAATCGAAAACAGCGACGACATTTGCGTGTCCATGCGCTCCACCACGGCGCTGCCCTGCACCACGGCAATACCCTCGAGCCCCGAAAGCGCTTCGGCGACCTCGGCTTCGTGCCCATCTTCGGCATCAACCAGCACGCAGCTGACCAGCGTGTCGGGGTCGCCGTATTCATCCCACAAATACGACAGCTCAGGCGTTTGCCTCATGTAGTCGCGCACCTGCTGAATGCTCATGAGCACCGAGCCGTCGATGTCGGTGCCGGTGGCCTCGATAGACGCCGCGAGCTGCACTGGATGCCCAAGCACCGTGCCGCCGCCCACGAAATCGGGCGCCATGGAGGCCCCGGCGATAATCTGCCCGTCGGAAAGCCCATCGAGCTCCATGTTCAGCCACGGACAAATAGCCCAGTCAGTATCGAAATCGAAGCCGACAAGGCGGCTCGGCTGGCTCGACGAACAGCAGCTTTTGTCGAGCGTTTGCCCGTAGAACTGCGCGCTTGTGCGCTCCACGCCATCGACGGCGGCGATGCGTTTGACCACGTCTTCGTTCATGTACATATTGGCGGGCACGCCCGTGAACAGAAGCGAGTTTTCGTCAAGGCCCACCGCCGCATCAGCGGGAATAGCCATAAGGTCGGCGCCCATACGCTTGGCGCTTTTGTCAAGGCCCGCCTGCACGCCCATATAGCTGCACAGAAGCGCGAACACGACCGCGCACGAGATAGCCACCGAGGCGATGGTTGCAACCGACTGCGCACGTCGCATTCCAATGGCGTGTTTGATCAGCGTGAACACTGCATATCCCTCCTGCGAACCTACAGACCGCGCTTGGGCATATTCGCCGCATTCGGGTCGGCCTTTGCCGCCGCAACAATGCACAGCACCACAGAAATCGCCGCCAGAATCGAAACGGCGAGAGCGGTGGCGTGGCAGTGCATCTCGGCCGCGCCGCACAACCCGATAAGGCCATACAGGCACATCACGACGAACACCTGGCACAGCGCGCACGCCGCCGCAAGCCAACGGCGCCCGACTTTGCACTTCACGAACGCCAGGCCCAAAAAGTCGAACGCGGCAATCGTCTCGATAAGCGCGGCCGCGATCATGGCCCAATGGCATTTCATAGGCACGCACGCGCCCGATACGGTCTCGATACAGCTAGTGCAGCCGCCCGAAACAACAGCGACCAAGGCGGCAGCCGCGGCAACGACCGCCCCCACAACGCCCAGTATCTTGAAAGCCTTTAACGACATGCTATTCATCTCCTTTCGCGACGTTTCGCCGCGCCGAAAACCTCGTAACCAAGCCGCACACGGCGCGCACCAGCCCGCGCACGGCGAACACCACGGCGGCAATGAGCGCCGCCGCGCATGCGAGCAGCCCCACAAGCTTCGCCGCATCGAGCGCTCCGAACCCCTGCACGCGCACCGTGGAGGTGGCGGTCGCATCGGCGTGGTGCGCAAGATGCGCCGTCACCGTAACCTGCATCTCGCCCTCGCCAAGCGGCACCAGGTAGGTGGTGCCGAACAGCTCGACTGCGCGCGCGACGCCCGGCGTGTCGAACTCCACCGTATAGGTAGGGCTCGCCTCGCGCGTGCCGTTGCATGCGCACGCACCGTATTCGTCAACGCGCCCGCACAAGCACGGATCCTGCCCGCACATTTCCGTCATGCCGCAAGGCACGCCCACCTGAATGCTTTGCGGGTCGCACTGCACGGGAAGCGCAGCGATGTCGACCCGCGAAAGCGACACGTCAGCAGCTGAAACCGACATTTCCAAATCGGTTATCGGGCCGCGCGGGGTAATGCCCCAGGCGGGTGCGGTCAATGCGCCCGCAAGCGCCACGGCAAGCACGGCCGCAGCCACACGCCGTGCCATTACTTCTCGCCTCCCCCGGCGTTATCGGCCGCAGACTCCACGACGTCATCGGCGTCGGCGGAAGCATCTTGCTCGGCAGCACCAGCCAAGGCCGCAGCCTTCTTGCGGCGCACGACGACCACCGCCGCAACGGCAGCCACAACAACGACGACCGCAATCGCAAGGGCGACCACGTAAGGCGTGCCGCTTTGCGCGTGTACGTCGACCTGCGTGGCATCGGTTGGGGCGGCGGAATCGCCAGCGGGCATCTCGAGCTTGGTCAGGTCATCTTCGGAAAGTGCCCACACGCTGCAATGGTCGATAGTGAAGGTCGCGTAGCCGTCCGCCACCTTCACGCCGTCTTCCACGCGCTCGAACTTCTGGGAATCTTCGTTATAGGTGAACAGCGACAACTCGTCGCCATCGGAAAACACGTCGCTCGCGCGCACGAACACCTCGGCGGGCGCGGGCAAATCGCCCGAATGCGCGAAATCCATCACGATCGCCTTATCAACATCGGCCATGAGCTTAGACACATCTCCCGTGCCGCGCTTGCTCACCGTCACCGTGGGATCGATGTTTAAATCGGCGTCCTCGGCGATGTCCTCGCCCTTGAACGTCCAGCTGATGGCAGGCGAACCGAGCGTTCCGCCGCTCCAGAACGTCACCGTGCCGTTGGTGCCGACGATCTTGCCCAGCTCTTCGGCGGCCGTTGCGGCATCTTCGGCCTCTACCACGATGGTTTTCGAGCCGTCTTCAGCCTCCATCTCAACCACCTGCTTTTCGCCGCCCGAAGCTGCGGCCGCAGCAGCAGCCGTAGCTATGGCCGTCGTTCCGCCCACGGCAGTAACGCTCACCGTGCCGCCCGAAGGAGCGCCCGATCCCGAACCACTTGGAGAACCGCCGTTATTGCTGGGATTCGAAGGCGTAGTTGCATTGTCGTACACCGTCACGGTCGTGGATGCGGCCGATGGGGCATGTTTCGAAAGCGAGGCGCTGATCGAGATAGTCGCCGTGCCGGGGCGGTATCCCACAATGCTCAAAACGCCGCTCGCATACGACGCGCGAGCAACCGACGGGTCGGAAGAGGAAACCTGCACGCTCGTGTAAGCCGTGTAATACCCCGTCCCCGCACACGTGCACCAGCCGTTCGCGTCGAGACAGCCGCCTGGTTTGCTGTCGCCAGGCTTCACAAGGCCATCGCAGGCTTGCGGGCACTCGGCCATGCCGCAACCGGGAAGCTGGGATTCGGCTTCGGGGGAAACCGTGCATGCGATCGTCGTCGAACTTCCCGACGCAACGGAGACGCCCCCGGCGACGCTGATGGAGGGAGCCGGCTTCGAGAAATACGCCCATGCGACGCCCGGCACGCCACCCAGAGAAAGCGTAGCTGCCAACCCGACAGCGAGCGCAGATCCCAGAATCCTTTTGATGCGATTATTCTTCCTCATTATTGTCATCCTCCTCAGACTTAACGTCGATTACTCCAACGTTGCCAGAACGCTTCTTGCCGACAAGCACCGCAACAGCGGCGCCCGCAACCACAACAACGCAACCGCCAATCACGAAAAGCAGCCATCCCCCATCGGCCATCCCGTCGTGGGAGGCGTTCTCGGCATTCTTCTCGCTGACGGCAGCCGCCGAGGCCCCAGTGTCAGCTTTGCCGATGCCCTCCAAATCAGAGTCTTCGCTTACGACGAACGTGCCGCCCTTGGCAACGTTGAAGCACACATACCCCTCGGCGGTTTTCAGGTTCGAATACACTTTCTCAAACGTAGATGAGGCCTCGTCGAACCAATACACATCAACCACGGCGTCGTTGTCGATCAGATCGGCAGTACGCCAGAACAGCTGCATGGTGCCCGGCAAGTCGCCCTCATGGGCAATAGCGAATGCGGAATACGTCGCCCCAGAAAGAAGCTCGCCCACCTTGCCCTCGCCAGCGGCCAGCTTGGTAATAGCCAGATCCACGTTCAAGTCGGCATCGGCAGAAAGCTTCGAGCCGGGAATCTCCCAGATATACTGGGGCGATTCCTCGTTGTCACCGCCCCACAGGCTCAAGACCTTATCGGTGCCAGCGTATTGCGCAAGCAGCTCAGGAATCGAGACACCCTCATCCCCAATGTGGAACGTGTCTTCGGCCTCGGCAGATTCCACCTCGCCCGAATCGGACGAGTCGTCCCCTTTCGCGATACTCGAAACGACGGAAACCACGCTCGCCGCCTTAGGTTGCGCGGCAGGCACAGCGCTCACCTGGCCCGGGTCAGAAGAACCGCCCGTCGATGGCGCGGGGGAAGGCGTGGTCGCCTGCTGCCCGTAGACGTTCACCTCAATGGAAGCCGGAGCCGACGAGAACAGGCGCATGGACGGATACACCGTGATGGTGGCCGTTCCCGGCGCGTAGCCCGCGATGCTCAACGTGCCGCCCGACCACGACGCACGCGCGACCGATGAGTCGGACGAAGACACCGTGCACGACGGGTAATACCTGCTATAGCCATACCCGTAGCAGGTGCACTGGCCCGTCGCCTTGTCTTCGCACGACTGCCCCGTGTTGCCAAAGTCGCACCCGCTCGGGCAATAGCTGTTCATGCAGTTAGGCAGCTGATCGCTGTATGCGGGGTTCGCGTAAGCCGCAACCGCGACCGACGACCCGCTCGCCACCGACACGCTCCCCTGCACAGAAACGCTCACCGTGCCCAAATTCACCACGGCGAATGCGGCATTCGGAATCATGAGCGATGACGCAATAGCGACCGAGAACAGGGCCAACGCCATACGCTTGATTTTTTTGACTTTCATAGTGAGTCCCCTTTTTATCGTCTAGGAATCGCTTGCGCCTCATTTCGTCGCGCGAAAGGACGCGCGAGCGATTCTCAACTCAAAACGGCCGGCGCAGAAAGGGGCGTCCAAACCAGGAAAGCTTGGACGCCCCAAAGGCTAGTCCGCTAGGCCGAAGAATCTATTGCTCATCCTTCAGTCGCCGACGGGCGAACCAGGCGCCAACGGCGGCTAGCGCGCCAGCGAAACCAACCGCGGCAACCGGCGCAACATCGGTCGTGTCGCCCGTAGTTGCCAACGTCTGGCCACCCGCGGCGGCAGCCGGCTGCTGCTGCACAGGCACAGTAGAAACCGGCTGCGTGGGCTGCGTGGGCTGCGTGGGCTGTACCGGCTGGGCAGGCTGCACCGGTTGATCAGGCTGCACCGGCTGCGCAGCGTCGCCTACCTGGAACGTAATGGCGCGCTGGCCGAATACGCTCTTGTTGTCGCCCGAGATGAAAGCCGTGTAGGTGCCCGCCTTGTCGAAGGAGGTAACCACATTGCCCTCGGAATCAACGTAGTAGATGGAACAGCCGTTGCCGTTAGTCAACGTGCGCGGCGTGCCGTAGTCGCCAAACACAACGTTCACGCTTGGCGTACCGCCAACAGGGATATTGGCAATCTCCACATGGTTGTAGTCATAGGCGCCCGTGCCGTACGTCACCGTGTAATTGCCGAATACCGTGCTGTTATCCTGCAGAACGGCGATGGGGATGAAGTTCTGCCCATGGTTGGCGCAATACGAAATCACATCGTTTTGCGAATACGCGGCGCCGTAGAAGTTGATGCCCGTGAGATCGGCATACTTGGCCGACGTGAACGGCGCAGGGGGAAGAGATTCATCCCATGTCGAGAACGAACCCGGGTTCGAGACCTTGTACGATTCGTCGGCATTTCCGCTACCCGAATTGCCGTCGCTCATGCCGCCCGTCTCGATCTTCATGCCGGTCGGCGCATACACGTACACGTCCTTCAGGTTCAAGCAGAAATAGAATGCGCCGTAACCGATATTCGTAACGCTCGAGGGAATCGACACTTCGGTAAGGCCGAGCAGGCCGGCGAAGGCATACGCCGGAATGAAGGACGGCTTATACTGGCCAAAGTCAATCGAAGTGAGCGATTTGTTGAGCAGATCGGTATTCCAATTGAGAGCGCTCCAGTTCATGCCATAGAACAGCGAGATGATGGTGGACACGGCGCCGTCCTGGACGAAATCGTCCTTCGTGGAATTCGTCCACAAGCCTTCGGACATGAGCAGTTTCTCGAGGGCCGTTCCCTCAAGAATGCCGACGCCAATGGTTGTCAACGACTTCGGGAATTGAATGGACGCAAGGCTCGAACAGCCCCAAAATGCTTCCGTTTTAATCTCAACCAATGATTCAGGCAACGTGACCGAGGTGAGCTTGTCGCAACGGCAGAAGGCATTCTGCTCAATCAAAGTCACGCCATCCGGCACAACGAAAGACGTAACATCCGCCGGAACTTTGAGGAGCGTTTTCATGTCGGCCGTGTACAGCGCACCCTGGGAATCCAAAACGAAAGAGGTGTTCCCTTCCTCGATGGAAATAGAGGCAATTCTCGGATGGCTATTAAAGGCTCCGGATGAGATCCTCTTTATGTCTTTGCCAACATTGAATTCCGTAGAACTAGCGGGGACGCTCCGAATGGTATCAGGAACCTGCGGCGCAGGTTGCTGATAGGGATAAAGCTGCTCGCTTTCGCCATCCGTGCGCGCAAATAGGTTTTCCCCAGTAGTGGTATAGAGAAGCGTATTTTCTGGAGAAACATAAATATGACCGATTGTCGCATTAGAAAAAGCAGCATGATATATACTGGATGCGTTCGGGCCGAAAGTCAAAGTTTTAACCACAGTGCCTGAGAAAGCATTGTTAAGGGAACTACCATCGTAATAAACCGTGGGTGATGTGGAGAGATTTTGAAAAGCAGATGTAGAGACCACACAATTTGCGGGAATCGAAATGTCGCTTAATTTCGTACCCTCAAACGCTTGCACGCCAATTGATACGATATTCGTTAAATCAATCAAAGAAAACTCAGAGCAACCTTGAAAGGCGTTGGATTTAATCTCCGTAACACCATCCTGCAATTCAACTGATTTAAGCGATGTACAACCGCTGAACATTTCAAAATTAACAGAAGATAGAGCACCTATCTTTTCCAATGCCGTGCAATTCTTGAATGTAGCGCTCGAATAGTCTGCATCATCTGGGGCGGTTATGCTCTTGAGCGTTTTGGAATTGTTCACACTGGGAACAGGAACTCCACTTTCAACATCGATCGATTCAACGCCTGCTATGTTTGACAAATTCAAACTGTCGCTTACACCCGAGCGAATAACGACGGTCTCACAGTTGGCTGTTAACCATTGTTGATATTTAACGCCACTCGGAAAAACAATTTTTTTTGCATTGATTCCCGAAACCTTGCCAAGATCATAGTATTTATAGATGGGTGTGTCTTTGACAACAACATCGCCATTTGACAATGTCACGTCGCACGGTACAACCGTGGGAAACTCAAAAACATCGAAGGTAACGTCGGATGAGATCTCAGCGCTCATTACGAGAATCTTCCCTTTTTCCGACCCGAATCTCCCTTTCCTAATCGTCCAGGTGCCAAATTCATCCGTAAAAGTATCGGGGCTTACGCTCGTCGCATCAAGGGGCGAAACAACCCCGCCGTTCGCTACATTTGTCGAACTCGTCAACCCAAAAGATGTAGCGACATCCCCAGAATCAAGCCCATCGTTGGCGTCGCTGTCGAGAGGGGACACTTCACCCGCAAGGCCATCTTCTTCAAAGCTTTCGTCGCCGGCAATATCAGTCGCGTCTGAAGCTTCAGCATTTTCCATTAAAGAATCGGCGTCCTCCAAAGCCAATCCATCGAGCAGAGCTGCATCCGCATTGGATTCAATCTCATTGTCGGAAGACGCCGCAACCGCAGGGACTACAGGAACAAGAGAAGTCGCCAAAACAAAGGAAATCGCCACAGAATACGACCGATGGATTACATTTTTTCTTGAAGTATTAATATTGAACACCTCCCCAGAGTGAATGAAGAATTTCGCTTGAAAAGCGAAACAAACGAAAAGGAGGGAGCGCAGAGAGCCCGCGCTCCCTCCTAGCTAACAAGTCGAACAATGCGTCTGACAAATTAGTCGTTCCTCATCTCACCCTCGGTGATGTCGCCAACCGAACCATGAATAGAATTCAGGTAAGAGCCATCATAGATGTAAACCGCCAGGTTGGAAGCGTTTTCGCAAGAAATAGTGAAGGCGCCGTTGGAGCCTGCGGCAAACTCGTAGGCAAAACCATCACCGCCGGTCGAGGTTGCGGTCGAGCAAATCAGGCTTGCGAAATCAGCAGCAGTCTGGGTCATGAAGTTATGAGCATGAACCGTGATGCCGCCATTGCTGAACGTGCCGGTGCCTTGGAAAAGGGCCTGATTACCATTCATAATCAGTACATGCACCATACCGCGGTTGTAGGCGGTGTCGGTGACCTGGAAGGTCTTGCTCGTGCCGTCGGCGCTCAGGACGCCAGCCGGGTTGGCAATGGCAACGCCAGTGCCAATCAGGGTTTCGACATTGCCGCCCATAGCATTAGCGATGGCGGATCCGTCTTTCGTGTCGGCAATGAACAGTTTGCCGTTGTAGTTCGCGGTCATGCCAGCGGTATTCGGGCCGATCTTAAACGTGATGACATTGCCGTTCACCGCGACATCGTAGACGTCGCGGTCGTAGTTCGCGGCATTCAGAGAACGACCGGCAATGGTCATATTGGCTTCGAGATACGCCTCGGCCTGAGCGGCAGTCACGCTGCTGACGTCAGACTTGAACGTCATCGTGCCGTTGATGTACTGGCCATCCTCCGTCTTGGTGTCGCCGTTGGCACCAACAGCGAGCACGGTGACGTTGTCGTTCCACGCCGCTGAGTCGGCGAACGCAGGCACTACACCAACGGCGAGCGCCATCGCGAAGGCAACAATCGTCGCAAACGCGAACGCTGTCACCTTGTTTCGGGTTTTCTGCAGAATATCCACAGCTACCCTCCTTTCGGCCTTTCGGCCCTCGGTAATGGATGCTTTCGCCTTTCGACGGAATCCGCCATGCATTCTGGTTGCGTCGCGACGCAACGCAAAGCGCACGGCAAACCAATGACCGGGATGCGAGAGCGAGGTTCCCTGTCATCGAATAGTAGTTCCGCGCGAATCCTTCCCCTTGAAGGCCATGCTAAGGATTTCGCGCTTTACTATTTCCAATTGAGACTATTCTTAGCGGTAAACCTTTAAAGAAACAACCTGTACCTTAAGGTGCAGGTTTTCGCGACCTGGGGTTTTTCGAAAAAAAATTTTTGGGAATGCCACAAGCGGCAATCAAACAAACGAAAGTCGCGCCGTTTTGGGACTTTCGCGGGGCGCTACCGCCCCCGGGCGATTCCGCACGAAAGCCAGGATGAACCCGAAATCACCCGAATTTTAACCCAGTATGATGTTGCATCATCCCAAGTTTTGACATATCAACCTGTTTTCCAAGGGCGAGTGAGATCGTGCGGTCACCATGCCGATGCAAGCTAAATAAGCAACGCATGCTGCCCGAAGCGAAAAGACAAGCCCGCCGAACGCGCTAAGCATTCAGCGGGCTCAAACATAAACGCGCGGCTAGTCCTCCACCGTGAAGTCTTCGGCAACGATGGCAGCCTTTGCCGCAGCGAGGATTTCAGGCGCGCCGTCGTAGGCAATGGCGACGGTGTCGGTTTCGTGGTCGGCTTTCACCCGCTGCACGCCTTCGATGGCGCCCACGGCTTTCTCGACGCGAGCGTCGCATTTCGGGCAATGCATGCCGGTAACCTTCAGCGTGATTTCTTCCATGACGAATCCTTTCAAATCGATCGGCGTGCGCGATTGCCGCACCTGCAGCCGCCGCGTTAGAGATTGCCGCGCCTGCAGCCGCAGCGTTATCTTGCATAAGGATAACCCTTTTTTCAAAAAGGAACGAGCCACGTCTTGCTCACGTGGCACAAAATGCGAGGTATCCCGCAAAGTACACGCCAAACGAGGGATTCTGGCACGAAAACCGAGATATCCCAAGGGAAAGGCCCTCGAGCAAGGGGAGGCCGCCGAGGCGGAACTACCTCGAACAAGAAATCCCCAGGTCGCAAGCTTGCCGCTTTTCGACCCCCTTCTCGTCCCGCATTTTCCAGTGGGATAACTCGGAATTCGTGCCACAATTTGGCTTTGGGAGCGTACTTTTTACCCAACAACCCACAGAGCCGCTCACCCTCGCGGGGATTGAAGTCGCCGTTGAGCCCCCGCGGGATTCGGACCAGCGAATAGCCCGAGACACACTATTCTGCCTATATCCATGCCGGGGTTCGGGTCCCTCAACCTGGACATAAAAAAATCGCTAGCCGTTTGTTCGACCAGCGATTGAATTCATGGTGGAGAATAGGGGGTTCGAACCCCTGAC
>ERZ1034984.319-NODE-319-length-54740-cov-24.064442_pt1 | contig 54740 bp, 50 predicted proteins | sample MGYA00520589_ERZ1034984 | MGnify/ENA primary metagenome ERZ1034984 (study PRJEB33766, sample SAMN09781790) | gut metagenome | biome: gut microbiome | host: Homo sapiens | place: Madagascar | study: EMG produced TPA metagenomics assembly of the PRJNA485056 data...
ATGGGCAGTGACATTGATGCTGCCTGTGGACAGCTAAGAAATAAAAACAAAGGAGTCTCTGAAACCCAGTAAAATAGGGCTTTTCAGGGCTTTTTTGTTTTTCGTAAATTTCAATCCAGAAAAATTTAAAATAAAGAAAATCAACAATTGACACGTCTGGTTTGCTGTGGTATGGTGTGGTTAGTTTTGGGGTAAGACGCAGGTAAGACGCAAAATGACCAAAAAATGATGTAAATCAAAAATGCGTCTTACGTCATTGATAAGGAGGAATACATTATGCCTAGAAAACGAAGTAATGGCGAAGGGTCAATTGCTTATGACTCAAGAAGAAAAAGATACCGTGCAAAGATTACAATAGGATGGGAGATTGATGAAGAAACAGGACAATCAAAACAGATTGTCAAAAACATTGGATCAAATTTTAAAACAAAAGGGGAAGCAGCGAGGGCGTTAGCAAAATATTTAGATAATCCATATGATCTTGATAATAAGAATATTACATTCTCTAAACTATATGAAAAATGGTATCCATATTTTTTAAAAACGCATCCTTCTCAAAAATATAGACTATCATCAGCATATGCATACTGCTCAGATATTTATGATAAAAAATTTAGAGATATCTCTATTCTTGATATGAAAAATGTTATAAATGAAGGAACTAGAATTTGCACCCAAGGCGAGAGGAAAGGAAAGTTAATAAAAGCGTCTCCACAAACAAAAGAAAGTATTAAATATTTATTTAATCATATATATGATTATGCACTTGAAGCAAGAATATGCGACATCAATTATGCTAGAAACTTTTATCTTGAAAAAGATGTATTCAAACAAAAAGAAAAAGAACACAAAGTAAAGGATCCATTTACCTCTGACCAAATAGAAACACTATGGAAAGCAAAGGATTTTATCCCATTTGCAGATATGGTTTTGTATGCGTGTTATAGTGGGTGGAGACCTAGCGAATTAGTCAGTTTACAAGTTTCACAAGTTAATTTAGAAGATAATTATGTTCGTGGAGGTATCAAAACTGACTCAGGGAAGAATAGATTAGTTCCTATTCATCCATTAGTGAAAGATATAGTAGTAAAATATTACGAGGAAGCGATTAATGTAGGAAGCAAATTTTTATTCAATGATATATCTAAAAAGAAAGGAATTGGACTATCGTATGATCAATACTTATCGCGTTTTAATAACGTGATATCAACATTAAACTTTGAGGGCAATCTTACTCCGCATTCCACCAGACACACATTTGTCACCAAGGCTAAGTCACTTAGCGTAAACATGAATGAATATATTTTGAAGCAAATAATAGGACATAAGATCAAAGATCTGACAGAAAAAGTATACACCCATAGAGAAATCGAAGAATTAATGTCAGAAATGAAAAAAATAAAATCGTAAAAAATAGGGATACCAGAAATTAATCTGATATCCCTAAATTTTTATCTATTTTAGTTATTATTCATTATGTCTCTTTTGCCATGCCTTAACATATGGTGCGTGAATCTCGTGACCAGCACCATCAAATTCAAGGTTCTTACAATAGTCAATCATTTCTTCATATTCATATGACAGAATTTCATGTTCAGTTTCCATATAATCTCGAAAAGTGCCAATCCAACTTTCAGTGAAATGACAGTCCGAGAAATGCTTGACATTGTATAGCATGTCCTCTACATCGGAATATACTATCTCATCCCAATATTTCTCTTTCAGTCTTTTTCTTAATTTCTTGACATTATCTCTCAGAGCATACCAATCATCCTTATAAGGAACATAATCAGTTGTTGCGACTTCCTTAAGAAAATCAAGAATATTATAAAAAGCATATACATTCATATTTAGATATTCATGTTTCATAAATTCATCTTCTTCATCGACATATCCATGTTTCTTATTGTATTCCTCAAAGAAATCTAAAATAGCGTTACTACTTTGCATTGTCCATCCGCTTAAATGCTGCGAGTAATGGGGGTCAATTCTGGATAGACTATTTTCATTTGGAAACCAATATGCAGAGCACTGACATTTACTTTCAGGATTATTAAACTCGAACTGAATACATACTGAATCCTGATCATGATTGATTGCATAATCTAATTTACGCATAAAAGGATAATCCTCTCCGCACTTTGAATTAATCCCAGTAGGAAAGTGGATTCCATGTTTTATAATAAAATCTCGATTGTAACATCTGCTTTGTACCCAAATGCTATCTCCATTGATACAGTTGTCATATCCATCCGTATCAAAAGAATATAACAATCCCTGAATACAAGAGATCATTTTGTCTTCAGTTTGATTGCTATTAATCGCCATCAAGTACCGATCGCAGCAATTAGGTGCTAACATATCATCACAATCTACTAATAGAAAGAATGGATAATCACCGGCCATAAAACCAATCTCTCGACTTTCTCCTTGATATTTATGTACTTCATTTTTAATAATCGTGATCTTGATACATTCAGGATCGTAAAATTGCTTGAATTCATCAGAGGTGTAGTAGTCATAATAACTTTCGTCATTGTCTCCTCTTTTCTCAATATAATCGTCCACCAATACCAAATGAATCTTAAATGGATTTCTGGTGCTAATATATTGATGTAGCACCGAGAATACCATTCGATCGGTAATTTTTCGATCCCCATACATAGGGGAGACAACGGTGATTCCATTAACTTTCATATCCATATCTTTATCCTTTTTATCCTTTCATTCCAAAAAATTATTTAAAAATAAGAACTGTATGTCTTCAAACTTGTAGAAGATGCTGTACTTGCTGTGCCATACAAAGTATTCATCGTTGATTTTCTAGTCAAATAAGTTGTGCCAGTTGTGATGGTTTTTGTCCCTGCAACCGCTTTCGTAGAGCTTGTCGATACCCTAGTTTGATATGTCGTTCCTGTTGTGACCACTTTTGTATCGTAATGTGTGGTCGTAGTTACTTGCTTTGTCTCATATCCACCAATTCCTGTAGTTTGAACTTTATTTGTGTAAATTGCAGATCCTAATTTGTATTCAACCAAGCTTGTATAAATTGTGGTTTTAGTAGAACTCTTTGGAACAATTAATCGTAATTGCGGATACATTGTAATTGCATCATTAGAATGTAACGATAATGTCTGTGAATTGTAAATAGGTTCGCCTTTATATCCTGATGCACCATATGTTGTTGACTTGTATGCTGTATTCCATGTGCTCATTACCTGGCTAAGGTATCGCGCTGGCATCGTTGATTGAGTTGTGTATGATGAAGACAACAGATTAGGTACAATTGTATAATTTACAATCGTATTTGTAGTAGAAGCTTTGGTTCCATACGATGTGTTTGTTGTTGATACCTTTGTTCCATACGATGTACCACTTGTCGATGCTCTAGTTAGATAAGAAACCGAAGTATCTAATCTTGTACCATAACTTGTTCCGCTGGTTGATGCTCTTGTTACATAGGTAATCCCTGTAATTTTAGAACTACTGGCGGTACTCATAACACTTGTATTTGAAGAATATAGGGCTGCCCTATAAGAACTTATTGTAATCGGAATGTATGGAGTATATACATTCATATATACTTTACAATTCTTAACATACGCATATAAAGCACTACCAGAGTTACCACCACCTTGTACAGAAATGATAATTTTCTTGCCAATATAATCTTTTGCAGAAAATGTAAATGATTTAGATGTATTTAATTCTAAATTGCTAGAAGTTACAGAAATTCTTGAATTGGAAACCCCTTCGATTTCAATCGTTGCAACCCCTGAGTTACCTTTAGAACCTGACAATTCCAATGTTCCAGAAATAGAAGTACAATTCTCTGGAATAACTAAAAGAGTTTTACTTTTCAATGGGAACAATCCATCAGATGTTTTAGACGAGCTAATTGAATCATTTGCTTCAAAACTACTAAATCTACCAACCAAGGTGTTCATGCTAGAAGTAGCCGGAACTAATGGAACATAACTTGTATTTGATCCATTTTTAACACAGATTCTAGGGGACGGACATGTACTTGTAACTTGATAAGATTGACGAAGATTGTTACTTTGTGTTACCAAATAAGTCATAAATTCCTCCTTATATTATGTCTCGATCCATAAATTTAATTCTGATTTATTACTTGGGTTAACTGGATAGTCGAAAGATCCTGAAACCCCATAGAGAGTAGCCCCTTTTCTTACATCACTTGCGCTAATAGTAATAGGTTTTACCTTAATATTCCGATCGAGATATGTATTTTGAGTATTAAAGGTTTGTGACGATACACTAGGACTGATTTCCCAAGGGTTGCCACTAGAAGGAAGAGTTAAATTTGCCATAATAATTTTCTCCTTTTTAATCTAATTTATTTCCATTCATTATATTATTCTCTTTCTGTTACAAATAATGAAAGAAAAAGAAAGGGACTATAATAATAGTCCCTTGTCTCTATAATTATTTTATTTTATTTTTATCTTATGCAACGGTATATGATCCATCAAATACTTTCATGTAAAGCTGCTTCGTAGAATTTCCACTACATACCTCGCCCTGTACCATTGGATTGCTTGCCGTAAATCTTACATATGGAGAAGTTGGAGCAGTTGTTGAAAGCGTTGGTTTTGCATAACCTTCACCCGTAACATCACAACCTAATCCTGATTCTGCAACCCTACTCTTAAGGTATACTTTTGTACCACTACCAGAAATAGAAGCAGAAGTAGCAATCGTTGCCTCAGAGTCTGTAATACCATCTGTGTAACCAGCAGATACAGAAGCGGTATGCTTAACATTACCAGCCGCCGTCTGAGAGCCACTAACAGTTACATAGTAAGCCGTATCTCCGCTTTCAGGAGTTGCTAAATTAGAACTTCTTGCACCAGATACACCAACGGCAACTGCCTTCTCCTGTGCTGCTGTTCCATGAGAAAATTTAGCTTTCGGAATATAGTATGTAACATCTGTAGGCTTTCCTACACCGATAGTAACATCTTTAGAATTTGTTGCAGATCCAGCAGCTAAAATGGCTGTATCGGTATGTGCTGCAATCAAACCAGCACCGTTACTATATGTCACGGCTGTTCTTGAAGCATCAGCTTTTGCTGTTACCTTTCCTGCTGTTACAGCGTATGCAGCTTTAAGTGTGTAGAAGTCTGTGCCATCTGTTCCAGTCGTAGGTGCGGTTGTAGAAATCTTATCTTTTAATGTACCACTATAAGTTGCACCAACGGCAGGTTGTGTTACAGAAGCACTTGCTGTTGCCGTAATAGTACCACCCTTACCAGATGGAGCATTTGCAAGCTTGCTACCTACAATTGGAATGTATTGCGTATCAGCAGTGTCAGTCATATTTACACCAATCTTTGTGGCAGTCGATGTAGAAATTGCTGAACTTGTAGCACTAGATGCGGTAGCACCAGACTTAGCCGCAAGATAACCTGCATCTGAGCTATATGTTAAAGCTGCTCTTGTAGCCTGTGCAGAAGCGGTCACAGAACCCTCTGTAAAATCAAGAGTGTGACCAATAGATACATAGTCTGTACCATCTGCTAGTATAACACCATCTTTAGTTGGCTTTGTAGATGTAATACCATAACCCGTTGCTGTATCAAATGTACCACTCTTTGTAACTTTAAGAGATGGCGTAGTAAGGTTAGCCTTTAACCCAGTAACACTTGGAGCACCACCTGCAAAGGTCGGAGTAACATCCTTCATTGTACCAACTACAAGATTACCAGACTTATCATATGCGGATGTACCCTGTCGAATTGTAGCCTGTCCTACGGCATTACTTGTGATATTAGCATCGTCAGGAACTAATGTATCAAGGCTAATTCTTGTTGCAGGAATATAACCAGCATCAATTGTCAAGAAACCACCTGACGGTACAATAGCAGTGGTATTCTCTGCATAATTCGTCAGCTTGTCATCTGTGCCTTCTTTAACACCGATAGTAGCACCTGCTACAGATGCACTAAGATTTGCTTTACCAGAAATGGAAGCAGAAGCAGATTCTCTATCCTTAACGCCATAACCAGTTGTACTTACACCGGCACTTGCTGTACCAGATACAGTTGCACTACCGGTTAGAGAATAGGTATTGTTGTCTGAGTTGTAAGCACCAATAGTTACACCGCTAATTGTCGCAGTGTCAATAGAACCAGAAGCCTTTAAACCAATCGGATCAATTGTGCCTGATGCAGTAGCTGTACCGCTAATAGATACACTACCAGTAGCATCCTTTGCTGCATAACCGCCTGTAGTTACCTTATTAGATGCATTAACACTGATTGTCTTGGATCCTGAAATAGGATACTTCCCATTAGAATCTTTTGTTGCGGATACAGAAGCAGGTACTGCTGCACTAGCAGAGCCAGTAGCTCCAAAAACAGCAGTTGCTTCAGGTGGTACTGTAAAATCTACCTGAATATTTTTATCTACGAATGTATCTTTTGTGTTCAGTGTAACAGACTGGGTACATCCCTTACCTTCTAATGCGCTTGTCTTTCCAGTCGAAACTTTCCAAACACCATTTGTTGTATCGTTTGTTGCGTTTGCCATAATTAAAATCTCCTTTTAATTTTATTGTGAAATATCGTAATTACCTTCATAATTATCGACAGAAACATCTTGTGATCCATCATAACTATATTTGCCAAATGTTAGAGTGTGACGTGCATCTTCAATCTCCTTTTGAGCAGCGGAATGCACGAATTCGGTAGTGGCAATTCTGGTCGAAGAATCACTTGTTTGTGCAGTTGTTGCCAACGGCTCACCAGTAAATGCTGGACTATCTAAATCCGCTTTATCTTTAACAACCACTTGGACGAAGTGTGTTGTTGCGATTGCGTCAGAACTGTCATTTTCACTTTGCGTAGGAGCTGTTGGCGTTCCAGTAAATGACGGACTATCTATATCTGCTTTTACTGTTTTTACTACAGTAACCAAATGTTCAAGCCCTTCACTGGTTAAAACTTTTACTATAGCCATATAATTGTCTCCTCACTAAAAGAAGAGGCTGATATTTCTCAGCCCCTCCTATAATTAATCCTACTTAAAAATGAAATAAATATTATTCTGCCTTTACGAACAAAGCATCAATCTCATCATTAGAAATGCTCTCATAAGTATCCATATTGGCCACAGCAGATGCAATAGCATCCTGTACATAAGCTACAACAGTTGCCTTTTCATCAGCACCACCAATACCTGCTACAATAGCGTTTAGCTTCTCGATTGCAGCATTCATTGCACTTGCATCATCTGGATGCTTCTGAATCCATGCAGCAATCTCCTGTAGTGTATCAAGAGATTCCTTTGCCCCATCTGGAACTAACTGCTTTGTCAATTCTTCATTAGCAATAGTTCTTACAGACTTATCTGCATCATCCCCAACAAGAGTAGTAACTTTTGCGTCAATTGCAGTTTTGTGTGCTTCAATTGCATCTGTATTTGCCTTGATAGATGCCTTTACATCTGTGTCATCATAAGTAGCTGCTGCCTTAGCATCCTCGATCATTTTAACAACCGTAGTACCTTCAGCTACTGTACCAATCTTGCTATTGATCGCAGTGATCCCTTGACCAAGATTGTTCTCTGCACCTGTTGCTCTGTCTGCTTCTGCCTGAATAACTTCAGCAACAGTCTTGTCTTCTGGGATAGTGCCAAGTTTTGCTTTTACATCATCAGCAGCCTTCTTTGCAGCGGCAACACTCTGTCCTAAATTGGTGTCTGCTTCTGTTCTAGCCTTTGTCTCGTTGTCTAACGCAGTCTTTACATCTGCAACCTCAAGGGCTACTGCATCTACCTGTTCCTTAACATATTCCTTATTCTTGGTGTCATACTTTTGTAATCCTACAAGGTCTAAATATTTCTTTGTTTCTTTTACGTCTGCCATTTTTTTTATCTCCTTTACTTAAATAAATTATTTATATCTTCATCTGTAACTGGATCTAACTTTTCGCTAATTGATTCATAGTGATCAATGTCCCAGATGGAAATATTTTTATTGGTTGTATCAACATATAATTGATTATTGCTTCCCTGAGATGGGAGAGAAGAACCGATGAATACGGTAGAATCAGAAGTTGATGTAGACTGTATCCATCTCTGTCGAAAATACCAAAGAGTTGTAGTTTCTACTACAAAATAAAAAGAACCGTTCAAAGGAACGGTTAAATTTATTCTTTCTTCTTCAGTTTCTAATATATTGATCCCATTGTAATAAACACGTTTATCATTAAAATCTAATGCGATGGTTTTTGAATCTTGTATAAAGATCATCTGACCATTATCTACCGATAAATCACTTACTCTCTTGCCTGTAGTAGCGATAAATTTGCTAATTTTTTTACTCATAATCAGAACTCTACAATAGAAATCATGGAATCAATGTATTCCTTGATTTTCGCAGGAGGAATGATTTCCGTCTTATTTGTGATACTGGCAAGAGGGGCATCATCAGGATTAATTATTCCCGAAGTATATACGCAAGATATATTATCTAACTTATCACCAAGATCGATATTTGAAATTTTACCACCAATTAATTTTAGCTTAATGTTTTGAACAATTGGATCATCTGACGGATCTGTATTTCCACCTTCACCAATTACATAAAGATTTCTGATAGACCCACCGTTGATGTCAAATTCTACATCTGATAGTTGACCTCTGTTTCCTCCTTGTAAAACATCAATAGATCCTCCATTAACAATGACCTTGCCACAAGTTGTATAACCATTTGATCCACCAAGAGTGACATAAGAAAATGACCCAGAATTAATTTCAACAACGGATTCTGTTGTTGTGGCATATCCCTCACCAGACCCACCAAAAATTTGTGGTTTGCTATCGCAATTATTAATTACGACATGTGATAACCCAACATGATTATCCTTTTTTAATCCAGTACAACCTCCACCACTTACACTGTCGATAGTACCACCGTTGACAATGACAGTAGTAGAACCAATAGAACATGCTCCATTACCGCCACCAAAAATGTTGGTGACTTTACCAGAATTCATTTGAATACTTGCACTAGGATATGTGATTTCCTGGTCAGAACCAGACTCTTCAGATCCACCATAAACATCTTGTCCAACAGGAACTTCTAAAGTCTTAATTTTTCCATTATTTGTGTACCAAGAAATTAAATTATGTGCTCCATCCTCAGCATCAGAAATAATAATAGGAACGCCACACGCAAATACTGTCCCTGCTTCTGTTGCATATGGTTCTGTTCTTCTTGTAACAACTTGTTCATTATTTGATGATGGAAGAGGGGATAAAATTAGTTCTTCGTCATCACCACTTGATGGTTGTACAATATAAGGAATATACTTACCATCTTCTAGTACAGTAATAATTTGACCAACATATGCATCAGATTTTGCATCTCCAATCGAATCATAATTGATTCTAGCCTTAACACGCATTTGCGTCTTTTCGGGCGTAATGAACACGATCTCGTGTGTGTCTTTAGTAAAGACAATATCATATTCATCCAAAACACCAGATTGAATTACGGAATCAATTTTATTAAGATTACCATAACCAATTTTACTTTTTTTCTTAGAATCAGCCATAAATTCTCCTTTCTATTTTTTATTAAATAACTTCAATTGTGAAGATTATTTTAAAAATCTAAAACGTCAAAACTATTGTCATCTTCTTTTGAATCATCATTATTAAATTCAACAACATCACATTCATCGACAATCTTTTGAGTTGTGCCAATCTTCTTGCCATTGGATAGGAGAGTAAGTTCATTATTCTCGTACAATAAATCATCAGCTTTATCTTCCAGATATGATTGCTGTAGTTGGTCTAACTCTTTAGCAGCGCCCATTAGTGCTAAAATTCTTTGATCTAAAGCGGTTAATGCTTTATCAGAAATTGTACTTGACCAATCTGCAATAGGATATATGGGAACATTACATGTACCAGTCTTTCTAACTTGCTGTTTAACTGTTCCATCTTCATTCATTGTGATTCGATAAAAAGTAAGCTGAATTTCTAAATTTCCAGCCTCTGCCGTAAAACGTGTGTCGATTGGCAACTTATATTCCAACATGTCTTTATACAAATCTTCCGACAAAGTTAAGTATTCAGTCTCATATTCTTTACTAACTGGCTTTTTATATTCTAAAACTACAACACAATCAGAAATACTTTCTCCTCTATATGTCTGAGCGCATAGAAAGTGAAAATTGTCAAACAATTTACTTCTTTGCATGATTCGATTAGAAGTTGGAGAAATAACTAAAGAATCATTATCATTTACCAAAATTGTATACATTATTTTTCATCCTCCTTTCTATTTTTATCAGTAGATTTTTCATACTCATTTTTTACTGCAACAAGTTCTCTCTTAGACATATCATCACATTGTACTAAGACATCTTTTAGAACCATGCAAATAATTGAAAATGGGATTGAAGTATTATTTACTAAGTCTGCCATTGAGTTTTTAAAATCATTGATTTCTAAAACTAATGGTTTTGTTTCATTTTTATTTTCCATAGATTAAACCTCTTTTTCTAAGTTAAGAAATTTCTGCTCAAGATCTTGATATTTTTTATATAACATTTGACAATAGGAGACTATCGGAGCGATAAAGTCATCGTACCTTAATGCATAATCGTAGTTTTCATCTTTTCCTTCAAAATTATCTGAATCATCTTCTGGATTATCATAACCAATAGGTGTCTTAACCAATCCGGCAAAATCAGTTCTCTTCATACCAAGTGATAAGATAGATTTTTCAACATCTTGTGCAACAAAACCTGTATGCGTTTTGCCATAGGAATTTTGTTTGAATTTGTAACTGGATGGAATTAAAGAATTAATGAAAGATTCTGCCCATTGTTCGTCAATAGGCTTGATATTTTTTTTGAGCTTTTTGTCAGAAGTTCCATTATAGGCATAAGAGTACATAGCATTCCATTTTTTATCAGATGTACCTATAGTTCCTACTATATCCATATTAGGGCTTAGATTAAATCTAGCACAAGAGTCAGAAGTGCTGCCATCATATTCGTAGATCATATGTGGGGAATTAGTCGTTATATTATCACCAGAATAAACATGATACAAATGGTTATTAGTATTTTCGATTTTCAAATCTCCAATTTCGATCATATCCGTACTTTTAATATTTGTAGATACTATATTTTTAATTGGCCTATTAGATATGCCAATATCTTCGGCTACAACTTGTGTAGCTATAACTCTTCCTATTGGTCGATTCCACTCTCCAATGTGTAATTTATTGTTAAGTTTGTTACAAATTGTAATACTATGAGATTCTTGATCTGTTCCTATATTGTCAGCATACCAACGTAAACCTAATTCTGCGTCAGAACCATCTAAACTAAAATTTAATGTATTAGAATAAATTTTTTGGTCTTCTGGATTTTGGTTCTCTGTTTCATTTGCATTTAAGAATCCACAGTCAACTCTAACTTTATTTAAATAAATACGACCACTAGAAATTTTTACATTTCTTCCTCTTAAGCTAGTAGTAATTTCACTACCAGTGATCTTAGAACCGTTAATTGTTCCACCATTGATTTCACCACCGTTAATTGTTCCAGAAAATACACCATCTGTAGCATAAATCTTTGCCTTCATATAAGCAGAACCGGTTCTATCGACATAAAAAACATCTTCATTATTCGCTTTAACATGAATTACTTTGTCATTATTTTCGTTGTATGTTTTAGCAGGATCGATCTCTACAGAGCATCCATCTTTTTGAATGTACAGATATCCACCCGTGATCTTAGGAGAGAATACATAATCATTCTCAATTTTTGTAACACCTGCTATGGTCAATTGTGTATTAACTTCTGTCTTAAAGTCTTTCAGTCCAATAACAGCATCATCTGGCAATTTATTTTTCCATGTAATCGCAGCTCCGTCTAAAGTAAGTCCATTACTGTTTATTACAACAGATTTATCATTGTCGCTAATTTCCAACTGCTTGCCAGCGATAAGATTACCAACAATACAATCTGCGATCAGACCGTATCTCCATTCGTCATTATAATAAATTTGACCAAGAGCTGCTTTAATGGTAGCCCAATTATTATTGGTAAAAATCAGTCCTTTGCTATTGAGTCGATATTGTTGTGGAAGATAAGTTCCTTCATTTTCGTCAAGCTCTCTACCAAGCAACCCATGATTATCCATGATCACATCTTGATTTTCTGAGTTCATAATCATATTTTTGGAGGCATCAAGACCGTTTGAAAACATAGTTTCAAAGCTTGTTAACTGAGCATTATTTTGCTCGCTTTGCTTCTGTACGAATCCAAAACTTGTAGCCATAGAAGTTGCCTGTTTAATCTGGTCAGACATTTTATATACCTGTTGATTTCCAACAAGAGTATCTGAAAAATCTACACTGCTTTGCTCAATATTGTCAAATTCGATCGGGATAGATACAACACGAAGCTTTACAATCTCTCCATTGATTCTACTTCTTACATAATTGCCGAGTGCGAACTTGTCGAATACATCTTTATAATCCAAATCACTTAAAAGTTGTGCCATAGAGATTGACACTTCATGATTTGGCTGACATGCTTTAGCAATTTCTTGCTTTGCAGCTACAATAAACTCCTCGATATTACTCATCAACGTTGCTTCATCGACAACATCGGAAGAGTAGTTTTGATTCTCATAACTATCTTCTCTTTTGAATGTAAGAAGTTCATAATACAAATCTTCTCCAAGATAAGTTTTAAGATTGCAGGTTGCATTTATATCATCAATTTTCTGTTTTGCAGCCTCTTTCTTTTTCTTATAATCTTCAACAATCTCTGTGTACTCTTTGATAACATCTCCAATATATTCCGCGAAAGCAATATATCTTCCAGATAGCTCATTATATAGGCTAAAAGCAGATTGTACTCCTGTTACCTTGATATATTTTGTGCCAATATCGTCTGATCCGTCCACTAAAGAATTATTTTGTTCTAGTAAAAGAACCGTGCACTGTTCGTATGCATCTTTGAATGACTGTAGACGATTGATGCCATATTCCCTAAAATAATTTTTATAATATGCAGAATCGTCCAAATGATTTTCTACGCCATCTTCGTAATCGGTATCATATTTTGGTTCCAAGTCAATATCTAACTTCGCATACGCATAATCTACTTGTTGCTTAAGATACAAATAATAATCGGTAGTAAACAAATTATCATCTGTTTTCATTTTATATCCAGGAACGATAGGAATGCTGATAGTTCCAGATTCGATATAATACTTATCTTTAGATGAGTCTTCTTCATCCTTACAGTTTTTCAAGTAAATATATAATTGGAAATCAAAAGTGGTGAATTCTTTATCACCATTCTTGTTCGCTGTGTAGATTTTTTCTCCTGTCTCATCTCTGTTATACTCTACTTCATAACCTTCAGGACAAATTAATTTTGCATAATTTAATACATTTCTGGCAATTGTTGAAGCAACCGTACTTTTAGATGAGATAGCAGTATAAGTAATGGTATTTACAATTTCTTCTAAGATCTTATTACAAGTTTTGAGCGGATTGCTCGAATCCACAAGTGGATTTTCTACGACAGGCATCTTACCTGATTCCCAATAAAGAATCTGATTGACACAATCATTATAAATATCCCATTGTGCGTCAAATTCTTCTTGATATTGTTCTACAAATGGTTGATACGTAAGCCAACGCTCTTTTAATCCATCAGAGAATTCTTCAATTTCAAAATCAGAAAAAGTCCAAATGTATTGACTATTTCCAATAAGTCTTTGACCAATAAGATTAGTAGCTTTATCATCACCTGCCACTAGCTTAAAACAGTTTTTAATACTGTCTGCATCGATTGTATCTGTAATTTCTGTTGCAATATTATCTGTTCCAAGATAAACACTAACATCTAATCCATAACCTTTTTCAACATATTCTGAAGAGTGACATTTTTGACATTCTCCACCAATAATATGTCTACTCATACATTCTGGATTTGTGCAGTGATCTTCAAGATCGAAAACATTGATTTCTCTTTTGTATCTCGAAAATACAAAGATACATCCAATTTCTTCGCTAATCGTATTAAAGAAATCGTAAACTGTGCCATCATGTGAAAACTCTCGCACGATATTATATAAACTTGGATCTACATAACCAATAGAATATGTAGGAGCATAGGTTAAAATTCTATGTAACAAACTAGCTTCAGGATGATCTTGTTCACGATAAAAGACAGTAGGATAGTTCTTGTTATAATCTGTTCTTTCAATATCTGCGTCAGTGTTGATTTCTAATTTACAATCTGCTTGTCCCAACTCACAAGCTTGCATTATTTGACCCGTAACTTCTTTGTATACAGAATCAACTTCATGCAATGTGACTTTGATCTGATATAGGCCATATCCTTCTATCTTGATGATCGTGTTATCCTTGATTTTGTCAAAGCATGGGAGAGTATCACCATCATTTTCTTTATAAACAGTAAAGGAACATTCGCTCACCTCTTTAAATTTGGGAGTAATTTTCAGTTGTTCATATTTTGTAATTTCTCCCCTTTTCTTGAGCATACGAGTAAGCAATAGAATCTTTGGATGCTGCACACTCCCATCAGCATTTTTCTTAATACTATATTTGAACAAGTCAGAACTAAAAATATTACTCATGCAGGAATCACCACCATTCTATTTGCTCTGAATTTAATTTTGATCGAAATGGGAACACCTTTATTTTCGATGTTGTTCCATCGAATTTGGTCATAATAATTATTTTCAACATCTGTATCAAAGTTAATTAAATGAATAGGTTCGTAATTATAGTCATCGGCAAATGTTTTATGAGATTCCAAATTTGTAATCGCTTGTAAGGTGTTTCCATTAATGGTAATGATTTCACCACTAACGCAATTATCCACAATCATATCACGATCTTCACCATAGTATTCTTGATCCAAATTATTATGTAATCGAATTGTACCAGACTCCAAAACTGTGATTATAACTTCTTGCGGAATGATTGCACCTGGATCATCAGAATCGTTGTATATTTTAATTTCACTGCCTGTTTGAACTTTTTCAAAAGAATATTCCTGTAAGTTATACCCGTGAGTTGAATCACAAGTTACAGTTAATTCTGCACCTATTACTTTATCTCCAAGATCATACCATGCGATAGTAACAGTCACGAGAAAATACATCTCCTCATAACCATCCGCAAATATCTTCAATGGTTTATATCCATTCGTTAGTTCTAATAACCTTTTCAGTTGAGATTGATCCTTTGGAACTAATTCTTCTATCATTCCTGATTCACAACTATATTTTGCAATCTGGATTTTTGTAGATAAAGGTTCTTCGTAATGTCTGCCGTGAATCGCCCAAGAATCCCTATTGATTGCCTTAGAGGTATTCCATGTCACATTTCCATTACTATCTTTTAAGCCACTTTTCATTCCGTCAAAGGAGATAACTTTATAACCTAATTCCCCAAAACTAACCCCATTAAATTCGATATCACGAACTTCCATTAGAAGCACCTCCCTTTATTATTTTTTCAGCATAATAGCTAACTTGCTTGGCTTTTTTAAGTTAAGATATTTTTTCATCTTTTTTTCATAAATTTCTTTTTCTTTTGTGAAATTTAGAATCTCATCATACAATCGTTCTTTCAGCGCGACCATTTCATTTAAGATCTGCTGTTCTTGCATACTATATTGGTGCATTTTTACCTGATAAGATTCATCGTATACTTCACGCATTTTATTCAGTTCTTCAGAGAGTCTTTTATTCTCTGCTTCTAAAAGTTCAACTTTTCTTTCTGCTTTCATAATCTTTTCCCTTTCTCAAAAATAATAATAGTGCGAGACAGTGTTACCCATCTCGCACCTAAAAGATGATATTAAAATTTAATATCTCATTGCTTTAGAGTTATCTCCCATAACAGTTCCATTTACCACATCAGATACAAAGTTTTTCATCTTTTTATCTGTCTTCCATGCATTAATAAAGCTATCGGTGTCTGTTACATTTGGAAGATTGAAATTCATTCCATCTAATTGAACATTGACAACCTTATTGATTGCTTTATTTGCAGGAAGTGGGGCAGGAGTAATAACAGGAGTGGTGTACTGATATGGCATATCTTGTACAAACTGACTAAATAACTTAGTCTGCTGTGGATCCAAGATAGCTTCACCATTCTTAGCAGTGATTAAAACATCATCATTGTTTCTGCTAATGTTTCTGTTGATGCTTCTTACAATACCACCTGATGCATAACCGGTAATATTGCCAACACCATGACTTGCAGATACAATGTTTTCAATTCTTGCAAGATAACCAGGAATTTCTTCGATACTCTCGGCCATACGAGATTCTTCAATCTTCCCAACAATCTCTGCAATCTGAGAAGCGGAAGATTCAATTTTACTGGTAATAGTAGAATAGTCACCCGTCTTGATCGCTGCTGACAATCCATCGCTCAATGAAGTTCCCCACATCTCATCAATATCAGAAATTGTTTCATATACAATAGAAGAGTCATCCGGGAGAAGGTCACGAATTTCTTCAATCGCACTTACAACATCATCCAACTTATCATCGATAAAGTCTTGTGCGTCTTCCATCATATTATCCAGAATTTCTTCCATATCAGATTTGTGTTTATCCCATTCAGTATCATCAAGATCCTTTTGCGCATCTTCTAACTGTTTCTGTAAAGATTGAGCATTTGCCCTACCTTCTTCAGTGTCAATAGCATTGGCAACTGCTAACTGTTTTTGTAAAGAAGAAATTTCCTTAGTCTTTTCTTCGATCGTATTGTTGTACGAACGAAGATCTGACTCTTTGTCCAGAATTTCTTTGTATTTATCTACAATATCCTGTAAATAATCCAATTGTTTCTGTAGTCCTTCTTCAACGAGAGAAATTATTGCATCACGTTCGTCGTAGTAATTCTTTATGATCTCACGTTGTTCGGAATTCAACTTGTCCATTTCTTCATTGTACTTTTCAATACCGATTTCACCATTGCCATTATTATAAAGTGACTCAATATGTGCTTTCTCTTTCGCAATTTGTTGGTTCTTTACAATGTCATTTGTCATTTTCTCATAGGAGAGGGCAATAGAAGCAACACCATTCTTAGTCAACGCACCAGTATCCTTATTAATAGTATCGTCTCTGCCTAAGATATCCTGATAAAAATCGGCTTCGTCACTAAGGCGATCAATAGAAGCTCTTACATTAGAGTAAGCAGACAACACAGCATCATAGGACTTGATCATTGCATCGGCTGCCTTAATACCTTGATCTCTGGCATCCTTACGTGCCTGATCAATTTCATCTAAACGCTTGTACCACTCAGCAGATCCTTCTTCAATATTGTTTGCAGGATCAGCCATGTCCTTCGCAAATTCCGCTTCAAGATCTTTTACTCTTTGCTCACTGGCTTTCTGTTGGTTTTTATACTCTTTACTTTGAGCTACGTAAGCATCAGAACTAATAAATCGACCTTGTGTACTCTTGAGAGACATATTATCATCCATTTCGTCAATAGTATTTTGGATATCTTTGATTCTGCGATCAGCAACTTCTCCAATATCGTCAAAACCTTTCCATAGATAATCGACATACTGCTTGGCTAATTCAACACCTTCATCTTTTACCTTTTGAATATTATCATAAATCTCATTCCATGCATCCGAACCCTTCTCAAGCCCTTTAGATTCTGCGTCTTTTAATTCAGATTTTAATCTTTCTTCTTCTGCTTTATTCGCTTTGATTTGATCTTGTGTTATTCCTTTTTGTGCAAAACGTAGATCATGCCTATATCCATAACTTTGAATATCTATTCGATTATCAATGTTATCAAGAGATTTTTTATACTTTTCTTGTTTACGGTCACTATCAGTCATGATGATATTGACTCTTTCTTTAAAGTATTCAGGCATTGTTTCATTATCAAACGTAGACTTGCTATTTTGATATTCATTATTAGTTTCCAAAGCTTTTGCAACTCTTTCATTGCTTTCTATAGCAGATTTTAATACTGATTCTGGTATCCAACCTTCTTTTACGCCATCTTCAATTTGAGAAATAGTTTCAGAGGAAATCGTGATTTCGTTATAATCATCAGTATCAGGATTAAATGTTCCCATCTTTCCATAAATATTAGACAATACACCTGCAATTGCTCTCTGTTGGTCTGTTCCACCACCATTCATTTCTAGATAAGATTCCCAACCACCAAAAGCAGTACCTTTACTATGAGCTTCCGATACAAGTGTATCACGCTTATTCTTCTTAGCAGTCACTTCATCATAATAAGTATTTTCTAAGTTTTTATCCGCAGAATTCAAACGTTTATCCAATGTATTATCTGTATAAGATCTTCGTTGTTTGTCACGATTATGTTTATCAGCAGTCAACTCATTTGTCTTATCAATGATTTTTTCTTCAGCATCGATAAGAGATTTAGAATTTTCTTCTATAGTATCAACATACTCATTGATTGTGTCTTTTAACTGCTTATTAGCATCGGAAAGACTCTGAGTATATGCAAGATATTCACTTACCCAAGCCGCAACTTCATCGCCATATTGTATTCTAATCGCATCTAAATCATTTGCTGATTTAACATCATCTGGGTTAACTGCACCTTTCGTAAGAGCAGAGATATTAATAGCCGCTTTATTTTTTTTACCCTCAATTTCAGCAACTGTATCTCTAGCGGTTTCAACAGCTTTCCATTTAGTGCTAATTTCTTCTTCAAGACTCTTTTTGTAATACGCTAAACCAGTATTCATCTTTTCAATCTGTTCGTAAGCTAATTCAGTTTGCTTCTCAAGATCTGAAAATTGGTCATTCAACTCATCCAAATTAGTATTTAACTTCTCTATTGGAATATTAGCCAATTCTTGTGCTGTGTCAATAATAGCAGACATCTGTTCGTACATAGCCTGACGAAGTTCATTCTGTTTTGTCAGTGTATCCGCATCAAAATTATCGAGCTGATCTTTTCCCTTATTCTTATTTTTCTTGTCATATTTCCTCATCTTTTTCTTGATTTGAGAATCTGACAATCCCTGTTTCTTTAAGGATTTTTTATATGCAGTACGATCTTTCTTGTTCTGTTTGTTGATGTCAGTCTTTAGCTTCTTGCGTTGAGCTTTACGTTCAGCATTATATTTCTTATACTCATCCGTCATTGTAGTAAGACCACTTGTCTGATTACTAATGATTTCATTATACGTGGATTCAGAACCAGTCTCAGATAATCCAATCATGCTACGGATCTTCTTATTCAGATCATTTTTTGCTTGAAGTTTGGATACAACAGCATTGATTTTACCGATTAATTTGTCGAACCAATCTATGATGTTATCTAACTTTTGCTGATTAAGATCACGAATAGCAGCCATGTTGTCTTGAACTGCATCACGAGCTTCACGAGCCTTATCGATGTAGTCCTGATACTTATTGATCTTGTCTGCTGTTTTCTGATTGTACTTCTTGATATCATAATCACCAGACTCAACCTTACGTTTTAGCTTACCACTGAGTTTTACCTTGTTGGCTTCTTTTTGGTATGCTTTGGCAGCCTTTTGATTGGCTTTTAAGAGTTTACCTGTCTCAGAGATCTGCTTGTTGAGATTAGATTTCTTTGTTTTGATTGAGAAAAGATTTTGGAGTCTCTTAGATGTAGAGTCAATTGCATTTTGAAGAACGGTAAGTTTACGAGCAATCCAGTCGATTTCTTGAGCAGATGACTTGGAAGAAGATTTGTTCTTATTGTTTTTGTTGGAAGAATTTCCGGTATCAGTATCAACATCCACTTTGATTTTACCGATCTTAATTTTACCAATCTTTTTATTATACTCATCAATATATCTTGTGTTGTACAGATCTTTATACTGAGAAGTGTCCAGAAATTTGCCTTTCGCAGCCATTGCAACATCATGCATTGCTGAAGCATGAATCTTTGCTGCCTCGGCTGCTCCAAGAGATTGTTCTATAAAAGAAGCTAACTGATTAACCTTTTCGGTCATACCGATATCAGTTCTTGATAGGATGGTTTGCTCTGCATATAATCCTTGCGTTGCTTTTTTAGCTTTATCAGAAGCCTCTTTGTAAGCAGTAGTGCTAGAAACATCATCCCATGTGGCATCAGATAACTTCATTTTCTTTTCGGTTAATGCGTCATTTAAAACAGTTTCTCGCTCTTTCTTTTGGTTGAGTGCATCTTGAACAACATCAGCAGCATTAAGTACACCCATTTCACTTAACTGAGAAATGTAGTATTGCTTATTAGTGCTATTTAACTTGGATAAGAAATTGTTGCTATTAACCCATTCGGTAGCAAGTTTATTAGCAGCGGCACGACACTGTTCCATACTGGTTGTACCATCACCAAGAGTTTGTTCAAAGTTTTTCCATGATTTGAGATCTTTCATGGAATCATCAAAACCAGCTAAAGTATCAGCACCAACACCTACATTTCTTGTCTTTTTGCTTCTTTGATTATTTTTCTTTTCACCTAGAGCAGAAGAGATAGAAGAAATTCCCTTTTTCATAGATGAGAGCTGATCTGAAGAGGTTTGTAACTTATTAATCTTTTCGATGATATCATCTATAGAAAGACCAAGATCCTTTAACTTTGCAGCCCACTTGGTTGCACCATCAACATTCTTAAATGACTTATTAGTAAGTTCACCTGCTTTAGCCAATGCTTCTAGCTCTGAACGAGTTTTCTCAAACGTGGAATCTGTTGGATCTTCAAGATATGCCCATGCTTGTTTGAAGGATTTGTATTCAATTGGATTATCGTTAACTTTTTTATTTAGAGAAGAAATAAAATCATCAACATCTTTCTCTGTCTCGAACTTAACGTCATCTGGAATTTCGGCAGATAAGAGCAATGTTCTATCCTTAACAGATAAATCATTTAAAATATAATCTCTTATAGAATTCTGTCTTGCTTCATAAGCGCTATTAGGTTTTTCATGTTTAGGAGCGATTTTGTCCAGAGTATTTTGAGCATTATCGCTCATGTCTTTAATCATGCTATCAAAATCAATTCCTGCACTTTTACAAGCATTTTTCAAAGCTGTAATAATATTTTCTCCGAATACCTTTTCTAGCTTAGAAAAATCTGTAGATCCACCTTTGGCAAAATACGATAATAATTTATCCTCTAATCCACTGAAAGCATCATCATCAAAAATTGGCTCGATAACATTTTTGTTATATTCGGCTTTGTCATACACTTGACTATAAGCATTTTGCAACTTTTTAATAATGTCTTTATATGATTCTTGATCTACTTTATCATATTTAGAAATATCAGTTGTTCCATATTTATCAATAATATTTTGTCGGTACTGCTCAAAATCTTCAATCTGACTTAATACTTCTTTCTCGTTTTTAGCAACTTGAGTTTTTGCTTTCTCCAAAAGTTCTTGATAATATTCAGATTCTGGATGTTGTTTTTCCTTTAATTCACGATATTCTAATAGCTCTTTTGAAGCACTTAAATCATCTACGCTGCTGTCAAATTTTTCTCCTAAATCATCCTTTTCTGTATTATATTTAGATACTGCTTCATCAATCTCTGACTGTTTTTTCTTTTCCTGTAATTTAATATTACGTTCTAATTCTTCATTTTGATCTTTTAAATTTTCTAATTCTGCCTTATCCGTAAAAGTTAAAGCACCTTTTGACTGAAGGTCATCTATCTTTTCCTGAGTTGATTCCAACTCATCATTCATAGACTCTATACTGCTAGTAATATCGTCATATTCGGATCTTGATTTCTCAATTTCCTCTTTTGCATATTTAACACGATTAACATAGTTGTCTATGCCTTTAATGATTTCACTGATTACTAATGTAATTAATATTTGTGCAGCAATATTTGCAGCCGCAGCCAAACCTTTCATGGCTATACTACCAGCTTTAGCACTTAAAGTTTGTTGTTTTAATGCATTATTACTAGCAATAGCAGATGCACGAGCTTTTTCGTTAGCTGCGATTAGACCTTCTTCTGTAATTATTTGACCTTTCATTTGCTGACCTAATTCAGCATAATGCTTCTTACCAGCAGGTAGTGTATCAAATAATTTTTGCCAAGTAGTATTACCAGCAGCAACAGATTCAGACAAACCTATGATTTCTGCTTTTACTTCCTTCACGTTAGAAGTGTCTATTTTAGGGAACTTAGTATCCACATCAATCAATTGTGATTGAATATCTTTTTTAGGATATAAATATGAAAATATTCCACCAACCTGATTTTTGGCATCCGAGTAGCTTGAAGCCAATCCAGAATCCATTAGATTGCTAATATCAAGTTTTCTTTTATTTATTGACTCGATAACATCATTAAAAGACCTTCCAAATAATCCAATCTTGGCCGTCCACTTATCAATTTCATTGTTTTCAAATGTTTTGAATATCGTACTGTTGTATATTGTCACGGTTGCTTGATAACCGTTTTTTTGATAAAATGAACATATATAAAAATAATTGAATGGAGATGATTAAATGTTGCATTACTGTAAAAGATGTGGAAGAATAGTAATTATGTTCGAATCTGACGAAAAAATATGTGATTGTTGTAAAAACATAGTATACCCTATCCCCGATGAATACTGTAAAGACAAATATTCAATTGATCCAGATAAAAAAGACGAATTTATTGAGAAATATGTAAAATCATCTCCGGAATTCGACCCATATCTATTTGAACATAGAGATGAAATACTTGCCAGAGAAAATATGAAAGTTCAGGCTGCATTAGCTCGTGGAGCCTCTATATTACAAGAACAAAGTAGAGTACCTAAATGTCCTACTTGTGGTTCTACAAACATTCGTAGAATGAGTGGGGTAGAACGTGGTGCATCCATTGCTGCATTCGGTATCTTCAGTAAGAAGATTAATAAGACTTTTAAGTGTGGTAACTGTGGGTATACGTGGTAATGTAGTATTATTACCTAAACATATGTTCCGAATGGTAAAATATTCCTTAAAGTAGTATGATAATGTTATAAAATTACGTAGAAGGTATTATAATGTACACATTTAAAATCACAGATAAGAACGGTGAATGCAAGGAGTACAATCATATCGTAAAAGTTTGTTATACTGTTCCTGTTCCAGGTGCAAAAGAAGTAGTCATTGAAGGAGAAGATATATTTACCTATCAATATAAAACTTATTGTAATTTGCATTTATACGCTGAAAAGGAAGCATTCACCGTATCAAGTAGAGAATTATCAGTTATTAATGTAGTTAAAGAAAATTAATCATCGTGCCCGAATTCAATAGTTATATCTGGATTGAGTTCGGGTATTTTATTAAGATTAAGGTTTTTTAGATACTCAATAACTGGTTTTAATTCCTCTAATTCATTGATTTTGATTTTTATATTTAATTTCATTATTTTTTATCTCCTTTTTATTTATAGATTTCATTTCGTCATATTCCACATAGAAAGTTGGTGCCGGTATATTCTTACGCTCAGATAATTGAACATTTCCTTTTTCGATTTCAATAGCCTGTGCTAAAGAATTTTGAATATCTTCGTAGAAACTCATGTGACCTCCTTAGTTGGTGAAGTAATTATAGTGTAAGAAAATACAGTTATGTTAAGTCAATAGGAGAGTATAGATACAATAAAAGACACCTTAGTTGGTGTCTTTATATTTCATATATTCTTTCGATTTTTCTTCTAATAGTTTATAATCGCAACATAAATTGTATAATCCCTTATCTTTATTTTTATCATTTAACCTGTAAAAATAAATAATTCTTGAATCAGTACGAATTTCTTTCTCTCTACTTTTAATTATACGATATTCTGATTGAAGCAAACATTTATAATTCTGATCTGTTATTAAATTAAAATCTACTTTGTGAATTACTTCATTAATAACAGGTATCATATTATTAATTCGTAAAACAGCCATATTGCCTATTTTCTTTAAGCTCTTAGATTCATACATATTATCATATGTTTTAGGCTTATATGATGAAAGCGGTATAAAATATTTATAATCACGGTTATGCATCATAATTCCGATATATTTCCTTGAATACTTTCTATCTCCATCTTTAGTAGATAATATCTTATTATCAAACTGTCTTAAATATTCAATATAATCATCATCAACTTCATAAAAAGAAATCATTTTTCTCCCTTGTGTACAAAAATAGGAGAGATATATTTCAATCTCTCCGTTTTATCATTCTCACTTACGGCTGAGATACACCAAGTTTTAACATTCGCATTAAGCAGCGAAACACTCAAGTTTGTTTATTCTCATTTAATGGCTGAGATACACCAACAATCGAAACCATTTCTGATTTCTTACTTATATTATACACAGATTGCATTGGTAATGTTACACAAAAATGAAAAATGAATCTGTGCAATATACACAATTACAGAGATTTGATCTTGTTATTCCAATAATCCAATCTAGCCTGAACAGAATCAGAAGAAGATGTTCCAGACTGTAAAAGATCGGTATATTCTTTATTAGAATCGTAGTTCTTAACGAAATCTTTCACAAGATTATAATATTTTCCAAAACCAACAGATTTATCTTTCTTAACTTTGTATGCACCATAGATCACAAATGGAATTGTACTAGGTTTAATCTTCATTTTGTCAGACTCAGACTCTAAAGACTCTCCTAATGATTTTAACGCATCTTCTAAGGTGGCAAGCCTTCCCTCATTCATCGATTCAGAATACATAGCTGCGAATTTATCCATCTCATTAGATGAGAAAGATGTGTAACTATGATCTTTGTTCGTTTCAATAAGCATTAATGCCTGTAAAATACAATCACGATCTGTTGCGTTCTTTCTCTGTGCAGGTGTAAACAGTTTGCTTGCATATGGGAGATGAGTAAGATCAAAAAGTTTTGCATTTAATTCATCACTCATAGCCAATACACGAAGCTGACGATTGTTGAGCTTTACGCCACTATTCTGACGTGCAAACATTTCCTTGACATCATGCACAGTGCAGTTCGTAAAAACATAAACAATAAGAGAACAAGTTTTTAATTGAGATTGTACTTCTTCATCTAATTTGTTGAATTTCTTACCGGCAATTTCATAAGATGTTCCATCAATCTTAATAGAATCTAAATCTTTGGATAAAGCAAATTTACCATCAAAGTAATCTCTGATAGTAGTCATACGCTGCTTTCCATCAAATACTTCCATAATTCCATCGTCTTTAAGACGTACTCTTGCAGGATCGAGAGGGATAGAACGAAGCAATGAATCTATCAATAGGCTACGTTTGTATCTATTCCATTGACCTTCGGCACGCTGATACTGACAATCAAAATCATATTTTCCCTTTCCAATTTCTCTGACTAGAGTTGATAACGGTTTTGTTTTCGGATTATAATCCATGATACATCCTCCTTACAAATATAAAATTTTTGTAGTTTTGTTACTGATAACCATAGTACAAATACTTTAATTTGTCAACGAGAATGTATGTCAAATTTTGCGAATTTGTGTTACTTTATGAAGAACAAATGTTTCGACTTTGTATTTAATTGCTTCAATGATATAATATTAGCAAGCACCTTCGATTGTATGACCACATTGCAATCCTTGTACGGTTGGTGCCTACTAATATTGTGTGGGAGTGCCAATGTAGAATTCGGCACGACTTTTGGAAATAAATTTCTGTCCTTTCTGGACAATACATTTCCCTAATGTTATGAAATTTCTACAGAAGGGAGGGTAGGATTGGAAGTATTAGGTTTACTTCTCAAAGGTGGACTCATCTATGGAGTTTGCTATATTGTCAATATTATTGGAAAATGCTATGTTGCAACCATTAGCAGAAATACAAGCGATAATAAAGCAAAATCCTTCTCTAAGATGATGTCCAAAGACATTAATATTAATCTACATCAATAATTCTATTTTGTATAAGTCATAATTTATTTCCTTTTATTCCTTAATATGAGGGTATGTCATCATGAGTACCCTCTATTTTATTATTCTCTGTTTTTGGAAAGAGTTTTCTATTTATTTGTGTTTCTTATCGACCCTAACACTTGGGTTCAAGCAAATTTACACGAAATATGAGATAAGTTCATATCATTTAACATGTCGTGCCATGAGTACGGAATGCATATTATAGTAGCATCGTTTCATATAACTACTACCAACGGTTGTCACTCTCTGAGGGCTTACCATTTTAAAGGTCTATCCCTGCGAACCCACCGAGTTCATGAATTGTTACTTTGCCTATTTAGTTTCCTTATAATAGGTTAGTACCATGAGGTTTACGGTTTTCCTCGCATATTGCGTCTTCGTTTATCGTATGTATAACATACTTATTATAGTCCAAACTATCGTATCCGATAGAAACCCTATGATGTCGGTACGTTCAAAACAATAACAATGATTTGATTGATATGCCACTAACGTATCAATGCCGACATTTTTAAATGAAAGTGCTGCTGTAATAGCACTTATTATAACTGGAATCTCTCGCCCATCCTTTAAAATTGAATCTAAGATGTCAATTAACTTTCCACCTGCATCAATAACGCCTTTTAAGAAATTAGAAGATACAAGATCATTTGACAGCTTCTCAAGCTTTGCCTTTGCTAAGTCAATAGATGCCTGAATAGATTTTGCATATTCTTCATTTTCTTCACGAGCAGATCCCTCCGCATTTGTTGCTTCTTCGTAGCTCTTCTTGAGGATATCAACTTGTGATAGCGCGGCCGCTAAAGCATTGCTTTGATTTTTCCCAGCGAGCTTTTCTAAGAGGCTTGCACGGTCGATATCATTTAGACTCTGCCATTTTTCACCAATACCTATTACAATTTCATAGATATCTTTAAAGGTTTTGCCGTCTTCTTCCATGATATCAAAACCAGTCATGCCCTTGATTAGTTTCTGCAACTTTGATGTGGACTCGGCCATTCCATCTGTGTCTTCGCCCATATCCTTAAGTTCTGTGTCAGCTCCACGAATCCTGGCACTTACAGTTTTCCACATATTCATTCTGTTACTTTCCCACATGTGAAGTGGTACTGACCATAAAATATTATGGCGGTTAGTCACACGGGCTAACTCCCACGTTTCATTTTGTTATAGCGTGGCAACTATGATATAATTCATAGAGGTGTTATTCAACAGTTCAGACTGGATCTTCATCCTATATAATAGGAGAGTAGCGAAACTCAACATGTTACCATGCAAAGTGTTACAGTCGTTACGCATTCTTATATGTTGTATTATGTTAATTTAAAAAATAAGGAAGAACAATTGATGAGTTAACGAAATAGAGTCATTTTCCAAATGATAATTAAAAGAATGATAATTTTCTAGGACACCATTTGTAGATACGTATTTTTGAATCAATCGTTTACATAGCAATAAATTATTATAAATGTCATCTTCACATAAATATAAAATTTCATGATTGAAGTATTTTTTAATGTATGTATGTTTTGCTTTATCTTTAACAATGCGATTCGATTGAATATCTAAGGTAGGATAGGCACTATATTTTACAGGATTAGTATGCCAAAAATCGCCCATTACTTCTATCAACAATTGGTAATCTTCTAAATAATTATCCATATAATAATATTTAAAATTTTTTTCGTTTGTGTATCGAATGTTCATTTCGTCTAATGTTTGGTTGATAATTGACTGTGGTTTAGTGTTAGTATCAATCTTTCTATTTTCAAGTATCTTTTTTGCACGGATTCTTGATTCTTCTTTCCATTCTTCTGATTGTGAATAAATATTACTATACCATTTCTGTCTGCAAGAATCAGAACAAAAATGATAATGGAACCGATCGACATTAGATTTACCAACAATTATTTTGGCATGACACCAATCACATGTACATACTTTTCCTTTAAATCGAACATTTTTATCGCCTACATTTGTTGTTTGCCATTTATTTTGGCATTGCACAGAACAAAATTTTTGTTTGCTCTTTTTACTAACTTCAAATATATTATTACAAATTGGGCAAGTTCTATTTTCAAAAATAAATTGACGATTATAATTTTTATGACAGGAATTGCTACAAAAGTGATGCTTTGCACGATTGTATTGTGTCTTGGTTTGGTATATTTCTTTTCCACAATATTCACAATTAATAGTATATCCTGTTCTTTGTCCTTTTATTGGTATATTAGTCACTACCTTATATTTATATTTTCTTTCTATATATTCGATTTTTTACATTACAACATATAAGTCTTTGCTCGGTCTTGTCCACTTCTGGATATTGACCGATATAGCTACTTTTATTTTCATTACATTACTGTAAAGGTCGGCAATATATGTACAACCGACTTTTTCAGGGTCTTGTAGTACACTGTTAGTTGCAGTTACCAGTGCTACAGATTTTTCTAAAGATGTATTTGCTGCATTAAATGAAGCTGCACTTCGCTGAAGGGCATCGCCTATTCCCCCGCTTGATATGGCTTCGTTATTACTAACCTCATTAAATACATCTACAATATGTTCTGCTTGATCAGCCTCAAGCTTAAATCCCTTTAAAGTTGAAATGAGTGATTCGTTGGCTTCGTCAATATTTATACCGTCACCAACATTTTTATAAAGCTGAGAAACTTCAGCTAATTGTTGAGCATCTGGAATATTATAACCGTTTTTACTCCAATCAGCAGTTGCTGAAATTGTATCAGAAATAGTACCTCTTACATCTTCAGCTATTTTTGCATAACTACCAAAGTCATCATAAATCTGAGAAGAAGATTGCTCTGAAACTTTTGCAAGTTCGGTTATTTGAGTATTTAGATCTATTACCGTACTCACCATTTGTTGACCATATCGAATAAAATCAGAGAATGATAAGAAATAATTAGCAAGCTGTGCAGCATACCCAAATACCACCTTGTCGGTAATTTTACTCCACATACTCTTGCCAGCACGTCCAGCCTGTTCTTCGGCATTGACAATCGCCATGATCTCACCATGAATTTTTTCAAGACTCATAGAAGGATTACCAGACATTAGCTCTTGCTTAAAAGCTTTAATCTTATTCTTTGCTTCTTGAGACATCGCGGAATTTTCTTTTAAGATCTGATTGATCTTGTCGATTTCCTTCTGACCCTGAAGCTTAGAATATCCTTTTTCAGATGCCGACATATTTTCGACAGCAGAAACGGCCTTTTTAATTGCACCCTCATATTCTTTTAAGTTATGAATATCTTCTTCACTTGCAATGCCACCCTTAGCCTTAATATCATTGAGTAAATTTTCATACTGTTCAACAGCATCCCTGACAGCTTTAACATTTTTTGAATATGTATCGCTTGTCCAACCGCCATCCTGAAATCTTTTAATTGTTGCATTATATTTGTCAGCCTTACCTTGATAAGTTAGGAGTTTATCAAATCCTGTATCAACTTTCTTTTGATTCACTTCCTGAATCTTACGTTCAATTTTATCAAGCTGATCATATAATGAAACTAAAGAATTTTCGGATTTAGCAACCTGTGACTCAGATAAGATAGGATGTTTCTGCAATTGAGAAATCTTTTCTTCAAGTTGCACCATCTTTTCAAGATCGCCATCTTCAGCTTTTCCATTAGAAACTCGTTTTGCGACCTCTGAATACTGCTTAATTGTATCAGTTAATTCCTTATAAACTATCTGATTACGTTTTATAGATTCATCTTTACTCTGTTTTTTCTGATAAACTTGATCTTCTTTTTGGAAGTCTTGCCATTTTTTCTGATGAGCTTTTGATTGAGCTTTGATTTCAGCGGTTATTTGTTTCTGAACTTCTAACTCTTCTTTAGATTTGTCGATACTATCTTTTTTAGCATCATATTTAACAATATTCTGATCTAAAATTTGACCTTTATCGGTCTTTGAACTCATTCCATATATTTCAGTTGAACCACGACTATCTTTTAAAGTATATGAATCATGAAATTTTCCATCTTTATCAGAAACTGATTTACGAGTAATTTTGACAATATCAACTAATTCAGATTTTGTCCTGTCAAGCTTTTCTAACACCTTATCAAAACTGTCAGTGGGCATATCTACCTGTTCAAGAGTCTTATCTAAATCCTTTGCTGATGTAACAGCTTCATCTAGCTTTGCTTCGGTAGAAGGAAATGCGTCTTTCTTTTGGTCTGTAGAAGCAGTAGCAGAAGCGACTTCCTTAATAGCCTCTTTAGCCTTATCAGCATTTTTAGGAATTTCCACACCAAGCATATTACAAATTTCTTGTAACATTTCTTCTTGAGACATAGATGAAGTTGAACTAAAAATATCTGTCTTATTTTTATCGCCAGACTTTAAGGAAAGTCCCATTTTATATTCGCCATTATAATCGGGATTTTTATCATAACCCTTTATAGTATTACGAATAAGATTCATTCTTTCTTTTAAAGCAGAATTATTTGCTTCAATCTGTTTTCTTTCTTCTTCATAAGCAATGTTATTCTTATTCATTGCTATGGTTTCTTGAATAACAGATTTTTCCATATCTTGATATTTCTTAGGAATTATATATTCTTCCTTTGAAGAACCTTTATAACTTCGATCAATTTTTCTTGAAGACAATAATTTATCATTAGAAGGCATTTCTGTAACATTAGACCAATAACTCTGAATTGCAGACTTCATTGCTTTAATAGCAAAATCTTTACCTTCATTAATACCCTTAGACATATCATGATAAGTATCATTGATATTTTTTTCTCTATCTTCCTTACTTTTGTTTTGTCCAGCTACAATATTATGAGAAGATTTTTTACTTAATAAATAAGCGTCAATTTTATCATAATCTTCTGACCTTTTTTGATAACTCAATTTAGGACTTTCAAGTTTCTGGGATAATTCATAATATTCTTTTACAAGAGATACAATCTCCTGATATTTAGATATGCTTGAATCTAAACCACTTGAAATATTCGATTCTTGCGGAGCAGTAACAGTAGGAAGTTTTACCTTCGCCAACTCATCCTCTAACTCTTTTACACGATCCGTAAGTTTTGTGATTTCTTCTACAGATGTACTTACGTTCAATCCTTGAGTAAAACTAGATTTAAGATCTTGAGAAACAGAAACAATACTATCTAGTTTTGAAGCAATCGTAGTAAGTTGTGAGATAACTTCTGATAAGTCTGTTCCACCAAACATGTCCTTTAGAACATTTTCTTTAGATCCAGATTTTTTGGCCAATGATAAAGATTGTTTTGCACCACTTACAGCCGTCCAATATTGATTATCTATATCAGATCTTAAATAATCTTTACCATACGCAGACTTCTGTGCTGCACGCAGTTCTTTGATCACACGCTCATATTCGCTGATCTTGGCCTCCATACCATCAAAATTACTAATGTTTAGATTATCAACAATTCCCTGCTCTGCTTGAGACAAACTTCCAGATGTTTTAATTTGATTAAATAATTTTTCATAAGCATGTAGTACACCAGCGGTTTTACTTTCGATTTTTGATTTAAGTTCATTATCCGATCCAAGATCGATGTTCATATTGAACCCAGTTCTTGAAAAACTAGAACTTAATTTATTAATTGATTGATCGATCTTGTTTATTGTGGTAAGCAATGGACTGAATTCGCTTCCATCTCCAACATCGGCAATAACTTTTTTCATTGAAGAAAGATGTGTTTCGATCTTTTCGAATAATGCAATGGCCTTGTTGAGTTGGTTTTCATCGATAATTGAATTACCAATCCCTTTTCCGTTGCCAGATCCAGTACCAAACGCTTTTCCAGATGCCATAGACTTTACTACATCAAGAAGTTTATCTAAACTTTTATAAGTTTCTTCGATACCATCATTACTTATTTTAATAGTATAATCAGTAGAAGATAGTTGTTTCTGATATTCTTTTAATTTCTTTTGTAAATCTTGATTCGAAAAATCAAAATATATTTCTAATTTATTATTCTCTAATTCTTTTTGTACAGTGGAAAGTTGTTTTAAGGCCTCTGTAATTAAATCATTTTTATCAATGACAATAGAGGCTGTAAATTCCGCACCTACATTTGGCATAAATCTACCTCCTTATTTTATTTCTTTAGATATCTGTTAACTGTTGATTCCCATTCTTTCTGGAATCCAAATTTTACATAATTACTCATTGGAATCCCTTGGTTATAATATGGATTACTCCAACGCTGAATGGGATCATTCCATGATTGTCCAAATCTATAATTAGGCCTTGACCATTCTCTAGGGAGTCCATGTATACCCTGATTCCATTGCAAATCTAATAAATACTGGGACGGATTTATACCGGCATGATATCTATTAGCCCATGTATAAATTGATGCATTATTAAATACGTTTGCCATTTCAAATCTTCCAATATCAACATAAGAGGTAAAATATAAATAAGCTTTACCATTACGCTGAACCAACTTATGTGTATAATCTAATGAATCTGCCATTGTTGTTGACTCGTTTAGAAACCAATCCATCGTATATTTCCTTCGCAACTCTTTTTGAGCTTTGCTTCCAGCAGAAATATATCTATTTACATATTTTTCAGTAATTAGATCTGCAAACTTTTTTAGTTCTTTATCGTTAATCTTTAATCCACTACGTATCGCCACTTATTGTCACCTCCAAAATATTTTTCGTACTAAAATAGGAGAGCAGTATTTCCACTCTCCATAAGAAAAGCCCTATACGCTGTGACACGCATAGAGCCTGTTTATTAATTATCTTAAATTTCCTGCACTCGTGTTATAATATAAAAGAATATGATTCCAATTGTAGGTATACGCATTGCAATTGACTCCCAAATCATATTTAGTGTTCCCATTACTGGCTGTAATGTCACTATGCGCCCTGTACAAAAGGAGGAGCAAATAATGAATGTACTATTGTTCATTATCTGTATCATGATTCTACTATGCGGAATCTCGTGCTTGATAATCATACTAACCAAGTGTGATAATATCAAGAAACTTGATCTTCATATTAGTATGAAGAACGGTATAGAATTAAAAAGTCTCTTCTATAAGAAACAATAGAAATGCAGGATTAAAAGGAAAGTGAAAAAGTCCACGGCAAACCAGTCACGGCTTTTCTAATTTTCTATACCTCTGTATAATCACCCGTAGGTTCAAACTCAATGACATTCTCTAAATCTTTATTATCTTCCTCATCCTTAATAGTTTCTTCCTTTAAATCTTCTCCCAACTTAACTTCAATTGCTTTAGCGATAGGAGATAAGATAATGTCACCATACTGTACAATCTTATCAACCTGTTCTGAAAAGAAGTTCTGAGGATTTGAATAATTTGTCAAAACATCCTTAACTTTAAAATCTAAGATCGTTCTAAATTCACTTGATTCACTGACAGGAATTAATGGCTCATATTGCTCAGATCCTACTAATAGCATATCTAATAAACCTGACTGTTTCATTAAATCATACTCAACAATAAAATCATTATTCTCAATTAATAGGTTGGTATACAGCTCGATCATCGCACGACAAAACTGAATGTATTGAGCCACAGACATAACCTTTAATTTATTTGTTTTCCTGAACTGTTTGTTTCCTTCTTCGTCTGTGTATTCTTCTTGCTCAAACATTGTTTTATCTACAATTAACTGGGCATATGCATCCTTCATTAGTACGGATACATATGTATTAATTACTAAATTGTCTTTTACGTACTGTCTTCTTAATGACTCTGTTGCATTTTTACTAAATTGAGTTACAAACTCACTTACTCTAATTTTATCCATATTCCTTTTTTCTCCTTTTAATCTAATATATTTACGGTTATTTCAGTACGTGGATGTTCTTTATCCACATGACACCTAATGGTCAAACTGTGTAAATGATCACGATCGTCATCAACTAAAAAACCAGATTCCACAAATCCATCGTGGATAAATTTAGGACTATAGTTATCGGCATCCGTCCTTCTTTTTGTTGGATGATAAATATCATATTCAATATCGAAATTATCCAGTTTCATATTTTGATATCCCAAATCATTAATCCACCAAATAATGAATAATTTCCATGATTGCTTTAATGCATTCATTTCTATTCTTGGTTTTATACTCCAAATATTTATTGAGGGGTGATAGGGATGTTCAATTTGTTTCTTCTTTGCTTTTGGATGTTGAGAAAAATAATATTCATTATACCTATTCACTACATCCATATCTAAAATAAGTTTTATATTTTTCATTCCTTTCTTGGGTAGGGGTAGGAGAGTGGTCTAGCCACACACTCTCCAACAAAAATGCCCTTACCACATGGCTAGATAGTAGTAAAAACACTTTACATAACAAAAGAGCCATCTCATACGAAACGGCTCTTAGATTATTTATTTAATTCTATTACTTCAAGAAACCTTTCTTGATGTAACCGAACTTATTATTGTATTTTACATAGCACCAAACGCCTTTTGTATATAGAACTTCTACTCGTTTACCCTTGCCCAGTGTTCCGATCTTATTCTTCTTTGTCTTTTCTTTCCAGAATGGAACATTTACGCTTTTCGTTACTTTAGTCCAAGTTTTAATAAACTTATCAGGCGTCCCATAAGTTTTCTTTAACTTGGCCGTAGTATCTCCCCAACCTTTTAGATAAAAATGAGGAGTATCCTTAAGTGATTTCCAGTCTCCACCCCAACCAAGATTAATATCCTTAGTTTTTGCAATGTGAGCTACGGACTGAATATACTTTGAATTGTATAATAGATTTGTGTCATTAATAGCAATATCAAATGCTATACCCCACATATGCAGAGATGAGTAGGAAGATCCTCTGGCATTTGTAACAATACTCCCTGGTTTTGTACGCCCCTGTGCATATAACTTATCCTGATATTCCTTAGTTCTAAAACCTTCAGTAATAATTAGATAAATTCCTTTCTTCGCACATGCATCCAAGAGTTTAGTTAATTTACGATCTAAGTGTGGATGTAATTTGGAGCGATCAATTCTGATATCATGCTGTTTCTTCATGCAATCACTTCCTTTACTTCAAAAAACTGTTTTCTTGTAAACATTGAGTATATAATTTTTTAATATACTCATAGGCTAAATCCATTTGATTATTTGTCATATGATTTGCCTCAATTACTTCTTCGTATTGCCTATATAATTCCAAGATATGATTAAACTCCTCTTGTGTATGTTTACGGTCATTCATACACGAATTCGCAAAATCTAAAATAGTAGATCTCATATCATTGATTTCTATATTTGCAACTCGATGAGAAATATCATTTAATTGACTCTTGATATTCCCGTTAATTTTATCTCCCGCCCATCCAAGAAGGGCACTAATTGGATTTATCTTAATTGGTACAATTTCAACACACGTTCCAATTAAAACAAGTAAAAAAGCACAATAACCAGTATTATGCTTTAACAAAACGATAATTGATTCGATTATTTCTTTCATCCATAAGCACCGTTCCCTTCTAAGACTTACGGACTTTGTTTAATAAATCGTCCACCTCTTCGATTAAAAGTTCACCATTCTTAATAGCATCAGTAATTTCTTGTGCCTTTTGAGATGCCGTAGTGACATTGCGATTTTTATAAGTATTGTATAAAATTGTAGCAATTAAAAATACTACAGATACAATTTCTGATACGTCAGTATCAGTAATAGGAATTACATTGTAACCAAACATTTGCAACACTGCGTTTACCAGTGCTACAACCAAAAGCAGTACACCAGTTACCGCTTCAGCAGTTACCCCTTTAAGATTAATTCTGTTCATAGGAGTCCTCCTTTTTTGTTGTGTCACACCAAATTTTATATAATTGATTTATTTCTTTTGACCTTTCCCACACAAACACAACACGCTTATTTTTCCCAGGGATTATATCAACAAGCTTCCCTTTAGAAAGACTTGAATTTAGATATATAAAATTTTGTGTCATATTAGGAATATAAATAACATCTTCACTGTCATATTCCCAATTAAAAATTTCACTATATTCTTTAATTCCTTTTCACTCCAATCTAAATAGTAAAAAATAGGGTTATATCGAAATACTAAATAGTACACGGTATAACCCTATTTTAATAACTTACTATTCAATATTTTTCTTAACTAAAACTTTTTTATTTTTAACAAAATGATTATTCTGCGGTTCATCCTTTTCTACAGAAATAGTTGATTTTTGGACTGCCTCCTTATTCTTATCTTCTTTCAAAATCTCATTAATAACTTTTTTAATATTATCATTAAAAAGATCTTTTTCAGATAAGTCACAGTTACTCAATGCAACTTTCGCCTTTTCCTTGTCTTTTGTTCTGTTATACTCAACCAATGCTAAATAAATAGTATAGTGTGGAAGAGTATCAGTAACTGTTCGCCAAGGCTGAAATGTTTTAATTTGCTGACAAGAGCGACAAACCTTATATTGGCGACCGCAAATATCACATGTCGCATTATAATCTGCCATATTAACTCCTCTCTTTTTATTGAGAGATTGTGCATTACACAATCCCCCAATAAATTACTTTGTCAATAATTAATCGTTAGACACAATAATATCAACAAGCTTACCAGTTTCATCACAGTAAGGCTTACGTAATAGATAAGAAGCTGCATGCTTACCATCTGCCGTCAGACTAATATCTACGCTGGATGGATCGATTTGTGCTCTTGGGCAAGAGATAATACCTGCAATGATTTTATTGGTATTGCATGGATCATGAAAGATTACATGGATAAGTAGAGATCTTACCTGTGGAATGTCGCTTGCTGTCTTAGTAACCATTGCAGCTTGCTCAGATTCTCTCTCATAATTTACAAATACACGACCAGTTACACCATCTGGAAGAGTAATTTTCTTACCCTTTGCATCAATAGAAAATGTCTTTCCCTCAACAGCACCAGATGTAACAGTATATGTATCGCTAAATGTTCCATCTGCGTTCATAACCTTTACATACTTGATCTCTGCGCCTTCAGCTTCTCCAACTGGAACATAAGTCAGTGGAACAGTATGGTCTGCTGCAATAGTAATTGTCTCTGAAACCGGTACGATAATCTTATCTTCACTAGAAGCAACAATCTTCTTAGTACCAAACTGAGATGCAGCTAAATCCATAGAGAATAAAGAGTTAGAGAACTCAAATGTTCCTGACTGTGCATTATAAAATGTTGTAATTGGTGCTCCCATTGCGTCCGTTACGTCAGTACCGTCTGCACTCAAGTTTAAACTAGGATCCTCAATCTGTGTATAGCGACCAACAAGTTCTTTGGTTTCTGGATCATATTCCTCTACCGCACGAACTCTTTCAATAACTAATTCATTTGGGTTAAATGTTTCTGCCATTTAATTTTCCTCCTTAAAATATTTTTAATAAATAAAAAAGAACCCGATTAATTTTCGAGTTCTCCTAACCAATCTAGTTGTTTTTTGTCAACATCTTTCTTTAAATTAATACCAAAACCAGAATATCCTGATTGAAGTAACAAATCTGCATTTTTGATTTTTGAAATTCTTTTTACCGAATCCATAAATGCATTTATTTTCATTGCCCATACTTGTTCATGGTTATATTTAAAACCTGGACTATTTATCATAGCTGATACAAGATTTTTTAATATTGAATGATATGGTTTATCATCTTTTGAATTTAATGCTTCTAACGCATCCTCAATTAATATCATTTTTGTTGTTTCATTCATGGGTTCTTTTAGATCTCTTTCGATCATATGAGATTTACACAAATAATTAACCATTCTATCGTAAATACTCTCGTTAATAACAACATCTGGATTATTTTCATAACCTAGATATATATTTTCTTCTTCATCCTTTTTTAAAATTAATTGAGTGAAATCAAAGTTCCCAAAAATCAACTTTGTATTTTCAGGAGAAAAAGATTTATAACTAAGTAAAAACAATTGGTAGGGTGTAATAGTTGTAAAGTCTATATCAGACTTCCACAATTGTGCTTTCATAGACTGTGGCGTTGCTATAATATGGTTCACAATCGAAAAGTATTGTATTTCTCCATAATCACATATTTCTCCCAAAGTAGCTTGATGAATTGTAATATATTTACAGAGTTTAAAATCCAAACCTCTATAAATTCTTAATTCATCATTTTCAAAATCAGAATCTATTGCCAATAATCCGAATTCCTTACTGAAGATTTTTCTCTATATGGAGTATTTGCAATACCATTTAAGTCTAAAATTTGGAAAACCAATGTTCTAACGACATAATTATTATCTGTGGTAGATTCTTTTGAAGATATTAACTTTGTTTGCATACCAAAAATACTAGACCAATTAAATCTTTCCCTAATAATAGATGCGATTAAATCATGTCTAGGGATTCCTGTTAGCTTGTCATCTCTATCATTTCCATGAACAAAAATTGTAAAAGTGACATTTGTATACTTTTCTATATTGTTATATCTTGGCATCTCATCAAAAGACACCTGATAACAGATATAATGTTTTACATCCGTCTGGGTATCTGGAATAAATAGATAAGGACGGATATTCGAATTACTTCCAAAATATCTATCCCATTCTCCAAGAGGTTCATATTCATTTGCGTCTTCATTCCATTCCCAATTAATATTACCATTACCATCGAATAGTTCCGATTCTAATGATTTTTCATTAAGAGCATATAAAAGGCATGGGTTAAGCATAAGTGCTTTTTTGATTTTCTTTTTATACCGAATGTTTTCATCATCAGGAGTGTAACTATATGATCGAAGCTTCCCCAATAGATCATTTTTTGTAATCAATTTTTCTTCCATGTATTACCTCCTTATTCGGTTAATTCTAACGGCAAAATTTTAGATTCAATCGGCAAGTTATCCTTAACAATTTCACATTTAATAGACAATATTTTTCCAATAACAGAGGTATCATTAGGAAACTTTACTTTCTTTTGGTTGTGCTCTGTACAAGATCGCCATGTAACTTTATCTGTCCAATCTTCATCATCAATATAGCAAGTCCATGTAAAGGCTGCATCAGCATATTCAGTTGTAATATCTTCATTGGAATCATTGAATAGATTTACTGTAAGATTTTTATAAGAACCACCTACTTTAATTGTTGAAGTGGATGCTGAAATTCTTGCTGTGATGGAAGATGGGGGAGTAATTGGGGTAGTTGGATCTGTTGGGGCAATTTCTGAATCGAAATATGAAGCCCACATACCAATAATATTGCCATCAGAATCTTTTTCAATATAATCTCTATTGTCAGACCAGACAGTTTGATAGATTGTAAGTTTCTGAATGCCTATAGGTTGAATATTCTCAATTTTTGTACACGCCCATATTAGAGGGTGCTCAGTAGGAGCACTTACAACAATTCTCATTGTAGTATCTTCACTATTGGTATACCAGAATTTCTCTGTGAGTTTATTAAGCGGTAGCCAGATCTTATTCTGATTATCTGTTCTTGTAAACACACGATCCGTGTACTGCCCAATTGTGTAAGACGATTGCATTCTTAAAACCGACCACATTCTACGCTTAATTCTATCTTTACCATTTGTCTCAATCCAGCACAATTCATAATCACATGGGAGAACAAGATATTTTGGAAATTGATTTGCTTTTTCCTCTCGACAGATCAACCATTTGTGATAAACATTTCTATCATCTGGAATATCCAAATATAATCCGATTGGGAATGTATTTCCATAAGTAGTCTTATAATTGGTTTCAAAATAATATAATTCATCATCTTCTGAAAATCGAATTGACTGCGAAGGACGAAACTGAACATAATAATCAACTTGATCCTTATCCATTGATTGATATGACTTAACAATAAACTTTGCATCTATGCGTGTTTTAGTTGTATTCTCATATGTCATACCTTCAGCTAATCGTGGCTGATCATCATGATAGAAGTCATAGATATAACAGATTTTACTCTGGATATCATTATCCCAAGTCTGTTCCATCGCCCAATCAGACTGTTCCTTATAAATCTGACCAATCGTTTTAGCTCCGTTATTCTTGGCGTTTGCGACACGCCTAGCTGTCTGTAGACTCGGCATCGCAATCCACCTCCTCAAACATTGCTTTAATATATCCGTGAGAATCCAAGATTGCCCTACGGAATTTTTTGTAATTAAAATGGTCACTCTTGAAATTATCCATAGCACCTTGTAAAGTTGCCATAAGAGTTACCATAAGTCCGTTATCATTAAATAAGGTTTTTGTACCACCTAATTTAAACATAACGTTTTCAAAGAAGATGAGAAATGCTTCATCATCTTCAAATATTTTCTCTTCAATAGTCTTGTCTTTATAAAGTAGTAGTTTGTGAATATCGCTATGCATTGCACGAACTGCTTTATTGATTTGCTTGTCTGTGAAGTCACCATATATGTATTGCATATTAGGACTCCGTTGACGAATATGGTTTAAAAGCAAAACCATAATCACGAATAAGTTTTTGCTGTTCAATTTTCATTTCTTTCAGCAATGCCTTATTCAATGAAAAATCGTCCTTCAATTTTTTCTCTTCTTTTCCACCAAAAAATCTCACAGTATTTTCCAATGACTTAACTTTTGGTTCAAGCCATTGAATAGCCATACCTTTGCTAAAAAGTTTAATAACAAATTCTTCATCGGAATACTCATCAACAGAAGTTGTTAATTCAAATTCAAGTTGCTGAATTTCATCATCAAGTTTTAATGTGGAAAATAGTCTACGAATAAATGGATCAGAGATAGCAGAGTGTAATCGCCCTGCTAATATTTCATACAAATCAGACTTTTCTAAAGACAATTCTTTGACATCATCAATTAATCCAAAGTATCTGTCAAATACTTTTTCGTAGGAGATATTCATACAACACCTCCAATATATTACTCAGCAAGTAACTTTAAATCAGTACCGCATTCCTCATCAATAATCTTGATTTTATTCATACTGTCAAAAGTTCCTTCTGAAATCATTTCAGAAACCATAGTTGCGATTGTACGCTTGAAACCAGATGGAAGTTTTCTGAACTCTTCACTAAAACGCATAGTCGGAAGATTGATAAGATTTATTAAATCCTCTCTATCATATAAACCATCATATACTTTCTGAACTTCTTGCCAATGCACATTTTCAAGTAACTCCTCATCTTCAATAATGATATAAGGTGCAAATAAAGACTTCTTACGAACAAGCAAAGCTGAGAGTAAGTCCTGATATTCAATATATCTGAAATCACCCATATTACTAAACTCGTATGTAATCTTTGTCTTATCACCAGTAAACAGAAGAGTACCTGCGTACATAGAACGACATGGAATTAAATCATCTGGTTCATACTTCTTTGGTTTCTTAACCTCTGCAACTGTTTCCTTTACTGTATCTTTTTCAACCTTTGTATCTTCTGCCTTTGTTTTTGTAGCAGGAGTAGTTGTAGCTTTCTTCTGATAAGCCATTTATGTTTCTCCTTTCACTCAATTCAAAAAGGACTGCATATCATTTAGATATACAGTCCCAAATAATTCTATGGATTACGCACCGATTGTCCAAGTACCAAATCTTGTGTTAGTCATAGTCTTGATACCAAAACGAGACTTGAACTCGTACTCTTTTGTATCATCGGCATTATCGCCAGACTCGGATACTTCCTTAGTCTCATCCATTCCTTCATAGTACATCTTAACAAACTTGTCGATGTTAGATGGGAGAATAAGAAGCTTTGTATCGTCTTCAAGGTAATGCTCTACGTCATTCTCTTTAAATGCCTGTGGAAGCTCGATAATCTGAGTACCCTCAAATGTACCAATTCTACCAGTGTTATAAACATCGTTCTTTGCAGCTTCAGAAACCCACTGAATATCTCCAAGATTCTTTAAACCTGCAAGAGCAACCTTTGTACCAACGATAGTAGCGACACCACCTGTAGCAAGCTGAACATCAGAAATAAGCTTTACAAACTTATCATGGTTAGCTGCATTTAACTCACCACGGATATTCCACTTAGCAGGAACAGGAAGAGAAGTACCAGCACTCATAACAGCTTCATGAAGAAGAGTATTGATTAATCTTGTGAATGCTTCTGCAATCTTATTGATTAATTCACTCCAATCCTCAACGCCCTGAAGGAATCTTGACATTTCCATGTAAACCTTTGCACCATAAGACTTAACGCTTACACCGAATTCCTTACCAGCACCAAGTCTCTGTCTCTCAATGCTGTGATGACCATCAGCAATCTCAGCAACAGTGATAATGCAAGGATCTTTTGTATAGAACTTGTTTGTCTGTCCAAGAGCGAGAGTCTTAACCTCTACATACTTCTGGAATACAGGTGAACTTGTCCAACCAGATACAAGAGTATCTTCAACAGTCTCTTCAATAACCTCGAATACAGCTTCTCTTACAGACTGTTTCTTGAATGCTTTTCTTACTTCATTAGGAGTAGGAGTCTCAGAAAGACCTGCCATCTCAATAATTGTCTTACGAATCTTATCATTTGCTTCTTCGATAGAATACTGCTTTACAGTACCTTTTGCTGTGTCAACACACAGACGAGAGAAGTTCTTATATTTTGTCTCATCAAACTTTTCAACGATTACATCGCTCATTTCATTAAATCTTAATCTCTGCATAATATATTAATCCTCCTTTCTACCGAATTACGCATATACCTGGGCATTCTTATCTACCCAAATACGATAATTTCCATTTGCAGCAACCTCGTAGATATGTCCTACAAAGCCATACTCAGTCATACTTGGCTTTTCACCAGTTGTAAGTTTGAAGTCTGTACCATCTACGAATACATATTTTCCAACAGCTAACTCTGCATCAGAATTGAAAGCTTCTGTAGAAAGTGTGAATCTATCAGTATCCTGAATCTCGTAAGCTCTCATAACTTCACCCTTACCGTTGTAGAAGTTAGATTCCTCCTGCATCTTTGTTGTATATTCCTCATAAATCTTTGGAGCAGTTAAAATGAGAACAATCTTGTCTGCCTTTGTAGGAACTTTTGCCTCAAATACATCTGCTTTCTTTCTGTCACCAATTACAGCAACAGAACCATTGTCAATATCCTTAGACTCATTTACTAAGTTGTAGTGATGACCAACTTTTGTAGCCTTTAAGAGTGTTGATTCAGCTACACCGTGCTTAGTATATGAAATGAAATTACTAGCCATAGTTTTATTTCCTCCTTAAAATTTTTAATTTTGTGCAATAAAAAACACCTATGGATTTTCCATAAGTGCTAATTCATAAAAGTTATTTAATTTTCGTTTTAATCAAACAGATCACCATATGGTTTATATGTATCTTCTGTTTCTTTTTCTGCATTAAATGCAACTCTGCTCACATGTTTCTTCTGTGGTGTTTCACCTGCAAAAGAGAATGTCTTATTCTTTTTAACAAGCTTTCCAAGAGTAGCATCAGCCTTCTCAGATAACTCTTCCTTAGAGTATTTGTTTACAGAATCCTCAGACATAAGTGCTTTAAACTCGTCTGTATCAAGATATTCCGAATATGCTTCGTCATCAAATACAGTCATCTTATCTGCAAATACTTCAGCAGATTTGTATGTATTTAGTTCCTCTACAACAGAAGAGTAGTTGGAACGCATATCCTGAATTTCTGTATATTCTGAATCTGTAAGATATTCTTTGTGTAGATTATAGCGTTCACCATCAAATGATACATTGTCATTATCTTTTGTATATTTCTGACCATAAATTTTACCGCCATCCCAACTTTCATAAACAAAGTAAGAATCATATACACCAGTAATGTAATACCACTCATTATCTGCATCTTCGTAAGAAGATAAGAGATTGTATAAAGCGTAACGAATGTCGTCATGAGAAATTTCAAATGTCTTTGTCATATTCTCAAAGTTCTGACCTTCGCCCTCATTATCTCCATCAGTAGTTCCTTCTGGTTCAGTAGGGTTTTCTCCATCACCTTCATTATCATTAGAAGGTTCATTCGTTGTATCATCACCAGAATTGTCACCATCTGCATTGTTGTCTTCACCAAACACTTCTGCAAATTTAGCCTCTAATTCTTCGTCTGATAATTCTGAATAATCAAAGGTTACATCTTCAACAGTTTTATTGTATTTAGCAAGTAACTCTTCAAATTTTGTCATGTTTTCTTTATTTCCTCCTTCCTTTGATAATGTACGAACAGAAGAATTCTGTTCTCTATTGAAACAAGCAGTCTCTAAATTTTCAATTCGTGCCTGTAATTCAACCATTTTTGTTTCATAATCTTCAAACAAACTGTTATTCTTAGAACTGAAATCTGCCAATTTAATATTTGAACCAGTCATTCCAGGCTTTACTTCATTACCTTGAGGTGTTTTACCTAAAATTGTCACACCAGAAAACCAAAAATCTTCAATATTTAAGAACTTCTGTTTTGCATCATAACTGAGTTCTCGGATTGACAATTCAACCGATACAGAACATTCTTCTTCACGCTGTAAAATTTCAGCAGCTTTAGAATATTCCTCAAAAATATATCCATCGACTTCACAATAAGTTTTCTTTTTTTCTTCATCGTAAACTAACTGTGCATTGCAACTCTCAGGTATGATTCCAATAGGGCATTCATCATAAACCACATCACCATTCTCATCTTCATGCATATTGTGAGAATAAAATTCCCATTGACCTTCTGGATTTTCATCAGTTGTTACTTTATGAATATATCCAAGAATAGGACGATTGCTAAAAGATGGGAGAGCAGCTTCCATGACAGAAGATTCAATATTAGAGCCGTTTACATTTAAATCTGTATGACAGGACTGTAAATGAACTGGAAGAAGTCCATCTTTATTCTTGTCTGATTCATCAAAATTCACACGTCCATGTACTTGAACAACCAATGGTTCGCCAGTTTTTTCAGCACTGAATTTTGTAGAACGTTTGTATTTATTTGAATAGAAATCATACAAATCTTCTATATAAAGAAGTCTTTTCTTAGCCATTTTCTTCTCCTTTCTTCAAAACTTAGGCATAAATAAAACCACTCAGAATAGGAGAGTGGCTAAATGTTCAGCATATTACTATACTGAATCTTTGATTTATCTATATCATCTGAAAACATCAATTTATCAGTATTCAGAAAAGTATAAATACCATTTTGTTCATCAATTTTCTGAAAACCAAGATTTATCATCTTAGAAGCTGTTTCAGAATCCGATGTCTTTATAAAATTTTGTTTCATCCTTTTACTCCTTATTGTCCTGCTTGCGTTCCTTCATCTTTTTCACCTTCTCTAGTAGCAAGTCCCTCATCTGAAAGATCGTCATCATTCTTGGTCTGACCACCACCTTGTTTGTTACTTTGTGTATAAGAAGAAGAAAGCGGCGTAAAATATTCTAATAATCCCAATGATTTCACCATAAAAGCGTTATTTATTACTCTTAACGGAGAAGATCCATCAAGTGTTGCATAATCCATAGTGTCAATACCTAATGTAGCTTTGTCTTTTTTTTGCGACATTTTAGAATCAAGGTCAAATACAGATACATAATGAAAATAAAATTCAAAATCCTCTGTGATATTTAATTTGACATATCTCTGAATATTTGCTTCAATTCTTTTTAATAATTCCATAGGAAGTGTCATATCAACTGTGATAGAATGTTTAAGACCAACAGAACCTGATTTTTGACCATTAAATATCATTTCTGATATACCAAGAGAAGAGAATAAATTCTTAATTGCCTGTGAATATACATTGGTATCATCGACCTGATTTTTATTACCAAACTCAATCTTTTCAACTTCACATGGAGTCCATGCTGAACCAACAAGACTTGGTAATACTTCATCAATTGCAGCTTGAGTAGCTTGTACAATTTCAAGGTCTACGGCAAAGTCATTTACTTCACCTGAGTTTTCATTCATAGGGATTTTTGATAAGAGAAGAACATAATTTTCAAGTTCTGTTTTAGAACGAATAAGAGCTTCGTAATCAAGCAAATCTAAGAGAGATACAAATACAGGTAGGAAGTAGGGCAGTGGTACAACTGGATCGTCACCACATATAATACAGATTGTTTTCTCTGGTGGTAATTCAAACCATTTATAATCATTACCTTTTGATTTATATGTTTCGTAGCCTTCGACAAAAACATCATCCCATAGTCCTTCTTCGGAATCAGTTTCGCTACCAGTACCATATAAGAAATCCTTATTGTTACCAGAATCGAAATAAGAAGCATCGAATTTTACAATCCATGTATCTTTTTCTGCACGAGAACCGATTTTATAATATTTTGGATCGAGTGGATGTATAAAGAACGAATCTCCATCATCATAGCAAAATCCACAATAGATACCATCTCTTAAACAAGTGGCAATCATTTGTGAACCCATTTCTTTTAAATCCATTTTATCTAATCGAGTACAAAGCTCTTGATATCCTTTAATGTATTCAGATGCGTCCTGTGGTGGATTTGCCCAATCGGGAGTATTGTAAGATACATTATAACTAAAGATAGGAGTGTAAGCATAATATTCTATAATCTTTTTATAGTTATGACTAATACGATATAAGAAAGCAGATATGTCACGAAGATTGTCAATATTGGCAAGAGGACTTTTTATGTATGATTGAAGTTTCTCTTTTGTGTATTGAGTATATGTCTTCGATGTACCTTTGGATATATTCTGCTGTAAGATACGTTGTAATTCCTGAAAGTTAATCATCTGTGCGTACTTCTGAGTAGAAGTAGTCAACTCATTTTTACGAGTTGGTGATGGTTCTGTCTGTACTGATTTCTTTGCAGAATTATTTGTTTTCTGTGTTGCCATTTATATTTCAGATTTCCTCCTTTCCTTAGTTATAGAATCCCCATTTTTTAGGGCGTTTTGAGACACCTACCATTTTGGTGATGTCGAAGTTGTTTGTACGTTTTCTATTTGTAATAGCTTTTCTACGTTCACACATGAGGGCGTAAGAAGCCATACACGCCGTATACGCACGATCATCGTGGAGCTTATTGGCTTTTTCAGGCGTAAGCTCAAATGAATCTTTTCCAGAATCTCTTTTCTTGCGAACCATATTAACAAGTTCTTCTTTTAAAGCATCAATGTTGGCAAGTGCAATTTCATCTTGCCAATCAAGCTTTATGGTCTTTGTATTAACAGATTCAATTTTCTCTAATTCTTCATTAAGCTTAGTTTCAAATTCTTTTTCATTAACTTTTTGCTTCCTAAGTTCGGCAGAAATTCTTTCTTTCTCTTTAGTCAACTTTTTCTCATCAACATCAAAAACAGTAAGATAACCTTTGTGATCATATTGTGCGGTAAAGCTGATTTTATCTTGATTCATTAACTCAATCATTGCTTCATACATTTCAGATTTGTAACCAGCAGGGGACATAAGATGTACTTTGTCTACTGCATTTGGGAATTTCTTAACATAATCGGCAGAGTATTCTTTATCTATTAAGCCTCTATGAACAATGCCAGCAGAGTCTGTCCAATCTGGCATTAAATAATCAGCTATATTAACACCAGATCCGCCACTACCTGCATCAATGTATACACCAACAATATTTCCATATGCGTCAGCTCCACCGTTATAATCAAGAATTACTTTTTTTAAATATTCAATCTGATCTGGTGTTTGCATAGGTGACTTAATTTTTTTACCAACATCAATAAGATTGATACAGTTTACCAATCTCATTCTTGTATCAATGCTTCCGTCTACCTGTTCATATTCATAAATTTCACCAACAAGAATTACTGAATTATCTCGACTTCTAGCAGGATCATATGTGATGACGAATTTTTTATCACCTGTATCATTGTAAAGAAGAGGCTTTCTTGTTTCTTCGTTTCGTGTAATAACACCTCTACGAATAATTGCATCAGTGCCAGCATCTGTAGTAAAAATACAATAATATTCACGTCTCGCTTTTTCTGGATTTGTTCTCATTTCAGATTCAACAGTATTTCGAGATAGAAGAGGAGTAACTAATTCACCTCTAAGAGTTGGTTTAAACGCTTGTTCACAATCTATATGTAAAACACAATAGTCTGGATTCCCCATAATTTGTTGTTTAGAAAAATCACGATACAATCTCCAAAATTGCGTATCAGTTGAAGAAGCCGAACTAATATAATATTTCTGATATGATAAATCTCGCGGCAAACATCTTTGACGAATTGGATCTATTGAATTACCATCTACATCTTTACCTGTTTTTAAGCTTTTATTTACAACAGCGAATGCACCATATACATTCATCATTTCATCAGACAAGAAACCACTTTCGTCAAAAATTACGGTGCCTCGCATACCTCTTTTTGCATCTATATTTCCGTTCAATGTCCTAGTCATAGATCCGTTGTAACATGAATAGGAAAAACCATTGGATGAGTGTGAAAATCCATCACCTGCTGCATTTTTAATTTCAATCTCGTTCTTGAATAAAGAACCAGTTGAACCATAAAATGTATCAATATTATCATTAGCGAGTCGTTCCAAAGTAGTGAAAGTTTGTTCAGCCTGACCACCTGTACCGCTTGCAATATATGTCCATACATTACAAAAACACATATCTTTAGACATAATCTCAAGGTCAATAACTGTACTTTTACCATATCCACGAGTACATACAGCAAGTACATTTGGACAAACCCAACTTCTTTGTACAAGAAGTGCCTGTCCATCTAAAAGCTCTATGTTGAAAAAAAGATCTATAGCTTTTACTGGGTTGCATTGCAGATATTTTTGAATTTCAGCAATTTGAATATAAGACTCAATTTTACGAGATGAGATAGAATAACCATGTGGTTTTACGTATATTCCATATTGATTATAAAAATCTTTATCATAATCAAGAATTTCATTCTGATAATAATTCATAATCATTTGCTTATTCTGATTCATTTTCCGCGACCTCCTTTGTTTCATCGTCAGGAGATTCTTCAACTTCATCAAACTCTGCAAAGACAGAATATACATCTTTTAAATCTTTTAACTGTTCTTCATTTAATAGATTGTTTTCTTTTAATGTATCTCTTAAATCAAGATTTTCTCTTAATAGTATTCTGTTAATTTCTTGGTAAGCATCCTTTTCTTTTCTAAGACCAGTGTTAACGACACGCATTTCAGAAACCATATCTGACCATTCAGATTCATCAAGTGCCAATTGTTTCATAATAGAAGCATCACTGATTTCCTGAACCTGTTGCATACCTCTACATGTATCAATATCAAAACCATTGACCTCACCACTTCGCAGATTAAGACTCTTAATTTTCTTGATTTTTCCAGTCCATGTATTTTCACCTTTTTTAGCATTTTTATTATGTTTTAATGAAATACAACTATCTTGTGCAAGACTTGTAATAACAGAAGTAATCTTACCTTTGCTCTCCTGTAGGGATTTAATTGTTGCAGAATTGCGTTCAATATTAGAAATGTCGCACATCAACTTCGATATGGTGTCATCAATCTTAGATTGCTGTAAAAATCCACGAACAATAGAGATAGCAGAAGAAGTACGCATCATATCTTCATTTGCGTCTTCACTAGAATCTAACAATCCTAATAGCTGCGAATATAAGAATGGTTGGTCGGCTATATCTTCTTTTTCAAAAGGATCATAACTGAGTAATCGAATTACATCATTTTTGTTTTTTAAAAAACTATCATATGTATCCAACCCTGCATGTGATTCAATAAGTTCTTCCTCAGTCGTAAGTTCTTTTACTGATTCATTTTCAGTTTTATCTTTAACAAAATGGTCTGAATCAAAGTATGTTAGTCCTATATAATTTGGCATAGCAATTTGACGTGCATACGCTGTCCATACATTAGATTTAACTTTTCCAGAAGCAAGATTCTCAACTTCCTGGATGCTTGAGTCCCATACCTTTTCGAGGAAAGGTTTTCCCAAATATCTAAGGGCAAGTTGCACTGATTCCCTCGTAGGCTCTTGATCAACACCATTTGTAGTTCTTAACGCTATCTTTTTTGCACAGTCTTTACAAATTGGAGTAAGACCACTTTTACTCATAGGATCTGTACTTACATAAAATTTATCTTTAGCTTTATGTGTATCGCACATGTAGCACCAAGCACCTTCTTTAAGTGACTTGATTTTTTCTTCTTGTGTTTCAACCTTTTTCTTTAATTGTGCAGCCGTTAATTTCGTTTCGGTTGCACTACTTTTCGTAGCCAATTAACAGCCACCTCCTTTTAATCAAATAAAAAAGAAGCCACTTCATACGAAATGACTTCTCAACTTTCCAATATTAAATTTCCAATGAAAGTGCAATTTATTCCAATCACATTGACTTCGCTAATCAAACAGACTATAATATATCTGCCATAATTGGCAGAAAGGAATGGTGATTATGTTAAAAGCCGTTTTGAATATGCCTGTTCTAAGAGTAAAGCCGATGCGATGGCAATAAGAAGTATTGCAGAACCCACCTGCTAAAGTGAGGTTGCCTTGGGTAAGATAGGATTTCACATCAATCCATTTGCAGTGAAGGCATAAAATGTGTACACGACACCATCAGGAATGAATGGATAATAAACGCTATGATGGTACGGCGTTTGTCGTCATGCAAGTTGCACCAAGGTCTTAGAAAAACAAATATGGGAATAGGACTGTCAAAGTGATGTGCTTGGCAGTCTTATTTAATTCGTCTTAGCGGTCAGAGTAGGATTCGAACCTACGGTGCAAATATATGCACACTTCCTTAGCAGGGAAGCACCATAAACCAAACTCGGACATCTGACCATACATAATTTTTAAAATTTCTCCACATACTAACCAAAAACCAAAGGAGAATACTCATGAATGCATCATATAAAACAGCAATCAAATTTAAAAACTTATACATTCCTGTAAAAATGGTCAAAGTATATCATAATAACTCAATAGAACTTAATCAGCTCTGCAAAGACTCAAAAGAAAGAGTACGCTATATTAAATTTTGCCCATCATGCAATAAAGAAATAACAAATTCAGACATTGTAAAGGGGTATAAGTATGCAGAAAATAAATACGTTGTCCTTGAACAATCTGATATAGATTTAATTACCTCTGATCAAGATCGAACACTATGCATAGAATATTTCTGCAAGGCCAAAGAAATATCAAATCTGATCATAGATAGATCATATTACCTAATTCCTGACATGGAATCAGAAATCTCATACGAACTTTTTCGTAAAGCTATGATCTCAAATAGGGTAGTAGGTATTGCTGAAATTGTACTGGGTACAAAACAAGAATTAGTCGCATTATTTCCAGATAAACATTGCATTATTGCAACTATACTATTTTATGAGAATGAAATAAATGAGTTACCACAAATAATGAAACATAAAACTGATAAACAACAACTTGAAAATCTCAAACAAGATATTATAGAAAATACAAAAGTTTTTGACTGGAATTCGCATTATGATAAATATCAACTTAAACTAAGAAATTTGATATTTGATAAAATACCAAAATAATATTGTCTTTCTCATTACATCCGCAGAAGTCGAGCTTTCATCTAAGCTGCATAGGACGCATCCTATTGTTACTACAGTGCCAGTCCGAAGACCGCAATGGACATAGCGACTCTATTGGGAATCGAACCCAAATATTCCGAGAGACAGTCGGATATAATAACCTTTATACTATAGAGCCATAGTGTTAGACTGCATTTTCGCAATCTAACGAAAATAATTACTTGATATATAAGCATCCAGTTCCACCTGCCTCGATAGTAAGCGGAGTATCAAGTAATCTACGTTCCAACATCATAAAATTTGTAGCAGAAAACCCTCCGCTCCTTGGAGACTGTTTTGCAAAATAGCAAGTAAATGGTGTAATAAAAATTCCCAACTCAGTAACTGTCACATCTTCGTCAGAACTATTCGATATTACAAGTGTTATAAGATTTTCCGAATCAACGATAGATACATTTTTTATAAAAACCTTTTCTAATGGGGATTCCAAACAATAGTCATTTTCGGTCGGCTCAGTTGTCCCGCTTCCAAAGTACCATATTCCACTGGCATAACTTGAAGCATCGCTATTAATCATATAATTGTAACTTGCTACCAAATTCGAGGAATCATATGTTCCATTGTTTGATGAAATACTTCTAGCCAAAGGATTGAGATAAAAAATTAAAATCGAAAACGAATCTCTTAAATCGCTATAGCTATCAATAATTGCAAATTTTTTAGGATTAGATTTTCGTGAATTCAAAAACTGTGTATCAGTCTTTTGCATGTATGCTGATTCTTTGTTAAAAACTGTCCCGTCTGCCATTTTTATTGTTCCTGTATATTCTGAAGCTGCAACCTTTCCTCCATTTAATACATAGTTGCATAATTCCTTGCACCATTTAGTTCTCATATTTATACCTCCGTATCTAAAGTTGTTGTTATGTCTTTTTTATAATTAGTATCTTCTATACTGTCATATTGGCGCATATTATAAGATGCAACTGTATTTATTTTTTTTGTGTATTGTATCTCTTTATTTGTATCAGAAATTACAATTCCCTTTTCTTTAATTCCCCATACAACTTTATCTCCGTGCGTTATGTATGAATTGCTCAAGTCAAAATCTCCGACAAAGCCAAAGTCAGATAAATTCGAGTAGTACAGCCCACCTAAAATTTCATTTAAGCCAAAATACTGTACCTTCTCATTGCTCTCATACACTGTCTTTTTCAATGCGTTCCACTTCTCATCAAACAAGGTTGTCGTATATGAACCTGTTCCGTCATACTCGATTTTGAGCGTGTAGAACACTCCTAACTGGTTTCCTTCGCTCGCAAACACTTGGTCAACTGGTGTTGTACCAGTGCTGTTAGGGAATCTAAGATAAGCATTGATCTCTCCGTTTTTTTTAAATTCAATCAATACTTGGTTCTGTGTATATTCGCCATTAACACCAATCAAGGTAGCATATGTTCCATATTCTTGATATTTCCTGAAGCGAAGTTGCACACACCATTTTTCGTCCCCGAAATTAAACATTTCTGCTGGGATCACGAAGTCTACAGTATCACCCTTAGAATATACTCCTTCAGTAAAAGCAAGACGATTTCCATAATAGTTGCTAAGATTAAAAGTAGACAAATCTAAATCTCTGGTAACATATATAATCTCTCCATTATCCGTAATAATATATTCTCCATCATATATAGGAGCATCCCCATTACCTTTTCCATAACCGTCAATTAACGTCTGTACAGCAGTCGATAGGGTAGTATCTTGTTTACCAGTTTTGTTATTTGCTTTATTGAGAAGTGCTGTTAATTTTGTTCTTAATGACATTACTAAGACACCTCCCCAACCAATTTATCTAGTCCAAACAATTCTTCTGTATTTTTGTCTACTTGTTTCTTCAGATCATCATATTGTAACTTCAAATTGTTAATCTCTGTAATATTTTCTCCTACACTAGATTGTAAGCTTTGTACCTGACTTTGCAGTGCAAGAATGATATTTTTATTCTCATCTGTATCTATAGGGCTATTTGTGCCATTGCAACTGTCAAGCACCTTTACTTTTGTTTTTTTTATAGTTAATCTTTTTTCAATTTCTCCTTCAACCGTAGTTTTGGTAAATACCACGCTGAAGTTGATAAATCCTGCCTTATAACATATTGGTGCTTCAATTAACCAATCAAAATACATATCATCGTCCTGAAAGATTACATTCGTAGCATAATATTCTCCTGTTTTACCATTCCCATTTTCATATTTAATAGAAACGGCAAAATCGGCAAGATTAATATTTTCATAAGTTCTCTCTACCTTAAAAGAGATAGTATGAACATCTTTGTCACCCTCTACGCCTATGATCATTTCGGAGAGTGGCATCAAAATTTTACGATTTTTTAAATCTATTTTATAGATTGTATTTTCCATTATTATACCTCATTTCCTCATGATCGTTTGATGCTATATTAATCTGTCAAATTTTCTTAATTGATAGTGGTTGATAACCCACATTGCGTCATTATAATAATTTCCTACCGGTACACAATAACCACCATTTAATATTTTTCTGATCTGATCAGATGCTGTCTTAGTGAATGGGGCAGTGCCATAACACCCATTGTTAATTACTCTAAGATACCCATAAACACCATCTGATAAACTACTATAACGAACTTTTCCACTAGCTATTCCCCAAAGATTATACCCGCTGCAATGTTCTCCAAGTGTACTCTCGATCATGGCTTGTGCGATCGCAACTGATGGAAGAACCCCATATTTATCCCATTCTTTAATACAGATATTTGCAATGGTATAAGCTCGTTGCCTTTGAGCATTACTTAATTCAGGAATAGTAATATTTTTTACTTTATTTTTTGGCTTTTTAAAAGAAAGATAAGATGATTTGATATATCCTATATGTCCATTATGTTCAACCTCTTGCCATGACTTTTCTGAGTTATAACTTCTTACATAAATAGACTCTCTAAAATTTAATACGCCAATAATTTTGCTTTTTTTATTATTTTTATTTCTAATATTCACATTATCTTTCGCATACATCTTAGATACACTATATACAGCAAAATCGCCTTCTATTTCTGTATTATTTAAAACACTGTATGGGGAAGATACTGTATCTTTCTGAATAACATCCAGCACTTCATTTCTCATAATTGTTTCATCATTCAAAATTTTTTCATGAATATTCGCTTTGACCGAAGAATATGGAATTGAAACAAAAATAATACAA
>ERZ1034984.320-NODE-320-length-54723-cov-9.187386_pt1 | contig 54723 bp, 44 predicted proteins | sample MGYA00520589_ERZ1034984 | MGnify/ENA primary metagenome ERZ1034984 (study PRJEB33766, sample SAMN09781790) | gut metagenome | biome: gut microbiome | host: Homo sapiens | place: Madagascar | study: EMG produced TPA metagenomics assembly of the PRJNA485056 data set...
CTGTCTCCACCGGTTGCATTGTCTCCATCCGGCTTCTCTGGTGTCTCTCCGCTCGGTGCCTCTCCACTTGGTGCCTCCTGCTGAGTTATTTCTCCTACACTTGCAGTAATGGTATCTCCATCTACTGCTGTAACTTTTACTGTTACGGTACTTTCTTCCTTTTCACTTTGTTCTGTGGTAGTATTTTCTTCTTTTGTGGTGCCACATCCCGTTATTGATACAATTCCCATTGCAATTACACAGCCCAATGCTACTATTTTTTTCCACTTCATATGTCATTCCTCCATTTTCTAATCATTGATTTTTATCCAAAACGTTTTTTATGCAATAGGACGCAATTTCCTATTGCGAAAAAATAACACCCGTATCTCTTAGGGTTACCTAAAATATACGAGTGTTATGTGATGGGTATATGATGAAACTGTTAACGACATATGAAATTATACTAACCTACAGACGGTTCATCTTCCTCCGCATCTGCTGCTGATTCCACAATATACAATGTAACATCTTCATTTACCGTTACCGATGTGTCATAACGGTCGCTATTTACCATTTCTGTTCCTGCTTCGTCTCTTGTAACGATTTCATCTTGTCCTACGCCAAAATAGAGCTCTGTTCCAGCCGGAACTTTTATTTGTGTCTGTGTACCGTTAGCTTTTTCTACGATTGTGACCGTATACTGACCATTTTCAAATTCTTCTATTGGCTTAATGGAAACATCTACTCCGGTCTTTAATTCATTTACCGAATCTTCATATCTTGCTGCCTTTTCCGGATAAGTAACGGATACACTTTTTTCTACTATTTTATCTTTATTGGCATAATAAGTAATGACATTACCTGTACCATCACCAAAGTCATAGGCTTCATATATTTCATATCCGTCTTTTGTCTCTTTATAACCAGACTGCATTGCATACTCTACGCCTGTATAAATACCGCCAAACACATCATCTCCATAGATATCAAAATAAGCATCTGATGTATAATTGACCATATAGGAAACTCCGGATTGACCTTCTACATCCTCAGTACCGTCTTCTCCTGCAATATCCATATTATATTTACTATATGATACCTTGTTTCCTTCCTGATAGGAACTGTATCCATCGGAAACGTTCTGACTTACAATTCCATTCTCACCCTTGATATACTGCTGTACATTTTTCCCACCATTAGACTTTTTCCCATTATCGTCCATATAAACAAAACTACTGTCAATTTCAATGCTTCCGTACTTTTCACATAAATTCTCTATGGTATTTGCTTCTACAAACTCTGCCTGCAAATCCTCATCCATTTCCTCACATTCCGGAATCTGAATTGTGGTTTTTTCTCCCTGTTCTGTACTGCTCTTATTTCCGCTTTCTTTATCAGATGTATCCTTACCGCATCCTGTTACAGCAGCCCCCACTAACGCCGCTGTCATTAATAGCAATAATACTTTTTTCTTACCCATGCTATATCCTCCTTTAATTTTGTAATTTATTATAGCATGTTTTTCTTCTTTTTCTCAATCCCCTCTGCTACTAATTAAGGTTATCATAAGAATTTCCTTGTGTTTTGTTAATGTTTTCTTGTAAATTTTTCCCTTTCTGTGTACAATTATAGTAACGGTACTATAAAGATTTCATATTACCAAAAGGAGATTATTATGGACGATAACAGATTAAAAAGCAACAATGTATACAAATATCTTACTTTCTGGGCTAATGGCAACATCTATGCGGTGTCAAGCACAGATGTATTACAGCTCATTGAAATGCCTTTTATTACTCCTATTCCAGAAATGCCTGATTACATTAGAGGTATTTTACACTTACGAGGCGAAAATATTCCCGTAATTGACTTAGGACTTCGTCTTCAGGAAAAATCGGTAGAAAAAAGTGATTCTGCCAGAATTGTAGTTCTTTCTACCAAGGATGGGGATCTGGGATTGATTGTAGAATCTATTGGAGAAATCTTTGACTTAGCTTCGGCAGATATTTCTACCATTCCTAAAATTGCCGATTCTACCGGAAAACATATTATTTCCAGTGTTGCATTGCATAACGGACGTTTGATTCCTATTTTAGATATCGCAACCATTTTATCCGACGAATCCTTGAAAAATATTGATTTGCAACAAACAAATACCTCAAATGATAACTAGTCTTTTCCTTACTTAAAAAACGCTCCTTTTTACCTATTACTATTTATTATTTTTGATTTGCAGGCTCAATACTGATGCTCTTACCCTTAATCTTAGCTCCTGCCAATGCTAAAAGAACCTCGCGACCATATTCTCTCGGAACCTCTACAAAGGTATACTTATCAAACATATCGATAGCACCTACTAATTTTCCCGGCATTCCGGATTCTCCGGCAATTGCTCCTAAAATATCTCCAGGCTTTACTTTCTGTTTCTTTCCTATATTAATAAACAGACGAACCATCCCTTCTTCTGCTCCGGTATCACCAAAGTCAAAATTGTCTTTTTCGGAATTTTGTTCTTCGTTTCCACCCATTTCCATTTTCAAGAAAGCTGCTGCAATGTCCATGGCTGTGTAATCGGATTCGTTTACCTGATTTTCAATCATATCAAGCATTGATGTCAAATCTTCTTCCTCAATCACGGTGGACACCTTATCCATAATTTTTTCTAATTTTACCTGGGCTACATCCTGCATGGTTGGAATCTTCTGTGCAAGAATCTTTGTCTTACAGTAACGCTGAATATCCTTTAACTTATAGACTTCTTTTCCTTTTACAAAGGTAAAGGAACGTCCGGTTCTTCCTGCACGTCCGGTTCTTCCGATACGATGTACATAATACTCGTCATCCTGTGGCACATCAAAGTTAAAAACGGCTTCTACATCATCCACATCAATTCCTCGTGCTGCCACATCGGTAGCTACCAATATCTCTGTTTTTCCATTTCTGAAGTTATTCATTACACGGTCACGCTGTTGCTGCTTCATATCTCCGTGAAGCCCTTCCGCAAAATAACCTCTGCCTTGCAATGCTGTTACCAGCTCGTCTACCATACGCTTGGTATTACAGAATACCAAAGAAAGCTTTGGATTGTATACATCTAAAAGACGACTTAATACTTCTACTTTATCCTTACGCTTTACATCATAATAATACTGCTCGATATTTGGTACTGTCAGTTCCTTTTTTACCACCTTAATTGTTGTGGCATTCTTCTGATACTTTCTGGTAATATCTAAAATTGCCTTGGGCATAGTTGCGGAAAAGAGCACCACCTGTCGGTCTTCCTTCAGATATCCCAATACCGTCTCAATATCCTCACGGAATCCCATATTCAGCATTTCGTCTGCTTCATCCAATACAATGGTATTAATGAAATCACACTTAATGGTCTTTCTTCTCAAGTGATCCATAACACGTCCCGGAGTTCCTACGATAATCTGCGCTCCGCCCTTTAAGGAACGAATCTGCTTACTAATCTCCTGTCCCCCGTATACCGGAAGCACTTTTACTCCATGCATGTATTTCGCCAAATTACGAATCTCATCGGCTACCTGAATGGCTAATTCTCTGGTAGGGCACAATACAATCGCCTGTGTCTTTTTATTCTGTGGATCCGCCTTCATTAATAAAGGGATTCCGAAAGCAGCAGTCTTTCCGGTTCCCGTCTGTGCCTGACCAATTACATCGCCACCGGCTAACACTACCGGGATTGCCTTTCCCTGAATCGGACTCGCTTCTTCAAATCCCATTTCCTTAATTCCTCTTAATATTTGAGGAGATAAATCTAATTCATCAAATCTTACTGTTTCCATATATTTCCTTTCGTTGGCTAGTTTTAAAGCCTGTTGCTTATCATAACAGAGATTACCTTGATTGTCAAACTTCTAAAAATTTTTCAAGCGTTCCTATTGACTTTGTTTTCTATAAGTAGTAGTATTTGTTTATCGTTAATATAGTTTTTAATACTACATGTTATATTTTTCAATTCTATACATATAATAATTCTAGAGGAGATGATTATATGAAATTTAAATTAAAAGAACCAGGTAGTTCTATTACTCATTTTATTGGTATGCTGATGGCACTTTTTGCTGCTACGCCTCTTTTGATACGAGCTTCTACCAATCCAGACAAAGTGCATGTCATATCCCTTGCTATTTTTATCATTAGCATGATTTTACTTTATGCAGCCAGTGCTACTTATCATGGATTGGATTTGTCTGAGCATACCAACTGCATTTTACGAAAACTAGACCATATGATGATTTTCGTATTAATTGCCGGCAGCTATACGCCGGTATGTGTAATTGTGCTTGGGGGAAAATTAGGCTATACACTTTTAGCTCTTGTATGGGGAATTGCCCTTGCCGGAATTCTAATTAAGGGTTTTTGGATTACTTGTCCAAAATGGTTTTCTTCTGTACTTTATATTGCTATGGGTTGGATTTGCGTACTGGCATTTACTCAGATTATCAATTCCTTATCCACACAGGCATTCGGATGGCTCCTGGCAGGCGGCATCATCTACACCATTGGCGGTATTATTTATGCATTGAAGCTACCGATTTTCAATGCAAAACACAAGAACTTCGGTTCCCACGAAATCTTCCATTTGTTCGTTATGGGTGGAAGCATCTGTCACTTTATCATGATGTACTGTTTCGTGGCAAAAATGCCGATTTTATAATCCATGTTTCTGTTGGCTTTGATACTGTTGTATCAGAGCCTCTTTTTCTTTACGGGAAAGTTTTTTTATTCCTGCTTCCCGTTGCATTGCCTCCTGCTTCGTCTCATGCACTTCAAGGTAAACTAACTTCACCGGAGTCCTTCCTCTGGTATACTTGGCACCTTGTCCACAATTATGTGCTTCTAATCGCTTTTCCATATCGTTTGTCCATCCGGTATATAAAGTTTTATCACTACATTCTAATATATAGGTCACATTTTGTTTCATATCTGTTCCTTCTATGTAAAGAGACTGCCTTGCAGTCTCCTATATGCAAAGCAGTCGTTCCCATTGTACTTCACTCAAATTCACACTACCTGTTAAAATTATACGACTGCGTTTTTTCTATCTATACTTCATTTTATGCTTTTTTCAGGCTCTTGTGCCTGTATTTTCCAGCCATCTAAATGCAGTCATATTTATCTTTTATTATACTTTCTTTTCCAAAACCTGTAAAGAATGCTTTCCTTGGGCTACTCCAAATATTCCATAGGATTTATGGGTGCTCCGTCCTTTTGTAACGCAAAATACAAATTTGCTCCTTCTACAGAAAAATATTTGGTAGGTTCACTGACATAACCAATCACATCGCCCTCTGTCACTTTGTCTCCTGTTTGAAAGGCTATTTCTTTCAACTGTCCGTATACTGCGCTGTAACCGTCTCCCATATCTATTGTAACGGTTGCGCCTGTTTCTGCATTATTTTCCACTGCCGTTACTTTTCCTGCGGCAACCGCCTCTACCGGTGTGTTCACTTCCGCCTGTATGATAACTGCGGGATTATACTTATATTGGTCTAATGTAGCAAAATACACCGTCTGATCCATACTGTAATTCATTATTACATTTCCTTGCAGTGGCCATCCGATATTTTCTGCGTCAAAGTGCGGTTCTACTTCCTGCATCACAGGTTCTTTTTCCACAACTGTTTCCGGCGCATCTAAGAAATCACTATTCTGCGCATTATTCTGCGGTTGGATTATTCCGGATACGGCTTCTGTCTGTTGTTTTGCCTCTTCTTCCAGTTTAGCCTGCTGTTCTTTTTTCTGGGTTTCCTGCTTTTCCTTTGCTACCTCTTGCTTTTCTAATAATTCCTGCTCTTTTGCCAACTTGGCTTCTTGCTTCTTCGTCTGTTGGGAATAATAAACACCAGTCATTCCAAACGCTGCCGCTAACATAATTACCGCTGCAATGATATAAGACTTTTGTTTCCATCCTGTTGTTGTTTTTCTTCCTCTCATCCTATCACCTTCCTGTTTTTATTTTCCTTGTTAGTCTTGCCGAAAAAAACAGGTTTATGCAGTGGTTTTAATATATTTTTAATGCTAACTCTTTATAGTAATATGTCAAAATTTCTTTATAGGTTTTTCCTTGTTTTGCCATGTCGTTTGCTCCATACTGGCTCATTCCCAGTCCATGTCCTAACCCTTTCGTAAGAATTCGTACCTGTCCTTCTACTTCTTTTATGTAAAAACAGGCTGAGTTTAATCCCACATATTGTCGAAACTGCTCGCCGGACAACGTAATGTTTCCTATTTGTATTTGTGTAACGTACTCACTCTCATCTCTTCCAGTTATCTGAATCATTGCCGGGATTTCCTCCGGACTAAGCGCAAGTGCGTTGTCTGCCGCCTGCAATTTTTGTGCTAACTCCTCTTTTTCCATAAAAATAACCTTTAAATAATCCGGAGATGAAATATCCGTCATACTGTCTACCGCTTTTAAATAAGGAACATCTTCTCTTCCCAATGCCGTCTGACTGTCTCTTGTCCTTCCGGCACTTACCGCATGATATGCCACTTCTGCGGGTTTTTCCTGCCAGGTCAAAATCTCTCCTTTGGTTGCAGCCACTGCCTGTTCTAATAAATGGTATTTTTCTTCAAATCCCTTTTTTTCAAAAAGTTTCAACAGTTCCTGTGCATCCATGGAATCCGGTAATTTCTTTTGTTCACTCTGTGCTTTTACAATCATTGTTCTTGCAATCACTGCCTGCGCCTTTAAGGTTTCTTCTTCACTTTCCAATGAAATCTGTTTAACCACCACGCCTTTTACATATTCCTCCACATCTATTTCCTTTGCTTTTGCATCCGCAGATGTATCTCTCAATTTTATTTTTTCTACATCTTTTTGATTTAAGCTTGTCTCTTCTCCTTGAAATAGCAACGTCGCAATATATGGAATTGCCACTACTAATACACATATAAATAAAAAGGTTTTTATTTTTTCTTTCATAGGCATCCCCCTTCTGATGTAGCTTATGTAAGACACTCAAAAAAAATACCAGTTTTTTACCAAACAAATGTTCTTGCATTTTCTTAAAAAATATGCTATTGTTGTTTTAGAACATTTGTTCGTATCGGAGGGATTTAGATGAACTTACAAATGAACATGGATTTAATGGAGAAATTAACGATTCTTTCAGATGCCGCTAAGTATGATGTTGCCTGTACTTCCAGCGGGGTAGACCGCAAAGGCACCGGCAAGGGTATGGGAAATTCCATTGCGCCCGGCATTTGTCATACCTTTTCCGCAGACGGTCGTTGCGTTTCTCTTTTGAAAATATTATTTACAAATGAATGTATTTTTAACTGTGCCTACTGCCTGAACAATTGCAATAGCGATGTGAAACGTGCTGCATTTACTCCGGAAGAAGTCTGTACTCTTACCATGGAGTTTTATCGCCGTAATTATATCGAAGGACTTTTTCTAAGCTCCGGTATCATGGTAAGTCCCAACTATACCATGGACTTAATATACCAAACAGTTTATCAGTTAAGAACCGTTCACCACTTTAACGGTTATATTCATGTAAAGGCTATTCCCGGTGCTGACCCTGTTTTAGTGGAAAAAACCGGATTTCTTGCAGACCGTATGAGTATTAATCTGGAACTTCCTACTTCGGATGGTTTAAAACAACTTGCCCCATATAAGTCACGAAAGACGATTTTAAAACCTATGCGGCAGATTCAGAATGGAATTGCAGAAAATAAGCATGAGCTTATGGTTTATCGTAAGGCCCCTACTTTCGTTCCGGCAGGACAGTCCACACAAATGATTATCGGTGCTACCCCTGAAAATGATTTTCAGATTATGAGCGTTGCAGAAGGACTTTATAAAAAATTTTCTTTAAAGCGTGTATTTTACTCTGCCTTTGTGAATGTAAACAACAATTCCAATCTTCCTGCTACCACCGGTGGACCTCCGCTTCTACGGGAACATCGACTGTATCAGGCAGACTGGTTGCTACGTTATTATAAGTTTGAAGTATCGGAATTGTTATCTGAAGAACACCCGGACTTTAACATCTTTTTAGATCCGAAATGTGACTGGGCTTTACGTCATCTGGAATATTTTCCGGTAGAAGTCAATCGTGCCAGCTATCAGACACTTTTGCGTGTTCCCGGCATTGGCTACAAGTCTGCGGAACGTATTGTAAAGGCACGTCGTATGAATAAACTCACTTTTGATGACTTGAAAAAAATCGGGGTTGTCTTAAAGAGAGCCCTTTACTTTATCACCTGTTCCGGAAAAATGATGTATAATACCAAGTTAGAAGAGAACTATATCTGCCAGAATCTTATGCGTGATAAAACACAGATTCCAAAGGATATTCGGGAATCCGGCTATCAACAGTTAAGTTTTTTTGACCAGGATATGCGGGCAGATTTTCATCTTACCGATACCCAGATTATTCCGCCGGGACAACAGATTACCGTCATTTAGCAAGGAAGAAAAGGAGGACAACTTATGTATATTTTCCTTTGTGAAGATAGTATTGATGGAATTTTTACGGGAGTATATGATGCCTGGGCAAGCCGTTACGGACATCAAAATGTCTCTCTTACCACGCATACTCCGGACAATTACACACTGTTTGATGAATATATTACGGTTACTCCCGATACAGAAAAGAGTCAAAAAGTCGCAAACACCTTACGAACGCAACTGGGAGAGGAAGTATTTTCTCAGATTTGCGAAGCTGCTTCTGCTTTGGAGGAACCTTCTCATAGGCACAACTATATCCCTAAGGCAGATGCCGTTTATCGCACAATTGTTTTGGGATTATCTCTAAAAAATGGCAATCGTGTGTTAGATTATCTTGGAGAACCTTATGTAAATCGTGTGTTTCAGTTGTCTCGTGCCACAGGAAACGAAGCCCATCATCTCCTTGGCTTTCTGCGATTTCAAGAATTAGAAAATGGTGTTCTTTTCGCCCGTATTCATCCGAAAAATGACGTATTATCCTTTCTGTCGAATCATTTCTCGGATCGTTTACCGGAAGAAAACTTTATGATTTATGATGAGACACGAAAAAAGGCCGCCCTGCACCGGAAAGGTTCTTACTTTTTCCTTACCGGCACAGAGGACCTGGATGAACAACTATTGCAACGTCTCTCTCCACAAGAACTGGAATATCAGAAATTGTGGTGTGGATTTTTTGAAAGTATTGCTATTGAAGCCAGATGCAATCCCAAATTGCAAAATCAAAATATTCCGAAACGCTTTCAAAAAGATGCGGTAGAATTTTCTTCTCACCTATAACTGAAACATTTTTACAATCTCTTGCAGCTTTGCAATATTTTCTTCACTGCTATCCACTAATGTATTATTCACTTGCACAATTTGGAACATTTCCTGTGTTCTCTGTGCAATATCGGTAATACCACCCGCAGCCTCACTTACTGTTTTACTTACATTTTCCACTGCATCCGCAATATCGGTAATTGCTTTTTGCAGCACCTCGATTTGACCGCCGATTTCACTCATGTCACCTTCAAATTCTGCTGCATCTTCTGTATATTGCTCTGCAACTGTATTAAAGCTACCATAGTCACTTAATACATTTTTTTCTAAGAATTCTGAGCTTTCCTCTAAACAAGCTGCCATATTTTCTACTGCTGTATTTACTTCTCCGATAATCTCATTTATATCTGTTACCGTATTGGAAGTTTGATCAGCTAAAGAACCGATTTCACCTGCTACCACTGCGAATCCTTTTCCTGCTTCACCTGCTCTTGCCGCCTCAATGGATGCATTTAAAGCCAATAAGTTGGTTTGACTTGAAATATCCAAAATCGCTTTGGTTAATTCGTTAATTCGCTCTACCGCCTTTGCCTGCTCTATTGCCTCGTCTGACTTGCGTCGTACGTTTTCGTACATTTGGGTTGTTTTATCACTTGCACTCTGTGTCTTACCCTTTAGCAGACCAGCCCGCTCTTTTACTTCAACAGATACTTTTTGTCCTACTTCTGAACGGTTTCGGATTACTTCTGCGCGTTGACGAATATCTGCAATTGTATTATTTACGGTTTCCATAGTTGCTGCTGTCTCTTCCATTGCCGCTGCAAGCTGTTGGGTAACTGCTACATTACTCTCTCCCATTTCACTGACCTGATCTGTTGTCTGTGTCATTTGAGCAACTGTCTTACTGATATCTTCATCTGCGGTACGAATATCTTCTACCATCTTTCGAAGATTTCTTCGCATATTATGCATCGATACTGCCATTGCTGCCGTTTCGTCTTTTTTCTTATAAAGAACATCATTATTGGGATCGTGGGTAAAGTTAAACTTCGCCGTGGACTCCACAATTCCATTAATCTGCTGAATCGGTTTTGTCAATCCGCGACTAATCAAAAGACCTATGACCGCAGAAATAAGCAATGCTAAAACCGCTCCTCCGGCAATCATTTTTCCTAAGTATATTGCTTCCCCACGAAGCTCTGACAATGCAACCGTCATTACCAATAACATACCATTGTCAAGTTTTGTATAATACAAGTCTTTTTGAGCACCTTTATATGTATACTCCACAATTTTTTCTTCCTTACTCTCATCTGACAATGCTGCTTCTACCGTAGACAACCTGCTGTCTGCATCCGAAAGTTGCGTTCCCGTCTCTAAATCCTTATGATACATGACCTTTCCATCTGCATTTGCCAGAAAACTATACCCCATATCAATTGCGGAATCGTCTTTTAGTGTTTCTTCAAATTTTGAAAAATCAATGTCCATACCAACAATTCCGATGGATTCACCATTTACATAAATTGGTACAACATAAGAAATCATATATATATCAATATTTGAGTTTAAATATGGTTCCATCCATGTTGCCTTTTTATTTTCTACCGGAATATAATACCATCCGACATGTTCTACATCACTTTTATCGTACATAGAAAAATCTGTCGGTGTTACACTTTCAAATTCTTCATCATCTGAATTTCTTGTAAGAAATAAACCGCTTGTTGGTTCTGTAAAATCAGGATTATAACGAATGTATGCGGTCAGTGCTCCTTCTGTATTGGATGCCGCCTCCATTAGTACATTTTTCATTTTCTCTGTGTAGGTATCTACATACTCTTTGTTGCTTTTAAATTCCTCCGGATCTTCTAGGTCTGCGATTGCAATATTATATACTGTATCTACCGACTGGGATACTCTTTGAAGCATACCGTTAATTTTCTGACTTTGCTCCTGAGTATTTAATTCCATAATTCTTTTGGAATCTTTATAAGATGTCCTGTATACATTCTGTATGCTGATAACTCCACATACGCAAACAGAAATCAATGTACAAATTAGTACTGATATGGTAATTTTGGTCTTGATTGACTTCATATAATAGTCCCCCTTCTCCTTCGCATTTGTGCATTTTGTTGACTACTATTATAATTTTACCATATTTTTCATCTATTTCAACATATTCTTTATAATATTACTTAATTTTGCAAACTGCTCTAAGCTTAATGCTTCTCCTCGAATGCTTGCACTCACTCCCAGCTCTTGGATTGCCTGAGCAATCTTTTCCTTAGATAACGGAATATCCGATGCATTATTCAAACCATTTGCCAATGTTTTTCTGCGTTGATTAAAGGACGCACGAATGATACGAAACATCATTTTTTCATCCTCTACCTGTACCGGTACTTCCTTATGTCTTGTGAGACGTATTACCGCACTTCCGACTTTCGGTCTTGGCATAAAACAATTTGGCGGCACATTCGCTACAATCTCCGGTTTTGCATAATATTGTACAGCCAAAGAAAGCGCCCCGTATTCCTTTGTCCCCGGTCCTACTTGCATACGGTCTGCCACTTCCTTTTGTACCATGATGGTAATGCTATCAATGGGAACATGACTTTCAAACAGTCCCATAATAATGGGTGTGGTTATATAATAAGGCAAATTCGCTACTACTTTAATTGGTTTTCCGCCATTTCGTTCTTCTGCTAATTTGTTAATATCCACTTTTAAAATATCATTGTTGATTACTTCTACATTATCGTAATCACTTAAGGTATCTGCCAAAATAGGAATCAGATTTTTATCAATTTCTACTGCTGCTACTTCCCTGGCATTTTCACATAGATACTGTGTCATTGTTCCGATTCCCGGTCCGATTTCTAACACAAAATCTTCTTTTGTCACGCCTGCCGCTGCAATGATGCGCTCTAAAACCCTTGTATCAATTAAAAAATTTTGTCCGAATTTTTTTTGAAAATTAAAATTATACTTTTGCAATACCGCAATGGTATTTTGTAGATTTCCTAATGTTGCCATAACTAAACTACTCCTATTCTATTACTCCTTCTCTGCCTTTACCCCAAAGAGACGCTGTGCATTTCTTCGAGTGGCTTCTATTACTTCCTCCGGCGTAATTCCTCGAATATGTGCAATTTCTGCTGCTACATATGGTAAGTTCAAAGAGGAATTGCGTGTACCGCGGTTCGGTTCCGGTGCTAAATACGGGCAATCTGTCTCCAGCAAAATCCGTTCCATTGGTACGGTTGCTGCTACTTCTTTTACTTTTTTCGCATTCTTAAAGGTCACTACTCCGCCGATTCCAATATAGTATCCCATTTTTACATATTCCGCTGCCATTTCCTTAGAATAAGAAAAGCAATGAATTACCCCTGGAATTTCTTCGGCATGAATCCCCTTCATAAGTTTTAGTGTATCTTCTGCTGCATCTCTTGAATGAATAATAACAGGCAATCCTTCCATTTTTGCCAGTTTCATCTGCCATTCAAACCATTCTCTCTGGGCTTTTTGTACTTCTTCTTCCTTATCCCAATAATAATCCAGTCCAATTTCACCTATGGCTACTATCTTTTCCAGTGTGGATTTTTCTTCCAGCCACCTACAAGTATCATCATTCAAGTCTCCAATATCACTTGGGTGTATTCCAATTGCACCATAAATAAAATCATACTTATTCATAAGCTCTACGGTTTTCTCACAACCACGAAAATCAGAACCTACATTTATAATTGTCTCTATTCCATTTTCCTTCATAGATGTCAGCAATTCTTCTCTGTCATTATCGAACTGCGCATCATCATAATGTGCATGACTTTCAAATATCATCTTTTCTCCTACTTACCAGAACAATTGTGTCCACCAGTTCATCTTCTTTTTCATACTTCATACACACACTGTTCTTTTCACATTGCTTTGCCTGATATAGTGCACCATCTGCGGAATGCAAATAATCCCATACGCTTTTTCTTTCTTTTGGGATTGTATTATGGATTCCCTGAGAAATGGTAATAACATGTGTCTCCGGGGAATATTGGTGCAGTATTTTCTGCTTTAATATTTCCTGTCTTAAAATTACTGCCTCGTGCAAAATTTCTTCACTTGTTTTCCCATAATAGAGAATCACAAATTCATCCCCACCATAGCGGGCACAAAAAACATTTTTTTCTTTTTCCGTGAACTGACGCAATACTTTTGCTATGGTTTTTAAACATTCATCACCCTTTTGGTGGCCATATCCGTCATTATATTGTTTAAAATAATCTACATCTAAAATTTCTATTCCGAAATTCTTCCGTTCTCGATACGCTTTTTCATATAATTCTTCCGCAAACGCTTTTAAACGATACCGATTCGGTAACTCTGTAAGGGCATCTCTCTCCGCTTTTTCCCGTAATAAGGTTGTCTCTTTTCGTAATGTCTCTTCTTTCCCCTCGGCTTCCTCAAGACTAAAACGTAATTCTGCCGCCCTTCTTAGCATTACAAGATTCTCTTTATGCTGTATTTCCCTACATTCATAAAGTTCCGCACAAGCCTCTAAGTATTCCTTTCTTCTTGTAAGTCCTTTATAGTATCGGATTTTTAACCGCAAAAACTCAGCCTTCATATTCATGACCTGCATATCTTCAAGCCATTTTTCCAATTTTTCAAAAAGCTGCCAGACTTCCTCGTACTTCTTTAAGTTTAACAGAAAATCCCCAAAGCTAAACACATCTTCCCAGATTTCAAGAAAAATCGGAAAAGAATCCATACACTCCATTGCTTTTAATATATTCTCTTCACAGGCTTCTTCCATCCCCTTCGCATGACAAAGACGGGCACGAAAACCATAAATCAGTACCCAATCCGTATGATCCAGTTCTTCTTCCTGCATCCACTTTGTCATTTGTCTTTCTGATGCCTCTGCCCCTGCTGTTTTTTCAAGCTGAATATAACATTCTCCCATAATAATATAAATCATAATGAGATTTTGTCTTGCTCTCTGATTTTCTGTGAATTTTAGAAGTAACTGTTCTGATTTGGAAAAATAGTATATTGCCTGATCAAATTCCTCTAAACGCATATAAAGCTGTCCCATATTATTATATATCATGGCAACCTCATATTCACATTCATACGTTTTTCCTATTTTTATTCCTTGCAGATACTGATCCAATGCAACCGTTATATTTCCCTGATCTGCCGCACTGATTCCCATTAAATTATAGGAACGTGCCAAAATAGACCATTGGGCAGATTCTTTCTGATATTCCACTCCAATCTGCAAATATTTAGAAAACTGCTTATAATCATTTAAAACAAAATATATATTGGCAAGATGATAGTACCCAAATCCTAATAACTTAGCATCCTGCATTTTCTCACCTTTTTCAATTAACTCATCACAAAGCACTTTTCCCTTCTCCGGGTCTGTCATTGCCTTTATTGGAATATCATCTGTAAGTTTTCTAATCTCAGTTGAGTATCCGGAAAAATCCATGGACTACAATCCTTTCTTTACAGAAAAACGTATTTAAGAAGAACTGTGCATCCTCGCACAACCTCTTAAATACGTCTTATGTTTTCAATTATCCCTTATTAACAAATCTCTGCTCCAGATGGCATGCTCTTCTCCGGTACTACTAAAGCAAGCTGTCCGTTTTCATCTTCTGCGCAAAGCAGCATTCCTTCGGATAATACTCCTGCAAGTTTTGCCGGCTTCAAGTTAACTAAAACCATTACTTTCTTTCCTACCATTTCTTCCGGTGTATAGTACTTACGGATTCCAGATACAATTTGTTTTACCTGACTTCCGATACGCACCTGGGAACAAAGTAATTTCTTAGATTTCGCAACGGCTTCACATGCAATAATTTCTCCCACCTGGAATTGCATCTTCATAAAATCATCATACTCTATTTCCGGCTTAGATTCAATATCTATTCCATTTTCTTCTGTCTTTTCTTCCGGCTCTTCTTTTTTCGGATGCAACTGTGCTACCTTTTCCATTACTTCTTCTAATTTCATACGCTCAAATAAAATTTCCGGCTCTGCTGTCACTTTTGTTCCACTAACATAATGTCCGAATGTATTTAAGCCTTCGTATGGGATTTCTTTTGCATTTAACTGGTTTAAAATCTTTTCTGCGGTCTGTGGCATAAAGCTCTTTAACAAAGTAGCTCCGATGGAGATACTTTCTACCAGATTATATAAAACCGTGGCAAGACGTGGCTTATCTGCCTCTTCCTTCGCTAAAATCCATGGAGTTGTTTCATCAATGTATTTGTTGCAACGTTTAAATAAGTTAAAGATTTCTGTGATTGCATCTGCAACACGAAGTTCTCCCATCTTAGCTTCTACTTTTGCAACAGTTCCTGTTACAACTGCTTTCAAATCATCATCTACAGAATCTGTAACTCCTGCATCTTTTACTACTCCGTCAAAATATTTATTGCTCATGGAAATTGTTCTGTTTACCAAATTTCCAAGAGTGTTTGCCAAATCGGAATTTCTTCTTTCGGTTATTAACTCCCAGGAAATAACACCGTCATTGTCGAATGGCATCTCATGAAGCAGGAAGTAACGAATGGCATCTACGCCGAACATATCTACTAATTCATCTGCATAAAGCACATTTCCCTTGGACTTACTCATCTTACCATCACCCTGCAACAGCCATGGATGTCCAAATACCTGCTTTGGTAATGGTAAATCCAATGCCATTAAGAAGATTGGCCAATAAATGGTATGGAAACGAATAATATCTTTTCCGATCAAATGAAGGTCTGCCGGCCAGTTCTTTTTGAATAAATCAGATGAATTACCATCCGCATCATATCCAATCTTGGTAATATAGTTTGTTAATGCATCCAGCCATACATAAACCACATGCTTTGGATCAAAGTCTACCGGAATTCCCCAGCTAAAAGAAGTTCTGGATACACACAAATCCTGAAGTCCCGGTAACAGGAAGTTATTCATCATTTCATTTTTACGAGATACCGGCTGTATAAAATCCGGATGTGTATTGATATGCTCGATTAAACGGTCTGCATATTTGCTCATTTTAAAGAAGTATGCTTCTTCCTTTGCAGGCTGTACTTCACGTCCACAATCCGGACATTTTCCGTCTACTAACTGTGACTCTGTCCAGAAAGATTCACAAGGGGTACAGTACAATCCTTCATAAGAACCTTTATAAATGTCACCCTGGTCATAAAGCTTTTTAAAAATCTTTGCAACCTGTGTTTCATGGTCTTTATCAGTGGTACGAATAAAGTTGTCATAGGAAGCTCCCATCAAGTCCCATACTTCCTTTACCTGACCTGCTACATGGTCTACATATTCCTTTGGTGTAATTCCCTGTTCTTCTGCCTTTAACTGAATCTTCTGACCATGTTCATCGGTTCCTGTCTGGAAATATACATCATAGCCTTCCTGACGTTTGTATCTGGCAATCGCATCTGCCAATACAATCTCATAAGTATTTCCAATATGAGGTTTTCCTGAAGTATAGGCAATGGCTGTTGTCATATAGTACTTTCCTTTGTTACATTTTGTACACATAAATTTTTCCTCCTAAAATAACTATATTTTATATCATAGGGAAATCATAACTTTCACACTTTCATGCAACATGGTATTTCCTATGATATAAAAAACCCGTCTTCCATATCTCTATAGAAGACGGGCGATAATTGTCCGTGATACCACTTCTTTTCATCTGTATCTCACAACACAGACCTCTGTAAGTACTTTCATACTCTTCGCTATAACAGGCGACCCTGTCACTATCTAGCCTATCGGTTCGATAATGCCACTCCAAAGCCATCTTCCACACACTCTCCTGCGTCCCTTCTCAGCTACCGGGATTCTCTTTGCCATTCCTTTGCATGTACTCTCTTTTTCTCAGTGTTTATCTACCTAAAAAATTTAGCACAGAACTTCCGCTAAGTCAAGTTTTACTTACTAACGCATACAAATATATACAACATATGCTGCATAAATTGCAATCATAATAATTCCGTGTACACGATTTAATTTTTTCTTCGTCCACGCAAAAATCCATACCAAAACACTAATTGCAATTAAGATAACATCATCAATTAAGTTCTCATTTAACATTGCCATTGGACTGACGGCTGCTGCAACACCTAATACTAATAAGATGTTAAAAAGGTTAGATCCAATAACGTTTCCAAGTGCCATGTCGGTTTCACCTTTTTTCGCAGCTACAAGAGAAGTTACCAATTCCGGCAAGGAGGTTCCGAATGCCACAATGGTAAGCCCTATTAATGTCTGGCTCAAGCCAAAGTCTGCTGCAATGGCTGATGCAGAATCTACAACTAAGTCTCCACCGATTATAATCGCAATGATTCCACCGATTATATATATCAGACATTTCCAGCCTGAAAGAGTTTCAATTTCCTCTATTTCTGTATTATTTCTCGCTTTTTTTGCTTCCCAGACCATCCATAGTAAAAATCCGGCAAAAATCACAAGCAAAATAACACCTTCTATACGATTAAGGCTCATCCCTAAATATCCCATTCCCAATAAAAGTATTGCCGCAAGAATAGATAATGGGAATTCCTGTTTTAAGGTAGATGCTTTTACTGCCAATGGTGTAAATAATGCACATGCTCCACAGACAATCATTAAGTTAAAAATGTTAGAACCAATCACGTTACTAATTGCCATTGTATTGCTTCCTTTTACTGATGCTGCAATACTAACTGCACATTCCGGTGCGCTTGTTCCCATGGCTACAATTGTCATACCGATAATCATGGTTGGTACACGAAGTTTTTTTGCTACGCTGGCACTACCATCTACAAAAAAATCTGCGCCCTTTATCAACAGTACAAATCCAACTACCAGTAAAATATAATCCATCTCTTTTCCTCTTTTCTTTTGTTATTTATAGTATTTCCAAATTAGAAATTCAATATGCCTAAGTGTTCCAGTAAAATTTTTAATCCAATGAGAATCAAAATGATTCCCCCTGCAAGTTCTGCCTTGTTCTTATATTTACTTCCAAATATGTTTCCAACAAATACCCCTATGATGGAAATCACAAATGTAGTTATTCCTATGATTGTAATTGCCGGAACAATCTGAACCTGTAAAAATGCAAAGGTAATTCCAACTGCTAATGCGTCAATACTTGTTGCAACAGCCAGTAAAAAGAGTTCTTTGACATTTAACTTTTGTGGACATTCCTCTCCTTTTTCTTCCTCAACCTTTTCCATTGATTCTTTTACCATGTTTCCACCGATTAAAGCCAACAAGACAAAAGCAATCCAATGATCTACCGAAGTAATATAGACCTCAAACTGTTTTCCCAGTAGCCAGCCGATAAATGGCATTAATGCCTGAAATCCGCCGAAGAACAATGCAATTACAAAGCAATGAACCTTATTTATCTTTTTCATGTTCAGTCCTTTGCAAATTGCAACTGCAAATGCATCCATGGATAAACCAATTCCGATTAACAGTAATTCAACTATTCCCATTTCTTTTCTCCTTTGCTAAACGATTAGAAACACACGCTACTCGCGTACATACTAAAAGACCCATGTATGCCTGTTACAAGCATACATGAGTCTCATTCTTTAAGATTTGCCAGGTCTTTACGGCTTGCGCCTGACCAGGATGTTGACAAATCACGTTTCCACGCGAATTACTCCCTCACGAAGTCTTTTCATACTATAACAGCTTTTGATAATATTTGTCAACTACTAAAATAAAATTTTTATCTCCGTTCCCTTTCCCGGTTCACTTTCCAACGTCATTTCTGCATTATGCTGGGCTACAATGTGTTTTACAATCGCTAATCCAAGTCCGGTTCCACCACTTTGTTTTGAACGACTCTTATCCACCCGATAAAAACGTTCAAACACTCTTTCCTGGTGTTCTTTTGGAATTCCTATTCCGGTATCTTTTACGGATAACAGTATTCTTCCATTGACAGGTTTTACCGTTACTGTAACACTTCCACCACGGTTATTATAGCGCACCGCATTGCTGCATAAATTATATAACAATTCGTCCATCAGGTTATGGTTTGCCACTACGATACAATGCTCGCCTTCCAGTTTTAGGGTCACATCCTGTTTTGTTGCTTGTACATCAAGCATATCCAGACACCCTTGGGCAACACTGTATAAGTCTACCTGTTCAAAATCAAATTCCAAATCTTCACAATCCAACTCTGACAGTTTTATAATGTCATTTATCAATATCAACAGTCGATCGGAACTATGATGGATTTCTTCTGCAAAACGCTTGGCATCTTTCTCATCTGCCATACCGCTTCCTATCAACTCTGCATATCCGGAAATGGCTGTCAGTGGTGTTTTCAGTTCATGTGACACATTTGCGGTAAATTCCTGCCGCATTTTAGCACTATTTAAAATATTAATGTGCTGTTCTTTAATTGTTTGAATAAACGGTTTTATTTCATCATAAATATTATCTTGATTTACTCCATCCAGGTTTGTCGCTAGCTTTTCAATTGGCGCCAGCAGACGTTTTGTTAAAATATGAGACAAAAATACGCACAGGAGTACTACCAATACAGACAATATCAACACGATAGATATGGTATTTAGCATAATCCGGAAAATATTTTCCGAATCTTTTCCGATACGCAATATCTGTCCGTTATCTAATTCTTCTGCATAATACAGTGTATGTAGGGAACTGGTTGCCGACCAACGTACTGCCGTTCCCTCGCCCTTTTCCATAGCCTCTTTTATTTCGGGACGGTTTTTATGATTTTCCATGCTACTTGCATCTGCTGTACTATCATAAATAACTTTTCCGCTCTTTCCCACCAGGGTAATCCGAAGTCCATCCTGATCTAAACGTTTTTGATTTTCCGGTTTTTCCCAAAAACCCTGGTCAAGAGGCTGAATCACATGTGCATATGCCTTAATATCATCAAACACCTGATTTTTAAATATGTTATAAAACAGTAACATGGAAGTGATGGCGGTAATAATTACCGCAAATGCCGATACTGCCATAAACTGTATATTTATTTTTCTTTTCATCTGCTCGCTTCCTATAATGAATCTATCATATATCCAACATTTCGCACGGTTTTAATTGTACTTCCTGCTGTTCCCAGCTTCTGTCGCAACGTTTTAATATGCATATCTACAGTACGGCTTTCTCCTTCATATTCGAATCCCCATACCTGATCCATAATCTTATCTCTGGTAAGCACAATTCCCCGATTCAGCAAAAGCATCTTTAACAGTTCAAATTCTTTATACGTTAATTCACAACTGTTTCCGTTTACTTTTACGCTTCGTTTATCCATATCAATTACAATTTCACCATTGGTAAGGATTGGGGTCTCTGCAATATCTTCTGTTCTTCTCAACAGTGCTTTTACTCTGGATATTAGTTCCATAACGCCAAATGGCTTTGTCATGTAATCATCAGCTCCTAAGTCCAGTCCCTTAACCTTGTCAAGTTCCGTGGTCTTGGCTGTTACCATGATAATCGGCACTTTCTTGGTCGCCTTTTGATTACGCAACTCGGTTAAAATATCCAGTCCATCTTCATTTGGTAACATGATATCCAGCAAAATAAGATTTGGTACATGCTTTTCAATTGCCTTATGCAATTCTTTTCCACATTCAAACTCTTGTACCTCAAAACCACTGTTTTTTAATGCATAACGTTCTATTTCTCGGATGTTTACATCATCCTCTACGATATATATCAACGACATGGAATCTCCTCCTCCTGCTTTTCCCGCTAGGAAAGTTGATATTTTTCCTGGTAGGCTTCCTGCATTTGTTCAAATTGTTCTCTACTTTCTTCTGTAAGTGTATTCACATACTCGTGTGCTTCTATAGAATTATCTTCCATTTGAATCATATATACTGCCAGGTTAGAACAATGATCCGCCACTCTTTCATAATTAGCTGCTACATCTGCCAGTACTAATCCTAAATCAATGGTACATTTTCCTTTTCTAAGTCGCTTGATGTGACGCTTCTTCACCTCTTTATTGAGACTATCAATCACTTCCTCTAAAGGTTCTACTGACTGAGCCAATTTCATATCACTTTCCACAAAAGCCTGTACAGAACGATTTAAAATATCCTCTACGGCTTTTCCAAAAACCTCCATCTCATCTTGCGCCTTTTGAGAAAATTCAATTTCCTTTTTCTTCATTTTTCTTGCAATTTCCATGAGATTTACGGCATGATCTGCAATTCGCTCAAAATCATTGATGCTATGCATTAACGTAGACACCATCTGACTTTCACGATATGCAAGATTTTGGCTATTTATCTGAGTAAGATATGCACCTAACTTATCATCAAACTTATCAATCAGTGTTTCCTGCTTTTCCACTTTTTCTGCTACTTCCTGTGAATATTCTGAAAAGAGACTTTTGGCAGAAATAAATGTATCTCTTGTAAGTTCTGCCATCTGCTTTGTTACTGTTACACATTGTTCAATAGCAAAGTTCGGAGTTGCTAAAAATCTGCTGTCCAAGATTTTAAGTTCTTCGTCCTCTCCGCTTTTTTCCATTTCAGATTCATCTACCGGAATGGTGAGATATGCCAGTTTCTCCAGCCCTTTTGTAAATGGCAATAACACTATGGTTGCAAATATATTAAAAATACTATGAATTGCAGCAATTCCGGCAACACCTACGGTTTCATTGGTAAAGCTAAACTGAAATACTGCATTCAATACACTATACAATATTAAAAATACCACAGATCCGATAATATTGAAATACAAATGTACAAATGCGGTACGTTTTGCACCTCTATTTCCACCTACTGCGGAAATCATAGCAGTCACACATGTTCCAATATTCTGTCCCATAATAATTGGTATGACAGACCCATAAGTAAACGCTCCTGTTACAGACAATGCCTGTAAAATACCCACAGAAGCAGATGAACTTTGTATTATCGCTGTTAAAACAGCTCCTACTAAAACACCCAGCAATGGGTTACTAAATTTTGTAAGGATTCCTGTAAACTCTGGCACATCTGCGAGAGGCTTTACTGCACTGCTCATGGCATCCATACCAAACATTAATATAGCAAATCCAATCAGAATCTCACCAACATCTTTTTTACGGTCACTTTTATTACTCATAATTAAAATAATTCCAATCACCGCAAGAATTGGTGAAAAGGATGTAGGCTTTAGCATACTGATAAAAAAGTTATTACTTTCAATTCCGGTAAGACTCAACAACCATGAAGTTGCTGTTGTACCGATATTGGCACCCATTATAATTCCAATCGCCTGTGACAGCTTCATAATTCCTGAGTTTACAAATCCAACCAGCATAACCGTAGTTGCCGATGATGACTGTATGACTGCCGTCACTCCTGCACCTAATAATACTGCTTTTAGCGGATTTGAAGTAAGCTTCTCAAGAATACGCTCCAGTTTTCCACCGGAAACTTTTTCCAAGCCGCCGCCCATTACGTTCATTCCGTACAAAAACAAAGCCAACCCGCCAAGTAATGACAGAAATCCAAAAATATTCATTTTTCATCCTCCTAAGTGATTCCTTTATCTTTTATCCCAACTGCCAATGAGTAGAGTTTCCCCATTAGCATCTTTATTGTATACTGTTTCTGTAAATCAAATACATAATCTATGTAAAGTCTGTGTAAAATCTTTACACTTTCTTTACTCAAAATTTTCTCTCTTGACAAGTTTTCCTTCTTGTGTTTATAATGAGCATAGTTTTATATACAAAAAGCATTGAGTGGAAAAAGTAACAATCAGGAAAGCCAACAGAAAGTCGCCGGTTGATGAGAGGCACAGGAAGAACTTTTTGCGAATACGTCCAGGAGCTTCACACCGAACAGTATGATGTTTCTTATCAAGTAGGCTGTGACGGAATTGCAACCGTTATGATGCAAAAGTGCTGATTGGCACTTAATGAGGCAGATTATGTGAGTAATCTGTAAATAAAGGTGGTACCGCGTAAGTTTTAGCTTTCGTCCTTTTTTAGGACGGAAGCTTTTTTTGCGTATTAAAGCAGAAAAAAACACCATAAAAGGTATTGACTGTTTGCTTTCATATACTTTTCATGCTATATGACGAATTACGCGACCCCCAACCTTTTACAACCCACAATAAAAACAAAAATAACCATTCAGGAGGAAAACAAATATGACATTATACGATGAATTAGTTGCCAGAGGACTTATCGCTCAGGTAACAGATGAAGACGAAATCAAAGACCTTATAAACAACGGAAAGGCTGTATTTTACATTGGTTTTGACCCAACCGCAGACAGCCTTCATGTAGGACACTTCATGACTTTATGCTTAATGAAACGTTTGCAGATGGCTGGTAACAAACCAATTGCCTTAATCGGTGGCGGTACTGCTATGATTGGTGACCCATCCGGAAGAACTGATATGCGTCAGATGATGACACCGGAAACCATTCAGCACAATGTAGACTGCTTTAAGAAACAGATGAGCCGTTTCATTGATTTTTCTGATGGAAAAGCCTTACTGGTAAACAATGCAGACTGGCTCATGAACTTAAACTATGTAGAAGTATTGCGTGAAGTTGGCCCACATTTCTCTGTAAACCGTATGTTGACTCACGAATGCTACAAGCAAAGAATGGAACGTGGTCTTACCTTCCTTGAATTCAACTACATGATTATGCAAAGCTATGACTTCTACGAATTATTCCAGAAATATGGCTGTAATATGCAGTTTGGTGGCGATGATCAGTGGGCAAATATGTTAGGTGGTACAGAATTAATCCGTCGTAAATTGGGAAAAGATGCATATGCCATGACTATCAATCTGTTATTAAATTCCGAAGGAAAGAAAATGGGAAAAACACAGTCCGGTGCTGTATGGCTTGACCCTGAAAAAACTTCTCCTTTTGATTTCTACCAGTACTGGAGAAATGTTGCGGATGCAGATGTATTAAAATTTATTCGTATGCTTACTTTCCTTCCATTGGAAGAAGTTGATAAAATGGATACTTGGGAAGGGGCTCAGTTAAATACTGCCAAGGAAATCCTTGCCTTTGAATTAACCAAATTAGTTCATGGGGAAGAAGAAGCAAAGAAAGCACAGGAAGGTGCTCGCGCTCTGTTTTCCAGTGGAAACGCTGCAAATATGCCAACTGCCACTTTAACAGATGCCGACTTCATGGATGGTTCTATTGACATCTTAGGTGTTTTGGTTGCTTCCGGTCTTGCTGCCTCTCGTTCTGAAGCACGTCGTGCCGTAGAACAGGGTGGTGTTTCCGTCGATGGAGAAAAAGTTACTGACATTCGTGCTGCCTTTACTCCAGATGATTTTAAAGAGGCAAAAGTTGTGAAAAAAGGAAAGAAGAACTTCAGAAAGGTAGAAATGTAAGACTTTCTATCTATTTCGGTTATTACATTAAAATACAATTATTACAAACGGAGAGCTGCCGCACAAATACGACAGCTCTCTTTTTGTCTCATAGAAGATACCATGTTACCTTAATACGAAAGCACATGATTTTTAATATTCAAATATGGCAACTCCATATCCAGATAATGGATAAGCAAAAGAATATGGTCGATTATCACAGTCCTGTGCGACTGCCCGATAAGTAAGCGGACGTGTTTCTCCACTTCCTCCATACTTCTTTTCATCACTGTTAAAAATCAGTTTATACTGTTTTTTCATCGGAACACCTACCCGATAATCTTCTCTTGCCACAGGTGTAAAGTTGCATACAAACAGCAAGTTCTTCTTGCCATTTTTACTCTTTCTTACAAAACTGAAAATACTACGATATGCATCGTCTGCATTAATCCACTCAAAATTATTCCAATCTGTATCTGCTTCATACATTGCCGGATATTTTTTATAGATATGTAACAAATCTTTCACAAATGTTTGAAGCTGTTTATGACTGTCTTCCTCTAACAGGAACCAATCCAGTTCCCGTTCCTCACTCCATTCACGAAGCTGACCGAATTCCTGTCCCATAAACAACAGCTTTTTGCCCGGATGTCCCATCATAAAAGCATAGCCTGCCTTTAAGTTAGAAAACTTCTCTTCACCAAGTCCCGGCATTTTATTCAACATGGAACACTTCAAATGAACAACTTCGTCATGAGACAGCACCAAAATATAATGCTCACTGCCGTTATAGCTCATACCAAAAGTCATTTTGTTATGATTATCTTTTCTGAAATATGGGTCTAACTTCATATAATCCAAGAAATCATGCATCCAGCCCATGTTCCACTTATAACTAAAGTTTAGTCCGTCTTCCTCTACTTTTCCTGTTACTTTCGGCCATGCGGTAGATTCTTCCGCTATCATAACAGTTCCTGGATTACGTCCAAGAATCAGTGTATTAATATGCTTAAAGAATTCTATTGCTTCTAAGTTCTTATTTCCACCATACTTATTTGCAATCCATTGCCCATCTTTTTTACCATAATCAAGGTACAACATAGATGCCACCGCATCTACACGCAAACCGTCTACATGATAATGCTCTATCCACATCAAGGCACTTCCTATCAGGAAATTTTTTACCTCATTCTTGCCATAGTCAAAAATCTTTGTTCCCCAATCCGGGTGCTCGCCCTTCTTAGGATCTGCATACTCGTATAAACAAGTACCGTCAAACTCTTCAAGTCCATGGGCATCTTTTGGGAAATGCGCCGGTACCCAATCCAAAATGACACCGATATTATTTTTATGCAAATAATCTACGAAATAAGCAAAGTCCTCCGGCGTTCCGTAACGAGAGGTGGGTGCATAATATCCTGTTACCTGATATCCCCAGGAACCGTCATACGGATATTCGGAAATCCCCATCAACTCCACATGTGTATATCCCATCTCTTTTACATATGCAGTCAGTCGTTTCGCTAATTCCCGATAGCTGTAAAATCCCTCGTCTTCTCTACCCGGATGACGCATCCAAGACCCCGGATGCACTTCATAGATTGACATTGGCTGACTATGTACATCCTTTGTGGCTTTCCGCTTTTCCATCCACTTGGCATCTGTCCACTTAAAATGTGTAATATCCGTTACAACAGATGCTGTTCCCGGTCGAAGTTCTGCATAATTCGCATAAGGGTCTGCCTTATACAACCGTCTGCCATCCCGGGTTTCAATATAAAATTTATACATATCACCTTCTGCCGCTTCCGGTATAAATGTCTCGTAAACGCCCATCGGTTCTAAACGTTCCATCTCATTGGCATCTTCCTGCCAGTTATTGAAACTTCCAATCACACTCACCTTTGCTGCATTTGGTGCCCATACTGCAAAATATACACCCTTTTTTCCTTTTTCTTCCGTAGGATGTGCTCCTAGCTTTCGGTAAATTTCATAATGTGTTGCCTGCCCCAAATAATACATATCTAGTTCTGAAAATCTGCCCATAGTACCCACTCCTTGTTTCTTTTAATTTTGAAAATCCTTCTCCCGTAGATATAAATAACCTTCCGGACTGTACCGCTTACCACCAAACAGCTTTTTCAATCCACCGCGTTCTGCATGGTCAATTGCACCATCTACGATTTCTTTTACTTCTGTCAACGTTGTTGCTTCATCTAACTTTTGTATATTACTGATGCAGTTGTATAATGCAAGAATCCCCATATCATCAATCTCACATTCCTGCTCTATTGCATATGCCTTTGCAAACTCTACAAGTTCATCACTGGTAAATACCGGTATTTTTATTCTTTCTGTAAACTTTCGTGTAAAGTTTACATCTCTTGCTAATACTTTTTCTATTCCAACTCTGGTATCTTCCATAATGATGGTTAAGCCCTTGGTATTCTGTTCCATTAACAGGGATAACTTTGTCACTGTTTCCTGTGATAAATCTCCTGCCTTTTCAATAATCAGATAGCCACCTGCTATCTTTTTCAACAACTGAGATAAATCTTTTTGATTCAGGGATGACGCTGCTATCTTTCCTATTTTAGCTCCTGCATGACCACCACTCTTTTGTACTGCTTTGATAATGTCCGTAGCCAACACTGTTTTTCCACTTCCACGACCACCCATAATAACAATATTTCCGGTGGCTGATGTATTGGCATTTCCACGTCTATGAAGGGTTCCCTCTAAGACCTGACACAACTGCTGTTCCATTCCGGTAACCGGAACAAAATAGGAAAATATTTCTTTTTGTTCTTCGTTTAACCTGGTAATAGGTTCTTCTTCTATCTTAGCAAGCTCAACTTCTTCCTTCGGAAATTCTACTTCGTTCTTTAAAAGACTTTCTAAATATTCTTCGGAAGAAGACTCTTTTGGTTCTTCCTCTTCTTGTTCTACTTCCTGCCGTGTCTCCTGCTCCAATGCCTGCTGTACCTCTGCCAAATCAATGGTTGGCTGTGGCACTTTTTCCTGCGGCTCTTCTATATCTTCCATTGCATCTGTTTCCGGTAATTCGCCTTCTGATAACGCTGCATCTGCTATTTCTTCTGCTGGGCTTTCTTCTAACATTGCCTCTTCTGATGATTCATCCCCTTGTGGCAATGGGGCTTCTTCCGGCATCTTCACTTCTTCCGGTAACTCTATCTCAGGCAACTGACCTGTTCCCTGTAAATACTTTTCTGCCATTAATTCTTGTGGGGAAACTCCTGCATCTAATTTTGGCATTACATCTGTCAGACGTTCCATGATTCCTTCTGCCTTTTGCAATGCTTTTGCCTTTGCAGACTCCAGTTTGCGCTGTCTTGCAGTTTCCATTGCTACTTCTGCTGCCCGCTTGGTTCTTTCCCACTCTGACAATATATCCTGAATACTCATCTGTCCATTTACCTGTGGTTCCTGATTTGCACCACCCGGTACAAACAGACTAATCTGTCCATCCCGATCTTCTGCCAACATTTCTTTAAAATCCAACTTCAAAGAACCGTCAATTTCTTCATCACTTTCGATATGACCGAATTTCTCTTCTGTCTCCTTTGTTTCTTCCTCTTCATCCGGCATTTGTAAATACGGAATTTCTTCTACCATCTTGTTGATGCTATCCATCGTATCTGTTACCGTTTTCTGGGAATTTGCATCCATAATCTGCTGCATACTCTTTGCAAGCTCTGCCTGTAAATTTACAGTATTAAACTTTCCGGTATTGGCTGTTACCTTTGGAATCTTAACCGGTTCTCGTACAATCTCTCCGGATTCTAATTCATCTGTCGGACGAACTTCTACAACACCTTCTTTACGTTGTTTAAACTGACGATATTTATCTTCCTGAAGCTTATTAAGTGGCTGATAAAGCATTTTAAGTTCCAATGCTTTTTCTACATATTTTCCATCACCAAACCAAAGAATCAACTCATCGCAAACTGCAACGCAGCGTTCGCTGTTTCCTGCCTTATGATATAAATATGCTAATTCAAATGCCCATTCTTCTGTATATTCTCGTTCCTTAAATTCTTCTAGAATATCAATTAATTCACCTAAGGATGCTCCGCCTACCTTGGCAATCTCATAGCGCAGCACATAACGTAAATTGTCATAAGGGGCAATCTCTAAAAATTCGTCATAATATTCTTTTGCTTCATCCACATTACCCATTTTTAATGCTACCAATGCAAGACGATAGATAATATTTCTTCCTACGGAAGAGCGGTCATATGCCATCAAAAGAATTTCTTTGCTATCTTCATAACGTTTATTTTTATCATAAATTTCACCCACCATACAAAGGGTAGATGCACTCTTTACTTTACGCCAGTTAATGGTATCTGCTATTTCTACAGCGGTTTTATAATCCTTCTCCGCTACAAGATTTTTTAATTGTTCCAGTTTTAATTTGTATTCGTATTTGTCCACCTTAATGTCACCTCAAACTCTATGAAAGGTATAGTTCTCCTAATTATCATTTTATTGAATTTAGTGTAACATATGAAGCATACTTATGTCAAAAAATATGCCTAAAAAAATATCTTGCAAACTACCATATCTTTGAATGGTTTCGTCTGCAAGATACTATATTTGGTTAAATATTACTCTTCTGTTTTGTCCTGTTCATTGTCTTTTTCCACTTTTCTGACCTTTTTGAACTTTTCCTTTTTTTCCTGATTTTCCCAATGTTCAAATTCGTACTTTTCAATATTCAGTCTGCGGACTTGTATATACGCTCCGGTTTCCTTCGGCAATTTCTTTTTTTCTAACACATAATTTACGATATTTCGAACAATATAATAAATTACCGCAAATACAGGAACTCCGATAATCATTCCCGGTACGCCAAAGAGTCCTCCGCCTACTAAAATTGCAAACACTACCCAAAAAGAGGTAAGACCTGTGGAATCTCCTAAAATCTTAGGTCCGATAATATTTCCATCTAACTGTTGTAACACTAAAATGAAAATAATGAAATACACTCCTGACAGCGGATTTGCCAATGTAATCAATATGGCACTTGGTACCGCACCTAAATATGGTCCGAAGAACGGAATTACATTGGTAACACCTACAATTACGCTAACCAACAAGGTATATGGCATTTTCAAAATAGATAATCCCACAAAACAAAGTATTCCAATAATAATAGAATCTAAAATTTTTCCGGAAATAAATCCACCGAAAATCTCATTGCTTTTGTGTACTGTGTGAACAATTACATTTGCCTTCTTTGGTGGAAATATTGCATATACCAGCTTCTTTGATTGTCCGATAAAGCTCTCTTTACTCATCAGTACATAGATGGATATAATAATACCGATTATTACATTAAACAGTACTTTTACCACATTTATAACCCCCGTGGTAAGGGATGTAAGGATATTCTTTGTCTGCGGCAGAAACTCTGTTTTCGCCCAGTTTTCAAAAAACTTGGTTCCTTCTTTTAACATCTGTTCTAATTTATCTGCCACTTCACTGTTTTGATCCACATGAGTACCTGCCCAATCAATGAAGCTGTTTACCTGCCTTGGCAAATCCACAATCATTCGCTCAATACTTTTATACAATTCCGGAATCACCATTTTCAGCAAAATGCTTAAAATCAATCCTACAAAAATCAATGCACCGAAGATACTGATTCCTCTGCTGAGTTTTCCCGCTTTCTTCTGATTCTTAATATTCTTTTCCAATACCGGAAGCAAATACTTTTCTTCAAATTTTACAATTGGGTTTAACAGATACGCCAATATAAGTCCAATGGTAATCGGCTGCAAAATATTGGATAATTTATTCCACAATTCTGTCAATCCCGTATATCGATATATCAGGAAAAATACCGAGATACTTGCTATAATTACAATAAAGGCGGTAAGCCCTATCGCTAAATAGGGCCTAATATTCCAATTTGCTTTTTGCTTTTCTGTTTTTTTATTATTTTCTTCCAAAATGATTCCTCTTTTCTTTTCATTTTGAAATGCACCGGAGTCTATCCTCTGTAGTAATTAATCAGGCATCCCTTTAAAATAATGGTACGCTCATCCTCTGTTAATTCACCCATATTTAATGTGAATTCTTTCAGAGTATTATCTTTTACCACATATGCTGTAAACTCTGTCTTACGTTCTTCTACTGCCTTACGAACTTCCGGTATAAAGATATAATCTCCGTTTGTAAACGGTAATTCTCCCTCCTGAATTAAGAATGGGAGCATACCCCAGTTAATAAGGTTTGAACGATAACGTTTGGTTGCATACTCATTGGCAATGTTTGCCCATCCGCCTAATACCTTCTGACAGGATGCAGCCTGTTCTCTTGCAGAACCATCACCTGGTTTTACTGCAAAAATAGTACTTCCGAATCCGACATTTCCCTTTCCTGCTTCTGGGAATTTCTCGTTTACAGTTGCCATAACTGCCTTTAATTCCGGTACTTCTTCCAACGGACATTTTCCAGCTTCTACTGCCTTTTGTGCTTTCTGAATCTCTTTTGCTCTTCCAACGTAAGCAGGGTCCTTTCTGGAAAGGGTAAACTCTGCCAATCCCAACGGATTAGAACGATAAGAGGAAGTCTCTCCGGAAGGAATCAATTCGTCGGTTGTAGTTACCGGGTCGTGAATCTCTGAAACTACCTTTAATACCATGTTTTCCGGTAAAGCACTCATTGCAGGCCAATCCTTGATATTTGGTCCAAATTTAATTTCCTGACTTGGATCTGCAACACCTTTGCTGTCAAATACACGGTTTGCATAAATATTGCTGTCAAAGTGATATTTTGGCTTGCTATAGTTTACATCTATATCTGTTGCAGGAGTTAAATATCCCTTATTTGCTGCGGTTGCTGCAATAGAACGTGCATCCATCAATGCTACAGATGCAATCTGTCCACTCTGAAGCTTAGAACCTTCACGGTTCGGGAAGTTTCTGGTAGAGTGACGTATAGAAAATCCGTTGTTGCTTGGTGTATCTCCGGCACCAAAACATGGTCCACAGAATGCAGTCTTTAAAATTGCTCCTGTTTCCATTAAGGTTGCTGCTGCACCATTTTTTACTAATTCCATGTAAATTGGCATACTTGCCGGATATACACTTAAGGTAAACTCGTCTGCTCCAATGCTTGCACCTTTCAAAATATCTGCTGCATCACAAATATTTTCAAATCCACCGCCGGCACATCCTGCGATAATTCCCTGATCTACATATAATTTTCCATTTCTTACTTTATCTTTTAAAGTAAAGTCTACTGCTCCGTCTAAGCTTACTAATGCTTTCTTTTCACAATCGTCTAAAATATCCATTAAGTTTGCATTTAATTCTTCAATGGTATAGGTATTGCTTGGATGGAATGGCATAGCAATCATTGGTTTTACTTTGCTTAAGTCAATTTCAATCATTCCGTCATAGTATGCTACCTGTCCAGGATTCAGCTCTTTATAATCTGCTGTTCTTCCATGAATGTCATAGAAATCACGAATAGTATCGTCTGTTCTCCAGATAGATGATAAACAGGTTGTCTCTGTTGTCATAACATCTACACCAATACGGAAGTCTGCACTCAAATTCGATACGCCAGGTCCTACGAATTCCATAACTTTATTATTTACATAACCATTTGCAAATACTTCTCCGATAATTGCAAGAGCAACGTCCTGAGGGCCTACTCCTTTTTCCGGTTTTCCTGTCATGTATACACCAACCACTTTTGGCATATTAATATCATAAGTCTTATTTAATAACTGTTTTACTAATTCAGGACCACCTTCTCCCATTGCCATGGTTCCTAATGCACCATAACGGGTATGAGAGTCTGAACCTAAAATCATTTTTCCGCCACCTGCAAGCATTTCTCTTGCAAACTGATGAATAACAGCCTGATGAGGTGGTACATAGACTCCACCGTATTTCTTTGCACAAGTCAGACCAAACATGTGATCATCTTCGTTGATGGTTCCACCAACAGCACAAAGAGAGTTGTGACAGTTTGTTAATACATATGGTACCGGGAATTTTTCCAATCCGGATGCTCTGGCTGTCTGGATAATTCCAACAAATGTAATATCATGAGATGTTAATTTGTCAAACTTAATTTTCAGCTTATCCATATTTCCAGATGTATTGTGGTCTGCAAGGATACCATATGCAATGGTGTTTTTCGCTGCTTCTTCCTTTGAGATACTCTTTCCAACGGCTGCATTCAGTGCCGCTGCTGCCTGTGCATTATCTTCCACCAAAGTGGTGCCATTTACCAGATATACACCGCCATCATGCAATTTAATCATAATATGTCCTCCTGTTTGGTATTAGTGACTTCTATATTCATGGCTACCATATCTGTCTGATATTTTATCATATGCGTTTTTATTCATGATATCTGCCACTTTTTCCTATTAACGTATTATACTGTTCTATTAGCGGAATTGCAAGGCAAAATACGTTTTTTCTAATATGTAAATAACGGTAATGTTTATTTTCAGTAATTATACTATGTGTGTTGAATTATCTTATTCGGTAACTACTCTAGCTTCCGGAAATGCCTTTTGTAACTTGCTGATTTCTTTTTCATTTTGAGCAAGTGGGGTGTCCGTTAATAGTAATTCATTTATATTCTTCAGACTTAACAAATCTTCTGCACTATCTATATCACTATGCCACAAAGCAATACTTTGCAATTTACTGCACTTCTCTAATACAGAGTAATCCTTAACATTTGCATAAGCAATGGTTATACTCTTTATATTTTTCCCATACTTTAAAAAATCAATATTCGGTATATTGAATGTATCATTCACATTCGAAAAACTAAACTCCTCTATTTTTCTCGCACTTTTCAGGATTGTTTTCAAATCCTTCTGTATTCTCTCCATTTTTTTCTCACTCAACGGAGGATAATACCGCTCATCCGTTCCTGTTACTTCATACAATTCAAAGCCTACCTTTCCTCGTGGAACTGATGAATTTACCCACAGTTTTTTTAAATTTTTACACTTTGCAACATCTATAATAGTTTCAAATTCTCCAACCGGTCCTATCTCCAATTCCTCTATTGTCTCTAAATCTCTATATGTGACATCATGAGAGTCCTTATCTTTTCCCAACTCCAAACAAATCACCTGACGCATTTTATCATCTGCAAAGTGTACTCTTCTTCCTTTGTAAAGCCAGTTCCCAACACACACAATTACAACTGCAACTATTATACACCCTATTACTTTTATTCTGTTTCTTTTTACTTTACTCATTTTCCAACTCCTTATAAATATTTATTATGTCTTGGCTATATCCATCTAATCTATCATTATCTCCTGCCTTTATATCCAGCATATTAAATATCTCGCACACTTCATTTGGATGTGCCATTAAATACTCCACCGTCAATTCTCCTCCCGGCAGTTTACTATACCCACATCCAACTGCCTCTTCAGCCCCACTCCCATTCTGCATATACTCATTAAATGCTTTTACCCAGTTTTGTGTTGTTTCACTTGGATACAGAGAATATGCATGTAAATTAGCATTTCCGTTGATATCAGAAGACACATAGGTCATTTGGAACATATCTGCCAGAATTCCTACGCCTGCTATTTCCTGACATGCTCCAATTGGATTATTTGCAGCATCTATTCCAGCTGAAATAATACTCTGAACCGCACCTGCCACACCACTTCCCGGTATTTCTCCTATAAATGCAGACAGCACCTGTGAAACTGTTTCTTGAGAAACAGATTGTAAGACCGTATCATTTCCAATATATGCCGCCATATACCGAAAGCTTTCATCCTTAGCCTTATTTTCTCCTGTTTGCCCTGTCGCAGGTGCAGATATTGAAATAACTGTCGGTTGCTGTTCTATCCATACCTGATTTTTACCCGGATATTGGAAAAATTGCAGTTGCAGCAATCCATCACTGGTATAAGAAATCTCTATTAATTTTTCTGATGTAACTTTCCTGTCTCCCTGCATATTTTCCGTTGTAGCAATATCTAAAGCTTCACTATATGGTAGAAACGTCTGCATTAATTGATTGATACGAATTGCATTCTTTCTCATATTTTCGTCAATATCTATTCCTTGCATATATGACACCTGCAAAATCATCATTACTGCATTTGCCGCATCCGCAAGTTTCTTTAGCTTTTCACTCGCATTATAAGATACAGTAGTAACTGTAATTCCTCCTTCGCTTCGAGTTTCCACCTCTGAATAGTCATAACACAGATTCAACATATCTTCTAAAAGTCCTGCATCCCCACTTCGAACTAAAAGTTCTGCCAATTGCATATACTCCTCCTGTGTGATTTCATTGGCAGGCTTTTGTAATATTTCTCTCCATCTCATTTGCAACAAAATATTTGCTTCCTGTGAAACAGAGGTAAAAAAAGCGGTACTATCAAACTCCGTTATAAAATTTTTATTTCCTATTTCTTCTGTCAATCTCTTTACGACTGTATCAAATGCCTGCACTGTGTCCACCTGTGCCTGAAGGATTCCTCCATATCGCTTATCTACCCCTTCTACATTTAAAAAAATCTGTTTCAATTTTTCTACCGTATAATCATTCAAATCGGAAATATCTGTCATATACTGTTCTATATTTCCCAAATCATCTTCTAAACCTATACCGCCAAATGCATCTTGGGCATGCAATGGAATATCTGTGAAAAAATCTAAAAACGGCTCTGTTGAAATTCCACTCTCCAATGCATCATATATTTCTGTTGTAAATACTCTTTTTCTTCCCATTTATACAATCCTCTCTAAGCGATTTCCCGCTTTTTTATCTGCATTCTGTACCGTTTCTTTTGTTCCCTCCAAAAATGTTACAGTAGCTTCTATCAATTTTTTCATACCATCCTTACTGCTACTTACCTTTGCCTCTATTTCTCCCATTTTTTCGTAAGTAGTTCCGGCACCTCCTTCTTCTTTTCCTTTTGTCAAGTTGATTTCCTCTAACTTTTCCTCTAATCCATTCAGTTTCAATACTGCTTCTTCTATTTTTTCATTTCTTACACCAACTGTAGTTATCACTTCTGCCCCTCCTAATATATTTCCATATCTGCTGTATCTATTTCCGCTACATACTGCTCCATCTGGCTTGCCAACTGTGTTGACCAATTAAGCATGGTGTCCTTCAACAACGCCTCTGCCAAATCTGCAAACTGACCTAATTTTTGTGCTGTTTTTCCACTCAGACCACCTTCGTCCACGACTCCTTTTAAAATACTGACATACTCCGTTATGACCTCATTGATCCTCGCTCCTGCCATCAAATAATCCTGTTTTACCTGTGCGGTATAATTATCATCAATTACTACGATATCTTTTGTTAATGTGCATCCCATTTATATTCCTCCCAATTTTCTGTTTAATTGAGCTATTTTACTATGATAGTTTGCAATTTTCCTTCTTAATTCTTCCAACCTCTGTATGTTATCATTGATTGCAGTTGTCATTTTTTCAGCTACTTCTTCCATACTTCTTCGACTCCCTGTAGCCCTCTGCCCATCTAAAAATTCATACATACAACTTTGATAGCCATACAGGAATTTTACATTTTTACATATAATTCCATATTACGCGTGTTCCCACGTTTTCTCTCCTTAGCACTTTCAACTTGAATACACATATTATCATAGCTTTTTTTGCTTCTTGCTGTCGTTCCAACTTTTGATTTATTCTTCCAATTTCTTGATTTAAATCATCTATGGTATTTTCACAATTTCTTATCTGAACACATATTGTCTGACGTTGTGCCTCTCTTTGTTCTGCCTGTGTCTGACGCATTGTGTACCTCCTCTATTTTATTTACTCTTACGGGAATAATTTTGTAGAATTACAAAATTGTGAATAAATATACACTCATTATATACCCTTTATTCCCTCATTTATTAGGATAGCATTTTTCCTATTTTATGTCAATTTTATATGATTTCCTTTTACTTCTTATGCCAATACACACCCTTAGCGGAACATTTTTATATCATAAGAAAATCTGTACTTTTATACAATATAGCAACGTCTTTCTCATGACAAAAAAATTCTCCTGCATACCTGCTTTCACATTGTATGCAAGAGAATTTTCCTAAGTTCTACACATATTTTTATTAGAGCGCAGTTACAGAATTTAAAAACTCCTGTACTGCTGTTGGGTCTGTATATGTCATTGTAAATACTAACATATAATTTCCAACTTTATGTGCATAATATTCCTGTGTCATTTGACCTGCACTTAATGACACCACTTTAAAGTCCATGCCGCCTAATGTTGCATCTGTAACTTCCGGCTCACCTACATCGATTCCGGCACTTTTATATGCTGTCTTTAAATTGGTTGTCATTGCCTGTGCATACTCATCTGCTGTCAGCTCTCTTCCTGCTGTTACCTCTGTATCTTCCATTACAATCTGGATATTAGTTGTCTGGTCTGCTGTTACTGCAATAACATCATAAATGGTTCCGGAAAGGCTGTTTTCAATGGTATCACTGTCGTATGCTTCTTCCATAATATCAGAACCATTTCCTACTACTTCCTGAATCTCTTCATCGCTATACATCGTACAGCCCTCTGGAAATGTTGCCTGAAATCCCATGCTTTCGTTTGTGTAAACATTTCCATCAAAAGTTCCACGTTCTGCGGTTACTGTATCTTCCTCTGTATCTTCCGCTTCGTCAACGTCTTCACTTTCTAAATCTTTTTCATCCTTATCCTTCTGCTGTTCTGCCTTGGATGTTTCTTTTGTGTTCTTCTTGTTGTCATTTCCACATGCTGTCACTGAAAATACCATAGTCAGTGCTAACATGCATGCAATTACTCTCTTTTTCATCTTTTTTCCCCTTTTTATATTTTAGTCCTGTCTAACCAGAACTCTTATATTGTAACCTTCCTATGTTTATATGTCAAATCCATCCGATGAATCCCTTTATTTTCCTATGAGCTCCTCTGCAAATGCCCGATAGTCCTGCATACTGGTACAATTTGGTGCATAGTCACTCAGTAACTGCTTAGCTCTTTGCGCCTCTTTGGTTTTGATACACTCACGAATTGCTGTTTTAAATACCTTTGTTCCCAACTCCTGCGCCTGCTGTTCTAATTCCTTTTCCACTGTTTTTTCCAGATTGGAACGTCCGGAAAACTTCACCAGCAGCAGTCCTGCAATCTTAAGTGCCGGATTCTGTCTTCTTTGTACTGCTTTGATTGTATTATACAACTGCTGCAAGCCCTGCATAGAATATGCATCTGCCATTACCGGAATAATAACTTCATCGGCTGCAATCAGACAATTATATAAAATCACATTCAATGACGGTGCTGTATCTATTACAATATAATCATATCCACCCAGTTCTTCTATGGCATCCTTTAAGCGATATAATCCTTCCACGTCACCATCTAACATCTTTTCTGCCTTACTGAGCAATGGGTCTGATGCCACAATATCTCCGTTTGGCATATGCTGAATCGCATCCTCTAATGGCAACATATCCGAGTCTACCATAACATCATATAAGGTTGCCTGATCTTCAATTTTCGCCTGATAGGTTGCACTACTGTTTCCCTGTGGGTCTGCATCAATTAAAAGGGTCTTTCCTTTTTTTCCTAAAATTCCCGCTAACGTAGTTGCTGTGGTTGTCTTACCAATTCCGCCCTTCTGATTTGCTACTACATATGTAACTGTCATTGTATCTTCTCCTCCACTTTTTCCTGCTTATCTTTTTAAAATGCAATTTTTCCTTCCACTTCTCCGTTTACCACATAGAATACCGCTGATTCTTCCGGTTTGATATAAACATTTACTTCGTTAATTTCTTCATCGGTAACTCCCTGACGCAAAATATCTCTTCGCACCAAGTCCAGTAAATTTTGTTCTAAACGTTCTCTTCCCTGATACTGAATTACTACATTTTTTCTTGCAGTTGCAAAGCCTCCTGCCTTCTTTTCTGCCCTTTCAACGCTACTTTTTAATGCCATTTTTCATCCTCCTCCAACTGTATCTGTTTATTCTTCTGTTTTCTCCGGTTCCCTGCTAAATCCTATGGTAACCTTAAACAAATCCCCATCCAAATATATCTCAAATTCACCACCCATAAGCTTGGTGAGATTTTTGGCAATGGAAAGTCCCAAGCCACTTCCTTCTGTACTTCTTGACACATCTCCACGAATAAAACGCTCTGTTAATTCGTCTGCCTGTATATTCAGTGCATTCTGTGAAATATTTTTAATGGAAAGGGTAACCCAATCTTCTTCCACTTCCATATCCACATATACACGGGTATTTGCCATAGCATATTTTGCCACATTATTGTATAAATTTTCAACCACACGCCAAATTCGTCTGCCGTCTGCCATAATCACTACCGGTTCTCTTGGAAGTTTTGTCACAGCTGTAAGTCCCTTTGCCTCGAACTTCTCGTTGAACTCTCCGCCTGTCTGATATACCAGTTCCACAAAATTAATACGCTCCATCTGCAAGGTGATGTTTCCGGAGCTTATCTTAGATGCCTCTAACAAATCCTCTGTCAGTTGCTTCAATCGCTGGGACTTTGCTTCTAACACGTTAATGTAATTCTGCGCCCTCTCATTTGGTATATCCTCTCGTTTCAACAAGTCTACATAGTTAATGATAGAGGTAAGTGGCGTTTTTATATCATGGGACACATTGGTAATCAGGTCTGCCTTTAAACGTTCGTTTTTCATACTGTCATCCACTGCATGAAACAATCCGTCTCCAATGGCATTTACTGATTCTGCAAATTTCTTATTGTCCCCTTGTAACTGAGTAGTGTCTATTTTAAATTCAAGGTTTCCATCTGAAATATTTTTAATTCCTTCCAACACTTTATTGCGTTGCACACCTTCTCTTACAATAAACACACCTTCTACAAGACTCATTCCTATAAACCAAAGAATCCCCAATGTCTGGTAGCTTCGATTCCACTCCATCAAAAACGGAATCATGATGAGACACCCTACAAAATGGATTGCAAACCAGATAATCATTTTAGTCATCGGTCTACGCGCATGAAAAACAATTCCGACTCCACGCACTATCCAGTGAGCAATACTCTGATTCCACAGTATTCCGGCACGAATTCTTCTTACAAAGCTCAAATAAAACAACATGAACAATGCCGAGCTAAAGAATCCCAAAACCCCTGACATAATGAGCATTCCCGCCAGTTCCGACGGACCGAATCTATAAAGCACCTCTCCAAACATAATAATGGTTGCTATCGTTGAAATGGCTGCTCCTAAAAATACCAGTTCTGTAGGAATTTTATCAAACCAGCAAGTGAGATTTTCTTCTCCGTTTTCCCCGCCTTTTCCGGCTACAGTACTTAAATAAATAAAACATATCAGCCATCCAAGTCCGCTTACCACCATCGCCACTGTTCCGATATATATCCATGGATACAATCGGCTATATTCCTGCTGTGCCTCATAAAAACTATCCTGTTGTGCAAAAGAAGTGTTTACACAGATAAACAAAACATTTCCTTTTCCTCCATACGTCTGCTCGATTCCATTATAAAAGGCATCTTCCATTCCTTTTACATTGGTTTCCAGACGCATGTCAGATTCCTGATAGAAAAAGTATTTTCCCATCTGTTTTCCATATGCAATTAAATCGTCTGCACTTTTCTCTCCCAGATTGGTGTATACTTGTTCATCGCTTCCACGTTTTATCCAATATGCTACATTGCTTCCTTCTTTTCCCAGATTATAGCGATTTAAGCACTTCTTATAATTATTTACCTCTTGTCCGATATTTTCAAGTGTATATTCTAATGCCTCATATGATTTTTGCATTTGAGCTTCTGTACAATTCCCCTGAATATAGTCACTCCAAATGCCTCTTTCATCCACAGAAAGGTAACTTTCATTTACAAAATTATAATTGGATTTGTATCCCTGCTGCTGCATTCCCATATCTTTTAACAATAATATGAGTTCTTCGCTATTCAGGTCATACAACCCACCTTCTATCACTCTTTGAATGACACTTTGCAGTAATTCTTCGTCTACTCCCCCTTCATCTATTGCCTCTTCATCTCCAGCTGTTTCTGTTAGTGTTACTGTAACCTCACCGTCTGTGGTAGTCTCTACTCCCGGAATTTGATAAGAACCGCCATAATAATGCTCTACATTTGCTACTATAAGTTCTTGAAGTTCCAGGCTCATATCCCCAAGACTTCCAATGATTTTTTCCTCATTATAAACAGATTTCCCCTCACGGGTCACCGTCTGTTTCTGATGAATTTCATCGTCAATGTAATAGCTGGATTGAAAATTATATTGAGAATAGGTATAATTTCTTGCCCATTCTACCAAATCTCCCAAATAATAGCGTCTTGTGTCGCTATCATCATCTACCGTTTTATCCTCAGGGCCATCCGCTACTCTTCCCTGACTACTATAATATTTTTGAATATCAATTTGCTTTTCTGTGTCATAATTTCCATCTGTTTCAAACTTCTTACGAAGTTCTACAAAGTTAAAAATTTCCTCGGCTGATTGCTGAAACAGCGAGGAAAAATATGCCGACGTTGAAAAAGACTTATTTTTGATATCACCAAAATCCAGAATATTTATCCGAAAAAGTGTTGTTACCAACAATATAGATACCACCAGTACTACAAAGAAAATCTGTTGAACAACCACCATAGTTGCTTTTAATCCGGTAGAATATCGTATCTTTTTCATTACGTCACTCCTTTATTTTGACTTTTCTATCTTATATCCCACTCCCCACACTACTTTTAAGTATCGTGGTTCCTTGGGATTGATTTCTATTTTTTCTCTGATATGGCGAATATGTACTGCCACGGTATTATCCGCTCCAATCGCATCTTCATTCCATATATTTTCATATATCTGATTGATGGAAAATACCTTTCCCTGATTTTTTACCAACAATAACAAAATATTGTATTCAATGGGGGTAAGTTTCACCAACTCATCGTCCACAGTCACTTCTTTTAAATCATCGTTCATGACTAATCCACCTACCTGATAGATTTTCTGACTGTTTTCTGCCGCGTTGCCCAACTGGGTATATCTTCGCAACTGAGACTTTACTCTTGCCACTAATTCCAGCGGATTAAATGGTTTTGTCACATAATCATCCGCTCCGATATTCAATCCTAAAATCTTGTCTGCATCTTCTGACTTGGCTGATAAAATAATAATGGGAATACTGCTTTCTTCTCGAATCTTCAGTGTTGCCCGAATTCCGTCTAACTTCGGCATCATTACGTCAATAATTAACAGATGTACCTCCTGTTCTTTTAATACCTCCAATGCCTGCTCGCCATCATATGCCTTTAGGATGTTATACCCTTCCTGTTGCAAGTATATCTCTATTGCGTCTACGATTTCTTTATCATCATCACACACTAAAATGTTTTTCATATTCATTACCTCATATTGTAACAACTAGTTTTTAATTTCCTAATTGGAAATTTATTAAGATTTCCGAAAGGTTCCTACTTTTTACCAAAGGAAAAACGTTTTCCGCTATTTTCTTCCTTGACCGGTTTCTTTTTAAAATACGCTGCATCTAAGTTAACCTTTACTTCCGGTGCTGTATGGACTTTAGGGTTCTCTTCTTTACCACCATACAATTCACTGCTCATTGCCGCTCTTCTTCGCAGGCTCTCTGCAAATTCCTTACCTGTCACCTTAGAAAGGCTTTCCGAAATCTCATCTTCTTCTAAAGTTTCTGCCAAATATCCGTTTTCATCGTAATGCTTTCCGGTCTGATCGAAATACGCCTTATTAACCTTAATTTCCGGTTGAATGGCAGAATAAGACTTTCCTTCGTTTTGAATTCTTTTTCCTTTTGTCTTTTCTATCTTTTCACGCAATTCTTTTTCACGCTGCTGATTGTTTTCTTCAATCAATTTCAGATATTTCTGTGTATCTGCAAAATCCTGCAATTGCTCTCTTAATTCAGATTGATTCTGTCGTATCTGGTCTTTTTCATCGGTCAGCTCTTCACTCATTTTTCGGAAAATCCGTTGTACAGACTTATTGGCATCTTCCATAATGTTTTGAATCCTGCTTAATGCATCGTCTGTGTACATAATGGATGCTGCATAAATATCATCCGCATGTCGATTGGCTCTTCCTACAATCTCTTCACCGCGTTTCTGACTGCGACGCTCTGACAATTCATGCTTCTGACTGGTCACCTCATATTCATCCATCACTTCATAAACTGCCACATTCAGTTGTTCTAGAAGTTCAAATACTTTTTGCTTTTCTACTACAACCATAGAATCGTTTGGTCCATATGTCTGACTTTTTGAAAAAAGCACATGTATCTCTTTTAAAATTCTTTCTATTTTATCTTGTACGCTCATATTTAGGTTTCCCCTATCTGTTTCTTGTTCTCATTTATTATAGGGGATTTATTTTTATGTTGCAATAGCTGATTTATTTAGGTTAGGTTAAGAAAAATGAGATTTATTCTTACGTTGGACTTTTTACCTCACCTACTTTTTCTTCTGCCTATCCTTCTTTTTGCTTTTTTAGGCAGGATTTCGGATTTCAGTTTCTTTAGCTTCCTTGGAACATAATATAATTCCTTTCCCTTATGTTAACTTAAAAGATATGAACATCTTAAAAACAGAACTGCTGGATTAATCTCTTAAATCCAGCAGTTCTACTTCTCTTTTATTTTTCTCTCTTGCAAACCGATGATATGTTTGATAATATACTTCTTCTCGTTCTTTTGTTGTAATATATTCTAAGCTCTGAATTAGATTTTCATCCGCAAGAATAAAGTCTACAATTTCAGGGGAATACTTTACCCCTTTCTCCCTTTCCATTTCTGCCAACACGGTACGCAGGTTTTTATCATTCATGTAGTTTCTTCCTAAATTGTCCGTTGCCGCATCTAAGCAATCGCATATTGTTATCAAATCTATGGCAAATTTATCTTTGCATTTTCGATTATCAAATGCCGCCGGATATCCACCCTTTCCGTTATAGAACTTATGATGTCCCAAAATAATGTTATTATATTTTTTCAGGCTCTGATAGGACTCTGCCCCTTTCAGACCGTACTCCGGATGCTTTTTTATCGTTGCAAATTCCCGATCTGTCAACTTGCGTAATTGCATATTAATCGTGGTACTCATCAACAACTTTCCCCTGTCATGATGCAATGCTCCTTTTCGCAAAAATGTAAGTACTTCTTTTTTACGCTTTTGCACTTCCTCCGGTGTTTGGATTCCTAAGATTCCTATCATATACTTCGGTTTTTTATCTATTATTCTTCCGGCTACCTCCACTGCAAGTTTTGCCACGTCTCTTACATGAATCTCGGTACTTCCCTGTCTTGAAAGTAATACGCTTTCATACAATTCCATTGCTTCGTCCTGATTATAATGGGGGAGCAATTCCATGATTTCATACACGATAGTCCGATCTACATACGCCTTGTTTCCGGTGCGTGGAAAACTGGTATAATACCACTCCACATCCTCTTTCAATGCTTCTATCCATGGAAAATCATATTTCTTTGCCCCATCAAATAGTTCTGGCAAAAATAATGGCATCATTTGTACCATATTGTTGTAATTATAATTGTAGTCTCTGCTTTTTTCATTTTTTATTTTTTTCCATGGTTCTTGACAATAGTATTCATACAGCTTTTCAAAATAGTCTTTTTCTTCTATTTCTCCTTGCCGCTGTTTATGTTTCCAGTAATTATAGTATTCTCGCGCAGACAATCGTTCTTTTATCTTTTCTTTTTCCTGATAATATTGTGTTTCGATTTCCCGTGCCGCTTCGGCGGCCCGCTCATTGCCCGGTTTCAATAATTCATAGCAAATTTCGTCTTTGATATATTCTAATACCATTGGAATACTTATATTTTCTTTCCAAATCTCGTTATCTTTTTCTCTTTGATAAACCTCATAGGCTTCCATCAGGTGAGACATATGTATGGTATTATAATTCTTTTTACAAGAGACTTCGGTGTCCCAGTTAGACCGATTAAATAATGCTGCCAAAATCGCCTTTTTTACATGTATATCCGTAATTTCTTCATATTGATTCCGATAGGAAACCACCTTCTGATAACATTGGTATACTTCCTGACGTATCTGCGGGTCATTTATGTAACCATCGAAATACCCAAGATAGAAATAACTTAAAATCTGTTTTTCCCGATTGTTTTGTTCTGTATAATATACTACCAGTTTTTTTAATATTTCTACTGTCAAAAGACTATCAAACGTCATTTGTCTTGCCATTTTTATAATTTCATCTAAAAAAGTATCTGCCAGTTCATCGTTAAAATCCCGATGTCCCTCTCCTTCTTTCAAAAAAGGCATTATGTTCTCATTAATATCTTTATTATTGCTTTCAAAAACCTCTCTTTGAAACTGGCACTTTTCCCTTAACAGCAGGAACCACTTTTCTTTTTGTTCCGGTTTCATGTACAAAAAATACAGGATGCTTTCATAATGATCCTGTTTTCTTATAATTTCCTTACACTTCTTATAAAATTTTCGTATTTGCTCTGCACTAATTTCCTGCATAGTAAAGAAACTCCATTTTCCTTGCACAATTCCATTTGTCATAATCTGGTACATTGATATATTATACCACGTTTTGCCTTTTGTAAATTATTATTCGAAAAAAGACGATTACAATTCACCAACAGCATAGTTTTTTAACATAAACGTGGCAGGTATTTCCTATCTTGCACCTGCCACGTTCTGACTTTTATAACTTTTTCTAAATAACTCTAAAATCTAAAGTCACGTTCTCCATTATGAATATTCTTCAGATATTGGATGACTCTTTCCTTTACTTTTGGATTGGTGATTACATCCAGTTCTTTTTCAATCAACTTATCACCCACTTCTTTCGTTGCCGGAGATGCATAATCTTCTAAATATTCTTTTAATGTCATAAGTGCATTTGGATGACAGCAGTTGACAATCTGTCCGCTCTTTAACAAGGACATAAAACGGTCTCCGGTTCTTCCTTCTCTATAACATGCGGTACAAAAACTTGGCACATATCCCATATCCATTAACCATTTTACCACTTCATCTAAGGTACGGGTATCGCTTACATCAAATTGTGCGGAGTTTTCTTCTTCCGGTTCTTCTTCTGCATAACCTCCTACACTGGTTCTGGAACCACCACTAATCTGAGACACGCCAAGATGAAGCACCTTTTCTCGACAGACCTGTGATTCACGGGTTGAAATAATCATTCCTGTATATGGTACTGCAATTCGAATACATGCTACAATTTTCTGGAATGTCTCATCGGAAATACCATTATCAAACACATTTGGATCAATATCATCTGCACGACGCACTCTTGGAACACTAATGGTATGAGGACCAACGCCCTTGTATGCTTCTAAGTGTTCTGCATGCATTAAAATTCCAACGAAGTCATAACGATAGTTATTCAGTCCAAATAATACACCAAGTCCTACATCATCAATTCCACCTTCCATTGCACGATCCATGGCTTCGGTATGATATGCATAGTCATGTTTTGGTCCGGTTGGATGAAGTTTCTCATAGGATTCTTTGTTATAAGTTTCCTGAAACAGTATGTATGTTCCGATTCCGGCTTCCTTTAGCTTATGGTAATTTTCCACGGTAGTTGCCGCAATGTTGACATTTACACGGCGGATTGCTCCGTTTTTATGCTTAATTCCATAAATGGTGTGGATACACTCTAAGATATACTCAATTGGATTATTTACCGGATCTTCTCCTGCCTCCAATGCCAAACGTTTATGTCCCATATCCTGTAATGCGGTTACTTCTTTTACAATTTCTTCCTGTGTTAATTTTTTACGGGCAATATGCTTATTTTTTGCATGATATGGACAATACTCGCATCCATTGATACAGTAATTAGATAGATATAATGGTGCAAACATAACAATACGATTTCCGTAGAAATCCTTTTTTATCTGTTCTGCTAATGCATAAATTTCCTGATTTTTATCTTCCAATTCACAGTCTAAAAGCACCATGGCTTCTTTATGAGAAACGCCTTTTCTCTTTCTTGCCTTTTCAAGAATCTGATCTATCAATTCTCGATTGTTTTTATTTTTTTCCGCATACGCTAAGCAATCTAAAATTTCCTGATTGTCAATAAATTCTTCCGCCTTTGGCGACATTACATTATACATTTCTTTTCCTCCATTATTTGTTTTTATTATAGTCGGGATAATCTCCCCGATCTGTTACTAATTCATATCCTATGCCTTCCATTCTTCGGTTCAGGCACATTCGACATTCTGCCGCTTCATCTCCGGTACAGATTTTATTGTCATAAAGTTCGTATTTCTTCCGCACCGTGGTAGGAGAAAGATTGGGCATTACCACGTTAGCTCCCGCCCGAATTCCTTTTTCTCTCCCCAAAGGGTCTATAGTTCCAAGTGCTGTGGTAGATGGCAGTAATAACTTCGGTTGCATCAATCGCAATAGTCCTATCATAAAAAGTGTCAATTCTACCGTTCCGCCTTTTTCTTTTGCAAATGGCGTTTCATGATGGGGCACAAAGGGCCCGATTCCTACCATATGGGGTTGCAATTCATGAATAAACATCATATCCTCTGCCAACTGCTCCGGTGTTTGCCCGGGACTTCCCACCATAAATCCGGTTCCTGTCTGATACCCGATTTCTTTCAGATTTCTAAGGCACTGCTTCCGATTTTCCGGTGATAATTCCGGTGGATGAAGCTTGCAATAATGATTGTTTTCTGCGGTTTCATGACGTAGCAGATAGCGGTCTGCACCTGCTTCAAATAATCGTTTGTAACTTTCAAAACTACGTTCCCCAATGGAAAGTGTCAGGGCACAATCCGGATAACACTCCTTAATGGAACTTACGATGTCTTCCAATTTTTCCTGCGTAAACCATCCATCTTCGCCACCTTGTAACACAAAGGTACGAAACCCCAGCGTATACCCCGTCTTACAACACTCCAGTATCTGTTCTTTGGTAAGACGGTATCTTTCTACCTTTCGGTTACTTCTGCGAATTCCACAGTAATAACAATCGTTCTTACAGTAATTGGTAAACTCAATCAGTCCTCTGCTATATACCTGATTTCCAAAATACTTATGTTGCCAGTATCTTGCCTTTTCAAATAAATATGCAGTTGATTCTTCATCTCTTCCGGCTATAAGCCTTATCCATTCTTCCCTGGTAAGTTGATGCTGCTTTTCTAACTTATCAATTAGTTCTAATATCATAAAAGCCCTATACCAAAGGGTATAAGGGCTTACATACAATAATCTACACCGCCAGAATAACTTCTGCCGATTCTCTCTTATGTCTGCACCTTCCCCCTCAGGTTCTCCTTCCTGGTCTGGTTTGCTTCTTTTTTCATTCTTGTTTGTGGTAAGAATCATTCTATCCACTCACTAAGCTTATCGTAACACGGTTTTCCACAAAATACAACTCATGTATCGAAACAAGTGCATAACTGATACACTCCTTAGGACTTTTTTCTGCGTTTATGTTTTATGAACTTTATAACGAATATTCCCATGGCCAAAAAGAACAACATGACACCTGCTGCAATACTTGCCATAGCAATTGCAATTTTATTCGGTTTTCTTATAATTGCCCGCATACTTTTATCATTGTCAATGATTTTTCGATTGTGGGTGGTTTTGTAATATTCCGGAATCTGAGACTTCCCATTTACTTTTTCAAAAGAATTCAGATAATCTGCTACGCATAACCATGCCTTTAATTCCTGTCCATTACGATATACAATATAATCTTCCAGTTTTTCTATGGGAATTTTGTTTCCCTTTGCATCTTTTGGTGTCACCGATAAAATTCCAAAAGACTGCCCCGACACGGTTCCAAACATCTGTCCGCTATATAAATCTGCCACCACGCAATATAACTTATCATTTTGTAAATCCCTGTTTTTGCCTGTCATATCCTGCAAATCTACCGCGGTTACCTTATTTAAAATAAGACGATGAGGATTCAAGGTATAGGCTATTCCACTGGAATAAAGCTGTGCCGTTGTCATAATTGGAGATATGGATGCATCTACCTCTGCCATGGTCTTTAATTCTGCTCCTGTAAGATAAATGCTCACCAGAGGATATCCCGGTATTCCATCCGGTCCGATTCCTAAGGATAATGTTCGAAATGCATCTGCTACTGTAATATCGGTATCTTTATGAAAGGTATCACGAATACAACCACTGGGTACCACCGCTACCACTGCCGGTGTATGATCTCCTGTATCACTATTATTTACCGCATATAAATAAGAATCTGCCAAAAGATTTCCTAACGTTTCTTCTTTTAAAACACTTCCCAATCCATTTATTTTCGTAAACTGCCATGGATTATATGTTAGCACCTGATTCTTTGTATAACCAAACTGTTTTAAATATTCCCGGTCGATATTTTCTCCCAGTTTTTTTACTTTTTCTTGTGTTTTTGCATCTAATGCATATGTATCATCCATAAGCACAAGTGCATAATCTTTCACTTTCCAGCGATGCTCTTCCTGCTGCACAAGTTTTACCGCACCAACTCTTGCACCATATTCTCCAGTAGATACAATGGCTGTATGGGCGTGTATAATCGGCTTATTTAATATACTGTGCGTATGACCGCTGATAATCAAATCCAGTTCCGGAACTGCCTTTGCCAACAGTTCATCCTCTGACTTACTTTCTTCCTCCCATGTTCCACTATGAGAAAGACAGATAATCATATCAACTGCTTCTGTTTTTTTGATTCTTTCTACTGTTTCTTTTACAGCCTCTATGGGGTCTTGAAAGGTTAACGCACAAGTAGGGGCACAAGCCAATGCATCTTTTCCAAATACACCGATAACTGCTATTTTAAGTTCTCCTTTTTTTAAAATTACATACTTGCGTATTCCACATTCTTTAAACGCCTTTTGTAAAAGTGCACCTGCCTCTTTCTTTTCCCCTTTTAATGTTGCTTCCCAATCTACATTGCAAAGTGCTATGTCCGGCAGTTTTTCCCCACTGTTCCTTGCCGTAGTCAACATATTTACCAGCCCCTGGCTTCGATAATCAAATTCATGGTTCCCTAAGGTGGTGACATCTGCTCCCAAAAAACCAAGCATTCGAAGCTCTGCCGCTTGTGTCTCATATACGGTTTGATACAAAGTTCCCATGGAAAAATCTCCACCGTCCAGAAACAGCAGATTTTCGTCCTCTGCCCGTCTCTTTTCTAAATATGTCTTTATTCGTGCAAATCCCCCTACCTTTTCCTTTCCTGCTTCCTCCATATAAAAAGGTTCCAAGTGGGAATGAAGGTCATGGGTAAAAACAATATTTATTTCTTTGGTATTTTTCTCCATTTTAAAACTCCTTTACCAATTCTTCATAATTTCTTTCGACTTTTTTATTTTTCTTTTAGAAATTGTCCACAGTTTGCACACATTTCTTTTTTATACTAAATATATCAAATGAAGTTGATAACAACACAGCGCGCATCGTTATTGGCTTCGCCAAAAAATTATTGTAATTGTCTTTATGGCAATTGCAAATTATCCTATAGATTGTTGGTGCCACCGCCCAAGATGTGGCACCCCATGAAACATTTCATAAATTTACTCCCCCCAAAGCGTTGTCGCAAGGCAGCGCTTTCCTTCCGTTTATGCCCTTTTATTTTCCGGAATACTTTATTACTCCATCTATAATAACAAAATCAAGTTTTGTCTCTGAAATCATCGGATTTCCTTTGGAAATTACAAAATCCGCATCTTTTCCGATTTCAATAGAACCTACTCTGTCAGAAACCCCTATATGTTTTGCTGCATTAATGGTTATTGCCTTTAACGCATCAAATTCATCCATTCCGTTTTTTACAGCCAGTCCTGCACATAAGGATAAATACTGTTCCGGAATCACCGGTGAATCGGTAATGATTGACACCTGACATCCTGCCTTTGCCAAAACGCCCGGTGTAGTAAAGCTTTTATTTTTTAATTCAAATTTTGTAGCATGTCCAAAAGATGGGCCTACTGCAACCGGAAATCCCTCTTTTGCTAAGTCATCTGCAATAAGTACACCATCGGTACAATGGTCTATGGTAAGTCCAAGATGGTACTCCTTGGCAATCCGAATTGCTGTATAGATATCATTTGCCTGATGCGCATGCGCCTTTAATGGCATTTTTCCTTCTATTACCGGAATTAATGCTTCGAGCTTTGGATCATAGGCAGGCTTTTTGAAAATATCATCCCCTGCGGCTTTTTTCTTTTCCATATATTCTATGGTCTTATCCAACATAATGCGAAGTTTTGATGCCGTACTCATTCGAGAGTAGTTATCCTTGTCTTTATAACAACGTTTTGGATTTTCTCCAAAGGCACATTTCATTGCCACCTTTTCCCGAATTACCATATCGTCTATTCGTTTTCCTGTGGTCTTGTATGCAGTAAATGTTCCTCCAAGTACATTAGAACTTCCCGGTCCTGCTGCCACACAGGTAACTCCCCCTTCCATTGCCAAACGTATGCTTTCATCCTGCGGGTTCAATCCATCAATTGCTGACAACTGTGGGGTTAAAGAATCTGTCATTTCGTTATAGTCTGCTCCTTCAAATCCAATTGCATATCCGTCTAATCCCAAATGACAATGCGCTTCTACGAATCCCGGATACACATTCATATCAGATGCATCCAATATCTGTGCCTCGTTTATGATTTTTCCTTCTAATACAGGTGCAATCTGTATGATTTTTCCGTTTTCCACCAAAATATCCGTCACATAAGGTTCTTCGTGAATGGCATCATACACATTTCCCTGTTTAATTAATAACATTTCTTTCATGCCAAAAGCCTCCATTACCGTTGTCTTTTTTTGTATAGTATACCACATTTTTAATGGATTATTGTATGGTCTGGGAAAAGTGGAGATATAAACTTTGTAAAATATTTTCTTTCTTACACAAATGTAAGTTTATTCGCTGATATGTAAGACGAATCGATGGCTGCCCTATCCCCTCCTTGATATACTTATCTCATCAAGAAACGAAACAAACGATATGAATTGCCACAAAGAAACTTAATTTTGTACGCATCGGTATGTGCTTTTTATTTCTCTTTTATATGATTTGTGCTTATTATCTTATTATCTTTCCATTACCGGATGTTGCAAAGGCAGCTACCCTTTCCGGACACGATGCACAGCTGATTCCTTTTCATTTTATCGCTGACATTATAAGAGAAACCCCTTTCCAGCTCGGAAATACCCATACTTATCTTCCAGCTCTTCTTGACAATGCTGTTTTACAGGTTATTTTTAATATTATTATGACCGTTCCTTTTGGAATGTTTTTAAGTTATTACTTCGGTTTAAATGCAAAGAAAGTGGTTACTTTTTCCTTCCTATTAAGTCTTTTCTTTGAATTGACACAATTATCCGGATTATATTTTATGTTTCCAGGTTCTTACCGTCTTTTTGATGTAGATGACTTAATGGCAAATACCTTGGGTGGTTTTGTTGGTTATCAGTTAGTTGGGCTTTGTAAGGGATGGCTTCCAAAATTAGAAAACTTTGATATTCTTTTGAAAAAACGCAAAGTGTATCATAAAATAACTAATTTTTAACTATGACTAATTTCTTCTCCGCAAGGTTGTGCTTCCTTAGCGGAGCGTTTTTTATGTAATAGGGCGCAATTTCCTATTACATAAAAAGTGCCCTACTGTAAAACTTTTGTTTTACAACAGAGCACTTTTTCTTACCCTATATTTTTAAGTCTCCCGCTACTTTCCCATACCTCACACTTCGCCAACTCTATTATGAAATATTCCCTCATTCTGCAATTATCCTCTCGCTACCATTTACAAAATAGCACAGTTTTTGCTCTTATTCAAGGATAACCCCATAAACGTTGACTTAACCCCGTGAACGTCGATTTTTTATTAGCCAAACAGTCTTTTCCAAAATTCTTCCCACCAACCATATGAACTTAATAACATATTTCTTCCTCCTTTCCTACTTATAACTTATGACATTATATTTTCTATATACTACGCCTTAACGGCAATGTCACCACAGTCTGAAAGCAAGCATCCGCTGCTTTCCATTCAAATATTCCCTGATTCTTTTCTACGGTTTCTGTTACATTTCTTAACCCGATTCCATGATTCTTTTTATCTTTTTTGGTGGTTTCGGGCAATTCTCCCTGTATTTCTCCTTCCCCTGAAATACTATTAGAAATCTCTATCTTAAATGCCTGTTGCCCAGAGCTTACTTTTATTTTCAGATACTTTTTACCCTCTCCGCTTTTTTTCAATTCCTCCACACTATTCTTAATAAGATTGGAGAAAATTGTACATAACTCCACATCACTAATTGCAACTTCCTGAGTTAAACAACCAGTAACACTAACTTCTACATCCTCTTCTAACATTTGTACATAATAATTTAAAAAGGCATCTATAATGGTGTTTCCAATGCTGTAACACTTTTGCTGTATTTTCACAATGTCGCTCTGTATTTCTTCTACATAATCTGCAACCGGTTTCATTTCTCCCTGCTTTGTTAATTCGCCTAACGCAATTAAATGATTCAGCACATCATGGCGAAATCTCCGGGTATCCTCTTCCTTTGCCAACATTGCTTCATAATAATTTTTCTGTGTATCTTTTAATGTCTTTTCTATTTCCAGATAGCGTTTCATCCTTTTATTGGTATTATTTACATAAATAATAAATACCGCCAGGGCAATCATACTAAAAAGAAAAACGACTGTTAATATTTGCAATCTCTTAGTAAGTACAGAATTGTTAATTTCCTTTCCTAAATAAGCTAAACCTGTTACAGTAGTCGGTAATGCTATCATCATAATTACAATACAAATATACAATATTACTTTTGCCACTCTTTGAAATACTTTACTTTTTTCCAACAACCTTTTTTTCTGTATCCAGTAAATAAGCGATAATCCGCAAATAGAAATAAGACTAAAAATCAGCCATCTTTGCTCTATGCGTAATCGGTCATAAGCTGTCTTGCTTAATAATATTTCTACTAACGTTCCTATGCCAGCATCTAAAGTAATTGCAATAATCCATGCCACTACTACATACAACACTTTCCTTATTATAGCTTCTTTCGCTGTGACTAATAATGTAACAACCACTATCGCATTAATAACAATAGATATTCTTGTCATATCATTTGTTTGCGCCATTCCAGTGAGCAATAAAATCGTCCATACAACTACTGATACTCCCGTCATCCATTTTCTACAAATTTCTGTTTCAAACAGAACATGTAACAATAACGTATATTTTACTATTTCCAACACAAGTTCACATATTAACGCCAGCTTCATTATAGGTCTCCTTATCTATAGTTTATGTCATATATCGTGTATACTTTTTCAAATTCCTTTTTCTTTCTAACAGAAACCCTTATTTTTGCTGCTCCAACCTGAATGATTCCATCTTTATATGTATGAATATCAATATTGTTTATTTACGCGAAAAAACAGCCTGTCATCTAGTTCTTTTTCTAATTGTTTTAACGATGTTTCCTTACGGAATACCTCATCTCTTAAAACAAATTCTACAGAACTATCTACTGCCTCCATATACATAATATCTTTTTGACAAAGCTTATATGGTACCCGCTCTCGATATACCTCAATTTTTTCCATTCCGACTCTTGTTTTCAGTACATCTTCCAGAGCTTCTTTTACTTCACTTTTTTGAAATGGCTTGGTTATAAATCGAAAGGCATTTATCTTAAAAGCTTCTTTAAAACGATCCTGCCTACTGGTTGCCATAATAACCTTGCAATCTAAATTGCGTTTTTGTATTTGGCTTCCCACTTCGATTCCATCTAATCCCGGCATCTCAATATCCAGAAATAATACATCCAATTTTTCTACTTCTTCTAATAGCTCTTCTCCAGAGTGAAAGTTAATTATCTTGCCTCCTTCCTCTAATTCCTCCAAACTCTGCTTTACTATTGTCCCTAATACGCTTAATACAATTTTTTCATCATCACAAATCCCAATTTTTATCATATGCAATATTCTCTCCGATTTCTTCCCCTCGAAGCACATACAATTTTAAT
>ERZ1034984.324-NODE-324-length-54260-cov-20.702241_pt1 | contig 54260 bp, 37 predicted proteins | sample MGYA00520589_ERZ1034984 | MGnify/ENA primary metagenome ERZ1034984 (study PRJEB33766, sample SAMN09781790) | gut metagenome | biome: gut microbiome | host: Homo sapiens | place: Madagascar | study: EMG produced TPA metagenomics assembly of the PRJNA485056 data...
GCCCTTGGCCTTTCATTGCCTATTGACAATGTCCTGCTCATATTAAAAAGCCGCATAGCGCATCCCTGCGTCAAACCCTCAGCAAGGGTTGGTTGAAAAAGTAACTGTTTTTCACAAGAGGAATTGTTCAGTAAGGGACTGCGATGGAAATCCTGGGCCAAAAGAGGACCAGGATTTCGCAGTCCCTTACTGAAACGTAGTCTTGACTGAACGTAAGCGCCTGCTAAAAGCCAGCCAACCCTACGGCTTTAAGGCGGTGATGGGGAACACGTAGATGTCGTGCTCAGCGTCGTAGCGGCAGAAGGGTGAGGTTGCGGTGAGGACGGCCGAGAACGCAGGCTTCGGATTGCGCGCGGCAGGGTTCGCCGCGACTTTCTGACGCAAGCGCTCGATGTTCCTGATGCCGTCGGGTACCTTGGCCTCGCCGAGCTTGACCTCCAGCGCCGCCCAGCGACCGTCGCGCAGTTCGATGATGGCGTCGACCTCCAGACCGTCAGAGTCGCCGTAGTACCGCAACGACCCCGGGTGAGCTCCGGGCATGCAGGCGGCGTAGGCCCGCAGGTCGTGAATGCACAGTGACTCGAAGAGCAACCCGAACGTCTGCCCATCGGACAACAGGCGCTCAGGGCCCATACCAAGCGCAGCGGCAGGGATGGAAGGGTCGGCGAAGTAGCGCTTAGGCTTGGTGCGCAGGCGAGACTTCGCGCGCACGGGCGCATCCCAGCCGTGCAGGCTTTCAATTACGTACATGCTCTCGAGCATATCAAGATAGGACGTCACGGTAGAGGTAGCCGGCGCACCGGCCTCGTCGCCAAGGGCTGCATCCTGAGCGATGGTCTGCAGGGTAGCCGCCGTGGCAACGTTGCGTGCAAGCGAGGACACGATGCGCCGGGCCATATCGGACGTGCCACCCTTCCTGGGAACGCTGACCTCGAACATGGCGTCGAGGTACTGGTCGACGACCTCTGCGGCCGCTTGGGCGTTGGCCCCGAGCAGGGCGGGCCAGCCTCCGCAACAGATGGTATCAGCCAAGGGCGCCAAGGAAGCATCGCACACCGATGGCTCAAACGAACCCTCGAACAGCCCTGACAGCGACACCGCGCCCGTAGACAGCCCGCGTTCCCATAGCGTCATGGTGCTCATATCAACACGCGCTATGCGGCCTGCCCCACTGTGGGTAACGGCGTCTTTGGCCGGGGTGGACGAACCCGTGAGGATGAACAGCCCGTGCTCGCCGCCGGCGGCATCGACCGCGCGGCGCGCGGCGTCCCACGTGGAAGGAACCTCCTGCCACTCGTCGACAACGTGCGGGTGTGCCCCCTGCAGCGCCAGCGTGGGGTCTGCTTCGGCCAACGCCTTGACATTCGGGTCATCCAGGTGCACAACGCTCTCGCCGAACGCCAGCGCCGTCCAGGACTTGCCGCACCACTTCGTACCGCGTATCTCGACCGCACCGAAGGTATGAAGCAGCCGATGCAATCGTTCGTCCACAAGGCGCGGATGATACGTTTTCGGCTTCTCCGTCCCATAGGCTAGCATAGTCGAGCATTCCTCTCTGACATGGGCATACTATATTTTCGAGGATTATCATACTCGATTTTCGAGGAGGAATACACTCTGTTTTCGAGGAATCTTATCGGTGATTTTCGAGAATTTGAAGAAGCACTGCGCCTCATAACCAGCAGCCGCGAAAGCACCCGGGCAGACAAGCAACCCAAGCCCGTCAAACACATTGCACAACGTCATCGTTACCATAAAGGCCGCATGCCCACCCCTTGCAAGCGGCGGTATACTGCTGCGCAGCGAAATCGATTCGGACAGGGGGCATCGGTGCACGGCAAAATCCCGGATGCGGTGGGGCACGCGCTGCGCGATCCGCACTCCCTTACTCCATTGGTGCTGGTCATGGGCTTTTTGGGCGCCACGGCGCGCTACGCCCTGGAGATGCTCCTGCCCGCACAATGCGGCTTCCCCGTCGCCACGCTTACGGTGAACATATTCGGTTGTTTCACGTTGGAGATCGTCAATCAATTCGTCGCGCGCCGCACGAACCTGCCGGCGCCGTTGGTGAAGTCGATGGGCATCGGGCTTATCGGAGCGTTCACCACCATCGCCGCGCTTTCCACCGAGAACCTGGCGCTTTTGCAGCAGGGGCGTTACGGCATGTTTGCGTTGTACCTGGGCATCACCGTGTTCGCCACGTTCGGGGCAGCCTACGCGGGAAAGCGCTTAGCCGACGCCATGGGCCCGCGCTACAGCGCGCATCACCAGGTTGCGACCCCGCAGGCGGATTCCCCGCAAAACGGGGGCGAGGCGCGATGAGCCCGCTGACGTTGATCATGGTGGGCCTGGGCGGAGCAGCAGGCGCGCTGTGCCGCCACAGGGCGCTTTCGTTCATGAAACCTCGCTCGAACAGCTGGTTTCCCTGGCCTACGCTGCTGGTGAACCTTGCGTCGTGCACCGTCGCCGGAGCGGCGCTTGCAGGGGCCGCCGCGCTCGAGCAAACCGCCTACATAGCGCTGACCATGGGTTTTTTGGGCGGCTTCTCCACGCTGTCCACCATGAACTGCGAGGCCGTCGATATGGCCACGGAAGGACACCACGGAGAAGCGGCCGCATACCTGGTAGTCACCTACGGCTCGACCCTAGGCGCCGCCGCACTGGGATTCGCCCTGGCGCACGCGGTCCTGGGAGCCTAACGCAGGCCGACCGCCCTTCCACGCACGCAAACCTCACGCTTTGCGCGAACGCAAAAGCGGCGCGCGAGCACAATCGCCCACGCTGCGCCACGCGCCTACCGCAAGCTCAAGCCTGCGCAAACCCGCAAGCCCGCCGCGACTTCTCCCTACAGCCCCACCTTCGCCGCCTGGTAGGTGCGGATGCGGTCGCGGAGGTTCTGCACGTCGAACAGCACCGACACTAGAAACGCCACGGTGAGCGGAGCGCCCACGAAGCCGTTGCGCGGCGCCAGCATGAAGATGAGCGGCGCGCCGAAGATCATGATGGGCACCAGCAGCATGACCAGCAGGCTTCCCATGCGCTTGTACAGGCCGTAGATGATGGACGCCATCACGTACAGGAACAGGCCCGTTGCCGCGGAGCCGGCGATGGAGAGCACCGCAAGCGCCACCACCTTTGCAGCGACCATGAGCGCCTCGTCGCGCAGGCCTTTCTTCGCGCGGGCGAACACCTCTTCGCCGGTCTGCTGCTGCGCGCGTGCGGCACGGAACGGCGCGAATGGGTCGAAGGGGTCGTATTCCACGGTGAAGCCGCCGAACGGCCACTCGGCACCGCCAGTGCGCTGACCTGCGCCATTCTGCCCCGAACCCGGGCGCTGCGAACCCGCGGCGCCGCTGAAGATGTCGTCCCAGCTGGTCCACACGTACGTAGTCTGACCTTGGGCCCCTTCGCCGAACGGCCATCCGGCGAACGGGTCGAACGGGTTGCCCTGGCCGGACGCGCCGCCCTGCCCCGCCGAACCCGTCGGATGCGCATAAGGATTGCCCGCGTACGGACGCGGGTCGCGGCGCGGGTCGAACTCGGGCGACCAGCTGCGGTTGATCAGCACATCGCGCGCTTCGTTGATCTGCTTGGTAAGCTCCTCGGCCTCGGCGTGCTCCTTCGAGTCCAAGGGGAACTTGTCGGGATGATGGGCGATGACGAGCTTGCGGTGAGCCTTCTTGATCTCATCGTCGCTAGCCCCATCGGCCAAGCCCAGTATTTTAAGTGCTTCTGATTTCTTCATAACGCCGACTATACGGGACGATTCCCGCCGCACAACCAAAACGCCGGGGTTGTCACGCATTCGTCAGAAAAATCCGGCGCGAAAACCGCACGGACTCACCGAAATCAGCGCAAAAAGAAAGCGGCCCGCCGAAAAGGCGGACCGCTCGCAGGTTTCGCTCCCCCACGCCCTCGCAGGCGCAGCGGAGGCAAACGATGCCGGCGACTCAGGCAGCACGGGCGGCGCAAGCGCCCGCCAACGCGGGCACGGGCAACGCAAACGCGACGCGCGCATCACACGCACGCGCGCCAAACAGCGCACCCGCCCCGCCCGCCGGCTTCGCAAACTAGTGGCGGAAGTGGCGATGGCCGGTGAACACCATGGCGATGCCGTGCTCGTTGCACGCCTGGATGGACTCCTCGTCGCGCACGGAGCCGCCGGGCTGGATGATGGCAGTGATGCCCCACTCGGCCAGCGTGTCCACGTTGTCGCGGAACGGGAAGAACGCGTCGGAGGCGCACACCAGGCCCTTGGGCTCCACGCCCATGCGCTCGCACGCCTCATGGGCGCGCTTGCACGCCAAAAGCGCGCTGTCCACGCGGTTGGGCTGGCCCGGGCCCATGCCGATGCCGGCGTGGTCGCGCGACACCAGGATGGCGTTGGACTTCACGCCCTTGCACACGCGCCATGCAAACATGAGCTCGTGCATCTCGGCGTCCGTGGGCTTGCGATCGGTGGGAACGGTGAAGGTTGCCGGATCCTCGGAGACGTGGTCGACGTCCTGCACCAGCACGCCGCCGTCGACGGAACGGACCTCAACGGCAGCCGGGGCGTCGATGCCGCCGGTGCGCAGCACGCGCAGGTTCTTCTTCTGCTGCAGAAGCTCAAGCGCGGCGGACTCGAACTCGGGGGCGATGAGCACCTCGACGAACTGCTTGTTCTCGTTGATGTGCTCGACCATCTCCAGCGTGACCTGGCGGTTCGCCGCGATGATGCCGCCGAAGGCGCTCTTCGGGTCGCAGGCGAAGGCCTTGTCGTAAGCCTCGGTGATGTTCTCGGCCGTAGCGGAGCCGCAGGGGTTCTGGTGCTTCAGGATGATGACCGCCGGCTCGTCGAGCTCGCGCACGAGCGACCAGCACGCGTCGGTATCCAGGATGTTGTTGTAGGACAGCTCCTTGCCGTTGAGCTGCTGGGCGTTGACCAGGCTGTGCTCATGGGCGAACTCGTCCACGCGGTAGAAGACGGCCTGCTGATGCGGGTTCTCGCCGTAGCGCAGGTCCTGTTGCTTCTGCATGTACAAGGCGCACTCGGGCGGGAACTCGCCCTGAGCCTCGATGCCCTCCTCGCAACCGCAGCCGCAACCCTCGCCGTGCTCATGCGGATGCGCGGCCTGAACCTGGTCGAATAGGAAGTCGGCGATGGCGCCGTCGTAGGCGTTGGTGGTCTCGAACACCTCGAGCGCCAGCTCCATGCGGGTCTCGCGCGTGGTGGCGCCGCCGTTGGCGCGCATCTCGGAAAGGATGCCCTCATAGGTCTCGGGGTCGGTGACCACGGTGACGCTCTCGAAGTTCTTCGCGGCGCTGCGCAGCATGGAGGGGCCGCCGATGTCGATGTTCTCGATGCAGGTGCCGAAGTCCGCGCCGGACTCGACCGTCTTCTCGAACGCATACAGGTTCACGACCACCATGTCGATCATCTGGATGCCGTGCTCGGCCGCCTCGGCCATATGCTTTGCGTTGTCGCGCTTGGCCAGCAGGCCGCCGTGCACCATGGGATGCAGGGTCTTCACGCGACCGTCCATCATCTCGGGGAACTTCGTCACCTCGTCGATGGGCGTGACCGGCACGCCAGCCTCCGCGATGACGCGGGCGGTGCCGCCCGTGGAGATGATCTCCGCGCCGAATTCGTCATGCAGCGCGCGGGCGAACTCGACGACGCCTGTCTTGTCCGTCACCGAGATGAGTACGCGCTTGACCTTCGGATCTGCCACTTGCTCTCTCCTTACCTTGAACCGTTCCTTGTAAGTCCGTTCCTTATCGCAAAGCGGGGCTTTGCGCCGAAGCGCCGCCCGCAAGATGCCTGTTTCAGGGTTGCCTGCCGGGCCTTAGCGGCCCAGGCTCTCCTCGTGGCGCGCCCGCGCCTCGGGGCTATAGCGCTGCGTATATCGTACATCGACCAGTTCGGCCACGATGGAGATAGCCAATTCCGCCGGGGTTTTGGCGCCGAATTTCAGGCCGATGGGCCGCTTGATGCGTTCCCAGTCCGCCTCGGAGGCGCCGCGAGCCAGCACCAGGTCGTGCACGGTGGAGTTCTTTCCCTTGCAGCCCATCATACCAACGTAGCGAACGTTGTGCTTGACGGCCCACACGCAACCATCGGGGTCGAACATGTGACCGCGCGTGAGCACACACACGTAGTCGTCGGGCGCGGGGGTGAGCTTGTCCAGCTCGTCGAAATTGGCACCGTCAAGCAGCACGCGCTCGGCGTCGGGAAAGCGCTCGGGCGAGAGGTACGCTGAATCGTAGTCGACCGCGGTGACGGCGAAGCCCACGTGCGCGGCCAGCGCGCTCACCTCGGCCGCGGCGTCGGAGGCGCCGAGCAGCCATACGCGCACCTGATCGAACAGCGGTACGGAAAGCCAGGTCAGGCCGTCGAACTGCTCGTTGTGCATGCCGGGGCCGCGCGTGATGTCCTTCATCTGGAACACGTCGCGCGGGCTGGGCGTGCGCGCGGAGACGATCTCCTTCGCATCGTTGCAGAAGAACACCATGCCGGCGCCGTCGGCCGAGCCCGTGTCGCCATACTTCTTCGTGACCTCGTTGTCGGTGTTGGCCTGCGCGGCAGCGGGGTCGAACACCACCTTAAAGCCCAACCACGCCAGGTCGCCCTCGGCCATGGCGCGGGCAGCGCGCTCGAAGGTGGGCGCGTCGGCGACGGTGAGAGCAGCAGACAGTTTCCCCAGGTCGTCGGGCGAAACGTGCATGTTGCCCTTCAGCGCCTCGGCGGAAAAGCACGGGAAGTCGGCGGACGAAAGCTCCACCGCGCGTCCCGCGCGCAGATCGGCGGCGATGCCCGCCAGCGTTTCCTTAGTCAGCAAGGTGCACCTTGCCCTCCGCGTCGACGCTCACGCGGCCGGCTGCCAGCCAGCCCAGCACGCGCGGGTACAGCTCGTGCTCCACCTGGTGGATGTGAGCTTCCAGAGTTTCAAGCGTGTCTCCCTCGGCCACGCGCACCGGCTCCTGCGCCACGATGGGGCCCTTGTCGTAATCCTCGTTGGCGAAGTGGACAGTGACGCCCGTGACCTTCACGCCCGCGTTGAACGCATCGGCGATGGCGTGCGCGCCCTTGAACGAGGGCAAAAGCGCCGGATGCAGGTTGAGCACGCGGTTGGGGAAGGCGTTGAGCATGACGGGCGTGACCTTGCGCATGTAGCCGGCCATGACCACGTACTGTGCGCCGGCTTCCTGCAGCGCGGCCACGATCTGCGCGTCGGCAACCTCGGGGTCGGCGTACTTTTCGCGGTTCATGACCAGCACGGGGATGCCGGCGGCGTTCGCGCGCTCGATACCGTACGCATCGGGACGCGACGCGACCACCTTCACCACCTCGACGGGCAGGCCCTTCGCCGCCTCATCAAGGATGGCCTGGAAATTCGTGCCGCTGCCGGAGAGCAGCACGCCGATCTTCAACTTTTCGGACACGAGACAGCCTTTCATCAAGCGGCGCCCAACCAGCCCCGCGATTCGCACTATGCAACCAGTATACGTGCAGGCAGCAAGGCAGAAGCCCTGCTCTCGGCAAGCGCCATCAAGTATTCAAGCCGGGAAGGCGAACAGGTGAACAGGGGACGGAGGTGTGTTCACGATTGCCCTTTGCGTTCCCAGGCGCTCCCGCGTGAACACACCTCCGTCCCCCTGTTCACGCGCAGCGCGTTCGCGAACAAGGCCGCCGCGGCGTACACAACGTTCACACATCGCATGAACGCGCCTGCACCCCCGTTCGCCGGGCTAGCCTCATGCGCAAGGACAACAAGCGCGGACGTGCGACGTCAAAGCTTGCCGTGTTATCATGTTCCGATAACGCACAAGCGTTCGCGATTGCGGCGCAACCATAGGAAGGGCTCCTACGCGGAGCGGGGTGACCCCGGGTAACCGTTATGTCCGCAGACAGCTACGACGATTTCGGATATCAGCCTGCCTGCGAGCACATTTCAGAAGAACGCCGCAGACACTGTTGGGCCGTCGCCATCGGCTTGCAGGACGTCGATGGCCTGAAGGTGTCCGACTACCTGCGCGACCAAGCTCATGCCTACATCCGCGGCGAAAAGGGGCTCGACGAAGTTGGCGAGCTCGTTCGCGAACGATATGCCCGCGCCGACGCAAACGGCGAAAGCAAGGAAGCCGACCTGGTAAGCCAGCGAATCGCCGAGCTGCTCACGCGCGGCGCGTTCTTCCTTTCGCCCGGCATGCTCACCACTATCCACGCATACCTGTTCCAGGACCTCGACCCCACGATTTACCACCCCGGCCAGTTCAAAAGCGAGCGCCTAATCAAGCAGGAGGAAATCCTCAACGGCGACAGCGTGCTGTACGCCGACCCGCTGACCTACGAGATGTCCCTTCGCGGCGCGTTCGCGAACGAGGCCGCCGCAGCGTATACGACGTTCACGGACGAGGAGCTGCAGCGCTTCTGCCACACCATCGCGTTCCTCTGGCAAGTCCATCCGTTTTACGAGGGGAACACCCGCACCATCGCCGTGTTCTCGGAGTTGTACCTGAACAGCTTGGGGTTTCAGGTGGCGAACGACCCCTTCGCCAAGCACGCGCGCTACTTCCGCGATGCGCTGGTGCGCGCGCAGTACCGCAACGCAGCGGCGAAGATATTTCCCGACGACTCGTTCCTGATGCGGTTCTACAAAAACGTCATCGGAGAAGACGGCGGAGAATTGAACCGCACGGAAATGATCTGCGCCCGCCTTTTCGAGGACCCCACCCTGCTACGCAACGTCGACCCCAAGGATGCGCTGCGCAAAGCTGAGGGCGAAAGGCGGTGATTCAAGTAGTAGACCGGGAATGCTTGCTTTACAGACGCCCGGAATCACGCTAATGCGGGGCAGCCTAGGTTTCTTATTCTTTGGTTTTGGTCAACCAAAGAATAAGTAAACCCCCTTTCCCGTCTTCAAATCCTCTTATTCTTCAACCAGGTCTTCGGCCTGTTTTCCGAATCGGAGTCGTTCAATCCCCAAAAACTTTCCACCATGCTGCTTTGCGTAGTCAGTTTTGATGAACAGTAAAGTTAAAATGAAGTTTAAAAAAACAGTGCCCGCCTCGAATCAGCTAATTCGCTAGCACGTTGCGATGCTGAATCTTTGAGGACCTTTGTAATAACTTTATTCTCCTTCGATAACGCTTCTTATATCTGGAGGGGTAAAGCGCTAGTGGAGGAACGCAATGAAGCCAATGCTTAAATACCGCGGTGGCAAATCCAAGGAACTCGGTTATCTAAAAAAATGGGTTCCAATGGAATACGACAGGTATATAGAACCATTTTTCGGCGGTGGAGCCCTCTATTTTGATATAGAACCCCAGAAGGCAATTATCAATGACTTAAATAAGCCGCTAATGAAGTTCTACGACAATGTTGCGACAGATTTTGCAAGGATTCATTGCGAACTCGCTAACCTGCAGCATGAGTACGAACAAAATCGCGCTGATTATGAAGCTAGAAAGGCGGCGGCGCCCGACAAAAAAGTGGCCGATGCGAACGAGGATTTGTACTACAGCCTTCGCGCTCAATACAATGGCCTCGCTCCTTCCGACCTACTACCGGGAACGCTTTATTATTTCATCAACAAGACGGCCTATTCAGGGATGATCCGCTTCAACAAGAGTGGTGAATACAACGTTCCTTATGGAAGGTACAAGAACTTCAACACAGCGTTAGTTACCGCAGAGCACTCAGCGCTGTTGAGAAGCGCAATCAGAATGACTGCTGATTTTGAAGACGTTTTCAAACTATGCAAGGAAAACGATTTTGTCTTCCTGGATCCCCCGTACGATTCCCCGTTTTCAGACTATGGAAACGCGGAGACCGCAGATGGTTTTTCCGAAGCTGACCATAGAAGGCTTGCAAAGGCTTTCTTCGAGCTTCCTTGCCCCGCCTTGCTGGTAATTGGGAGCACCGGTCTCACAGAAGAGCTGTACGCTTCTCATGTTGTTGAGCGCTATGAAAAGTCCTATGCAGTAAACATTCGGAACCGGTTTAAAGCGAATAGCGAACATATACTCGTGCTGAATAAGGAGGCGCGCGATGGCGGCAATAGGTAATAGCAGGACCTTATTCTTTGTCACGTCTCCGAGGACGCCATGGCGTTTCATTCCTGAAATTGAGACCCTTGGGCGGGTTCTTACGGGAAAGGCATGGAATCCAGCAACACAAACGGAATTCATGGAAGCGTTGGTCCAAGAAGACTTTTACGTAGGAACGAAGTCTCCAAATGACCCAGCTTTTTCGGCCCGCGATAGGATCACAAGGGCGCCAAAGGCATGTGGCTTTGTTAAGCTAAAGCCAACTGTAGAACTTACAGAAGCAGGTAAAGCTCTGATTAACGCAAAGCGTAAAGACGAAGTACTGCTTCGACAGATGCTTAAGTTCCAACTGCCCTCTGTGTACCACACGCAGGCGGAGAACTCCGCAACAGAATATTGGATTAAGCCATTCCTTGAGCTCATTAGGCTGATTAACCACTTTGGCTCTTTGACTTTTGACGAAATCAAGCTGTTCGGGATGCAGCTAACGGATTATCGACAGTTTGATGTAGTCTGCGAACGAATCGAACAATTTCGGAGAGCGAAAGCGCGAAATAAGGGTCGATACAAGGAGTTTTATGGTGGTATATCCCGCAGCGAAATAACTCGCCTATACTCTATGGAAATCTCTGGAGGCAACATAAAGACGCGGGAATCTGACGACAAAAGCCTAAAGAAATTTGTCGATACAAAACTGTCAAATCTAAGGGATTACACAGATGCGTGCTTCAGGTATCTAAGGGCAACAAACTATGTCTTGATTTCTCAATCTGGACATTCACTTTCCATTGCTCCAGAAAAGCAGGAAGCGGTTAACTATATCCTTGACACAATTGACCGAAATCCGTGCTTTGTCGATGATCGGGAAAAGTACGAAGCTTACTTGTACGATCCCTCAACGCCAACACTGTTTACCGATAACGTTGACAATCTAATCGCTGATATTCGAAAATATGATTCGTCAATTAACCTTGATGGAAAGAATGTCCTCGAGCTTCGAGAGATTGAATACGAGCTTATTGAAGCAGCGAAAAGCCAGAAGATTAGCGATGAAATTAAGCAGGTCAAAGACTATGAGCGGTTTGACGACATCATCGAGGTGTTTTCAAACATTGGCAACAAGATTTATTACGATGACCCATTGCAGCTTGAATGGAACACCTGGCGAGCAATGACGATGCTTGACGGTGGCGAGATTCGAGCCAATTTGAATTTCGACGACTTTGCAAGGCCTCTCTCTACTGCACCTGGCAACGAGGCTGATATTGTGTGCGACTATGGGGATTTCTGCGTTAACGTTGAGGTCACGCTTCAGGCAGGCCAAAAGCAATACGATAACGAAGGTGAGCCCGTGGCTCGACATGTTGGAAAGCAGGTTGAGAGGTCAGGTAAGCCAACGTACTGCTTCTTTATTGCGCCCACCATCACTCAGGCAACATATGCGCATTTTTATCTTTTATATCACGAGAACGTATTAATGTATGGCGGTAAATCGAATATTATTCCGCTGCAGTTATCGACATTTGAAAAAATGGTCGTTGACAGCAGAAAAGCTACTTATGTTCCCGAACCGAAACATATTAAGGCACTGTTTGACAAGGCAAGAGAACTGAGAGAGACGGCCCAAAATGAAGTCGAGTGGTTCGAGCAAGTCAATGAAGCTGCGCTCGACTGGCTAAACGTTGCTTAGGGAATTCCGGTAGATAACAATCTCGCCCGGCGGGGTAGCCAGCGTACGTTGGTGCAAGCTGCCCCGCCGGGCGAGAGCCGACCAGGCAAGGCCGGAAGCTTCTGCTTCCGGCCTTGCGAGTTTCTAGAGCTCGCGTAACGCGTTGCGATGATGGCGGAGGAGGTCCCTGTTGTCTTTGTAGATCGGCATGCTCACCAGGTCGAACCCGACCGCGTAATCACCGAATTCGAGATGCTCGGCGAGGAAGGACGCTACCAGTCGCTCGAGGAAGTCGCGATCCATAACTACCTCGAAGAAACCCTCGACGCTGTTCCGACCGAGCTGGCAGTTGACGAAGGCCAGATTGTCCTCTTGCATTCGCTATGATACAAATCGACGCATAGGGGCTGATATAATCCGCCGCTTAGCAGCAACCGACACCCACCGCAAAAGAACTGATACGAGACTAATAACACTATACCCAACGCTCAACTGCAAAGCAACGACAACCGTCAACGAGCCCAACCACCGCCCCACTACGCAGCTTCGCCGCTGCTATCTCCTTCCTGATTCCTCGTCGTCTCGTCTTCCGCCGGGAAAACGATGCGCTCTGTGGTTATCCTCCCCGCCGCAGACGACCCCGCCTTCCCATCAGGTCCCGCACTCGCTTCAGACCGACTAATCCCTTGAGCAGCCCCCTTCTTCGCTTTGGGCTGGTTTGCGCACTCGCGTGCAGCCTTATGCGGATGCGCGCTCTTACGCCCCGGAAACCCCTTTGCGCCCGTGGCGCTTTTATCCCTTTCGGTAGCTCTCCTCTTGCGAATCTCGCTCGCAAGCCATGCCTTGTTACAATGCGATGCCAAGTTATACCGAGGCAAAACCTGGCATGCGCTTCCACGCCGGAAAATCATCGCCTCGCCGATAGGCAGCGACTGTATTTCGCTCACTGGCAAATCGGAGCGTTCCGACAACTCCCGCGCCGTTTTCATATCGTTCACGCCTAGGTACATCACGGTATCGCAACAACCGATGATGGTCTGCGCAGCAGCCCCATAACGCGCCTCTAGCTGCGCATTGGCCTGGCAGATAACGTTAATCCAAATGTCACGGCTGCGGACCGCGGCGATCAGGCTGTCGAAATCCGGAATAGGCGCTTGATTGGCGAAATCGTCGAGGATCACGCGCATGGGGATCGGCAGCCTATGGTCGCCACCAGGGACGTCATCGTCGGCGAGGCGACACAGCTCTTTGAACAACTGCGTATAAAAGATGGACGTAAGGAAGTCCAAACTCCTGTCCATATCGGACACGACGACGAACAAAGCGATCTTGAAGTAGCCCATATCCCAAAAAGAGATCGGGTCAGATTCGGCATCGAGAATGCTTAGCACCCCCGCATTCGTCAGGTGGGTCAACTTTCCCGCCGCCTCCATGTACACGCACGCCATGGTGGTATCGGCGGGAGCAAGCTGTTTGAACCTCTTCCAAGTTCGGTACTCCTCGCCACAACAGCCCTCGTGTACCTGGACAGGTTTGCCATCCTGCCACTCCACGCCCGTCACCAGCACCTCGAAACGGTCATCGAGGGCGTTTTTCGATCCAGGATATCTTCCGCTAGATCCTATGAAGGCCATATCGAGAGCATCGATAACATCCCGCATGGTCAGGGCCCCCGAAATACCCCGCATCTTTCGTTCAGCATGGCACAGGCCGATGACGGCCTTCAACAGCACCGCCGTCGCGTCATCCCAAAACGGCTCCCTCGAAAAGCGGCCCCCGCTACTGATGATGGCCTCAACGAAGAAGTCGATATCCTTGTCGTTGCGCAGGTACCTGAACGGGTTGTAGCCATTCGATCGCAGCGGGTTAACCAGATCGAGGCGCAGAACCTTATAGCCGGCAGCTTCCAACATCGGGCGGAACTCATCGCACAGGTTCCCCTTGGGGTCAGTGACAACGTAGTTGGAGTTCATCTGCATGATGTTCGGCTTCACGAAGCCTTGGGTTTTGCCGCCGCCCGGCGTACCGAACACGGCGACGTTGTTGTTCAGCTGCGTCTTATACATGTCGGTTCCCACGGTCAGGCCTTCAGCCAAGATGGTACCGGGCAGATTAAGCGCAGGCTTATCCTTAACACGCATCAACAAACCCCTCGTCAACGCACAAGTCGTTTGAAACACTGTCGATCAGGCCGAACGATACGGCCTCTTTCGCCGAGAACCACGTATCCCTATCAATCGCCGCCTCCACGGTCTCAAGCGGGCGCTTCGTCGCCTGGGCCAGGACCTCTACGAGCATCTGCTTCTTCTTGATGATGGAACGAGCGGCGATCTCGATATCGCTAGCCTGCCCGTTCACGCCCGATATAGGCTGATGGATAAGGATGTCCGCGTGCGGAGCGGCGGAGCGATAGCCGCGCTCGCCGCACGCGAGGATGACCGCCGCCATGCTCGCAGCGATGCCGAGCGCATGCGTCCTCACCTGTGCGCGCAAGCCGCACATGTAGTCGATGATGGCCATGCCATCGGAAACGAACCCGCCCGGGGAGTTGACGAGCAAGGTAATGGGATCGTCACCAAGCCTGGATAGATAGCGCAGCTGAGCAATCACCAATGTGGATACGGCTGAATCGATGGGGCCGTTGAGGACAACAACCCTTTCGGCGAACAGCTCGCTTTCAGGCGTGGTCCATTCGGCGCCTCGTGCAGTTCTTCTCGCGATTTGAACTTGCTGCATAAGGGTGTCCTTTCCTAAGCCCCCGCCGCTACACGGCGGGGGCGTTGAAAACGCTAAGTTATAAATCGGAAAAACCGGGCTAGCCGTTTGCCTAGCGGCGCTTCATTGCTGCCCCGATGGTCACGCCAGCAGCAACGAATGCAATGCCGCCGATCCAGAAGACCTCGCCGATTGCATCGCCCGTTTGAGCGAGCCGCTCAGCAGGCTCAGGCGCTTTCGCGTGCTTTGCCGCGGCGACCTTGGTCTCAACGGCGAATTCGGACTGAACGGTTTGGCTCAAAACCGGATGCGCCCTGTCATACCAAGCCTGAGCCTCGGCAAGCTGCGTCTCAGCTTCGTTAAGCTGCGCAACCGCCTTGTCATAAGCCGCCTTCTTCTGCGCAAGGCCGGACTCGGCAGCGATCAAACGAGCCGCCGCCTGCCGCTTGTTGTCGAGAGCCCTATCGTATGCCGCCTTCTTCTCGGCAAGAAGCGCCTCCAAATCGGCAGCGCTCTCGGAAATCCATGCGCTCCCGAACGTTCCCGCGTTAAACACCGCATCCGCAGCCGACCTGTTGGCATAAAGCGCAAGCGCGTTCGCCCTCACCTGTGCGGCCGCAAAGACCGACTTTGCGGCATCGGCAGCGCCAGCTGCAGCCTTCGCGGTATCAGACGAATCGCGAACCGCGGCCAAAGCGGATCGGAGGTCTTCCGCAGCAGCGCTGGCGTTCGCCTTTGCGAACGCGACGGAATCGGCCGCAGGCTGAACGATATCCAAGCGCTTCTGAGCCGCCGATGCCGTCATCTGGGCATCTTGCAGTCCGAACGCTTTCGCTTCCGCGACGGACTTCGCAGCATCCGCCGCCGAAGCAGCGGCGCGCAAAGACTCAGAAGACCTCGAAACGGCCAGCTGAGCCTGCATAGCAGCGAAATCAGCTTTCGCCCGGGCATCCTGCGCAGAGGCAAGGCCGGACGTTGCCGCATCCACGCGCTTGCGAGCCGCCTTCAGCTCATCGGATGAAAGCTCGTCGAGCTCGGCCTGTGCACGGGAAAGTCCCAGTTCAGCGGCGTTCTCCTGCGCTTGCGCCGATGCGCTCGCCATTCGCGCGGCATCGAGCAACGCAGCATCCGACACGGCCTTCGTAGCCGCACGCTCCGCGTTTTCCTGAGCGCTCGTAAGCTCCTCCTGCGCCTTGGCAAGAGCCTGCTGCACCCTATTCATTTCGGCTTTTGCGGAATCCACGGCATGCGATGCGGCGTCGATCGCCGCATCATCGTCCGCAAGAACGTTGGATGCGTCGCCGGCGCGCTGCTGCGCAGCAGCCAGATTCGCCTCCTTCTGGGCAACGGCCGCGTTCGCAGCAGCCTGATTCGCCTTCGCGGCATCCAACGCGGCGAGGGCATCTTCCACCGCCTTCTGGTACTTCTGATCGATCTTCCCGTTGACCTTGTTGTAGTAGGTCATGAACAGATCGTAGTACTCCTCGGCCGTGTAGGACTTCTCTCCATAGAGCATCATCACCTGGTCATCAACGGTGTAGCTCTCCTTGTGCACGGTCCACGGCTTACCATCCGGTCGGAGAACCGACCCGTCGGGACCCTCCATCATCATCGTGTTACCCTCGACGTACTCGTCGTCATATACCCAGCGAGAACCCGCCATTAAGGCATCGAATTCCTGCAGGCAAAACGTCTTTACCTGCGCGCAACCGTAATGCGTGTAGTCCTCGCAGAGGATGTTCAGGTAGTGCCCGTAGTTGCCGGTCACCTTTTTGCCGTCGGCGTCGTAACCGTCGAGAACGCCGTCGGTCATATCCCGGTCGTAATGGACCTTCTCCTTCTCGTACCAGCCGCGGAACGGATCCTTGTATCCAGCTGCAAGGTTCTCACCGCCGCCGATATGGCTCGGCGCGTGATAGAAGGGCTTGTGGGATATCGAATAGTTAAGGTTGATCTGCCCCGCCGCCATGATCGCGGAGTAAATCTTCAGCGCGGGAAGGCCATGCTCCGCACGCAGGTCGTTCACCTTCGACATCGTCTCGAGCGCGAGCTTCATGTTGTCGAGGCTCGTTGCCCCCATATCAAGGTGATTCGGGTCGGTGCCGACACCGCCTTCGCGGTCTTTCTCATCGAACCAAGCTTCCGGGTTCGACAGATACTTCACGGCGGTCACCGCGCCGATCTCCTCGAAGAAACCCAGCGAGCCCTTCTTCGCCAGCTCCTGGTATTGCGAAAGATTCGCGTTCGCGTCATCGCGCGCCTGCACGGCGGCGTCGTATGCGGACTGGGCAGATGCAACCGCCTGGGCAGCATCCGCAGCCTGAGTCTTCGCTTCCTGCGCAGCGGCGGTAGCTTTGTCCAGGTCAGCTCGGGCAGCGGCAAGCTTCGCTTCGTCGATCTGCTTCGAACCCAAAGCGGCATCGAATTGCGCTTGAGCATCCTTTGCCAAAGACGACGCAGCATCAAGCTCCGCCTTCTTGGCATCGGCGTTGGACTTTGCGCCCGCGACCGCTGCCACAGCCTGAGCACTCTGCTCCGCAGAAGCATCGGCAACCGCCTTCGCATCAGAGGCAGCGGCATCCGCCACGCTTTTCGCCTGCTGTGCTGCGGCCACAGCCTGCTCGCACGCCGCGACATTGGCCTTTGCGGCCGCAACCGCTTCAGAGGTCTCGCCCTCTTCGACGCGAGCGAGGTCGGCTTGGGCGGCTGAAAGCTCCGCCTGCGCAGCCGTCAAAGCGTCCAGAGCCGAAGCTGCGGCAGCTCGGGCGGATTCGCAAGCAGCAGCGTCCTTATCTGCCTGGGCTTTCGCAGCAGCGCATTCGGCATCAGCAGACGCCTTCGCCTGCTCGGCCTCATCGAGGGACTTCTGGGCAGCAGCCAAACGCTCGACAGCTTCGCGCTGCGCGGTTTGCGCCGCTTTGAGCTCTTCGGACCCGCCGACCGCCGCATACGCGGCCTGCGCCTTCTCGAGTTCGGCTTGAGCCTGATCGGAAGCGGCCTGCTTCGCTTCAGCAGCCACCTTCGCTTCATCCAGCGCATCAGCAGCGGCGACTTTGTCCTGCTCAGCCTTGTCGAACGCCTGTTTCGCCTGATCGGCGGCAGTCAGCGCCGCCTGAGCATCGGCCAACGTCTTCTCAAGCGCTGCGATTCTCGCAGCATCGGCTTCGTCCTGAGCAGCCGAAATATCTGCGCGAATCGCGTCTACTTCTTGTTGGGCGGTTGCGAGACCGGCCTTTGCGTCCTGCTCCGCCAAGAATGCATCATCGCGCGCTTGCGTCTTCGCCGCAAGGTTTACCTCAGAAGCCTGCTTATCATCGAGACGCTGTTGCTCATCAGGGAAAACACCTTGCTGAACCGCATCGACTCGCGCATCGGAATCAGACTCGGGTTCGTCCGCAAACGCTTGGGCAGCGGGGAACACCGGCATGACAGTGGATGCGGCAAGCACTGCAGCCATGCCAGCTCGGGCACCAGCCGCGCCAAAGGCGCTTTTAGCAGCCGAATCAACGCTCTTGGATTCGTGATTGACGATGGATTTCATTTCGACCTCCGTCCGTGATTGGATACGGCATTTCCCCCAGGAAAAAAAGGAAATGCAATTGTTTGAATGGCGATTGCAACGCTTGAATCGGTTTAGCCTTTGCAACCGCAATGTCTGGGGGTGGTAATTGATGGGCTAAGCCTGGAAATGCTCGAATCCGATAGAGAGCTTCTCATATCGATCGGCAACGCTGTTCGCGGTGAAACCGCGTGCGCCAAGCTCCCTAGCGCTTTGCAGGTAGCTCGCCGCAAGATCGAGCTGTTCACGGATAAGACGGGGATCAATGAGCGAAGAATCGGCCTTCCCGTCTTTAAGGAAGCGCGCAGCCACATCAAGGCACAAGCCGGCAAGGGACAGATGCACCGCTCCGCCATCACCGTAGCCGGGGTCTTCAGACAGCATGCGCTCGACCTCGTCCACGACGGCTTGCGCCCGAACGGGGGAACCCTTCACCAACTTCCTCTTCGCAGCAGCGCCCATAGCGAGCACGTATGCCCCTTCGACACCGTTTTCACAGGTTTTCAGATGCAAATCGCAACAAGCCGCTGCGAGTCCAGGGTTTGCGCCCTTGACGGCACGAGCAACACGGAGCGAATTCCCGTAGCACGCGGCAATCTGCTCAGCACGCGCGGCATTGAGCCTGGCAAGCAACGCGGAATCCTCCACTTCGCGCAATGTGCCCAGGTCGATCCAGTACGCCTTAAACGCAAGATAGTCGGTTTCATCAAGTCGGAGAATCTCGTTATCCATGATCGCGCCTTTCGTTCGCGGCTGTTCCAACGCCGGGCTGCTACCTTCCCTGCTGTACAGGATGCTCCAAGTGCCGACAACGTCTGCCATCTATGATAGAGGCCATTTTCGCTACTGTCAAGGATAGGCCTATCCTTGACGCTATCTTGAACGTTCCTGGTTGAGCTTCGTTATACTGAGCAAAGTGAATTCGCCCCCATTAGAAGGATGTTGCATGAAGCCGAGAAACGGTTTTTCTTCGACCCGCAATCAATACGGCGCATACTGGGAATTGATAATTCGAGCCCTTGGCTTAAAAGAAACCCGGAGCCTCACCCCCACGTTGCTAGAGCTCTGCTGCGGCCGCTCCGAGTTACTGCACTATATAGACACGCTGCCTTACGAATATCAGCCTTCATTCGACTACATCGGCATCGATCTGCAGCACATCACCTATAGCGACTGCCAAATGCAATGGAGCGAAAGAGACAAAGAGTCGGCATTTTCCCGCCGAACTTCCAAAATCGAAGAGTCTGCCACCAAGAACGACAATGAGCATGACAACAATTATCAAACGCAGAACGGATTTCGTTACTTCTCGCAGCAAGACGCCCTTGAGCACAAGGCCATCGCCTCTACAGTGTCAAAGCAAGACAAAAACCCGGTTAATATGGTCTTCTGCAGAATCCCATTCACAGCGAGCAACGACGATAAGCCGGCTAATGGTCAGCTTGATTGGAGATTCATCGAGTCAGCATTGGAGCTGCTGGACGAAACAAACGGCAAAGCCGTCGTTGTCGCGCCGATGAGGATGCTCAAGCCCGATCGGGATAACGAAGCCGCAAAACGCGTCATTTCTTCAAACCGAATAGCATCTGTCACGCTTCTTGAAGAGGGATGGGATTCACGTAAGCCCGTCAAAGTGGCTCTCATGGTCTTGGACCACACTCGGCACGAGAGCATTCGAGTCGTCAACGCTACAGGTGTTTCAAAAGAAGTTAGCAAATGCGGTAACGCCCTTAAGCGCTCGACAACATCAGGTGCGAATAGCAACGATTTGCAAAAAAATGAGGTCGATGCAATATTCGACGCCTGGACCAGCAAGGTGAGTCGTATTCCCTCCCTTAATGTAGAGCCGTCAGATCTATTCTTCCCGTATAAACAAACAGACGGTTCCTTCGTGAATAGAATGCTCCTAAACAACGAGGAGAAAAAAACGATCGGCGATATTTGTTACGTCTCTAGAGGTATATCGAAGAAAGAAGTCCTGAGAGAGCGCGAGGATGCACACGGTGGACACTCTGCCGCGTATTACCCGTATATCACTGCATCAGATTTGATAGATGGGGAAATCGCGATTGGAGGGCATTATCTGCGATGCATTGAGCAAAGAAAAGTAACGATGGTCGACATACGCACGCCATCCTCGGCGCAAAAGCGCGCCATGCTCAAACCGCCCGTCATATTGGTTTCGAGAAACGGATACCCGTTTAAAATCTCATATATAGGGCACGATACCGATTATCCGATTATTCCATCCGATTCGCTTTATGCCATCCAATCGGAATTTGAAGATGATTTGCTTCTTTGCTTTGCGCATCTCATGTCCGACGAGGGGCAATCGGAGCTTCGCGCCGCATCGAGCGGATCCGCCATTTCCCAAATCTCCCAAAATGCGATCAAGAACATCGCAATACCGGATTACAGCCCCGACATCAAGGATGACGTGATCAGAAACGTCTTCAATGAGCTGGTATCGCAAAGCAGGCGAATGACAAGCCTTCTCGATGAAGCAGATTTCATCGAGCGGTCGCGACGCCACCTGATCCCCAGGCTCGAAAACCTTCAAAGCGCTCTAAGGGACAAGCTCGACGCGAAAAGTGGCCCCTCCGCCGACCAGGAAGAAGCGATGCGCGCCATCGTATTGGGCAGAGATGTTTTTGCCACAACGGCCCCAGGCCAGAATGCCCCATTGATTTACCAAGCGTCCGTTGCTGCACTCGGAGGCACCGCTGTAGTAGTTTCAACCTCCCCCGCTTTCACAGAACAACAAGTTGAAAAAATCAAGAATCGCCTGCACAGTGGCTTTCTTGATGACCCTCGTGCCAATAGCGAGGCTGACAAGGTTCATAGCCTCCTCGAGCAAGTCCGAAATGGTGAGTTTCAAATCCTTTACGTGACACCGAGCTACCTTTCCAACGAAGAGTTTCTCAACGCTATCAGTAATACAGACGTACCTCTTGTGGTAGTCGAAGATACTCAACGCACCGACAATCGCGACAGCACCCTTATCAAGATTTGCGATCAAACATGGGCATTCGTGAGACGCTTCGACCGCCGTCCGGTCATCGCAGTGTTTTCAGCAACAACTACTTCTAAGACTAAGAGATACATTGCTGAAGCTCTGAGTATGCGCAATCCGCTTTCAGTAGAGCTGCGCATGGACTGAAGCAATGTCAATTCGAACATCCCTCCCTAACAACATACGCAACGGATTCAACGTCGATTCCTAACACTCAGCGCAGAACCCCGACCACTTACAACCGGTCGGGGTTCTGCGCTGTTGTCACCGATTTACACCGATTGTTCTCATGATTGCCTTTCTTCATTTTGCATCAGCAACATGAGGATAGTCTTATCCTTGACAAAGTGCGCCAAAGGCCGTAGCCTTGCACTAACGATTTGAGGGGCTCTGTCCTTAGTTCATCTACTCCAGAAAGGACCACTATGATGAAAGTAACCACGACTACCATGTCTCAGCCACTCCACACCCCGTCCGCCAAGACCATCGCCATCAGCCTTCTGCAGGTTCTTGGCTTCGCCGCCATGCTGTACGTAATCGCGCAAATCTGCCTGTTCCTCAGCGGAACCGCAGAGGAATACGGCGAAGATTTGCAATTCGTTCTTCGCTGGGCATGGGTCGTGCCCGTTCCGTTCTACGCCCTTGCCATCGGAGCAAAGCTTGCCGCAGAGGCCACCGGTAGCTCTTCGCTGCTGAGAAGCCCTTGGATTAGCCGCCCTGCGTTGATTGTTTTCTCCCTGCCCGCGCTGGTTTTTATGGGTTGCGCAATCCAGGGACTCTCTGCGAGCATCGAAACGCAAGACGCCGGTATTATCACCAGTTCTGCATTGAGCCTCATCATGCTCGTTATTTGCATCGCTGCCACGTATTACCTGTATTACGTTAAGCGCAACGCCCTCCAGGAAAAACCGGTGATGAACGTATTCCTTCTCTCCCTCCTCCCCATCATCCCGTTGGTCCTAGCGACGATTGGAAGCACCTTAATCCTTCTGTTTATCTCGATTATTGTGCTGAAGTTCCTGTTCCCGCTCGTCAAACGCGCCGTTTAGCAAGCCTCTCACATGAAAGGACCCGCCATGACTCCTCGAATCCCGCTCTCCGTCATCGCAACCCTTGCGCTCACCATCGCCACCGCCCTGCTGATCTTCGCCGCAGTGTGGGCAGTTGACGTCTTTGGCCTAGCCAACACGCTCTTGCAGATCATCACTCCCGGCCACATCGCTCCAGCGTTATTCGCCTAACCCCTCCCGCGGCGGGGCAGCAAGCAATGTCCCGCCGCTTCTCGAAAGCAACACGCCATCGTTTCGCTAGATGCAGGCCCGCTGAGACTTTTCAGGGCATAGCGAGTCGACACCTGTCAAAAGATCCCACCGTTTCAGGCAAGCCTACATGAAAGGATCGGGGAAGCAATGAGCCAGATCGCCAAAGCATTCACCGAATATGATCAGCTGTTCGATAAGAACGGCCAGCCAAACCCCTTGTTTGCCTGCGGCGGAAGCGATGACCGCCGTCGCGCTGTTCCCGCGGTTCGCGTTTCTCCTCATGCTGCGCGCATTCTCCTGCAGTTGTCATTGAGAGCAAGCAAGGTTTACCGACGCCGCATGCGAACAGGGGACGGAAGGATGTTCGGGAAAAGACTTGCGTTTCGCATAGTTTTTATCCCGAACACACCCCCGTCCCCTGTTCACCGATGCATCGCCGTTGCGGACGATCGGATCACCTTTCGAGCCGCAGTCCCAGCTCCTGGAACAGTCGCTGGTTGTCGGTGGCGATCGCTGCGGTCATTGCTTCCCGTGTCCAATCTGGGTATTCGGCCAGGACGGCTGGCGCATGCGTTGCGATTTGCGAAGCGACGGCTTCGACCGTCCCAACGAGGTCGTCTTCGCAAAGCCCCGATATCGCCGCTTCCGCTGCCCAGTCGGATAGGGACAACTCGCTTGCCCGCTTCTTGGAATTGATCGGCATGGCCAGCAAATCGCTGGTTTCCTGCCACGCTCGCGTGCAAAGGGCGTCGTAGAGGGAGCACAACTCCACGCTTCCGTCCGACCGCAAAAACAGGCTGTAGTTCTTGCCGTGCGCGTCGCAATTCCCCACCAGCGTGTTGAAGACGAGCTGCTTTGCCCAATCCCCGACCAGCGAGCGGCCGTTGGGCAGCCTTTTCAACAGAGCAAACGCGTCGGCGGCGGTCACGAAATACTTCGCATGCCGCGAAACACCCAACGCTTGCGTGAAGTCCTCGACATGGATGCGCCGAACCTGCCCGTCGGCGCAAACCTCGCGATCGAACCTCTCGACGACGTAGGCCCGGTCTTCTCCGAACGACCGCACGAACGACCTTGCGACGTCCAGCCCGCACGCAGCCGCGAGACGCATGGTCGCGTCCTCCACCAGCGGGACGCCGCAAAAGCGCTCATGGGGCGGCTTCACGATATGGGTCGAAGGGTGCTTGGCGTTCGGCCAGGCCCAGCGGCCGTCGAACCGCTCCAAGGCGAACTTGCCCTGCGAACCCGCAAGGGCAAAGCGGCTGCGTCGATCATCGGACTGCCATGTCGTCCAGCCGCGCCCGAGCCGGTAAACCTTGATTGCAATATCCTTTTCCCTTGCGAACTCGCGAGCCTGGGACGTGATTTCCCCCAGATCGGGAACCGACGTGAAGCACAGCCCGCCCGTCACATCCGCCCCCACAAGAAGGTCGAGCGGGTCGGCCGATGCGGCGCCGAACCAACGGCGCATCGCCTTGCGCTCGCTGTCGTTATCCGGCAACAGGCCGTCTAGGAACATACCCGGAGCATCGGTTTGCCAGGAACCATCAAGCGGCAGCGAAAGGCTGATGGGCGCGGAAGCTTCCGAAGTGTACTCGAATCTAGTCACGCCATCGGAACTCTCAAAGAAGCGTCCGACCAGGCGATTCTGCAGCCACGCATACGCCTCCTTCATTCCATGCCCCTCTCAAGCTCATCATCCCCAGGGAGCGAAAACAGCTCGACGCGCAGCGCGTCGCACAGCGCGAACAGATCGGCGGACGTGCCCTTCCCCTTCCGAATCAGGTCTTCGGCCGCCTGCTCCGAAATGCCGGCCGCCGCCGCGACCTCGGGGATGGACATTTCCCGGTACCACATGAAATCGAGCAGCTCATCGCTCACATCGCGGCAGGTGACCGGCATGCTCACAAACAACTCGGGGACCCCGCCGGAGTCGGCGCCCTCATATTCGCTCGCCAACGGCGGATGCGGCACCCCATCGGTATACCTGCGATACACGGCGATTCCTCCTCATGCATTTCCACGGATTGTTGACGACAATGATGATGCTAGCGTTTTCTGTCCACGAACAGGGGGACGGAGGTGCGTTCAGAGGAAAGGTCCAGATCTGAATATCCCCCGATTCCATCGACATGGAAATTTCCGTTGTTTTGGACTGGGACTGTTTTATGAACATTCGGAATCGAGCTAATGAGCGCACTGCCGCTCATATTCCACGGGCGATAGGTTGCCGAGGGATGAATGCGGCCGTCTGGTATTGTAATACAGCTCGATGAACTTGAATATTTCCTGTCTGGCCTCTATTCGGGTGTCGTGCTTGCGATCGAGGAGAAGCCTCCTCTTTAGGGTTTTAAAGAACATCCCATGCTCGCCGGCTCTCGCGAACTCGAACCTCGCGCTTGGGCTTGTCTCAAGAAGGCCCAGAATTCTTTAATATCGCGACCTCCTTGCGGAGCCCCTCGTTCTCCTTCTTGAGCTTCAGCATCTCGTGATCCTTGTTCGCGACGGGGCTGCCGCTTCCGGGGAACGCGTCCTCGTCGTCGGCCTCATATTCCGCCGCCCACCTTCTGAGGGTGCAGCACGGCACGTTGTGCTGATCGGGCAGCCCCTTGACCGGGATCTCTTCCTCGAGAACCAATCTCGCGGCGGAGAGATTGAATTGCCTGTCGTAGCGTTTTCCTGGCATAGCTTGAACGCCTTTCCAATCGAAACGCTCGATTCTCCGTGTCCATTATATTGTCTCGGTCCACGGACCATTTTCTTCGTGTCCAACTAGGTCATGGCCTACCTAGAGACAGCAAGCAGCAAGCCCGCATGCGCTCTCGACGCATCTGAAGCCTCCGATGACGATACCGCCGACAGCAAACGAAGCCATCACCGCCATCTACGACAATGGTATCGAACTCATCAAGGACCGGGTCAACCAACTCGAGTGGAAGGATATAGAACGCCTGGTCGCCGGCATGTTCAAAGCCATGGGCTGCTACACCAGAATCGCGCCCAATGGCCCCGACGGCGGCCGTGACGTGATCGCTTCGCCCGGTATCCTCGGGTTTGAAAGCCCACGCATTATCGTCGAGGCCCAACATCGCAAGGGCCACATGGTCGGTGCGCTTGCGATCTGGGCTTTCGTTGCCAAGCTTCACCCAGGAGACAGCGAGCTCTACGCTTGCACCGGCGGCTTCACCTAGGAAGCCCGCCATGAAGCCAATCGCGCCAACGTCCCCATTCGCCTGCTCAACCTTGGTTCCCTCGTGCGCACATACGTTGAGGTCTACGACAAAGCCAACGATAACGACCGCGCGATTCTCCGCTCATCCGCGTTTGGTTGCCAGCGTAAAGAACGGGAGAGGGGGAACATCTCGTCTCCCTGTCCCGCTACTGATTTGCCAGGTGCATCTGCCTATCAACGCAAGGTTGCGGCAGCTACGCACCTACCAGGTCCATGAGCTCTTGCTTGCTATGCACATCGAGCTTCGTGTAAATGTGCTTGGTGTGGCTGCGCACGGTGTTCTCTGTCAAGTACAGCGTTTCTGCGATGTAGGACTTCGTGCGGCCCTTGCACAGCATCTTCATCACCTCAAGCTCGCGCGGCGTTAGGTTGCGTTCGGAGCCGATGGCATCGCAACGCTCGTCGATGCTGCGATGGTCTTGCGGGGCGCTCACGCGTTCGCCGGACAACTCGGCGAAGATCCATTTGGTGTCCTGGTCGCGCACTTCCAGGAAGAACGTGCCCACCATGGCCAGCGCGAACATCAACAGCGTGGTGAGCGCCATGCCGGGATGCCCTAGCGAAAACCAGCTCGAATGCACCGATCCTGCAGCAAAGGACGCCGCATACACGGCCCAGCCTACGCCGATGACCACGTTGCGGTCGGCCTTTGCATGGCGCGCAATGTCGACGACGGTCAGCCATGTGAACAGCACCAGCAAATCCCATGCGCTGCTTTCCACGCAGCGGATGAACGCGAGCTGCGGCAGCAACGCCTGGCTGAGCACGTCGACTGCCAGAACCGCCAACACGATGCGCCACAGCTGCGCGAAGTTGAACGCCCGCTTCGCGCCAATCACCATGGCCAGCACCACGCCCGAGATAAGCACCTCGAACGCGCGACCGAGCAGGAACACGTCGGCCGCCGCCGCGCTCTGGTTGCCGAACGACGTGCCCACCAAAAACGCGGTAACGTAGCTGAGCACCGCCGCCGCAACCGCTACTTTCCAGAGGCCGCGCAGGTTATGCGACTCGAACCGCACGGCGGCACGGCCGCCCACCGGCGCATCGATGATCGACATGCGGCACAGCAGCACCGATGCCACGGGCAGCGCCATGGTGATAGCGCACATGAGCGGAAACGGGCTGAAATGCGCTGCGCACTTCAGCACCGATGCGGCAATGTTGCCGATGAACAGGCCGCCGACGGCCGTTCGCAGGTTCACGCGCGCGTAAAACATGCCCCACTGCAGGTACAGCCAGCCAAGCACGCACGAACACACGATGGTGGCGGGGTATTCAAGCGCATCGAGGGCGGGCGTGACGCTGGAGAACAACAGCGCCGCGGCGCCAAGCGCGCCGATAGCGGCGGCAACGTAGCCCGCCATCGGGGATTCCACGAACACGGGTTTGCTGCGGGCGATAAAGCCGAAGGCCACCATGGCCAGCGCTAGCACGAAATAGGATACTTGCCATGAAAGCTGGCCAGTAGGCGCTTCTCCACCTGCTGCGTTGATAAGGAACGCCCATGCAAGCGTGCAGCAGATGCCGATGGACGTCCAACGTGGCTTGTTCGACGCAGAAGGGGTTTTCCCTGCTGCGGCTATCGCCTTTGCGGGAACGTCCGATGCTGCCGCGGCCTTTCGCCCATCCGCTTTTCGTTCGCGCGGTTCCTGGACCTTTGCGACCGTTCCGCCAGCAACCTTGCCGCAAGATGATCTCGCGCTGCTGCGTTCCATGTTCCTCACTCCTGTAGTATTTGAAATGTGCCGCAGGCATAATAGCATGCAGATATGCGGGGCAAATAGCATTCTCCGACTATCTCGTCAATCAATTTGCCACTCTGCAGCCGAAGTCGTTTCAGAAACTCCGACGAGTGGCCGCAGTTGGTCAAAAAGCCTAGAACCCGAATGGCACGCCCGCCCTTCGCTATATTTCGCAACTTTCGCTTCTACCGCTTGCCGGAAACGCCACCCCGTCTCCGGCAAGCAGCGCTCACCTGCGGAAATGCGCTTCTCCCCCTCTTCGGGTACCCCCTATTTCACCCGCTTTGACGCATGCGTTACCCCAGGTGCGGGTGACGATTCCCTCAGCCAGCTTGCGTATCGTTCCAATCAGCCACAGACGTGGGAATCGGAATTCACGGAAAGGGACGAAGATGGATTCGATGGCTGATTTGAACCTGACGCAGTCGCGTCGCGGCTTCATCAAGGCGGCGGGCGCGACCGTGCTCGCTGGCGCCGCGGCCGCCGCGCTCGGCGGATGCTCCGCAAAGGGCAAGGAACCCAACAAGAACAACTTCGCGCAGTCGATCGGCGAGATCGATTGGGACGAGGAAACCGACGTGCTCATCGTGGGCGGCGGCCTGGCCGGTCAAGCGGCTGCGGCAACGGTGGCCACCGAGGGCAACGGCGCCAAGGCGCTGCTGCTCGAGAAAGGCGCGCTCGTGCTCGGCGACGGCGACAGCCCGTTTTCCGCCGGCCGCGTGCTGTGGACCGATGACGAACACGCCGAGGGCTTCCGCCAGTACCTCTACGAGCTGCGCGGCGAGATGGACAACACTCCCGACGCCGTGCTCGACGCGTTCGCCGAGGGCATCCATGAGAACCGCACGTGGCTGGAGAGTCTGCCGGGCTTCAAGGACAGCTACATCAAGGCCACCACGCACTTCCACCCCGGCACCGGCGACACCTGCTACCCCGAGTACGCCGAGCTGCCGCACGGCTACAACCTGGGCGTGCTGTTCTTCAAGGACGAGAAGTACGACCACGTCATCAAGTTCGTGAACTCCGTGTTCGCAAACAATGACAACATCACGCACAAGCTAAACGCCCCGCTGACCGCGCTGATCCAGGACCCCGAGACCAAGACCGTGCTCGGCGGCGTGTACACCTACGAGGGCCAGACCGTGTACGTCAAGGCTAACAAGGGCGTCATCATGTGCTGCGGCGGCTTCGAGAACAACAAGCAGATGCGCGCCGACTACCTGTCCGCCGCCACCGCCCGCTGCATCGCAGGCCGCATGAACACCGGCGACGGCCACTACATCTGCGCCCGCATCGGCGCCGACATGTGGCATATGAACAGCTGCGCCGGCATGTGGACCAGCGTCTCCCCCATCGAGGGCGAGGACGTGACCATGCGCACGCCCAAGCAGTTCGGCATCACCGTGGCCGAGAACGGCCGCCGCTTCTTCATGGACTGGGATTCCGACCATGAGCACGACTGGGAAGTCATCGACCAAAACCCGCTCAACATCAACGTGGGCAGCCGCCACGGCCACATGCAGTTCGGCGGCGAATGGCCGCACCTGCCCATGCCCAAGACCACGTGGTACATCCTGGACGACGAGGGCTACAAGAAGATGATGGCCTACTCCACCGCCCCGAACTTCGAGCCGTCCAGCGAGGGTTACGGCTACACCGCCGACAGCATCGAGGAGCTGGCGGACAAGGCCGGCATCAACAAGGCCGAACTGGTGAAGACCGTCGCGCAGTGGAACGAGTACTGCGAGGCCGGCAGCGACCCGGCGTTTTACCGTCCGGCGAAGACGCTGACCCCCATCAAGGGCGCTCCGTTCCATGCCTGCCACTGCTCCAGCACCATGCTCAACACCGACGGCGGCCCGCGTCGCAACGAGCATGCGCAGATCATCGACCTCAACGGCGACGCCATCCCCAACCTGTACAGCGCCGGCGAGTTCGGCAGCGTGTGGTGCGACATGTACAACGGCGGCGGCAACCTGGGCGAATGCTGCGCGTTCGGCCGTATCGCCGTGCGCAACGTACTGGGCATCGCGTAGGCGCCGAGCGCGTTGGAAAGGAAGTAAGCGATGAGCGAATCCGAAGAGACGAAAAGCGAAGGGGCGTTGCAGCCGGCGGCCAAACGCCCGATGGAGAAGCGCAAGCGCCTGGGCATCACGCTCGGCTGCATCGCAGTCGTTCTGGTGGTGGCCGGCGCCGGCTTCATGGTGTGGCACGAGCAGCCGAGCTTTTGCAACGCCATCTGCCACGACCCGATGGACCCCTACCTGCCCACTTTTGAGGCCACGCCGGGGCAGCCGGCAACCGACAAGTGGGGCAACGAGGTCGAGGACGCCAGCAGCATGTTGGCCGCCGTGCACAACCAGGTGGGCAAAACCTGCATGGACTGCCACGTGCCGCAGCTTAACGAGCAGATGACCGAGGGCGCCGAGTGGGTCACCGGCAACTACGACAGCCCGCTTGGCGAACGCACGTCCACGCAGCTGGTGGAGGCGCGCGGCCTTGAGAACTCCGACGAGTTCTGCATGAACACGAGCTGCCACCCTTACGGTCGTGAGGAGCTGGAGAAGAAGACGGCGTGGATGGGCAAGATCAACCCGCACACCCCGCAGCACGGTGAGCAGAAGTGCACCACGTGCCATAAAGCGCACCGCGCCAGCGTGAACTACTGCACGCAGTGCCACACCGACGCCGTGGTGCCCGACGGCTGGCTGAGCTACACCGACAGCAAGCTGCTCGAGGAAGCTGCCGGCATAACCGACGAGAAATAAGCTGTTGGCAGAAGCGACCGCAAGCTAGCCGCTTCGAGCGCACGCAAGCAACCATAGCGTTCGATGCGAACGTACAAACGCGAAACCCGCAGGTGAGGAATCCCTACCTGCGGGTTTCGCGCATCTGAAGGCCAAGCGAAGCGTAACCCACCAAGGACGCTCGTCCCGGGAGCCTTTCATAACCTGTAACAGATTTTTACAGTTTCAGGCGAAAGCTGATAAAAACTGTTACTTCAACTTCGACGACGATCGCCTTCGCCCCTTCACGGCCTCTACTATCGACGAAGTGCTGAAAACTTTTTTCGAACTGCACCCATCAAGCCGCTCACAAGGGACTTTCCTCTTCTTCGACGAAATCCAGGAAGTTCCCAATTGGGATATTGCTGCGCGGCGCATCGTCGATACCGAAAAAATCACCATGTACGTAACGGGGTCGTCATCCCGTATGCTTTCCACCGATGTAGCAACGGAATTTCGCGGCAGATCGATCGCTTACGAGCTGCTTCCGTTTAGTTTTCGCGAATACGCCCGCTACCACCACGTGCTCGAAGATCAACAAGGAATGTTCGACAAAGAACAGCAATCGCTTCTGAAGCGGGCATATCAGGATTATCTCGTGCAAGGTGGCTTTCCCGGCGTTCAAATGCTCGATGACAATGAGCGCGCCAGCGTGCTGCAAAGCTATGCGCAGTTCACAGTTGCTCGCGATGTCGTTGAGCGCCACGGTTTTTCGAACGCGGCGTTTGCGCGAAACCTGGCAAGAATCTCGCTCGCTTCAAGCGGACGCGATTTCTCCATCAGCAAGATAGACGGCATGAGCAGAAGCGCAGGCTATTCGCCCGGGCGCGCAACCATTTCTGCCATCATCGACGCCTTCGAAGACGCGCATCTGCTTCATCAGGTGTACGAGTTCACCCATCCCGCGCAAAAGGTCCGCCTGGGCGGCTTCAAGGTGTACGCGGAAGACCCCGGTTTGCTGTGCGCGCTGGCTCCTGCAACAAGCGATGGCCTGACCAGAGCGCTTGAGACGGCTGTGTACCTGGAAATGAGGCGTCGCGCATCTTCCCGCGTGGGCTCTATCGCGTTGCTGAAACTAAAATCCGGCAAGGAGATAGACCTCATCGAAGGCGATGAGGCGTTTGGAATTGCCTACGAGCTGATACAAGTGTCTCTGAGCATGAAAAACGAAGCTACGCGCCAGCGCGAAGTCTCCGCGCTGCAAGAAGCCATGGCGCGCTTCGAAAAGAACGCCGCAACCATAATAACGCTCGACGAAGAATCAAACATCAACGTCCCCGAAGGCGTGATTCACGTTGTACCCGCATGGAAGTGGTTGCTGGGATAGGATGCTCGGGTCCGGGCGTATAAGAAGTGGAATAAAGTCGAGGGCATTCCCCTTGTGTGGGTCCCACGTGCGGGGCACAATTCGAACGTCGACAATCCCGAATTCGTAAATAACCAAATTGAGCAGTTCCTGCGTTCAATCGACGAGGAGATTATTTAGTTTTGGCCGTTGGACTCGAGGTCTTCCCTAATGCGGCAAGCGAAGCCGAGAGAACGGCATAGGCCCTTGGCATGCATGAATGTTCTCTCCTTATTCAACGCGCAGTGGCCATTGACGGCAAGAAGGGGAAATCGGGAGGATGATGCCGATAACCTTGCCAGTCACTGTGCGTCTCGCAAAGCCGATCAATACCGCCAGGCACACGAAGATGTTGCACATAATGCCCTTGGCGAACAGCGTGAGGAGCTGGCCCAAAGAGTCTACGAAGCAGTATGGTTCATCGCAGAAGAAAGGGATTCGTAAAATCAGCGTGCTCTCAAAGCTAGAGCCCAAATGAAAGCGCTATCCCCCCAAAGCGAAATCAATTTCGATTTGGGGGGGGATAGCTGATATCGATTTGACGGCTAGTCGATGCACTACGACAGAAAAGCCGCCGTCAGAGGCTTCCGGCCCCTGGCTCAAAGCCCGTGCGCTACGAGGCGAAGCGGACAGCGAACGGAACCGGAGATGCGGCAGCCGAGGGCAGTACCGTCACGCGCTGCGCCATGTCGGCCGCGTTCGCGGCGTTGGCTTCGCGAAGTGCGCGGCGGATGCCGGCAACGACGTCGCCGCGACCCGCCATCTCAGGCGTCAGCGCGACATAGCCGACAGACTCTCCGGCGACGGAAGCCGACACGTCGGACGTGCGCACAACCGCGGAATTGCGATAGAAAGCAGGCCACCAAAGGCTTTGCGCTTCGCCGTTCGCCATATCGCTATGAGCCTCATCGGAAAGCAGCAGAATCGTACGGCCAAACGCGCGCTGAGCGCGGAACAGCGCGCCGGCGATGCCGTCGGCGACAGCTTCCGGATACGCCATAGCGCTCGGATCGTTCGGCATGCTCACGATTGCCAGCTTCGTGCGCGGGGTGAGCGCACACTCGAGCGCGACGAAGTCGGGCAGCATCGTTTCCTCATCAAGCGAAACCTCAACCAGGCGAGCGCCTCGACCCTCAACAAGCGTACGATACGTCTGGCCGCAAGGCGCAAACGCGATCACTTCGTCTTCGGGCTTGAGCACCGCGCCCATAAACGCGTTGATGGCGCTGTCGACCCCGCTGGCCATAACGATGTCGGAAGCGGCATAGGAGGTGCCGAAACGACACTCCAACGAAGCGGCAACAGCCGACGCCGTGCCAAAACGTTCTTTCGTGAACTGCGAAACGAGCATTTCCTCTTCCCTTCCTAGCGCAATCTGCGCACGATGAAACCGCCCCGACGCATACGGCATAGGGGACAACGTCGCCACTTCGCGACGATAACCACAACAATGGGGAAACATATAGAGCATCGAGGCATAACGCATGCCCGATGGGGAAAATCAGAAACGCTCAAGACGAGCAGATTGCTTTCGCAACGATTGGGATTGTAGCGCACGCCACAAGAAGAAAACATCCCTGAGCGCCGATTTCCTCGCAAGCGGCGAATCGGGGTAACATATCGTTTCCGCAGGTCAAATACCCCTATAACCCGAAAATAGTGAGGGGATTTTTCAAAGATACCCCGATTCGCACGAGGGTCTGAGCATCGCAAAAAAGGCTGCATACGCAGCCTTTTGAGTTCCCACCGCTTTACGGGCGCATGGACAAACGGAGAGCGGCGGGCACGTACACGCAAACGATCGCGGGGTGAACAGGGGACGGAGGTGCGTTCGTGGGAAACCTACCGGGAACGCGAAAGGTTAACGCGAACACACCTCCGTCCCCTGTTCACCCCGCGACCAACATCAGCCGACTAATGCCGCATGCTGATCAACTTGCCAAACAGTTAGCAAGTTGATCAGCAAATCACAAGAAGCGCTTCCCCGCTCTACGCGTCACCCAACGCGGCAAGCAGTTCGTCGGTGTTGATCACGTGGCAGTAGATGTTGTTGAGAATCTCCAACTCGGCGCGCTGAATCTCCTCGGTTGACGCGCGGCAGGCGTCCTCGATCAGCCACACTTTGAAGCTCTCGTCGGCAAGTGACCGGACGGTTCCCGACACGCATTGGTCGGTCAACACTCCCGTGCACACCACGGTGTCGATGCCCATGTTACGGAACAGAAGCGACAAGTTCGTGCCCGCAACCGCGCTATCGGTCGTCTTCGTGAACACGATCTCGTCATCCTGCGGCGCAAGTTTCGGCACGATCTGCCCGACCGGATCGTCGAGGGGGACAAGCAGGTCGTTGTAACCCGAGCTCCGCTGGACAAGCGACCTGTCGGACCCGTCGCGCTTCATGCACGCGATTCGCGCGAAGTTCACGCTCATGCCGCGCTCGCGGAAGGCGGCAAGGATACGCTCGTTGTTCGGCACGACCACCTCGTCGATCGCCCGATAGAATTGCTCCCATCGCTCGGCGCGCTTGCACTGCTCCTCCGTGGGCTCCGCAATCTCGGGGCGGGTGATGAACACGTGCTGCATATCAATGACGAGCAGCGCCGTGGTTTCGGGGTCGATCTCCACCTCGCCCCAATCGTCGTCATCTTCGTAATAGAAAGAGCAGTAGCGATCGTTAACCTTCATGCTTCACCTATTCCGAGACGATGGCAGCAGGCTGCGCCGCCGCATTCCGAGGGGAAACCACCGTCTCGCTTCCCTGTTCCGCCAGATACTTCGCGCGCGAACGGCGTCCCACCAGGTAGTAATAGGCAACGCCCGCCGCACACCAAACCACGCCGACAACGATAACCTGGATACCCGAGAACGCGATCGCCAACGCGTACAAAACAATGCCGATGGCGGGGATCACGGGGACAAGCGGGCAGCGGAAAGGCCTCTCGAGATTCGGCCGCTTAACACGCAGGTAAATGAGCAGCCCGCATGCGAACATGTAGCACAAGCCGTAACCAAACACGCCAAGGAAGCCCGCAAGCGTCCAAGCATCCGGCGTCACGATGGGCAGGAACGAAACCAAGATCATGGAAACCGCCGTGACGAACAGCGCCGTAGTCGGGGTGCCGTTCTCATCAAGCTTTGAGAACGAACGCGGGAACCAACCCTCGCGCGCCATGGCGTACAGTACGCGCGTCTGGCCCATAACGCCACCATTTGCAGTGCTCATCGAGCCGGTGAAGCAATGGATGGTCATCCACACGATGCCCGCAAGGCCGAACAAAGAGCCGCCGACCACGATAAGCGGAGCATCGGTTCCCAGATCCGCGAAACCATCGGCCGGGAACAGGCCGTACAGGACCGTGGCGAAAGCGCCGAACAGCACAGTAAGGAAGATGGCCGCGCCGATTAACGCATGAGGGATATCCTTCGTCGGGTTCTTGGATTCCTCAGTAAGCGTAGCGACGACTTCGAAGCCGCAGAACGCAATCACCACATAAGGAAGCGTCTGCAGGAACGGCTCGACCGTGCCGTACGGGGCGAACGGCTGATAGTTAGTCGGATCGATCATCGTCGCGCCCATCACGACGAACAGCGCGCTCGAAGCGATGAGGATGACGCCGAACGCCGCTTCAACCAGCGCCGACAGCTTCACGCCAACCCTGTTGACTGCCAAAAACACAAGGGAGCAGACGACGGAGCCGACCCACTGAGGAATCGCAGGGACAAGCACATGGACGTAGATGCCGACGGACACAAGCTCGACGTTCAGGCCGAACAGCAACGCGAACCAATAGATCCATCCCAGCATGAAGGATACCGGATGGTCCTTCCCGAACACCTGCTTCGTGTATTCCCAAATGCCGCCGCATTTCGGGAACATCGTCGCAAGCTCCGAAAACACGAAAGCCGTTGCCGACGTCGCCAGACCGCCGATAACCCAATAGCTCAGGCTTGCCATAGGTCCCGCCGCTTCTGCCGCGCCACCGACGCCAATGGCAAAACCGGATGCCACTACCGTTGCGTAGCCCGTGAGCATGAGGACGCCCTTTCCGAGCACTTTCTTCAGTCCCATGATCTCTCCCTCTCACAGCCAGATTGAACAGGAAGAGAATATCCGCGCTTGATTTCTAGCAGATTTCGGTCACGTTGCATCAAAGTGACCGATGATCTGAACGCGAAGGTAGTTTCGAAAGCCGAGATTTGCACAAGCGCTTGAACATCGCAGAAAGACTGCACACGCGGCCATTTTGAGCCGCCAGGCGCTCCTCGGGCACGAGAGCGAACGGGGTGAACAGGGTGAACAGGGGACGGAGGTGTGTTCACGCGTTAGCTCTTTACATTCCCGAATGCTCCCCGTGAACACACCTCCGTCCCCTGTTCACCCGTCCCCTGTTCATCCCCCGGCGCCCGGAAGCGCTCCAACCCGCAAATCGCGCGAGCGCAAAGTTTTCGCACATCAAAAAAGGACCGCAAAAGCGGTCCTTTCAATCACGCAAACGATTACGCCGATGCAGGGTTTACCCCTGGTACCCGTACAGGTTGCCTTCGCCCGTGTACTGCACCTCACCGGTACCGGACACGATGCGGCCGACGCGATAGGTCTTCTCGCCGGCTTCGACCAGAGCGGCCTCGACTTCCTCGGCGCGCGCGGGGTCAACGATCAAGATCATGCCCACGCCCATATTGAACGTCTTGAGCGCCTGCGGCTCGGACAGCTCGGCGGCGTCGCACACGTACTTCGCCACGGCCGGCACGGGCCAGGTGCCCAGATCCACCTGCGCATCAACACGCTCGTTCAGCGCGCGGTTGAGGTTCTCGGAGATGCCGCCGCCCGTGATGTGGGCCAGCGCGCGCACGGCGCCCGGGCATGCCTTCAGCGTGCCGAGCACCTGCTTCACGTAGATGCGCGTCGGCGTGAGCAGCGCGTCTGCCACGGACTGGCCGTCCAGCGCCTCCACCGGCGTCAGCAGCTCTTCGCGGCTTTTGCCCTCCACGCACACCTTGCGGGCAAGGGAATAGCCGTTGGAGTGCAGACCCGAGGATGCCAGGCCGATGAGCACGTCGCCCTCGGACACGCTTTCGGGATCGAGCATCTTCGGCTTGTCGACAACGCCCACGGTGAAGCCGGACAGGTCGTAGTCGTCGGGATCCATGACGCCCGGGTGCTCGGCCATTTCGCCGCCGATAAGCGCGCAACCAGCCTGACGGCAGCCCTCGCCGATGCCGGCGACGACCTCGGCCACGTGCTCCTTGCGCAGCTTGCCGATGGCGATGTAATCCAGGAAGAACAACGGCTCGGCGCCGCACGCCAGGATGTCGTTGACGCACATGGCCACCAGGTCGATGCCCACGGTGCCGTGCTTGCCGGCCAGCTGGGCAACCTTGAGCTTCGTGCCCACGCCGTCGGTGCCGGAAACCAGCAGCGGCTCGGCCATGTCCTTTGCCGCCGCGATGCTGAACAGGCCGCCGAAGCCGCCGATGTCGCCGACGACCTCCGGGCGATACGTGGAGTGCACCGTCTCCTTGATGGCGTCGACGGCGCGCGCGCCCTCGGCGGTGTCCACGCCTGCTGCCTGGTACGTAACTTCCTGCTTCGTCACTGGATGCTCCTTATCTGATAGGCGGGAGCCCGACCGGCGAACCGGCCAGCATTCCCGCACCGTTAACCTTCCAAAACCCGGACACTTGGGGACGTACCCTTATCTGTCCAGTTTCGTGCGAACCGCGAACCACGGACCGCAAACGGCGAACGGCGAACGCACCTCCGTCCCCCGTTCACATGGCGGCAAGCAGCCCAACTCCGGACACTTAACGCTACGTCCCCAAACTGTCCGGCTGCACAACTGCGGACGATGAACACACCTCCGTCCCCTGTTCACGCTTGCGTTTGCTAGACGCTGACCTGGGTGTTCTCGGCTTCTTTCGCTTCCTTCTCGTAGGCGGCGGCAAAGTCGGCCTTGGTCATGAAGCTGTTGCGCGCGGTGTAGGCGGGGATGTCCACGGGGTACTCGCCCGAGAAGCATGCCTCGCAGTAGCCCGGCGTGCGCACGTCGGGCAGGCTGTCGCGCAGGCCCTGCAGGCTGATGAACGCCAGCGAGTCGGCGCCCATCCACTCGCACATCTCCTGGTTGGTCATGTTCGCGGCGATCAGCTGGTCGCGCGTGTCGGTGTCGATGCCGTAGAAGCACGGCCACATGACCTCGGGGCTGACGATGCGCATGTGCACCTCGGTGGCGCCGGCGTCGCGCAGCATCTCGATGAGCTTCTTCGACGTGTTGCCGCGCACGATGGAGTCGTCGATGACCACAAGGCGCTTGCCGCGGATGACCGACGGCAACGGGTTCAGCTTCAGGCGAATGCCCAGCTGGCGCATGGCCTGCGTGGGCTGGATGAACGTGCGGCCCACGTAGCGGTTCTTCACGATGCCGTCCGAATACGGGATGCCGCTTTCGAAGGCGAAGCCCATAGCCGACGGGATGCCGCTGTCGGGCACGCCGAGCACCAGGTCGGCATCGGCCGGCGCCTCGCGGGCCAGGATGCGGCCCATGTTGCGGCGCGCCTGGTAGACCGACTGGCCGGCCATGATGGAGTCGGGGCGGGCGAAGTACACGTACTCGAAGATGCAGCTGGCGCGCTTGCGCGGCTCGACGCCCTGCTCGGAGGTGACGCCCTCCTTGTTGAAGCGCACGATCTCGCCGGGCTCGACGTCGCGCACGTATTCGGCGCCCACGATGTCCAGGCCGCAGGTTTCGCTGGAAACCACCCAGCCGCGATCATCGGGCAGCTTGCCGATGCACAGCGGGCGGATGCCGTTGGGGTCGCGGAACGCGTATAGCGTGTCGGGGCTTGCCAGCACCATGGCGTAGGCGCCCTCCATGTACTGCATGGCGTAGCGGATGCCCTCGCGCAGGTGGTGCGTCTTCTGCGTGACGCTGCCGATTGCCTTGGCGGCCACCTCGGAGTCGGTGCCCGCGCGCAGCTGGATGCCCTCGTCGATCAGGCGGGCGCGCAGGCTGTTGGTGTTCACCAGGGTGCCGTTGTGCGCCAAGGCGATGAGGATCTCATCTATGGCCGAGATGTGCGGCTGCGCGGCCTCCCACGACGCCGCGGCGCCGCTGGTGGAATAGCGCGCGTGGCCCACGGCCACATAGCCTTCGAGCGCGGCCAGGCGCGACTCGTCGAACACCTGGGTGACCAGGCCCAGGTCCTTCGACACCATGATGGTCTCACCATCGCCCACGGCGATGCCGGCCGACTCCTGCCCACGGTGCTGCAACGCCTGCAGGCCGAAGCACGTCATACGTGCGACGTCCTCGCCAGGGGCGAACACGCCGAACACGGCGCACTCCTCCTCCAAGCGGTCGGGGCGCTCTCCCGGCAGAATCGAGGTGCTCATGCTGCTGTCTCCTTTGCCGCTTCGCTGACGGCGGCCACGTCCTCGGGGTTGATGTTGCTATCATCGGCAACGACGCTGCTGGCCGCTGCTGTTGAACCGGATTCGTACGCGAACAACACCCACCGGCCGTTGCTGGCCAGGTTGTCGCAGGTGGAGAACGCGAACGTGTGCTTCATATCGGCGGCGGAGGGAAGGCCCGCAACCGGAACCGCGGAGCGGTCGACCTTGTCCTGCACGTAGGCCTGACGCTCCTGCTCGCTGGCGAACGCCGTTTGAGCCAAGGGATCGTCTGCCGCGCAATGCACGATGGAGAAGGTGGTGAGCTGGCAGTTCGCCGTGGGCGTGAACACGTACACAGTGCGATGGCCGTTAAACGTGTCCGCGTCGCCGAAATCGGCGAAGGGCGAGAACATGGATCCGTCGTTCATGTGATGGCCGTACACGATGTTGTTCGCATCGGAGAAGTCGCCGGCGTTGGCCGCCGACAGGAAGATGCTGCCGAACGACACCCAGCTGGTCTGCCCGTAGAAATCGGTTTTCAGATAGTGCTCGTCGTCGGTGCCGTGCACTATGGGGAAGTTGACGGTGGTGCCGGGAACGTAGATCCACCCCACCACGTCGGGGTTGATGGCCCGCAAGGTATCCCAATCAACGGTGAAGCTTGCAAGGTCCGTGCGTTGAAGCTCGGCGGCATCGGGGGCGTTGAAGCCGATCTGCTCGAGCTGCTTGTTGTTCTGTTGGCCGTGCCAATAACCGTAGCCGATGAAGGCCAGCGCACCCGCGGCGCATACGAACACGATGAGGGAGATGATGAAAACCACGCGCCACACGCCGCCCGAGCGTTTAGGCTTTCGCTTGCCTTGGGAAACGGAAACGGGCCGCACGGAGCCGTACCCCTGCGGGGCCGCATGCGCGCCGCGCGATTGCGCGCGGTTATGCTGGTATTCGGACAATTCTCGCCTTCCCAAGCGTCGAAAACGTGCAATGCACGCAAGGACGCCTCCGCAGTAGCTCGGAAACCTCATCTACCTATGACATAGTACGAAACATCCCCAGGTCGGGGGACATGCCGCCCGCGAAATGCCGCAAATCAACGCAGGATGTTCGAAAAACCGCCCAGCACCTGCACGGCGCAGCCGCGAACAGCCGCCCGACAGGTGCCCAAGACGCCTCCCCCCCTCAAAGCACGCCCTTTGCGCGCTCGCAACCCTCGCAGTCCGCAAAAGCCGAACGCGATGCGCGACAGGCGGCGCAGACATCGCGCGCCAAAACGCAAGGGAGCGCACCGTGCACGATGCACGACGCGCTCCCCCGCCTCGGACTGCCGCTAGGCATTCCGCGTTAGGCCTATTTCTTCTTCATCTCGTCGAGAAAGCCCTTCAAGATGAAGCCGATGATCACGATGACTATGACCGCGACTATGACCGGAATCGTCCAACTTGGCACCATAACGCAACCCCTTTTCCTTTATATATGCGCAGGCCGTCTCCGACCGGCCGGCGCCCTGCACCCAATGTGGTTATCAAGCAATACTACCGCGCCTTCACTCGCCGTGCAACCGCACCTCGAGCGCATCGTTGATGACCTCGAGCGCCTTGACGCGGGCGAAGCGCTTGTCGTCGGATTCCAGCACGATCCACGGCGCGAACGGCGTAGACGTCAGGCGGAACATGTCCTCGACGGCGCTTTTGTACTGCGGATACTTGTCGCGGTTGCGCCAATCCTCGTCGGTGATCTTCCACTGCTTGGCAGGGTCTTCCTGACGGGCGCGGAAGCGGGCCAGCTGCTCTTCCTGGCTAACATCCACCCAGAACTTCAGCAGCACGGCGCCCCAGCGCACCAGCTCCTGCTCGAACTCGTTGATCTCGTCGTAGGCGCGTGCCCACTGCGCATCGGTGGCGAAGCCCTCCACGCGCTCCACCAGCACGCGGCCGTACCAGCTTCGGTCGTAGATGCCCACGTGCCCCGCCTTGGGAAGGCGCGTCCAGTAGCGCCACAGGTGAGGATGGGCAAGCTCGGGCTTGGTGGGCGCCGGGCTGGGGAAGATGGTGTAAGCGCGCGCGTCGAGGGCCTGGGCCACGCGCTTGATGGCGCCGCCCTTGCCCGCCGCATCCCAGCCTTCGAACATGAGCACGAGCGGGACGCGCGCCTGGTACATCTCCATTTCCAGCTTGTTCAGGCGCTTCTGCTGCTTTTTCAGGCGATCCTTGTACTCTTCGTGGTCAAGCACCAGGCTATGATCGACCTCGTCAAGGCTGGGGATCCTGTCCACGATGCGGAAGCGGCTCGCTCGCGGGGCGTGTGCGGCCTGCGCGGCTGCCTGCTCCGCGGCGGCTTGCGCCACGGCAAGCTGCTGCTCGGGGGAACGACCCTCCAGCGGGACCTCTTCCGCCGCACCGGCGCTGTTGGCCTGCGCCTTCGCAGCGGCAGCAAGGGCGACGGGGTCCTGCTTCGCGTGAAGCGCCTTGTCAAGCGCGTCGACCAGCGTCTCGGTGATCTCAAGGTTGGCGCGACGCTTGTCCTCGCCGTTGATCAGGTGCCACGGCGCGTACGAAAAATCGCTGCCCTCCAGCAGGTTGTCGTATAGGCGGTACGCCTCCTCGTATTCGCCGATGGTGGCCATCTTGCCGTCGGACACGCGCCAGGCGGTGGCGGGGTCGCGGCGCAGGCGCGTCAGACGCTTGCGCTGCGCCTCCTTCGTCACATGGACGAAGAATTTGACCACCACGTAGCCGTCGTCGGTAAGCTGCTTCTCGAAGTCGGCGGAGCTGGCAAGGGCGCCGCGCAGCGCGTCGATGTGGCGCTCCTCGGCGGCCTCATGCACAGCCCGCGCCACGGTGGCGCGGGGGTGAAGCACCTTACCGTTTTTGATCCTCACCTCGCCAAACTGGGTGTAGAGCATGCGCTGCACGGCCGAGGTGTACCAGCCGCGGTCGTAGAACGTGATGGTGCCGCGGCCGCCGAGCGCCTTCCAGAACTGCTGCATCATGGGATAGAAGCCGCCCACGCCGTGCTCGGCGCCCGGGAACGACGCCGCGTCGACGGCATTGAAGTTCTCCGTGACGTACACGCTGGTGGCGCGGGCGTCCAGGTTGTACATAAGGTCGGAGATGCGGCTGCCCTTGCCTGCGCCGTTCCAGCCCTCGAACAGCACCACAAGCCCCACGCCGGCAGCGCGCGCCTCCTGCTGCAGCACCACCAAACGCTCGGTGAGAGCATCGCGGCGCGCCTTGTACTCTTCCTTTGGAAGCGGTTCCTCAGAGAAATCGACGGTCTCCAGCATAGGCGGCCCTCCCCTTCGCGATCGATACCATCCCACACGGCTAGCGGCTCCGAAATGCGCAACGGCGCGTGCAGCATGGCGGGAATCCATGACCTTCATGCTAGCACACGCCGAAGCGGGAACGGCGCCGACGGCAAATCGTAACCAAGCGTTGACTTTACCTGCGGCGCCGGCGTGCCGAGAGAGCCGCCGCAAGGGCAGCCACCGCCGCCGCGATGAGCGCTGCGACGCCGGTTGCCGCGGCGCCGGTCTTGACGGCAGCGTCACCCGTTTGCCCAAGCGCTGCGGCTCCGGAAGCGTTGGCTGAACCGGGACCGGACGGCGAACCGTTGGAGCCGTCTGGGTTTTCGGAGTTCGGGTCGTCCGGGTCGCCGGAGTTGCCCGAATTCGGGTCGTCTGGGTTGCCGGAACCAGGTCCGGGGTTGTCGGAGTCCGGGCCCGGTTTCGACGGATCGGACGGGTCCGGCTTATCCGGGTTGTCGGGCTTGCCGGGCTCGTTCGGGTTGTCCGGATTATCCGGGTTGTCAGGTCCGTTCGGGTTATCCGGGTTATCCGGGTTATCGGGGTTATCGGGACCATCCGGGTTGTCCGGGCTCGGGCCAGGCCCGGGGCCGGGATCGGGCTTGTCGGGGTCCACCGGGTCCGGCCCGGGGTTAGGTCCAGGCCCAGGCTCGGGGCCAGGTCCAGGACCCGGAGCCGGCGGGTTGTCGGGATCGGGCTCCGGACCCGGATCGGGCGGATTCGGCGGGTCCACCGGGTCGGGCTCCGGCCCGGGTCCCGGCTCGGGACCAGGATCCGGATTGTCAGGATCCGGGCCGGGTTCGGGGTTGTCCGGGTTATCGGGGCCCGGCCCGGGCTCAGGATTGTCAGGATCGGGGGTCGGACCGGGATCTGGATTGTCGGGGTCTGGGTTGTCGGGGTCGGGATCGGGACCCGGATCAGGGTTGTCGGGGTCCACGGGTCCCGGACCCGGATCGGGCTCCGGCTTCGCCTTCACCGCAAGCGTGCCCGGCACGATGGTCGCGGCGAAGTTCGGGTTGTCGACGCTCGCATTAATAATGTAGTCACCAGCCGGAGACTTCTCGTCGGCGTCGCACGAATAGCGCACTTCCACTCCATCCGTGCTCGCACGGCTCACCAAGCTGCTGGTGAAAGCGGGGTTGCTTTCCCCTTCCATACGCTCGGCGTCGTCCACCGCCACCAGAAGCTGGGCGGGCGCGACCGATATGGCCAGCTCTACATCAGCGGCCGCAAGGTAGTTGCGGCTCTCGGCCGCGCGGGCGATCACGCGCGCGGTGCCGGCGGCGTTGATCGCGGCATAGCAACCCTGCAGCGAAACAGGCGCGTCGCCGTCGGCGTCCTGCACAAGCTCGAACGTCACCGGGGTCTTCGCCGTGTTCTGCAGAACGATGCCCGGGCCGCCGAACACGCCCGAATACGACGTCGGGCCCGTGATGGTCTGCGGCGCCTTCGCTATGGCGAACGAGGCCTTCTGCTCCCCGACCAGGTTCGGGTTCTCCACGCGCGCGGTCGCAACGTAGCTGCCGCTGTCGCGCGGAGCCTCGGAGGTCGGGCCATACACGGTGCCATTGGCACCCTCATACGTCACGGAATAATCCTGCTCGGGCAGCCCCTGCGCATCCACCTGCACTCCGTGGGCTTTCCCATCGTAGACGCAATCAGCCGCCGTGATTCCAAAGGAAACGGGCTTTTGCGCGATCGCAAACTCGGCGACGGCGCGGCCGACGCACCCGTTCGCGGCCAGCCTTGCCACCACCCGATACGTGCCCGCATCCGTAGGAGCCGTGCTTCCGGAATAGCGGGTGTCGCCCGTTCCCGTGAAGAACAGCTTGACGGAGTCGGCGCACTCAGCCGGGACGCCCTTAAGTTCGGGGCCCTGCGGCTGGCCGTTATATTCAAAGTTCGCCGTGGCGAACGACATGTCCACCTTCTTCGGCGCCACCGTTAGCGCGAAGCGAGCGGTACGCGTCTGACCTGCGGAATCGGAGCACACGATATCGAAGCCGAACACTCCCGCGGTTTCCGGCGTTCCCGCGATCCGCACCGCGCCGTCCTCGGCAACCTCCAGGTGCAAGCCCTCGGGCAACGCGCTGTCAGGCGCAACCGCATACGTATAAGGCGCGGTGCCGCCGGTAGCGGGCTTGATAGCCCCGACGTAATCGCTATGAGCAGTCGCAACGGGCAAACCGCATGCGTTGAACGCCAAGTCCTCGCGCTTGGCAATGGACACCTCGGCCCGATCGGTCTCGATGGACGTCACCGTACCCAGATACGTTTGCGTAATGCGGCAATAGTACGAACCCGCATCGGCCGCCGCAGCGCGATCGAACGTCAGCGAAGCAGACGTTTCGCCCTCAAGCGCCACGTCCTCACCGCCGTCGGTCACGCGGAACCACTGATAGCCCAGCTCGTGCGACGCCGCGGCCCCGTACGAGACCTCCTCGTGGGCAAGGACCTCCTCGGCGGCATCGGCCGCAACCGAAAGCGTAGCCGCTTCGCCCTCATGCACGTTGGCATCTTGCGGCTGCGCCTTCACCACCGGCTGGCCCGCGCGGGCGAACGAGAACGCCAGCCTCTGCGGCGCATCGATATCGTTCAAGGTGACGCGGTAGCTTCCGCCCTGGTAATCGGCGATATCCAGCTCGACGGAATCCGCGATCGAACCGTCGCGCACATCGGCCACGGTCGCGCGCTCCAGGTAGCACCCGTCATAAGGCGTCGCCGTGAACGAAGCGCTGCCGCCCTGGGGCACGGCCGCGCTGGCCGGATCCGCCGTGCCGTTGATCGCCGACGCCTTCACCTCAAGCTTGGGAACCTCCGCAAACCGCGCCGTCACCGTCACGTCGTCTTCGGGCGTGAACGTCCAAGCTGCATCCGTGCTCACCGGCCTGGAACCCACGGCGCCGTCCTTCCCGATCGAATACCAGCCATCGAAGACGTAGCCTTCATCAGGCACGGCACGCAACGTGCACGAGGAACCGTTCTCCACCTTTTCGACCAAGGCACATCCCCACTCATCGTTTTCCGACGAGCTATAGATGAACCCACCGTCGCGCGGGTCGACCGCCACGACGTTCCACGAATCCCTTACGTAGTACGCCGTGTAGGTCTTGTTCGCCACCGCCGGCCGCACGATGATCGGGCTGAAGCCCACCGGCGCGCCGCGTTCATCGATCCAATAGCGGAACCTCCAACCGGGGAACGGGATGGTCACCATCCACGTCGCCGTCAGGTAGCCGTCGCCGGTGAAGGGGACCACCGTTGAGAAGCCCGCGCTAGCCGGATACGTATCCACCTGCAGGTCGAAACCAGCATCGTAGAACACCGCCGTCAGTTGCATATCCTGCTGGGCGATACCTACGTACACGGCGTTGTAGCTCAAGATGGCGCCCGCGTCGTCGATCCAATGCGAGAAGCGGTAGGTTGACCACGGGATGGCCATGGCAACGAACGGGTCGCCCTTGTCGCAGGTCTTCGTAGCGCTTGTCAAGCCGTTCCCGCTGGTCAGGAATGCCTTTCCGCGCAAAATGGAGCTTTGGGACGCGGTGATGGTGACCTGCCCGTCCGCCTCGAACTGCGCGTAGTACATCACGTCGGATTCGGCCTCGAAGCTGAGCACCTCGTCCGTGCTGACCACGGCATGCCCCTCCTGGTCGGAGGTCCACCCAACGAACCGATAGCCCAGACCCGCGACGGCGTTGAGCGTGACGGTCTCTCCCGCCTCGTAAGCGCCGGTACCCTGCACGCGGCAACGGCGGTTCGTGGACTTGCCCTTCACCACCGGGGTTGCCTTGACTGCCACCTCGTACGGGTCGGCGAACTGCGCCTCAAGCTCCAGCACGCCGTCGTCCAGGGCCTCGACCAGGTCCTCGTCGAGCACGAACCAGGTGTCCGCGTCGTCGGCGAAGTGCGTCTTCGAGCCGTCCGCGCCCACCAGCTGCCAGCCTACGAAGCGTCGGTCGTCGGTCTGCCGCGCCCGAATGTGCACCACCTGGCCGAACTCGTACACGCCCTCGCCGGACAGCTCGCCCACGCCCTCGACGTTCGAGCTCAGCGTCACGCCATAGGAGTTGCGCGTGAAGCACGCGGTGTACGCGGCGTCGCCCGTGACGGTCACCGTGCACTCGGGAAGGCCGCTGACCTGCGCACCCTGCGCATCGCGCCAGCAATCGAAGGTGAAGCCGGGCTTGGCCGTGGCCGACAGCGTGGTGCGCTGCCCCTCGTCGAAGCCGCCGAAGCCGCTCACGTAACCCGCCTCCGTCGGGGAGGCGATGGTGCTCACCGTGAACGAGCCCATGCCGAACACGGCTTCCAAGTCGATATCCGCGCTCACCTGGAAGCGGTACGTGGCATCGGTGGACAGGCACGCGCCGCCGCTGAACCAGCCGATGAAATGCGCCCCAGCGTCGGGGATGGCGCTGACGCACGCCACCTCGCCCGCGGCGTAGGTGCCCGAGCCCGTGGCGCTGCCATAGCCTTCACCTGCGGAAACGTTCACGGTGAACTGCTTGGCGGCGAACACGGCGGAAAGTTTCGTATCGCTGGAGGGCACGAAGCGATAGTCCGCATCGCGGCTCACCACGTTGCCCTTGGCATCGGCCCAGTATTCGAATGCGTAGCCCGAAAGCGCATGTGCGGAAAGGGTTGCCGAATAGCCGGCGCCCACCGTCCCGGCGCCTTCGACCCAGCCGGCCGACCGGTTCTCTACCAAGTTCCCGTCGGCATCCGCCACCGCCGGCACCGCCGAAACCTCGTACGATCGCTCCTCAAAATGCGCCACGTGCACGTGGCTGCGCATCAGGCGGCACGTGAACTCAGGCTCGAAGGACTCCAGCTCGCCGGCTGCGGAATACCAGCCCGCGAACTCGTACCCGGGCGACGCCTGCGCCTTGAGATCGACCTCCGCGCCGCGCTCGGTGAACACGCGGCTGGCCCGCACCGATCCGCCGTCGGCCGGACTTGCCACGGGCAGGCAAACCACCTCGTAGGGTTTGAACGCCGCCGTGACCGTGCATCGCTCCGATTTGGCGGTCAGCCCCTTCGCCACCACGTCGCATTCCATATCAAGGCTGGTGAAGATGCCGTTCACGTACCAGCCCCAGAAGAAGTACCCCGTCTTCGGCTCAGCCTTCAAATGCAGCGTCTGACCCAGCGAGAAGGAATCGGTCGTCGGGGTGACCTCGATGCCGTTGCAGGTGACCGTTCCGCCGAGCCACGAGTCGGCCGCAATCACCACCTCGGGCTCCGCGCCCTTGAACACCGCCTTGTACGTCTGGTCCTCCGTCACGCGCACGGTCAGCTGCTGCTCGGGATGCTTCTTGCGTTTGCCGTCTTTCCAGTGGGCAAACCGGAAGCCCTCGTTCGGCTTCGCCTTGATGGTCACCGTGCTTCCGTATTCCACCATGACCGCGTCCGCGCCGAGATGCCCCTCGATCTCGACGGTGCCGCGTTCGACCAAGTGCGAATCGGTCTCCACGCTTATGCGGTAACGTTTGGGGACGAACACCGCACGAACCATCGTGTCCTGCTCGGGGGTGAGCTCAAGATGGTCGGGGTCCGTTCCCATGGGAACCCCGGAATCGCCCAGGTACCAGCCCTTGAACGTGAACTTGTCGCGCATGTCGTCGGCAAGCTTCACGGAAAGCGTGACAGGCTTGCCGCTTACGCAGTAGCCGTCGCCGGTGACCGTGTACTTGCCGGCAAGCTGGTCCACGGGCTCGGCCACCACGCTCACCTTGCACAGGCGCTGGAAGCGGGCGGTCACCGTGCAGTCGGCCACCGGCGCGAACGTATAGGTTTGGTCGTGGGAAGCGAACGTGGGCGCCGCATCGGCGGCGCCGTAGCTGATATACCAGCCGTCGAACAGGTAGCCCTCGCGGGCCTCCGCCGTGGCGATGACGCTTTCCCCTTCGGGCACGTCGAGCACCTCGCCGATGCTTTCCCCGTTTTTGAGCGTAGCCGTCCCGCCCTCTACAGGGTCGGCAGCCGCGCGGACGGAATGGCTGTCCTTGCCGTCCATCACGGCCGTGATGCGCCCGTTGCCGTCCACGCGGTACTCGCACACATCGCCGCGGTCGATGACGGTGCGTCCCGAATCGTCGCTTTTGCGCCACTCCACCAGCTTGTACTTCTTTTCCGGGTCGTCAGCGCGCGCCGCGGGCACCGCCGTGAACGTGAGGATGTCGCCATCGGCGGCCCTGACCACGCCGCCCTCCACGGGCACGCCGTCGCAGAGCACCTGCGCGCCCTCATCGGGATCGGCGCCCACCACGATGGTGCGGTCGGCCTTGCGGAACTTCGCCACCAGGTGCCTATCGACCTCGGCGGGGAACACGTACACGAGCGATTTCGAGACCTCGATGCCGTCCTCGAACCAGCCGACGAACGCGTAGCCCTCGCCTTCCGTGGCGATGACCTTCGCCTCCTGGCCCTGCCGCGGCGTCTGTACATCGGGCGTGGCGTTGCAACCGGTGGGGATACCGGCATCGACGCCCGTCACCTCGGCGGACGTGGTGATGCGCACGTTGCGCTCGAACACCGCCGTCATGGCCACCACCTCGGGCGTGGCGTCGGTAATGCGGATCTGCATGCGCTGCGACACGGAGCGCTCGACGCCGTCCTCCTTCCAGCACACGAAGCGGTATCCCGGATTGGGTATGGCTTCGAGCTCGGCGATGGTGCCCTCGAAGTGGATACCGCCGCCGCGCACGATGCCGCCCTCCGTGGGATGGGCGGTGGCCACGATCTCGACCGAATGGTCGCCATGGGGCTTGTTCGGGTCGTTGTCGTGCTTGTGGTGATCGAAGATATCCTTGATCTCCTTGAGGGCGTTCTTGCCGATCAGGGCCAGATCCTCGATGGTCTCGGCGCCGGCGATGTCGATCATGGCCTGCGCGATGATGGGGTCGACGATCTCGCCCAAGCCGTATACGGCGGCGACGACCCCGATCGTGCCCAGCACCGCGAGCAGCGCGATTTGGAGCGCCTCGAACGCCTCGTCCTCATCTTCGGCCACGCGGAAATGCGCCACCAGCTCGGTGTCACCGGTCAGCAGGAACGTGTACGAGCCATCGGGCGCTGCGGGAACCGTGTTGCCCAGCGCATCGGTGGCGTAGTCGAACACGTAGCCCGGCTCGGGCACCGCGTTGACCGTCACCTGCTGGCCGACGCCGTACAGGCCCGAGGTCAGGAAGTAGCCCGGAGCGTTGCCGTCCTCGTCGGTGCCGGCGACGCTCAGCACCACGCTCGCCGGGATCGCCGAGTACCAGGGCGTGAGCTCCATCTGCGCGGATTCGTTCGCGGGCTTCGCGACCTGGTATTCGCAAGTTGCCTGGTCGCTGATGGCCACGGAGTCGTCGCCATCAGCCGCGTACCAGCCCACGAACTGCGCGTTGTCGGGCGTCGCGGAAAGCTGGACGGTCTCACCGACGCTGCGGTAGCAGTTCGCCGCATCCACCTGCAGATGGGCGTACGATTCGGAATGATCGGTTGTTCGAGCAGGGTTGATGTGCACCCCCATTTCCTTCAGGGAGAACCGCGCCTGCAGCGTGGTGTCGCCTGCGGGCGTGAACTCGTACGCGGGTGACTCGCACACGCGCTCGCCTGTGGCGGCATCGAACCAGCCGGTGAAGACCGTGTCGTCATCGAGCATACCCAGGGCCTTTGCGTCAAGCGTGACCACCTGGCCGCCTTCCGTGGAAAGACTGCCCATCACCTGCGGGACCTCCACCCCTTCCATAAGCGTCCGGCCGCCTGTGTCGAGCGTCTGCTCGTAGCTCACCTTGCAGGAAATCGGCTCGAACGTAGCGGCGTAAAGCGGTGACCGCTTTACGAGCGCGTCAGTCCAATCGGCGCTTTCGGCGGTCACAACCAGACTCTCCCCGCCTTCGATAGGCTCGCCGTCGCGCAACCAGCCGGAGAAGGCGTAGCCCGCGTTCGGCGTTGCGGTAAGCGTGACCTGGGTTCCTTCCTCATACATACCGGCACCGGAGACGCTGCCCCGATCGGGCTGCGCCGACGCGGCGCGCACAGCCACCCACGTCTGCGAGAAGTCGAACGCGAACCAGCCGGTCACCTCGTCGAAGTCCTGGACCCGATACGCATACGAAGCCTCGGTGGACATCAGCTCGCCGCGATGCATCCAGCCCAGGAAGCGGCACCCCTTCTCCGGGATCGCCGACAGCTTGACGGTCTGCCCCAGCTCGTACGTGCCCGAGCCACTCACCGTGCCGAGCGCCAGGCCCGACGCGCTTTTCGCGGACACGTTGACCTGCCCGTACTCCACCAACACGGCGATGGGCGTCTCGCCGGCAACGGCTTCGTATTCGATGGTGTCGCCGGGGCAGATTCCCAGATAGTGCTTGTCAAGCGAGCTCTCCCAGTGGTCGAAATGGTACTTCGACGTATCGTATTCGCAGGTCAGCGTCACATGCTTGCCCGCATACGTGGTGAAGCTCCTGCCCATGTCGCGTCCATCGACCACAACGCTCGCCCGCGCGCCGATGACCTGCCGCCCGTCGGCGCTGCCCAGGCGGACCTCGGGCGCCACTTTTGCACTGTCAGCGAACACCGCCGTCAGCAGCGTGTCGCGTTCCACCGTGAACTCGTACCACTGGTCCTCGGAAAGGATGTTCCCTTCCTCGTCGGTCCAATAGGCGAACGTCCTGCCGGGCGTGGTGGCGTTGGCCACCACCACGCAGGTTTCGCCGGGCTTGTACTGGCCCGCGCCGGTGGCGCTGTCCCCAGAGGAGAGCGCGCCGTCGTAGCGGATATCCACCGCCAGGTCGGTGTTGCCCCGCTCCCGCATGGGATCGGCCGAGTACGCGTCCAAATACACCTCGCCGTCGTCATAGGTCATATGGATGCGCTGGCCGTGGAAGCTCGAGCGAAACAGATACCCGTCATCGGGGTACACCTCGATGAACTGGGCGAACGCGCAGTTCTTCAAGTCCTTGTAATCGAACGAGCTCCTGCCGTAACCGTGATCGAACGTGACCTTCATGCCGGCAAGGGAAACCTGCTGGTCTTCGACGTACTCCATAACGTTAGGGTCGTGCTCGATTCGAAGGTCCTTCAGGCACTCGGCAATGCTGACGGGGGTTTGGCCGTTGCAGCCATCCCAATTCAGCTCAGGGAAACCCGACCGATACAGGCCGACCAAGTCAGACGGCACCATCACCTGCATCCCGCGCTTGGGGAACGTATCGACGTCGATGAGCACCGCATGGTCGCACTGGAAGTACGCGTAATCCAAATTCGTGTCGGCGAACGCCCGGCTGGGCAGCTCCTCGATCTGCGAGCCGCTCGGCAAGACCAAGCCGCCGTCAAGGTTCGACCCGGAGAAGCACCCGTCGCCCAGCTGGCTCACCGACGTGTTCGTCTCAAGGCCCGTCAGGTGCAGGTTGGGGCAGTTGGCGAACGCCGCGAAGCCGACCGAGACGATCTGCTGGTTTTGCCCCAGGCCCGTGTCGGAAAGGTTTTGGCACCCCTCGTACGCGTCGGCCGGGATGGACGTCATGCCCTTCACATTCCCCAAACCGGTGGACTCAAGGCCGCTTTTCATGAAGCAGGCTTCCCCCAAAGCGCCGATTTCAGCGGGCTTCTTAATGGAAAGGCTGGTCAACGAGGAGCAGCCGGCAAACGCCTGCGCGCCGATCGAACCGATATGCATATCCGAGAAGCTGATGAAGGAGAGCTTCGCGCAGGCAGCGAAGGCGAAATCGCCTATGGAATCCAGACGGTCGTTCTCGAAACGCACCGACGTCAGGCTCGTCGAGCCCTCGCACAGGCCCTTGGGGATGTCGGCAACGTGGTAGTCGATGATGAGGTTCGTGACGTCGCGCGCGGAGATGGCGTTGCGCTCGGGGTCGTCCTCGTCGACGGGTTTCGTCAGATCGCCCTGCTCGTCGCAAGCATACACGTACCCGCTAGCCATAAGCTTGCCGAATGCGTACAGGACCCCCTGCTGCGCCAGCTCATCATCGGCAGCACGCTCGGCCGGGTCGTCCGCCGCATCGGCGGCATCGCGCTGCGCCGGATCGTCGGCCGCCTCGGCGGCCTTGGAGCCCGTTTCGCCATCTTCGGACGATGCGGCATCGGCGGCGTTGGAGCCAGTTTCGCCGCCTTCGGGCGATGCGGCGGCTTCAGCGCCTTCGCCAGCAGACGACGAGGCATCGGCGGCAGTATCGCCGCCTTCGCCAGCAGGCTCAACAGCACCGGATGCTTCGCCGGCAGGCGATTTAGCATCAGAACCCGAAGACACGTCCCCGGCACCCGCCGCGGCGCCCGCAACCTCAACGGCGGCGCCGCCGGTCAACGCCGCTTCGCCCAAGCCCCCCGACAACGCAGAACCCTGCTCGCCGACCGAGGCGGAGGGGGACCCGCTGGCAACCGTCGCGTCCTCGGCGGCGCTGGCGGGGATAGGCGTGAACGAGACCACGAGCGCCACGGAAAGCAGCACTCGGAGAAGGGCATTGCAAATACCGACGCTCTTCATGGAAGGCACCTTTCAACTGCGTCTCAGACCTGCGGAGCGCAAGGGAATGCATACCTTATATTGTAAGGGATGGCAGGGCCCCGCCACACGGGAATCGGCAGCTGAAGGCAGCCGCCAACCCATCCCGTCACCTTCCCCTCCCCGACGCGTGAACAGGGGACGGAGGTGTGTTCACGTTTGAGCTTCGCGCTCCCACAACGTAACGTGAACACACCTCCGTCCCCTGTTCACGCGGGAACCCGGTAGCCGCAGGCAGCTGCCAACCCGCCTCGCCGCCTCCTCCGCCCCGAAGGCGGCAACGTTAAGGGAGCGTAAAATCTTCGCCCAGAAACCGTCGGCGCGGCCCGCGCGCGTCAAGCGAAGGCCCGCAACCTTTATCATGGGTAAGGTTCACTTCATGCCGACGCATCGCGCCGGCATCATCGCAAAGCGGGACCGGCGCGCAGCGCCATCGAGGAAGGAAAACGGCAATGCCCACCTACGGCGTCATCGACCTGGGGTCGAACTCCATTCGCCTTGTCATATACGAAGTGAAGGACGATTGTCGCAGCACCTATTCCAGCAAGGACTTCAAAAGCATCATCAACGACAAGGTGATGGCTGGCCTTGCCGCGTTCGTGGAGGATGGCGTGTTCACGCGCGGCGGCGTGGACCGCGCCGTCAACGTGCTGAAAAGCCATATGAAGCGCGTGCGCTACTTCGGCTGCAAGCGCGTCGACGTGTTCGCCACCGCCGTGCTGCGCAACGCCGTGAACTGCGCCGAGGCCGTCGCGGAAATCGAGCGGCGCTGCGGGCTGGCGGTCACGCTGCTGTCCGCACGCGACGAGGCGCACCTCGGGTTCGTCGGCGCCCGCTGCTCCACCCCGCTCGAGCGCGGCACGCTCGTCGACATCGGCGGCGGCTCCACCGAGCTCACCCGCGTCGACGGCGGCCGCGACAGCGACGACGTTAGCCTCGGCCAGGGCTCGCTGTCGTCGTTCGCGCGCTTCGTCCGCAACATCCTGCCCGCGCCCATCGAGATGGACGCCATTGCCTGCGAGTTCCGCAGCAACCTGCGCAAGCTTCCCAGCCTCGAGCCCTACAAAACCCCCACGCTCTACGGCGTGGGCGGCTCCACGCGCGCCGCGGCCAAGCTGGTCCAGCAGCTCGACGAGCTGCAAACGCGCCCGCGCGAGGTCCAAGCAGAGCAGGTGCTCCAGATCCTGCGCGCCTGCCGAGAGAACCCCTCCGCGTTCGGGCACGCGGCCCTGAAGGCGTCCGCCGAGCGTGTGCACACCATGGTGCCGGGCTGCGTCATCTTAGCGGAGCTGTTCCGCCACCTTGGCGCCGATAAGCTGGTCATATGCAAGCACGGCGTGCGCGAGGGGTACCTGATCGAGCGCATGCTCGGGGCCGTGTCGACACCTCCTCAAGTGGATTAGCCCCACCCGAAACCAAATCGTTACCTTTTTCACCCCATTATTTCCAGCCTGGTGGCGGATTCGGCCGGTCACAGCATCAAAACAGAGTAAAATATGAGTTGAGGGGACGTGGTTGTTGGGGAACCCCGTCGCCTTGGCGTCGCACGTTATGCAATCATCGATTCCACTTGGCCGTCCGCAAGCGGCCGCACGCACATCGAATCAACGAAGACGCATCGCCCGACGCACGTTTCGTCTATGACGTCGAGGGAAGGGAACGCCATGAAAGCAAACGAATCCACAACGCATA
>ERZ1034984.330-NODE-330-length-53751-cov-309.912899_pt1 | contig 53751 bp, 74 predicted proteins | sample MGYA00520589_ERZ1034984 | MGnify/ENA primary metagenome ERZ1034984 (study PRJEB33766, sample SAMN09781790) | gut metagenome | biome: gut microbiome | host: Homo sapiens | place: Madagascar | study: EMG produced TPA metagenomics assembly of the PRJNA485056 data...
CCTCCCCGCCGGTACCTATACCGACAGACAGAAATACTGTATCGTCATCGCGCAGACCATCCCCACAACCGCCACAATAAGCGCCCCTGTAGTGATAACCATAGGCACCGGAACGGATACCTACCCGCTCCTCACCGCAAGCTGCGCCCCGGCAACCGCCGCAGACGTGAGAACAAGAACCAAGTACTCAACAAGGCTCACAACCTCCGCCTCCGGCGCATCGTTCAGAATGCTCGGATGTACCTCCCGCGCCTGCGCAACCCCGACGCTCTCAACAATAGACGGCGGAGCAGCCGCAAACGCGACCCCCCCGACGGGTGACTGACCATGCCGGCGGACGATATCCTCGCCGGACTTAAAGCCCGGTCGCTTGAGGGAGTGATGTTTCACGGCAGGATGCGCGAGTACTTCCTGTATCTCGGTCTCCGAGGCTACGCAGCCATGCACAGCTTCCATGAGACCGAAGAAAGACTCGGTGCCGAAAAACTGACGGACTACTTCATGGCGCAGAACGGCAGCCTTATCCCCGATAAAGCTCTCACCGCCCCCGATGTCATCCCGGCACAGTGGTACCGCATGAGACGTCAGGACACCGATGCCCAATGGCGGCGCAGAGCCGTCCGGGACGGTATGACCGCATGGCGCGACTGGGAGAAGTCAACCGCCGTGAGCCTGAAGGACATGATCTTCCGGCTCTCCTCGGAAAACGAGTACGGCTGCTGCCGCCTTGCGGAGCAGAAGCTCTCCGATGTCGAGTCAGAGATCTCCGGAGCCGAGGACATGATCTTCGACCTTGAGTCAATAGAGTATAACCTCCCGACTATAATCGGCAGACAGCCCTCCCTCGCGGAATGCTATCATTCAAAGATAGCCGCGCTCCTGACCCCGGTCAGCTCCGTGACAGATTCGTGACAGATTTGAGTATGAAATCCGATTCTGACGTCTCATTTGCGAGACTACAGAATCAAACTCAAAACTCCCACAAACCCCGATAATACAAGGAAAAACCCGCGTATCAGGCAGATACGCGGGTTTGTCCGTATGGGGTGAGTGATGGGATTCGAACCCATGTTATATGTCTAAAAAAGCCCGTATTTATTGACTTCTTCTAAATGCGTGACAGATTTCGTGACAGATTTTAAAAATTGCACCTCTGAAACACGTCTTTATAGTATAAATTCAGCCGCTCCGAGACCATGTCTTTTTTGTCCTGCATGATGTGTCCGTATACCCGGTTGACCATGTCCTCCGTCTCATGTCCGAGCATATCCGCAATGTACTTTACCGGAATTCCGAGCATGATCATGACCGATGCGGCATAATGACGCAGCTCGTGAAAGGTGTAGTGTGCCTCCGGGCATACCCGCTTCAGCACAGCCACATACCGCCCGTATATGACACGGGAGCCGAGAGAGGTCACATATACCTTCTCCGGGTCATACGCCTCCTTCAGCACGTCTATAAGATGCGGAGGGACACCAAACACACGGAATCCCGCCGTCGTTTTCGGCTTCTTCTCCACAGTCGAATTGTTTTCTCCCCGGACTATTGCCGAGCAGACCTTGATCGTGCCTTTTTTGAAATCGATATTTTCCCATTTCAAGCCGACGATCTCTGACAGTCTCATCCCGGCAACCGCGCCGAGCAGAACCGGTATCTCTATTTCTGTTCCCTTTGTTTCACGGAAGAGCGATATCATATGCTCCTCCGTCGGTATGGTGATGTCCGGCTTTTCCTTCTGCGGCAGGGTGGTGTAAAGCGTCATGTCCGGACGAAACATCTTTATCGCCGCCGAGAGAAGCCCGTGAACGTTTCTTATCGTCTTTGGAGATACCCGTGCCGCTTCGACGTTTATCGCAACCTGAACGTCCTCCTGCGACAGCTCCGACAGCTTGATTGCCTGTAAGCTGCCGAGATAGTTGTTTTTATATGCCCTGTATGCAACGAGCGTCGAGGGCGATATGACGTTCGCCTTCGCTTCAATGCACCGCTCAAGAGCTTCTCCGACCGTCATGTCGATCCGGCGGTCGGTTCCCTTACGGCTTGCCTCAAACTGTGCCGCTTCAAGCTGCACGGTTTTTTTGTTTTTCCCGGTAAAGCTCCGGTAATGCGCCTTTCCCTCCGGATCGGTGTAATCCAACACCCGCGCCCTGTACGACCCGGACGGCAGCCTGTCTACCTTAACCACAGCATAATCCTCTGATACGCAGACACCACATACCGTATATATCCCATGTTCCCGTGATGACTGTCGTATATCACGAGTATCGCCGCACCGACAACGAAAAGCGTCAGAACGCCGAAAAGAACCGCGATCTTGCGGTTTTTGTCTTTTATGACCTTCGTATATATGCCGATTATCTTGTCCTCAAACGCCGTGTCGCGCTTTCCTGTCGGCTCCGCCTTTGAGATCCCGGCATACTCGTCCACCGACCCGCCGAGAGCCTTTATCACTTCCACAACCGCCTGAAATGCCGGATTTTCCGTGCTTCCCGACATGATCCTCTGCACCGTCCCGGCAGGAACTCCGCTTATGTCGGCAATCTGCGCCAGCGTGAGATTTCTTTCGTCCTTGAGTCTGTTCAGATACTCTGAAAGTGTCATTTTCTGTTTTCCCCTCCCGTTATTTTTGTTTTTTGTGCTGAAAATTCGTTTTTGAAGGCGAATCCTTCATTTGTAAACTGAATACCCATTTTTGCCTATTGATTATTCACCCCATCAGTGATACAGTTAAATCATACCAATTGCGGAGGTGCATTATGAACTCAACCGGCGACCGTCTGAAAAACTATTTTGAAAAAGCTCCAAAGCGAGAAAAGCTCTTCGCCCTGAAGCTCCTTCGGAAATTCATTTTACAAAAGTCATCAGGAGAGAAAGATATTCTTCCTTCTCCCTCTCGCTCAGACCGTCCACAAGCTCCGTAAACTCGTCGGTAAGCCTCTTTTCTTCGTCCCCGCATTCTTCTGCCGAAACATCGTTCCCGTCGATTTTCAGCGCACGCACTGCGGCAAGAAGCGCGTCCTCCGGGAAGTCTCCCGAAAGAATAACGTCCGCCAGCTTTCTTTTGTCTATCATGTAAAAAAATCTCCCCGATTTTTCGTCATTTTAACCAATTGACTTTTCCGGCAATCCGGAATATAATATACTTACCCGAACACCCGTTCGATTTACCGATACCCCAAGACCAAACAAAGAAAGGCAGTACATATCATGACAGCATCCGAACGCGAAGCCCTCAACCTCCGAATTGCAAAGATGATCAGTTCCCTGACGGACGAACAGTACGAAGAATTTCTTTTACGCCTCGTTTCCGGGGTTAACATGAACCCGGAAATCAAGTATAATAATTCAGAGGCGATCCGTCAGACTATATAACGCCTTCTCGCGTTGAGATATGAATTCCCCGTGTGGTCGGGCAGAGTATCAAGATCGAAAAGCATATAGAATTTGAACCTCGGAAGCTCCGACAGATGCCATAACCCACAGGCGCAGAAATCCGTTTCGCAATAGCGAACCTCGTATTCGTGTTCCCCAATCACGTATTTTCCCTCATATTCCTGCCGGACATACGGAACGTCATACGGCTCGGAAAACTCTCCGTAGGCTATAAACTCCGCATCCTTTTCGGAATAACCTACCGTTTCCATGAGATAATCCCTGAATGCGGCAGAAAGCTCCTCTTTCCCCTTCAGTCTCTTCTCGGAAACTCTGTTGAGATTCACTCTTCTTTTCATATCCGCCTCCGTCAAATTCAGAAGCCCCGCAAAAGCGGAGCCTCCGTGATGTTTTCTGTCTGCACCGCGTGCATTGAGTCAGCCTCACGGTATACACATCCAACCTGTCCGGAACTCCCCGTCATGCTGCAATTGCTGACACAGTATAACGGATCGCAGTCCTGACAGACGCACCTGTCGTCTGCGTGCATTTTCTTTCGGTTGCCCTACTCCGGTTTGAGGTGACTGCACAACCCCTACTGAAAGCTCCGTCAGCAACGCCCCGGTGCGCTCTGTACTTCATCGCTTGAGTACAGTATACACCGTTTTTTCCCATTTGTCAATACCGTAAAAACGGATTTCCGCAAAAAACTCACCATCTTATATCTCTTTTTTTAGACTCTTCGGCAGAATTAAGTGAATTTTCCGCTATGACATCATTCTGGTTCAATGCTTTCTCTTCCGGCGGGAACTGTCTTCTGCCCTCTTTGTAATCATCAATTATTCCCTCAAAACACGCCCGACACATCAATCCCTGTTTAACATCCGTGCATTCTATCCCGCCATCTTTATCATAAACAGCCCAGTATCGCGCACCGGCACACTTATCCCCATACATTTCATCAACAGAAAGCATCATCTTAAGCCCTTCAATAATAGAAGGCGGTTCATAATTTACGTCCAAGCAAACACATTTAAGAGACTCAATCCCGCTCGAACGATAATAATTAACCGTCATTGCATTTATTTTTCTGCATCCGTCAATTTTGTGAGGACACTCGACATCAATAAACATACACAACGGGTTTGCTTTGGCTAAACTCATATTAAAATCCTCCTGCGAATTTTAATTATTACGGCTGTTGCGTCTTGCAATATATGCGCGCACCTCATTTTCATAGTCCAATATCAACCTCACTATTTCCGAATCGGCAAGCATATCATTGACCCATACTTCCATTTCTTCAATCCGTACTTCCTCTCCCAGCTCTTTCGCCCCACGGATGGCACGTTTGATTGTATCAGCCGAGCAAAGAGCCTGCGCAACCGCCGCAAACGTCGGCGTTCTTCGATATTTTTTGTACGCAAGCACAAGTATTTGAATTGTCAGCGCGCATAAGTAATCTTCATCCGAAAGAGGTACAAATCCAATCGGCACCAAGCCCTTACCATCAAAAACATATCCATCTCCGATTGCAAGAACACCAGTCGATATTTCGAGTAAAGTAATTGCATTATTCTTCAGTTCTTCACATAAGCAAAAAAGCGCAATAAAATACATTCGAGCGTAAACCGACATACCCGCGCTGTCTTTGCTCTTCATCAGCGCCTCATAACACATTTGAACTTTGATTGCCTCGTTCTCAGATTTGTCCGGCGGCAAATAATAAACCGGTCTCCCGTTGCTCTGTACGTTTCTGCTTTCGTTTTGCGCCCGTAATACCGGTCTGTCGTTTTTTCTGTCGCACCCTTCGCTCTCATTTTCATACTTGAGACAAGACGCAGCTGCAAAAATTATAACACCGACTCCGATTAGAATAAAAGATATTGTAGCCTCTCCGGATATTGCTCTTGTCGCGCTTCCTACCGCACCGAGAACAACAAGGGCTATACCAAGAACCAGAAACACAATCGCAATTACTTTTTTCACTTTGTCCCCTCCAACATTGTCGCAAGCACCCTGCAATCAAAGTCTGAATCTGTCCCCGCCATTGCCAATCATACGATTGGTAAGCTCCATTTTGTTTTTGTATCCTCCGCAGCTTACTATATCCATAATTTCAACTATCGTATTGATGACCGTTAACGCGAATATAACATAGTATACGACCGCAAAAGAATCCTGTTTTCCCGCAATTGCCCCAAACAGCCCCGCGATCCACAGAACCTGATAAGCAAACGGAATGTATTTGCAGGCTACCACAACAAGAAAGATCGCCCACACCGGCAGTTTCAGCATCATACACGGAAGTGCTATCATACCAAGTGATATGAGGTAAAATATCGCAACCCCTATCGACCCCGTCCATACTGTCAAAAGCCTCTTTAATAGCATCGGTTTTCTCCTTTTGTCTTGTTTATCTATTCTCAGGTGATTTCAGAATCGCCTCAAGAACTTTCTCAATCTTAACTGCATCCTCATCAGACAAGGACGCGATCATATCCATAACCTTCGCCCTCTCCTCCGACATCTCAATTCCCCTCCAAGATGTTCCGGAGGCTTTTTTTGTTTCTCCCAGAAGGCTGTCAACAGATACGTCAAAATATCCGGCAATTTTCAACAACGTCTTGTGATGAGGAACCTTTCCCTGCTTCCATGAAGTTACAGCTCCGCTTGAACAGCCTATTTCTTTTGCCACCGCATTGGGGCTTTTTTTGATTTTCAGACAAAGACTATAATACGCTTCCCAGAACATAACCACCTCTAATAAATTAAAAATGAGAAAATCTCATTTTTCCTATTGACAATCTCAACAAGTTGAGATATAATATACTCATCAAAGCACCGAACACACCGGTGCCACGACACAAACGGAGACGCACCTCCGCTTGTTATAGACATCGCGCCTTACCATATACGATTGTTCCGCAACTCCAATTGTAACACGGCAGGGCGCAAATGTCAACAAAAAAATGAATCAAAATTAAAGAAGGAGGATAAAGCATGAACCTCGATCTCAAAACCCGCATGGTAAGACTTCGACTTAAGCAGAAGGATGCCGCAGAAATGCTGAACCGTTCCGGTCTGAATACCTGCAAATCAGAAGTATCGGTGGCAATAAACAGACTGCGCGATTATCCCAAGCTCGACGTGGTCAGAAACGAGCTGTCAAGTCTTCTGACAAAGCTCGAACGCGAAAGGGGAATAGAATAATGCCCCGCATATCCAAGTCCGAAGAGGATCGGCGGTACGCTTCGGTCATAAGACACCTTGACGCATACAAAGCCGCAAGATTCCGGAACGGCGACGACAAAACTGCGGTCGCCTCCGCTCTCGGTCTCTCCCCGGCAAGAATGTACCGCATCCTCTCCGGCTCCGCCGACACACTGACACTGAGAGAGATCATGACCATCGCAAATACCCTCAACATCTCGGTTCCGGCTCTGCTCGGCTGCCGGGAGGAAAGGACGACATGAAAAAGTACATCCCCGGCACACTCGCAATAGCCCTTGCGTATCTCTTCCTGATACTCGCGTTCACAATAGGCATAAAGGCTCTTGTTTCCCTGCCGGTTATCGTGTACGCGCAGTACAGACTCTTAAGAAGAGCAAAAAAACAGCCACTGCCGAAGCAGTGACTGTCGCAAAGGAGGGCGGCGGTAAAATAGCGAAAACCCGCCGCAATGAAACCAGACCCCAAGAGGAAAAAGGTCAGTATTCAGTATTATTGTATTACCTTTTTCCGAAAAAGTTAACCCCAAAATCAAAAAAATAATGAAAAGAGGAATACAACCATGAAAAAACGCACATCCGCAGATATGCTCTGCATCGCAGAATACACCCTCAAGCATCTCTACAACCTGAACGTCCATACCCCGAAAAACGTAGAATTCAAAATGAGTTATGATGCCGACATGGTCTCCGCCATGCTGTTCATCCGGGGAACAGACGGAATCGAAATCCTTCATTCGGAGATCCAGTACACATACAACAGCATCCACCTCGACCGCAACGACGTGTACGACGCAATCGCCCGCTGGGAAGAAAAATACCTCAAAAAGGAGACCCCCGAAGATGACAAACTGGGATGAAATCATAATCGCCGACTACGAAAGCAAATGGCTCGACCCGGACTATGACCGGGAGAATCGCTGTTACCGATCCGGCGAAGAAGCAGCCGAGACCGATACCCGCGAAATGCCCCTCACGGAAGATGAGGAGTATGAAGAAGACCTCCGCATGACGGAGATGAGAAGAGAAATCCTCGGAAGGAGATACGCATGAACCTCTACGAAATTAACTCACAGATAAAACGAATCCTCGATAACGGTTTCAACGGGAGCATCGACCCGGAGACCGGAGAGATCATCGACGAAGGCGAACACGACCTTGAAACCCTTGAAATCCTCCGTCAGGACAAGCTCGAAGGCATAGCCCTCTACATCAAGAACCTGACCGCTCTGGCAGACGATATAAAGGCAGAGGAGAAATCCCTTGCCGAGCGCAGAAAAGCCGCAGAAGCCAAAGCAGAACGCCTGAGCGCGTATCTCGCGGACGACCTCACCTCTCACGGCGAGAAAAAGTTTGAAACCGCAAAATGCGCTGTCACAATGAGAAAATCCGAGGCGGTCATCGTAGACGAATCCCTCCTCGACATGACATGGTTCAAGCCCACCACCACATACAAGCCGATGCTGGCTGAAATCAAAAAAGCAATCAAAGCCGGCGAGACTGTTGACGGCGCACACATCGAAGAAAGGCAGAAGGTAACAGTGAAATGAACGAGAAAAACTACTTTACAGAGCTGAATGCGATAAACGTCAGCGACAAAACCGAGAAGAAAAACGGTATGACCTACCTCTCATGGGCATGGGCATGGGGAGAGCTGAAAAAGCTCCATCCGGATGCAACCTACACCGTCTACGAAAACAAGGACGGCTGGCTCTACCACACCGACGGTCGCACCTGCTGGGTAAAAACCGGCGTGACCGTAAACGGGATCGAGAATATAGAGTACCTGCCGGTCATGGACTTCCGCAACAACTCCATCCCGGCGGACAAGGTAACCTCCTATGACGTAAACAAAGCCGTCCAGAGATCGCTCACTAAAGCCGTTGCCCGTCACGGTCTCGGTCTTTACATCTATGCCGGAGAAGACCTTCCCGAAGGCGAGGAAAAGCCGCAGGAGAGACAGACCGAAAAGCCCCCGAAAGCCAAACCTACAGCCGACATCACCTGCACCAAATGCGGCGTAAAGATCGAGCCGGTGATAGCCAAGACCGGCAAGACCATGACCGCACAGGAGATTTCCGATTTCTCAAGAAAGAAGTTCGGACAGTGCCTCTGCCCCGCCTGCCAGAAGATCGAAAACGAAAGAGCTAAAGCATGAAAGGCAGAATCGCCTCCGAAATCACCTTCACCGCCGACCGGAAACAGCGCGTCACGATAGAGCTTGACGAGGACTTCCGTCCGGCATGGGACGGGCTTCACGGAGAGGATGTCGAGATAACCGTTAAGAAGTACCGCAAAAAGCGCAGCCTCGATTCGTCAGCCTACGCATGGGTGCTTCTCGACCGCCTCTCCGAAAAGCTCCGCATCCCGAAGGAAAGGATATACCGCTCCCTTATCCGCGACGTAGGCGGCAACTGCACGACCGTCTGCGTTCAGGATAAGGCGGTGGATAAGCTCACGGAATCATGGCAGAGAAACGGCATCGGATGGGTCACCGACACCATGCCCTCAAAGCTGAAGGACTGTAAGACTGTGATCCTCTATTACGGCTCCTCAACCTACGACACCGCCCAGATGTCCCGCCTCCTCGACCTCATCATAGAGGAGTGCAAAGAACAGGGCATCGAAACCAAAACCCCGAACGAGATCGCGGAGATGCTGAGCCTATGGGAAAACGCGAGATAAAATCCGTACTCAAGACCCGCCCCGGCATTTGCTACATATGCCGCCGCAGAGGAGACACGGCATTGCATCATTGTTTTTTCGGCGCGGCAAACCGCTGGATGTCCGACGAAAACGGCTTCGTCGTCTTCCTCTGTCCGTCATGCCATACCGAATCCCCCACATCAGCCCATAAATGCCGCGACACCGACCTTTACCTCAAGCGCAGTGTCAGGCGGCATACGAAAAAAACCACACAAGGGACGAGTTTATGCGCCTTGTGGGACGAAATTACTTAACCGAAAAGGAGAAAGAGAAATGAAAGAACAGAACTACATCGTAAGATCCGACAGAGCAGGAGTGTTCTTCGGCAAAATCAAGGAGCGCAGTGGAAGCGAAGTCACCATGACCGATGTCCGTCGTATCTGGTACTGGGACGGCGCGGCATCCCTCTCACAGCTTGCCGTTGAGGGAACAAAAAAACCTAAAGATTGCAAGTTCACCATCTACGTCCCCGAGATGATTATACTCGGAGTGATTGAGATTATCCCCTGTACCGCCGAGGCTGAAGTCAGTATAAAGGAAGTTCCGGAATGGAGAATGTAAAAAAGTTTGTTGCTGTCAGCTCCGGCTACGGCTACGGCTCCGGCTCCGGCTTCGGCTCCGGCTCTGGCTTCGGCTCCGGCAACGGCTCCGGCAACGGCTCCGACTACGGCGACGGCTCCGGCTTCGGCTCCGGCGACGGAATTGCGTCGTATAACGGCAGAGATGTGCATCTGATTGATGACGTACAGACCATAATAACTGCCGTATTCGGCGGCGCCGCAAAAGGATACATTCTCGAAACTGATCTGACCCTCACTCCCTGCTACGTCGCAAAAAGCGGAAACACCTTTGCCCACGGAAATACATTAAAAGAGGCAATCGACGCACTGCGCGAAAAGCTCTTTGATGATATGCCCGAAGAAGACCGCATCGCAGAATTCTTCAAAACCCACAGCCCCGGCGTAAAATATCCCGCAAAAGACCTCTTTGTGTGGCATAACAGGCTCACCGGAAGCTGCGAAGCCGGACGGATGTCCTTCGTCCGCAGCCATGACATAGACCTCGAAAACGATACCTTCACCATAGAGGAGTTCATCAACCTCTGTAAAGACAGCTACGGAGGGAAAACGATAAAAAAGCTTCTCAACAGCTGACCCCTCAGACTACCTGATGACAGCCGGCAAAGACCGACCGCCCGACGGAGCGCATCCGTCCCAGCCGAAAGGCATAAAAAATACCGAAAATCAATTTCGAAAGGAGATTTCCCCAAGATGAACGCTGCAACGCAATGCTTCAAGGTGCTTGAACATCTGAAGTACATCGGCTCCCTGACACAGGCGAAGGCGCTTGAACTCTACGGCATAGCCCGTCTGACCTCCCGCGTCAATGACCTCAAGAGAAAGGGAATCGTAATCAACACAAGGACGATCCCGGCGAAAAACCGATTCGGCGAGACCGTCCACGTCACCGAGTACAGCTTACCGAAGGGAGAAAAATCAGAATGAGCGCACTTAACTTCAATCAGGCGATCTTAGCCGGTCGCCTCACCGCAGACCCCGAACTCAAGACCACGCAGTCCGGCATATCGGTGACACAATTTACCGTTGCCGTAAGCCGCCCGAAACGTAAGGACGACAACACCGATACCGCCGACTTCATCTCATGCGTCGCATGGAAGGAAAGAGCCGAGCTTGTCACAAAGTACTTCCGCAAAGGCTCCGCTATCATGGTAATCGGTCAGATCCAGACCCGCACATGGACGGACAACAACAACCAGAAGCGCTACGCGACGGAAATCCTCGTCGACAATATCCGTTTTGTTGACAGTAAAGCCGATGCCGCGCAGAAATCGCCCACAGCGAACGAAAATGCCGGAGCGCCCTCTTATATCCCCGATGCCTATAAAGCCCCGAATTTCGAAGAAGTGAGCGCCGACGACGGCGATTTGCCGTTCTGACCGGAGAAACGAGGAATCAATGACAGCAGATTCAGATACCGCAACCGGAAAGCGCTACTACTGGCTCAGGCTGTATGACGATTTCTTTACCTCCAAGCGCATAAAAAAGCTGCGCAGAATGGCAGGCGGAGATACGTATACGATCATCTATCTCAAGATGCAGCTCACCGCTATGAAAAACGACGGCATTCTCAAATGGACGGGGCTTGAGGACAACATCGCCGACGAGCTTTCCCTCGACCTTGACGAGTCCCCGGACGACATAAAAGTGACCCTTGCATTCCTCCTCTCCTGCGGTCTCGCCGAAACCTCCGACAACATCAGCTATTACTTCCCGTATTCGGTATGCAACGTCGGAAGCGAAGGCTCTTCGGCAAAGCGGATGCGCGACTTCAGACAGCGTCAAAAAGCCCTGAACCCACCTGAAACGTCACAATGTGACGCGGACGTGACACCACCGTTACAAACCAGTGACGGAGAGAAAGAGATAGATAAAGAGATAGATAAAGAGAAAGAGACAGATAAAGATTCCGCCGGCGCGCCGGCAAAACCCCGCCACAAATACGGCACCTACCAAAACGTCCTCCTCTCGGATGCGGATTACGAAAAGCTGAAGTCCGAGTTTCCGACCGACTATAACGAGCGGATAGAACGCGTCTCGGAATACGTCGCCATGAACGGAAAGAAGTATAAGGACTTCTTAGCGGTAATCCGTAACTGGGCAAGACGGGACACCCCAAAAGAAAAACCAAGATATATGTAAAAGGAGCAACCAAAATGGAAAACAGAATCGAGTTATTGTCGGAAATCGAAAAAGACATCAGAACTTCAACGGAACGATCCAAGCGTGAGGAAATCACGAGCGGCTTGGAAAAAGCGCGAAAGCTGTATCCCGACTTCAACATTCACTGTGAAAAATGCGGCTTTGATATCATAGTCGATGTCTGGCGCGACTTACTTGATTACTATATCGTCGAGGATATACGCTACGGATTCTGGAAATGTCTCCGCCGCTGCAACGAACTTTTTACCCCCGCCGATGTGATAGAGAGTATCGCCAAGAGAGAAAAAATAGTTCAATTCCCATGGGAACAGGAAGAGAACGAGCGCAACAAATAAAACCAAAGACACAAAAAGGAGCAATCAAAATGGAAACGAAAAAAAGCATTGACGAATATGTAAAAGAAAAAATGGCGGAAAGAGACAAAAAAGCGACCGAGATATACCACGGTCTCAAAGTCACACCGGACGCAAAGCGCATCTTTGAGCTGACCGATAATTTCATAATCGCACTTCATATGCCGCGTATGTTCTATCCTGAGTTCGATATTCTCTGCGAAAGGCACGAATACAAGGACATCGCCAAAATGTGGGCAGAGTTCTTTGACAGGCTCGGTTACGGTATAAATGAGGTCGCCCCCGCAATCGATATCTATCTTCAGACCCGCGAGAATTACATAACTCCCGCCGGTGTTCTCAGGGTCATAAAACAGACGGAAGCCCAGAAGGAAAGACTGCATTTCGTAATGTTGGACGACGATGACTGAACTCGAATACGCCAATATGTATCTCGGCGAATTCAAGGTCGTCGGCGACGAGATAAAGCCGCTCTACTGTCCCTTCTGCGGCGGCGGCAATCATCAGGATCGCTACACCTTCGCCCTGAACATGGAGAATCACACCTTCAACTGTATGCGCGGCTCCTGCGGCGTTAAGGGCCACTTTTCGGAGCTATGCCGGGAAAAAAACCTCCGGTATGACGATCCGGCAGACCCGGCACCCCGCCCGAAAGCCCCGGCGAAGAAGTACAAAAAGCCGGATACAAAGCTGTTTCCCCTTGAAAACGATTCCCCGGCAATGACCTATATGCAGAAGAGGCGGCTGTCGCCCTCCATAATCGCGTATTTCGGGGTTTTGAGGGACGGGCAGGGAAACATAGCCCTCCCCTTCTATCGTTCGCCAGAGGACAGAAAAACGGCATCTCCGACGTTCGTCAAGTACCGCCCTCCGAGAAAGGTCGAAAAGGGAGAGAGAAAGATGTGGCGCGAGACCGGAGCCGAGCCGATACTCTTCGGCATGGATCTGTGTACCTTCGGCACAAAATCTCTCATCATCACCGAGGGAGAGTTCGACTGCATGGCTGCGTTTCAGGCTTTCTCGGAGAAGCGCCCCATGAACGTCGTCTCCGTCCCCTCCGGTGCCGAGGATTTCACATGGCTCGATACCTGCGCCGAATTTCTCGAAAAATTCGATAAGTTCGTCATCCTCGGCGACAGCGACGAGCCGGGAAAGAAAATGGCTGCCGAGCTTGTAAAGAAGCTCCCCGGAAAGAACATCCTCCTCCCCGACTACGACGCATACCTCGGCTGTAAGGACATGAACGAGCTTCTTGTCCGTCACGGAGAACAGGCAGTAGTAAACGCACTTGCCGCCGTGAAGGAAACCCCGGTCGAAGGTCTTATAAACTTCGCCGACGTGCAGATGACGGACATCCTGAAGCTCCCGCGCACTCTGTCGGGAATAAAATCCCTCGACAAAAAGGTCGGCGGCTTCCTTGAGGGTGACCTCACCGTCTGGACGGGTAAGCGCGGATGCGGAAAATCCTCCGTCCTCAACCAGATCGGGCTTGACGCGATAGATCAGGGCAAAAACCTCTGCGTCTATTCCGGAGAGATCCCGGCTGACAGGCTCAAGTATCAGATAACCTGCTGTGCCGCCGGAAGGGAAAACCTCTCCTTCGTCCGCGACGAGAGAACCGGAAGAGACGTTGTCACGGTCGGCAGAGACACCGCCGGAAAGATAGACCGCTGGCTCGACCGCCGCCTGTGGCTCTACGACAACAGGATAGTCCAGACCGACGAGAGAGACAGCATAATCAATATCTTCACCGCCGCATACAGACGATATGACTGCCGCGTCTTCATTGTGGACAACCTGATGACCGTTGCCCTCGCCGCAAAGCCCGGTGAAATGTATCAGGTTCAAGGTGAGTTCGTCATAAGGCTGAGAAAATTCGCCGAGAAGTACGGCGTTCACGTCCATGTCGTCGTCCACCCGAGGAAAACAAATGACGAGATAAAGGACAGCGACGAGGTCGGCGGCTCCGGCACGATAACCAATATCGCCTGTAACGTCTTCACCGTCATGCGCGGCGTCGAGGAAAACGATATCGCCAAAATCCGCTGCCTGAAGTCAAGAATGTACGGCGAGACCGGAGACTTCGAACTGAAATACGACCCGGTTTCCCGCCGCTTCTCGGAGGAATACGCGGGAGCAAAAATCTACGGATGGGAGAAACTATCATGAATGAATATCAGGAATACGAGGACGCAAAGGAAGTCCTGAAACGCCTTCCCTTAACTCCGGAACAGTACGAACAGGCGCTGAAACAACTCGCCGAGGAGCTGGGGATATGAAAAGATACAGCATCATCTACGCTGACCCGCCGTGGAGCTACAATCAGCGCACCGCGAGAGGTTCGGCAGAACACCATTACCCCACAATGTCTCAGGAGGATCTGAAAAACCTCCCGATATCCGGAATCGCAGAAAAAGACTGCACGCTGTTCATGTGGGCAACCTTCCCCATGATGAAAGAGGCTCTGGAGCTGATAGAAGCATGGGGCTTCCGGTATAAAACAACCGCCTTCGTGTGGGCAAAGAAAAACCGGAAAGCCGATTCATGGTTCACCGGTCTCGGCTTCTGGACGAGGAGCAATGCCGAGATATGCCTGCTTGCCGTAAAGGGAAATCCGAAAAGGCAGTCACCGTGCGTCAGTCAGCTTATCGTTTCCCCGCGCGAGGAGCATTCCAAGAAGCCCGATGAAACCCGCGACCGCATAGTAAAGCTGATGGGCGACCTCCCCCGCGTCGAGCTGTTCGCAAGGCAGAAAACCGAAGGATGGGACGTGTGGGGCAACGAGGTCAAAAGCGATATATCCCTCAAGGAGGCACACCGTGAATAAATACCACAACCGCAAAACCACCCTCCCCACCGGCGAGACCTTCGACAGCCAACGTGAAGCCCTCCGGTACACAGACCTTGCAATCCTCGTAAAAGTCGGATACATAACCGACCTGAAGCGTCAGGTAAAATTCACCCTGATCCCGAAGCAGCGCCTGAAATCCGGCAAAGCCCTCCGCGAATGCGCATACGTCGCAGACTTCACCTACACCGACACCCGCACCGGAGAGCATATCGTCGAGGACGTAAAGGGACACTGCACACCGGAGTATATCATCAAGAAAAAGCTCATGCTCCACCTCTACGGAATCGAGGTGACGGAGACGTGAGAAATTACGGAGACATCACAAAGATAAGCGGATATGAAGTCCCGCCTGTCGATGTGGTCATAGGAGGAAGCCCGTGTCAGGATCTGAGCGTTGCCGGACTGAGAAAAGGACTTGCCGGACGGCGGTCGGGGCTTTTCATGGATCAGATAAGAATCGTAAAGGAGATGAGAGAAAATGACAGAATGCACGGCAGAACAGGTGTCGATGTTCGACCAAGGTTCATGGTGTGGGAAAACGTCTGCGGAGCTTTCTCCTCAAACAGAGGCAAAGACTTCCTCGCCGTCCTTGAGGAAACCGCGCACATCGCAGACGAAAATGCCGTTATACCTGAACCTCCGCAGGGAAAATGGAGAAACGCAGGAGTTATCATGGGAGACGGATGGAGCATCGCTTGGAGAGTACACAACGCACAGTTTTGGGGAGTCCCCCAGCGCCGCCGTCGAATCTCGCTTGTCGCAGATTTTGCAGGAGGACGTGCCCCGGAAGTATGTTTTGTCCGCAAAAGCCTGTCAGGGCATCCTGAACCGTGCGGAAAGGAGAGGAAAGAAACTCCGGGACAGGCTGTACCGTGCGCTGCTTATACAGTCAGGGAAAGAGCCGGATGCGAAGGAGGAGGAAAAGGAGCGTTAGTCCAGTCTGAAAAGACCGGAACACTCGGATGCAGCAACGATCAGACGCTGTTTGATTTCCGCGGCGGCAACCCCACGTGCAATCAGGGCGGTATGATCGTGTATGACAGCCGGGGAAACGGAGACGTCACAACGGTTCCGACAATGACCGGAGACCACCAGAACCGCGTCACCGATTACACCGCAATTGTCCTTCACGAATCCGCCGGGGAGTATGCCGAGAACGCGTCGATCGCACTCAGAAATTCCGATTACAAGCACCCGCCCGTCACTTGGTGGGACGGCAAGGACACCGTTCAGACCATTACCGCCAACCTCGCGAATCAGCGGATGCCGGACAAAGGAAGCCTCAACGCCTTCGTTGATTTCAGAAACGGAAAAAAAAGCGAAATAAACGGCACGCTTCAGGCAAAGGAAAGCGGCGGCTCGTCGGTGAATTACAACAACACCGTAAGAGAAAACGAATGCGTCCGCTATCTGACCCCGCTTGAGTGCGAACGCCTTCAGGGACTGCCCGACGGATGGACTGACATCGGAGACTGGACGGACGATAAAGGCAAAAAGCATAAGACCACCGACAGCAACCGCTACAAAGCCCTCGGAAACAGCATCGCCCTCCCCTTCTGGAAATACCTTCTCAAGCGTATTTCCGCAGAGTATGAGCGCGATGCAACAATGGCAAGCCTGTTCGACGGTATAGGCGGTTTTCCATATCTGTGGGAGCAGATAAACGGCAAAGGTTCGTGTAAATGGATATCCGAGATCGAGCCGTTCTGCTGCGCCCTGACCGAAAAGAGGTTCTCATGACCTTCACCAAAACCCTCCACCAGCAGGGCAAGCTCACCCGCATACACCCGGAGCGAAAGATAAAGCACAACCCCGACCCTCTCCACCCGGACGAGATCGAGATGTGCCTGACCTGCAAAAAGAAAACCTGTCGCGGATGCGAAAATAAATTCAGAGAAATGAGGAAAACAACATGAAAAAACTTATCAAAGCCGCCGTTATCGTAATATTTGCGATGCTTCTTGCCTCCTGCACAGAGGCGGACAAAGTCAATTCCAACCTGTCAAAACAGGCGGAATATTTCGAGTGCGAACGCCGTGTGACGGTGTACAACGCAAGAACCGACCAAGTAATACTCTATGCCGAAGGGTATCTCAACATCGACAACAACAGTCACAACGAGCTTGTGATAACCGCCAAGGTCGGCTCAAATGAGTATAAGAAAAATTATGTATACCTCAACGCATACACCCTGTACGTTGTCGAGGACATAACCGGAACGCATACCGACCCGTATCACTACAAGCTGTATTTCCACACGGAATTTCCGGTTGACATTGACCCAAAGCCGTAAGGAGGGATGAAGAATGACCTGCAAAGAAACCATCACATGGCATGAGGTAAAGACAAGACCGCTGACAGGCGAAGAAAAAGAAGAATATGCCGAATTTGAACCCGAATATATGCTTGATTGTCCTTTACCCGATGACGGCGAAGAAATCCTTGTCGCGACAAAATACGGCGTTTATGTTGACGTGTGCGGCATAGACATGGAAGGAGGATATTATCTTGTAAACCGGGGCGATTGGGAAGGCGTTTTAGCATGGGCAGAAATGCCGAAGTACAGGAGGGCTGAAAAATGACCCCTGAAAACGCAATAAAAATACTGAAAGGACTGTACCCGGATCTCTCCCTCGCAGGGAAAGCGGCAATCGACGCGGCGGTCGAAGCCCTTGAAAAGCAGATACCGAAAAAGCCGGACGGCGGATACGACATATTTTACGGCGAGGACGCAAAACTTTGCCCGGTATGCGGAGACCCACGTCCTGACACATACTGCGGAACCTGCGGACAACGTCTCGATTGGAGTGATGAAAATGGAACGAATGACTGAATACAAATGGGTGGGCGGATACCCTCACGTAATGCCGATTGTGGACGAAGAACAAGCAATGAAGCGTCTGTTCGATTACGAGAACACAGAGCTGACACCAAGCGAAGTGGGAAAGATATCCGTAGTACTTGCAGATATTGCGGCGGATTATAACTGCTCGTTCGATTTCGTGAAAAATCATTTTCTGGACAATGTTCAGCGCACCACCCCAGTTGCACCGCGAAAAGCCAATTACGCCGTAAAGATCGACGGGTACCTTACAATGCTTGACGAAAACGAGTTTTTCAAATGCCCGTCGTGCCGGTTTCAAGACACAAAACTCCGTCCGGGGCAGAAATACTGTCACGAATGCGGACAAAAAATCGATTGGAGTGATATCACATGACCCTCTCCCGCAAAACCCGGCAGGAAATGCACGACAACGCGCTTGTTGATACGGCAGTCTCGATGTGCTTCCTCGCCGCCGGACTTGTCTTGAACGGCGAGTTCGGCTTCGGCGAGAAGCGCATGGAAAGGTTCTCAAAGGAGTTCACACAGACGATAATCGACTACCGCAACCGCTACGGCGAGGTCGCGCTTGAAGCTCTCGAAAAACACGCAAAAGATAAAGGAATTGAGGTAAACTGGAAATGAGAAGAACAGTAGAAATCTTCACCTGCGACATCTGCGGCATAGAGACGGAAGTCACGGAAGAATTTAAAACACATCGCATTATGTGTCCGGCAAGAGTTTGTTTTAAGGACGGAAGCCAGATAAAAAGCGAGGCACCGGCAGATATGTGTCCCGACTGCTACAATGCGTATTTTGCACTGTTCGATCAGCATTTCGCCACAATCAAAAAAACTCCATACGGTGATATCACCGTCACCAAAAAATTCAAAACCAAAGACCCATTCACATCAGAAGAACCGGAGGAATTCAACAATGCACCCAACACTTAAAACCGCCCTCGATACCTTCGGGGCATACGCTCAGACCGGCGGCTCCATCCTCATCTTCAAGGGAGACCGGCTGGTATATCACGCATCGTATACAGGCGACCCCATGACGGAGGACGAGCTGAAAGACCATATAGCCTTTGTCTTCGGGCTGGGTATGACAGATGACTGAGGAGCAAAAGAAGCTCATGGCGGATAACTATCCGCTTGTGTATGCCTTTGCAAACAGGTTTGCCTTCAACAGCAGCGAAACCGACGACTACATAAATGCCGGGTATGAAGCCCTGTACTCCGCCGCCGTTACCTATGACCCGGATAACCGCAATGGAAGCAGCTTCTCAACCTACGCCTCTGCCTGTATCCTGAACGGTATGCGCGTCATGTACAAGCACATCATGCGCAGCCGTGTAAAGGCAAGGCAGATGAAGGAAAATTACCGGTTCGGTGATAAGCCGGAGGAAGAAGAACCGCCGTATGAAGAACCCGGCTTCGTCCGCGCCGAAAACGAGGACGTGTGCAGTCAGGCTCTGAAAAATCTCACGGAAGAACAGAGAAATTACATCGTAAGACGCTATTTTTGCAAAGAAACCGCAAAAAGCATAGCTAAGGAGTGCGGAGTCTCCCCTCAGCGGATGTGCCAGAAGGAAAAGAAGATTCTTGAGAAAATGCGCAAAAACGTCACCGGAAGGAGATCCCGCTCATGAAATGGCTGAAATATACCTACAGGGGAGAAACACAATATCGGTGCGAAAAGTGCGGCAGGGAGTACCGTTTTCCCTGTAATAACTGCCCGTCGTGCGGAGCAAAAGCCGACGGAATAACCGAAAGGAAGGTGATCTGTTACGGAATCAAAAGAACTCAGCCGGTATCATTGGCTGAAAAAAGAGATAGAGGATATCGAGAACCGCATTCTCCGCCTCACCGGGAGAGCGACGCAGACAACCCAGACCATGACCGGGATGCCCTTCGGCGGCGGAACAACCGATAAAACCGCAATCGCCGCCGAGATCGCAGACGCAAAGGCAGAGCTTGACGACAGACGGTATAAGGTCGAGCAGGAGTACGTCCGGCTTCAGAAGTTCATAAGCTCGGTTGACGACCCGCGTATGCGCCTTATAATCCAATACCGCTGTATCGACGGCAGAAGCTGGCAGAACATAGCCATGAAGCTCGGAGCCTACAATTCCGCAGGAAGCGTAAAGAAAGCATATTACAGATTCATAAAAACGGTATAAGAAAAGACCGGCACACCAAAAACGATGTGCCGGTTTTCTTTTTACGCCGTTACGAAGGCGAATGTCTTGAATGGGAAACTTCTGGATATATCACGTTAATTTCATATCTCTCCGGTATAAGTTTGGGCAATTGATATTACTTTAATTCCGCGCGCCTCATCGTTTTGTTGAGAAGCCCGACTGTTAAGAACAATCGTATTTCGCCCCTTTGCTACCATTGCATTTACTGCAAAGAACACGTAAATTTGAAGGAACGCTTTTTCCCCCTTTTGAAACAGGAACAATGTGGTCAATATGAAGCCCTACCTCGTCCGGTAAATATTTTCCACAAATCTGACACGTGTAAAAATCCCGTTCCATGATCTGCTTTCGCAACGATTGTGTCATAAGCTTGCGCTGATTCTTATTAAGATAATCGTTCAGAGTAGTTTCAAATCCAATCATTTTCAAAACTTCGTAACGTTCCGCAAGCCAAGACTCATCTGTTTCGAACATTGTGTCAATCACGAATACCTCATAAGGTGTTCTCACATAGTTTCGCTGTCGATAACGAGTTTGTTTTCTAACGAAAACAAAACGATAGGCACCGTCGTCATCGATAATACTTTGATATTGCTTTGCGCGATAACGCCGCAACACACAGGTTTGTATTTTATGTTCAGCTTCTGCTTTCCAAGAGCAAATGTATTCCTCGTGAGTTTTAATAAGATTCCAGTTGCGAGAGTCACACAGAAAATTATCGATATAATCCTCAATTTTGACGTTTCGCTTAGATGAAATGTCGAAGTTTTGAACAAAATAAGGATATTGAAATGGATTTTTAAGAATACGATATATAAGAAGACCGACGCAAACAAGCAACGAAATCACGCCAGTTACGATAACCATAGACGAGAACAGTGAATTAGCATCTATCACGTTGAGCATTCAAGCACCTCTTTTGCGGTATAGTATTTTGTTTTTCTATTTCAGTTTAAGTATAACATGAACCGGCGAAATCGTCAAGTCTTCAAGTTATTATTTCAGAAAATTAATGCCTTAGCCCATAGAAAAAAGAGCGCACAAGCCCGAAAGCCCATGCGCTCTTTTCTTTACGCCGTAACGAAGGCGAATATCTTGTCGGTTATGCTGCTCTTCAGCCGGTTGTAGGTCGACAGACTGATGTTCAGCGCAAGCGTAGTCTCAATCCCGCTCTTCCCGCGCCGCAGATACGGTATCACCTCAAGCTCACGGTCGGTAAAACCGCATTCCGGGATAAGCCGCTCCCACAGCGCGGACGGATAATCGTACCTCACCATCACGCTTTACCCGCTTTGCGGAGGACTTTGAGTATGTCCGCCTCGGTGATGCCGTATTCTCCGTATGTCTTCAGCATCTTTTTGATGTACGCCGCTCTCTTCGATACGTCAATGTAGATAAGCTGCTCCTTCACTTCCTTCTCCATCTTCCTGTGCATCTCGTCGTAAACCTCGTCGTCGGTCTTGGAGCCTCCGTCCTCCCTCTCCCGCCGCTTCATTGCGGATTCGATGAAGTCTTCAAACTCCTTGCCCTCAAGACCGCTCACGGCGGATACAGAGCTTACAATGCTGTTCACCTTAGCCTTGTACGAACCGGGATTGACCTTTTTCAGCTCATACAGGTCGTCCATCAGAGAGGATTTCATGACGGCATTCTTTATCTTGGTCTCGGTGTACCCGTGATAAATCATGTCCCGCTTGATCTTCACATAGTCGGAATACCTGCCCCGGTCAACAGCGTCGCGGAGGACATCGTAATAAGCCTCCGTCACCGCCGCCTTGTTCGTAAGCTCAACGTCCTTCCATGCCTTCAGATAGTTGTATTTCGCCGCAGACGGCACCGGAAGTTCAAGGATTATCCTGTCAATAACCGATTTTACGTCCCTGAAAATATTCTTCGCCGGAAGTCCGAACAGGTTTGATGCCACGTTCACAATGTCCTGCACCGTTCCGAGATTCGGACGACCGCCGTTCTGGGATATGAAATACTTGTTGATAAGCCCTCCGAGGTCGGTGAGCGCCGCCATGTCAAGCCGTTCAACGGTATTTCCGTATACTCCGGAATTTATCGCCCCCATTATCGTGTCAATGTACTGCCAGACCGGGGCAAACGCTCCGGACAGAAGATCGTCAATCGAGTTACCGGCGAACTCCTTCATAAGGTCGTCAAGCAGCTCGTCGTCGTCGTCCCTGTCAAGCGTTCCCCTCAGCCATGCCATGAAGGTGGATATCGCCGATACCGCAGCCGTGTTCGCAAGGGAGGAAGCAATGACCTTGGCGAGTTTCTTTTTCGCTCCCGGCTTCCCGCGCCTTGCGTCATTCAGCGTCGATATGAGGTAGGAGTATTGCTTCAGCGGCTCGTTCTGGAAGGCGAACAGGAACTTGCCGAACCCCTTCGCATTCTGAACCGCCATCGACGAGTCAAGCGCCGACTGAACGACCTGCGTCTTTCCTATAACGTCGGAGAACTTCCTGTCAACCGCCTCAAAGTATTCCTTGCTTCCCTTGGTATACTTGTTCTGCGCGTCGATTTCGGCTTTGCTCATCCTCCACAGCTTTGCCCATGTCCACATATCCGCATTTTCCGCTCCGGATGTCAGGAACTCGTTGATCTTCTGACGCGCCGTGTCCGAGTTGTCGTTGTACAGAGACTCAAAGCTCTTCCTTGTCATGTTCTCGGAAGATCCCCACGCCTTCAGCCTTGCAATGCCGGAATACTTCAGCATCTCGGCGGTGTTTGCCTTAAGCTGCTTCGGGCTGAGATTCAGAATGTCCTCAAATGCCATGCTTTTCTTAAGCCCCGCAAGACTGAATTCCGGAAGCGCGCGGAAGATCGACATCGGCTGTTTCAGTACGACCGAAACGTTTCCGGCAACAGCTGCCGCCTTGTAGTTCGAAAGCAGCTTGTCCGAAAGAGCCTCCGCCGAATTGTTGGTATACATCTGCACGCCGCTGAGATTGTTTATCAGCTTGTTGTAGAATGCGTCCGCCTCCCTGCCGTAGGAACGGATTATCCTTTGCTTCAGGCTCGTTCCGTCTCCCAGCCGCAGAGAGTACATTTTCTTCGCGTTGTCAAGCTCCTGCGCAAAGGCGTTGTACTGCGCCATGTTCGTCAAATGCCGTCCGATAACGTCGTAAATGTCCTCGGCAACAAGTGCTTTTCCGGCGCGTCCGGTTCTCTCTTTGGTAAAGCTCAGACCGAGAAGATTCATTTCGTAGTTCGGATTGTCGGCAATCGCGCGGTAATCGTCAGCCGTCCGCATCGGGAAGTAGTTCTCCGTCGTGTACTTTTTGTAACCGTACATCGCCATTGATACTTCGTTCCCGAGCCGCGCCGCTTCGTTGTTCAGAAGCGCCGAGATTGCATCCGCGCGTTTTCTCTGCCCGTCGGTAAGCGCAGCGGTTATCTTTGCCGCATCCGCCTCATTCAGAACAAGTCTTCCGCTCTGCGCAAAGGTTCTCTTTCCCGCAATGTGCGCCTTGCCGTCCTTCGGTTTTTCCGCGGTGAATTTCCCGATGATCACGCCTCCGGCTTCGTTGAACAGACACCTTCTTGAGTCTTCCTGATTCAGCATCAGATGTATCGACATAAGCTGTGCCGGTGTCGCGGTAAGCGTTCCGCGCGACAGCTTCAGGGTAACCTCTTTTGCATTCTTTCCGTGTTCGTCCTTCGGAATCGCACCGTCAACAATCTCTCCGAGCCTGTCGGTGAACATCTGAATGTTCTCCGAGAACCTGTTCTGACACTGCCTGAACCGCTCAAACTGTGCCGTCATGGTGTCCGAACCGAGAGTGTTGTAGTACCCCGACGGGTCAAGTGCGCCAAAATGCACCTGTTCATACATTCCGCGCGCCCTTTCGGTGTTTGCACCGAGAACCTGCTCCCGCTCCTTCGTCTGCGCAAGCCCGATCTCCTTCTGCGCCTGCCAAGACTTCGCCGCAAGCCCTTCTCTTGGGTCGTAAAGCCGCTTGATCTCCGCCGTCAGGTGCTTCAGCTGATTGAATATTCCGTTAAGCTCCTCAAGCTGCGCCGAGGAAAGCTCCGTCAGCTTCTTTCCCTGATTGGCTTTAATCCACGCCGACATTCTCTCAAGCAAGCCGGAGTCGACGATAAGCTGCTTCTCCTGAACATTCAGGTCGGTCTCGGCAATGTCAAGCCCGTTTTTGCCGTCCTCTGCCGCCATGTTATTCGCCGCTTTGATGACACTCAGTATCCTGTCGTATACACCCTGCTTCGCCACGCTCTTTCCTGTCGTGATGTCAACAGCCGCAAGGAATTCCATAAGCGGCTTCCTCATCGCCTCGGTGAAGTGGTTCTCCGTCGTCGGACGGTCGAGCATCGACGACGCCTCGGTGTATTTGCGCAAAACCTTGTTCCGGAGAACCGTCTGTTTCTGCTTCTCGGAACGGTTTGCTCTCGCCTCCGCATATCTCTCGCGGACACTTTCCACTCTGTCCTGATATTTCCGCCGCATATCCGCAAGGCGTTTCTGATTTTCGGCTTTGATACCGGCAACCTTCTCCGCATTCAGCCTCTTCAGCTTCGCAATGTCCGCGCCGTAGTGCATAGCCTCCGCCAGCTTCGTGTCCTCAACCTTCTGCGCCGCCCTGTCGGCAAACGTCTGCAGCTTTTCGGCATTCCCGATAATGTCCATGACGTCATTCTTTATCGACGTTCTGATACGCTCATCCTCGATGTCGTACAGCTGATACTCGTTAATGCCGCTCTCGCGTATCGTGTTCACAACGTCGGCAATATGCGCCGCCTGCTCTCCCGGATTGGTTATTCCGTCAGGGAACAGCTCCGGATATCTCTCCGAAAGCTCCATGTAGTAGGTGTCTACCGGAAGCCCTTCGTTCGCAAACCCGACTCTGCCGAAGTTCGCCTTCCTGAATTCCGCCCAGTTCTCAAATCCTGCGCTCTGCGCAGCATCGGCTCTCGCGTCCATGGGAACAACGAGCTTGGTATTGCGCAGCTCCGGAAGCAGTTTCTTCATCTCAACATACGTGTCGTCAACTCCGACCGCGTTTTCAATGACCGCATCGACGATTTTGTCCATCTCTTCGATGATCCTCATCGTGTCAACGCTCTCACCCTTCTTCAAACGCTTTCCGTCAACAGTGTTGTTGTAGAGCATATCGTACAGATTGGTTACATGAGGATAAAGCTCCTTCGCCGACAGCTTCACACCGTACCTGTCGATAAGAATCTTCTGTATCGAGCTTATCAGCGCATCCCGGCTCAGCTTTCTTCCGTGCGTAAGCTGCAGCTCCTGCTTCAGATCGTCAACATCCTGCCTCAGCTTTTCGTTCTCTTTCTGAAGCGCTTTCAGCTCGCTTTGTGCAGATTTCACAAGAGAATGTCTCTCGTCAGAGGAATCTTTTTCAATGCCCTGCATAGACTGTGTATTGACAACGGGATCATTTTGTGATACACTATTGTCAGAGCGTTGAGCACCCGATTTCACGGAATTCGTTTGAATTCCTATGGGAGGCGACGCTTTTATCTTTTTATTCTGATATAGCCTGATGTTGTAAACATAGCTGTCGTCGCCGTTTCTCCTGACGTTTGCAAGAAGGTCGTAAACCTCGTTGTCTATCTGCACCGTCTTGACGTAGTAGTCCCAGAAGTTGATTCCCTTGTGGGCTGAATTGCTCTTGCCCTGTTCTGCACTGCTTCTGTCGTATTCCGCGTTTTCAACAAGTTCAAAGATGTCTCCGTCCGCGCCTGCGCGGATTTTTGCTTTCCAGCCACCGGCAGAAGACTGCTTGTCTCCGTAAATGTTTTTCTTGACATCCGTATCTTCAAACGTTGCATAGTACGCATGACCGTTCCGGATAAATTTCGCGGTTCTTCCACGGTAATCATCTTTCATGATATCCTCAAACCGCTTCATTCTCTCTTTGTTCGTGAGATTCTTTATGTTGTCGCTTGTTTCGTATACCTCAATTCCGTCCTTGTTCGTTCCGGCAAGCGACCACCGTATATCCCGATTCCCGCTGTCAAACCTCTCGGTAAGCGGGATAACGTTTCCGCTGTCGTCGTAGGTTATCGGGTCGGCAGATTTGACCTGTTCGGAACTTCTTATGACATACGAAAATCCGCGCGAAACCGGCTTTCCGTCAACAAGGTCGCCGCCCTCGTCAAGGATTATGCTGTCATAATCAAGCCCGTTTTCGTCAATGAATTCCGCAATGTCATAACCGTCAGTCCAGTCGGGAAGCCCGGATTCCTGAACCTTGCTTAGCCCGTATTCGGAACGCATTTTATCAAAGATTTCCCGGCATTCCGGTTTCCTTGTGTCAAACGCGTTTCCGAGGTTGGCGTAAACTTCATAGAGAGAACTATTGTCTCCGGGTTTTGCATAACGGGAGGCATATTTTTTGTTCTCGGTGAAATACGACCAGTCGCGGAACTCGGTAAAGCCGCCGCCCTTCTTTGAGCCGTGCCAGAACAGTCGGTCATACCCGTTCGCCTTGGCTGCTTCATCCACAAGCCTCTGCTGTTCCTCGACATTCCCGGATTCAACGGCTTTCATGTACTCGTCGTTCGCACGGGCGAGGGAAAACCTAACGTTCTCAACCCCGTTAAGAGCCTCAAGACGGCTGTTCTCGTCCCCAGCCTTGTAGGTGACAGTGTTAATTCCGTCGCTCTCAAGACGCGAAACAAGCTCTCCTGAGGCATTGTCGGGAAGTATTACCGCCTTAACCTCATCAAATCCGACGGCTCTCTGCGGCTTTGCCTCAAAATACCCGGTCGGCATTTCTGCAATGTCGCGGACAAGCGCGGCAATGTCGGAAGCGGTCTTTTCGGTCGCTCTGCTGTTGTACTTCTTCAGATACCGCAGAATCCCGCTCTCGTCCTTACTGTTCCTCACCGCATCAACGATAAGGCTGTACGCGTCGTCGCTTGCAATGAAGTAGTTGTCGTTTTTCGGGTCGATAAGAGTCTGCGCTATCTCCTGCATCCTCGCGCCGTACTGCTCCTTCAGCGCATTGTACTCCGCCTCGTTCATGGTTCTCAGCCGGGAAGAGTCGTTCTTTATCTCGGAAATACTGTTGTACTTCTTTGCAGATACTCCCCATATTCCCATTCCGGAGAAAAACGCTCCGCCGGTCTCGTCCTGCTCAAGCATCGCCTTCACGATGTTCTCAAGGTTGTGCTCCCAGTGAAGTGCCTCAAAGCTCCTGCGGTTTCCGGAAGCGGTGTATGCGTCCTTGCTGTTGCGGATTCCGGATTTCTCCTCAGCCCCGCCGAACAGGTCATTAACCCATTTCCGGTAACCTTCACCGTCAGCAGCTTTCTTTATTGCCGCATTGGTAGCCTCAGAGTCAAATTCCGTCTTAACCGTCTCGGCACCGTTCTTTATGTAGTTGAACGTGTCAAGAACATATTTCCTCAAATCGGAAAGAGCCAGCTCCGCCGAAACCTCAGCCGCATCCTTCGCGCTCATTCCGTCCTCAATGAAGGTCTTCTCAAACGCCCTTCTTATCCCGGCTTCGTTCTCCTCAATGAACGCCTTGCGCCTTCTGACAAGGTCGGAAAGCTCCTCTCCGTCCTTTTTCGCAAAACCGTTCATCTCGTCTCTGCCGAGAGTGTCGATAAGATTTTCATACTGCCTGACCTGTCCGTCCGTCAGCGCGGTCTTCGTCTCTTTGTTGACATTCGCAATGCGCTCTCTTCCGGTGTCCATGAGATATATCTGCATCATGCCGGTGTCGCCGTACAGCTTGTCGATCATGGCTTTCTCGCCGCCCTCAGAGGTCAGCACGTCCGACAGATCCTGCGCATAGTTGTAAAGAGCGCGGGTGTTGTCATATCCGTACTTTCTTGAAAGGTCATAGTATTTGTCTCTTATCCGCTTCCCGACCTTCTCGTTCGCCTTGTAGTCGATCTTCGGGAATGTAGGTGTCCACGCATCTCCGCCGTAAACCTTGTTTCTTGCGGATTTCTTCGGGTCAATGGTATCTTTTCCGAACACAAGCGATACGTCGCCGTATTCCGAATGCCCGTCAGCCGCCTTTATAATGGCAATCGACGGCATGGGAAGACCGCCGAGGTCAAGCGATTTCTCAAGCTCTGCGGCGGTCATGTTGTGTACGGCTATAAGGTCTTTCGTCTGCTCAACGTTCGACGAGAGAGAAAAACGTTTTTCGGGCTTTGATACTTCGTTCAGTCTTTCCGTCGTCTCCTCAATCACCTTTGCGTCAGAAATTTCAGAAAATTGCCTGTTGACATTTCTGCTGTCCTGTGATATACTGTTGTCAGAAGACGTAACGGCAAGGGGCTTTGACCCCACCACGGCTAATATTTTAGCTGAAGCCGGGACGTCTTTTGTCATTTTACCGACGTTGTAAACGGTTGCAACGGTTCCGTTATTTCCGATAGACAGTCTGACGCGGTAATAGTCTCCGTTGAAATCTTCAAAGTATGCCGTGCGGTATGTAAAACCGTCTTTGGCAAACGCATGAGACTTTGTATCAGCCGACCCGGTGTTTTTACTGCTTCTTGCCGTTTCAGCAATTTCGTCGATGTGCGCTTCAACGTTGAGCTTTACGCGGAACTCGCTGTCACTCATGCGAACAGGTTTCCCGTTCTCCTGTTTGAAGTTATCCCGTGCCTTCCGTGCGGTCTCTTTTTTGGTTATAGTAAGAGTGTCTCCTTCGACGGTTTCGATGTCTATGCTTTTGTTCCCTTCAAGCAAAGCGTTGAAGAAGTTTGTTATCTGTTTTCTCCACTGGTTTACATCGTTCCCGCTGATAACGTTTCTGCTTGCAGTAACATACGTTTTTCCGTCGTCGAGATACACAATGCTGTACTTCTTTCCCCCGTCGTTCTCAACCGCAGCTTCGCCCTTGACCTCCGTCCCGTAAGCCCTCTTAAGCTCACCGGTCAGCATATCTCTCAGCCGCTCCGCCGCCTGCCTCTGCTCGACCGCAAGGTAAGCATCCTTGCCCCTGATACGCGCAATAAACCTCTCAAGAGCGTTCAGAATCCGTTTGATTATCCCCGGCTTGTTCCGGTTCATCGCCCAGAAGATGTTCTCCCCGGCACGGCTTGAATGCCCCATGTCGTCAACCGCCGCGCCGAACATATCCGCCATGATCTCCTCGAATATGTACGCATCGTTGACCACCTTCTCGGCAGAAGCGCGTCTCTGCTCCTCCGTGCCTTTCATGTCAAGCATCGCCTGTTCGGTGTACGCGTCAACGTATCTGCGCCAGTTCTCTTCTTTCTGCGCGTCCTCAGATTTCCACGAACGGTCGTCCGGATGCTCAAGCCGCCCCTTAAGGTCGAACGCATCATATTGCGTCCCGGCAACAGCCTTTATGAAATCCAGAGTAAGCCCGGAATCCGCGTGCGCTATCTCATGCGCAATCGTCTGCGTCACCGCACGGTCGAATGAAACACCTTTCCCGGAATTGAGAACAAACCCGTTTCCGTCCGCCGCCAGTTCGAGTTTTACAACGTTTTCGACTCCGTTCCAGTCGCGGCTGACCTTTATCGTATTTGTGTTTTTGTCAAAGTATGCACCGGACTTCATTCCGTCTGCCGCCTCAACGTTGTCAACAACCTCGATGTTGACTCCCATCTTTTTCAGAGGCTTGCGAAGTGAATCAACAACTTCGTCAACCTCTCCGGCGCGTACAAGTCTGCCCATCTCGCGGAAATCGTCCATTGCTTTTGCAAGTGAATTGTTCCGGGAAACAGTTTCTTTCAGTTCTCCGATCCGCTGTGCTTTTTCCTCTGCCGTAATGGAATCGGAGCTTTCGATGTTCTTGATTTCCTGCTCAATTCCGGCATTCTCGTTTCTGAAAAATGCGTCCTGTTCCGCTTTGCTGTTGAGGTTTGCAAGTGCAGAAGCGTTCTCTGCCGAATACCTCTCGTCCTGATACGCGCTGAAATCCGCCCTGACCCGCTTTTTCGCCGTTTCCTGCGTTGTTTTCGTCTCGGATGAGTTAGTACCACCCTCGCCGGAAACGTTCGATACAGGCGATTCCGTGAACCCTGAGAGGTCTCCGCCGTTTATGACATAATTCCTCACTGTCTCAAGAAACCTGTGCTGACGGTTCGTCGCGTCAATGGCAGCCTTGGTCTCCGCGCTCTTTACCTTCTCGCTGTTGCGCAGACGGCTGTTCTCGGCACGGTTCGCCTGTATCGCCTGATCGATGATGACCGCCGCGTTCTTGTGTCCCTCGGTCGCCGTTGCGCCGCTCTCGATCGCATTCTGCGCGGCTTTAAGCGTCTCGGTCGATGAACTCACCGCCTTGAATGCCTCCCTCACGTCGGCGCGCTTCTGCGATACCGTAGTTCCGCCGATTCTCAGCCCGGTCAGCCTCTCAAACGCCGCAAGCGTCCCCCTGTCCTTCAGGATGTTCTTCTCGATAACACTGTTCGACGGCTCTCCCTTCGCAAGCAGACTGAACAGCTTCTCGTCATTTGCGGAGGTCAGGTCAACCTTGGTATCCTGTGCGCTCTTCGCTTTTTCAAGAACCGCCTGTATCGAATCCGCATTTATATCTCCGGAAGAGATAAGATTCTTTATCTGATTCAGGTTGTCAATTGAAGTATCAATGTTCGCGGAGATTTCGGAAGCCTGATTCTTGCCGTACTTTTCTTTGGCATAGGATTTGAGATATTCATACCAGTCCTTGCCTTCGGAGATTATCTCAGCCGCCGCCTTTGCGTCTCCTTTTTTCAGAGCATCGGAAGCATCGTTGAGTATAGAATAATCGATTTTCTTTGCGTTGTTGTAAAGCCCCTCTGCATTGCCGGGATCGATTGCGGAAATCTGTGCATCGGCGTTTGCTTTCCCGGCTCTGTATGCGCCGGCGATCGTCAGCGACGAGCTTGCAAGACCGGAGATAAACCCGCCGGCTCCAGCCCAGCCGATGTCAGCCGCAACCTCTCCCGCCGCCTTTTTAACGGCTTCCTCGCGGGTCATGCCGTCTCTTACATACTCCGTGACCTTTCTGTCATAATCCGAGTCATATTTCTTGATCCCCTTGTCAATGACCATGTTGGCAATCTCGGTGAATACTTCCTCGGAAGCCTCAATCCCGTTCTGCGTGAGGATCATCTTTAATGCTATTTTCGGCGTAGCCGGCTTTGACTCAACAATGTTCCTGATGCTTGAAAGGTTCTCTATCGACAGATACTCAAAGGTCGCCTCTGCAATTCCCGACAGAAGCGATTCCCAGTATATCTGACTGCTCGACGCGCCGGATTCATAAAGCTCCGCCGCCTTCGATGCCGCCGCAGAACCGCCCATCGATATAGTGTACAGCTTTCCGAGCGTCGCCATTCCGAATGCCGAGTCGACTCCGGACATAAGCGACTGATATACCTGTGACATGACATTCTGCCCGAACATCTTCCAGCCGATGCTGTCCTCGATGTCCTTTGCAACAAGCCCTCTCGCCTCGCGTCCCGCAACAGAAAACAGATTGTAATTCTCGTAGGGATTATATCCTTTGCCTTCCCAATCGCCTTTTGAAGCAAGATCGAGTCTCTGCCCGATTTCACCGGCGGTCGAAATCCCGCCGCCAATGACGTTCGCCGGAACCGATGCCGCAGAATAAGCAATGTCTCCCGCCGTTTTGTTTATTCCCTCGTTGCTGTCGGCAATAAGATATCCGAGAGCCGCACCGCCAAGCCCGCCGAAGGTATTTGCAAGAGCCGCCGCGCTGACGTTTCCGAATATTTTGCTGTTCTTCAGATCCCGGACAAACTGCTTGACCTCTTCGGTATTGCGGTAATCAAGTGTGACATCCATATCTTCAAGATATTTGTCCGCCGCCTCTTTTCCCTGCGTACCGAGCAGATAATAATATACCCGCTTTTCATCATCGGTCATTAGACCGTAATGATATCCGAGCGCATCCCGTTTTGCGGCACCGAGATCGGAAGACCACACAGTTGTACTGTCTGTCTTGTTACCGTATTTGTCGTTGGTCAGATCCTCATAGAATCTCAGCTTGTTTACGATGCTTGGCGCGTCCTGACCTTTGGTATCTTCTGCAGTAAGTATCGGATCACTGGCTTTTCGCTTGTTGTATGCTTCCGCACGTTTTTGTGTCGCGGCATTTTCATAATTGAGATAATCCTCAAACGTCGGATTCTCCACCGCCTTGCCGGATATAACTCCCTGAAGAAAATCATCGTTGTTCGCAAGATTCCGGTATCCCGCCGCTGTTCTCATCCTGTCAACGTTGTTCAGCGCAAAAGACTCAAGCTGATATTCCTGCGTCAGCCAGTTCAGAACCTCGTCGTCGGTCATGCCGTCAAGACCGTATTGCTGCTTCGCTTCGTTTATCGCCGTTCTGTTGTATGCCTTTTTCCCGCTCCTTGCGTTTGATATGAGCTGTCCTGTCGAAAGAGAGTCACTCGATGTGTTGATTCTGTCAAGATACCCCTTCAGCTCGGCAAGGTTTTTCTTCCCCGCCTCCGCGTCATAATCGTTGACGATATAGTCCTCGTCGCGTCTTTTGTCGGTGCGGTAATTGAAGTCAGCCTCGTTTTTGTACTGCCCATAATGCGCCCCAAGGTCACCGAGAAACTTCAGCTCGCTGTCATAAGCCTTTATCTGCTCCCCGACAGCCTTCTTCTGATCATCGCTCCCGCCGTATGTGTTGTAATACTCCGCAAGCGCATTCAGCCTGTCGCGCATCTTTTTGACCTGATCCGACGAGCCGTTTATCGTCTCCTGAGAATAGTACTTCGACGGGTCGAACTGCGTGCCGTAGGTCGATGAAATGCTCTTCGCAAGAGCCTCCATGTCGTCATTCAGCGTGTCAGCACCGATCTTGTTCCACGCCGAATTCCGCGCGTCTCTCTTCTGAATGAATTCGCTTGCGTTCCTGACTTCTCCCGCCGCCTTTGCCGCGCGGTACTGCTCCCATGCAGAGCCGCCGCTGTTCGGAATTCTGCTCTGCTCAAGAGCCGCCTTCTGTCGTTCCTCTTCGTATTTCTTCCGCTGTTCTTCCTGCTCCCTGCGCTTTTTTGCCGCATCGGCTCCGGCTTTTGCCATAGCCTGATTGATTCTTGCAAGCTCACCTGTAGATACTCTGTTCATCTTTTTCTCCCTGAAAATAAAATTAAGGCACGTCTCGGGGGAAACGTGCCTTGAACGACCGCCCCCGCGGTTTGTTTATTTTATTTCGTAAGCCACGACGGAGTCGCGTACTTTCCGTTTCTGATTCCGTTGACGTAAACGGAAGGCTTGACTCCAAGCCTTCGTGCAGACTCCCTGATTATAGCCTGCACAAATGTCGGAAGGCTTGTGTAATTTCCGTCATCATCCGTGTTGCTCTTAAAATCAGCCAGCGGATATGTGTATGACTCTCCTTCTCTTGTTACGGACGATATCGGTTTTCCGCTCGTTGTTCCGCTTCCGCCCGACCCGCTCCCAACGATCACGTTGTAATACTGCTGAAGCAGACTGTTGACCGAGGAATCGTTGCCGTATCCTGCGAGAATCAGTTCCATGGTGTTCATAAGCCCCGTCTCGCCGCCGCTGCTGTAAGCGTCCTGAAGCTGCTTCTGAATGCTCTGCCGGTCGCTCACCGTCATTGACGATACCGCGTCTTTGGAAGAACCGAGCATATACGGCGCGATATTCTGAAGCATCTCATTGTACGCAATTGTGCTGTTCGTGTCCTGCGCGTATCTGTCCTGCGCGGCATTCATCGCGCTCTGTCCGTTCTCCGATGCTATGCCGAACAGGTTCGCCGTGTTGACTCCCATCTTCTCAAGCGCACCGATCATGTTCGAAAACCGCTGAGTGCTTGCCTCGTTTACCGCATTGACGCCGGAATTCAGATAAGAAAGCCTCTGCCTTCTTGCGTTCGCCTCGGCAAAGGAATCTATGTTCCCGCCGTTCGATGACGCTGCATCCGCCCATTCGTTCTTTGCCGCCACGTCTCCGTCAAGCCCGTATTGCGACATGATTGCCTTGCCCCAGTCGGTCTCAAGCGGATTCTGGTTCTTATACGATTCCACAAGGTCGGTATAATACTTTTCATGCTCGTTCGCTTTGTTCAGACCGTACCTGTTGTTCGCAAGAAGCTGATTGCTTATCTTTGTCCAGTAGCCGTCATCATAATTCCCGGCATTGCTTATCGCCTTGACGTAGTCATCATACGGCGACGTGACAACAGTCGTTGAGGTTGTCCCGCCCGGTATCGAATCCTTTCCCGCTCCGCCGCCTGTCCCGGAAGTGTCGGCGGGAATTCTACCCATCTGGGAGTCTTTCTCTCTCTGCGCGTTCATCTGATCCTGCCGCCACTGGTTTACATTATTGCTGTTTCCCGTGTTTCCGAATTTTCCGGAGCTTCCGCCATGAGCGTTCTTTTTCTCTCCGCTCATATCCGACATATGCTTTATATAGCTTTTTATCGCCATTCACTTTACCTCGCTCCCGTTGCACCACCCGTTAGCCGTACACCCGCCGAAGCCCTTCAGCTGATACGGATGCCGCGACTTTCCGAGCCGGTATATCCTCATGACCTTTGCCTTTCCCGGCTTGCACCCGAAGCCGATAAGCGCGTTCGCGTTCCGGTAATGCTTTTTCCCGGTAAAGACCACGGTGTCTCCGACGGATATCACCTTTGAGGGATGCAGAAGCCCGTCAACGTCGCGCCGGAAGTCGTCCATCGTCAGCCCGAACTGCTTCAGCCAATGGTCGCAGTCGGCATGATTGCTTGCATAGCCCTTTTTGTACGCCTCCCTGTGAGATACGATGACCGACGCTTCCCATCCCCACCTCCGGCAGATGTCGGCACACAGCGAAACGGCAGCGTTGTAGCAGGCTTTGAAATACGTCTCATCCTTCAGCCCGTCCTCGCATATCTCAAACTGTATGTGCGGGTACGGAGGATAGTTGTAAGAGCCTTTCTTGCCGTTCCCCACGCCCCACGCGCATATCTCCTCCGGAAGCAGATGAAGTATGCCGACCGTGCCGTCAGCCAGCTTGCCGATCATATAGTGAACCGCCTTGTTCACGTTCGGGCGGTTCCAGTGATTGCCGTACTTGTTCCTCCCGATCTTTGAGATTATTTCAGCCCTTGAAGGATCGTCGTCAGACGGCTGACAGTACCTCGCCACCGAGGTCTGGTTAACCCCGGTCGAGTGTACCACAATCCCGACCGGCTCACACTCCTGATATACCGTATAGCACCGGCTCTGCGTGTGAAGGCATTCGGTTATAGTCATTATATGCCCTCCTCACCGTCGTCAGCGCCGGTCTTGTTCCCGGAAAGCTGCTTGTATATCTGATGCGCTCCCGTCGCCGCAAGCCCGGATACTATGCCCACAGCGATTGCTGTAATGATGTCCCCGGCAGGGAAGTCCGGCATTATGTACATTCCCAGTACGCCAAGCCCTCCTCCGAGTATGCCGCATATCACCGGAAGCCACTTGTTGTCAAGCGGTGTCGCCTTGATAAGCTGCGCGGCAAGATAGCAGATGACCGTTATCGCCGCAATTCCCGTAATTCCGAAATCCATATAAATTCTCCTTTCAATCCATTATTGCTGTATTTCCGACTTTTTCATATGCATCGAAGTAAATTTCGCGCTTGTCTCTGTTGTACGTTACTTCATAGTACATTCCATCTTTTCTGTCGGTAGAAATGAGGCACTTGATGTTTCCGAGGATATATGCATTCCACACCACAAAAACATGGTAAAGCTGAGCCGGCACCTCAGTTTTTTCAAAGTGTTCCGAAATGTACTGCACAACAAGATCTTTTGCTCTTTCGATAAAGGCTTCGTTTGTCATATAAATTCTCCTTTCAGTAAAGCACCGTCTGACAGGTTATTTTTGCGCTGTCCAAGAACGGTGTGTTGTCCTTGTCAGGCGCGTTCGTCAGACCTCTGTATGTGATGACGGAGGAATTTTTGCCGTTCTCATATCCGTCCGCATACCCCTGAGAGTACGCCTCCTCGACATACTTCTTCAGCTCCTCCGCCGAAAACGTCTTTTCTTTTTCTCCGATTATTACAATAGGCTTCATATTTTTTCTCCTTTCAGGTTAAAAAATCGTTTGTTTCAAGAAGTATCTTGTATACCCGGCGCAGGTTCTCTATCGCAAGCACCGCCCGGTTGTTCTTGTAGTCGGGATGAGCCTTGCAATACCTCTCATACTCGTCTATCTCGACAAGCACGTCGTCGAATTCTTCTTTGGTATGCCGGAGCTTGCGCAAGACCTCCCCGTTGAAGCGGAGTATCTGCCTCCGATGCTCGTCCGCCGCTCTCATGTCGTCGGCAAGTATATGCCCTTCAAGCCGCTCCTGCGTCTCAAGAAGCGACGTTTTTATTTCTTTAAGGTCTTTAATCACGTCTGTATTAAACGCCCTCCCTATGGCTTTTATTATCGCCGTCCAAGGGTTGACCCTGATAGGCGTTATCTGTATGAGGGTAAGCAGGATGATGATGGCTCCTCCGCCCCCCCACAGGATTTCTTTAAGTGTCATTTCTCAAGCTCCTTCCGGACAGCTTCCCGATACCTCTCCGGAACCTGCTCAATCGTAATCTTCCCCAGCTTTACCTGAATCGCAAGAAACTTAACCACTGGTCTCACCTCGCTTTACTTCATCAAGAAGCCGCTCGTATGCTTCAGCACACTTTTCACAGAGGAGTTCCTTTTTGGTTCTGTATACCCATCCATAAGGAATTTCTTTCCATGAACCGAATTCAAGATTGCATCTTGTAACAAGCGGCTCTACTCTACCACAGGCATCACATACAGCTACTTTCATCCGCTTAACCACCGGTCTCACCTCCAGTTATCATCTCAAGAAGCGCCGATTCAAGGGCAGAAAGACGGTCTTCGTAGGTGGGAGGCTGAGATGCAAGCTGCTTTTCGTATTCTTCCTGAGCTGCTTTAGTTTCTGCTATTTCTTCAGGAGTCATTTCGATTATCTGTCCATTAACCCATTTTTTCATGTCGCTTATCTCCCATAAATTTTAAACGTCCCTGTGTTAAACGTTTGCCCACTGAGCGGCACCATTAGCTTGAAATAAGAAATCTTGCTTCCGGGAATTTCTCTGTTAACCGGAACGTATTGTAACGCGCCATTGTTCCACTGCGATGTCAATGTAAATACAGCAAGTTTTCCATGCGAAAACGCATAAAAATTCCAATATCTTGCGCTATCTGTAAAACTTCCGTTGATTATTTGGTGCGTTGGCTGATAATCCGGCTGACCTTTAACGTAGAAAAAGCACGGATTAATACTTGCTGATGCTGTAATGTTAGATCCCAAAATGTGAATTTCATTAACAGAAAATGGGTTCCCGTCTGAGTCTTTATCTATTTCGAAAGAAGCTACTGGCTCTGTTATTTCGACAGTCTGAAGAAGCCGCCACTCTTTTTCGCCGTTCCCCCCACTCGCACTTATCGTCCCATCATCCCCCACGGAAATCCCGCTTCCTATCTTCACTCCACCGAGTGTGGTCGATGAAGCAACAGGGAGAGTGTAAGAGCCGGGAATTCCCTGTTCGCCTCTGTCGCCCTTGTCTCCTTTATCCCCCTTCTCGCCCTTTATCGCCTGCATCGGGATAACGTTCCCGTTCCCGTCTTTTACTTTAAGTATTGCCGTCATGTTTTTTCCTTCCCGTCACGGTATCGCCATTATCGACACGATCTTTGCCGTCGACTGCGCCTTCGTTGCCATTGAATAGGTGAGCGTAGCCGTACCGGTCTTTGCCGAGAGCTTCAGCTTGAAGCTGACGTAATTTGCTTCGTCGGTAAGCTGATACCTTTTGTCTGTTGTTTCCAGAGCCGCAATCGGTATCGTTGTTCCGATGTATCCGGAATCGGTTTTCGGTATCACTTCAACGTATATGTTCTTGTATATGTCCGCGTCAAAGGTCGCCATTGCCGAACTGTTCAGCGTGGTGATGTTAGAGGCAAGCGTCTGACCGCCGCCGTTGTACTTAGCCGAAATGTTATTCCGCGCCTGTTTCTCCTGTGCCATTGTCAGCGACTGCCCGGACGTATACTGCACGGACGTTGACGCAAGTGCCGCCGCCTCTGCGCTTGCCGCGCCGATGTTCTGCCTTGCACGCGTTTTCTGCTCAAGCCCAAGGCTCTGCTCAACCATGTAGCTTACACAGCTTCCTGCCGCCGTCTGCGCGTCCTCTGCCGTTGAAAGCGCGGTTGCCGCCGTAGACTGCGCGTTTCCCGCCATTGTCACAGCCGATGACGCGCTTTCCTTCGTCTCATTTATCTGTGTTTGCAGGTTTGCGATTGCAGGCTGTACCGCGCTGTTTTGTACGGCATTGTTCGAATTGCCGTTAAGCGTTCCGTCAACGGTCGGGAATGAACCGACAGAAACATTTCCGTCCCCGCCGACGACCATCGGCTTTCCGGCATTTCCCGTCCCCTGTGACTTGTCAACCTTCCCGGCTATTGCGGTCTCTGCCGTATCATACGGATACATCCGCTTCCATCCGCCGCCGACATTGCCCTGTATATACTGGACGTAGAAATTCGAATTCTGGTCGATAAGCACAATGTACGCATAGCACTTTGCCGAACCGGCATTCAGCTGTGAAACGCAGATGAAGCCGCGAAGCGAAGAACTTGCCGCAGCCGCTTCCGCCGGTATATCCGTTACATTGCGGTTGACATATGCCGTGTAGAATCCGACCTGTGTAGATGCCACAACAGCGTCAACAAGCGAACCGGAAGTTACATAGAACCCATACGGTCTTGCATACGTCCCCCCGTTCATGGGATTTACGTACTTGTAGTCAAGCCCCGGAAACGTCATGCTGTTGAGATATCGAAGAGCTGTCTGACTTGCGCCGTTTACCGAGATGTTTCCGCTCCCGTCATCCGCAAAGGAAACGTCTGTCGTTGTGCCTCCCCCGCCCGGTGCTGTCCACAGCTTTCCGGTGGAGTCTACTCCGACCACCTGTGTCATGGACGATGTTTTTTCGACCGGAGCGTAAAGCGGATAGTCTCCGTCAGGATCTATCTGCACGTTGTACCCCTCCGGCATATCCCCGGAGCCGACATAGACTCCCGAAACACCCTGCGCTCCGGTAGCTCCTGTTGCCCCGGTGTCGCCTTTATCTCCCTTTTCGCCTTTCTCGCCCTTGTCTCCCTTGTCGCCTTTGTCTCCCTTTTCGCCTTTGTCGCCTTTGTCTCCCTTTTCGCCCTTGTCTCCTTTTTCGCCTTTGTCACCCTTGTCGCCCTTTATCTTTCCGGCGGCAATGTCCGACTTTATTTCAGCCATGTCGGAGGCGGCAGCGGCGGCAGAGTCAGCGGCGGATTTCGCATAATCCTTTATCTGCTCGGTCTCGGTCGGTGTCGGCGTCTGCGACGGAAGCCCGGAGCCTTTCACCGTCTCGGCGACATACATCCTGCCCGGAAACGAACGGATGACCCTGCCTGATACCGAACCCTCGACAGCGAACCGTATGACCCCGGTCTTTGCCGTAGCCTCATGCGGTATGTCGATCTCCTCCGACGTGAGCAGAACCGAAACCGGCTTGCCCATCACCGGATAGAACGTCACGGTCTTGGTCAGCCCCGTCCATTCCTCGCCGAATATAAAGCGTATACGCTCCACACCGTAAGACCCGCTCGTCCCCGCACGGATCTCCTTCGGCTCAAGATCGTATACGCCCACGTTTATTTCATGTACCATGTTATCTCCTTACAGAAGAGTCTTTGTCGTCGTGCCGTTCCCGCAGGTGATCCCGGTCTCGGATATCTTGAGAAACACGTTTCCGACCTTCAGTTCTATATACGGTTTTCCGACGCCCTCTCCGTCAATATCGTGAAGTTCTATCGACGTGCTTTCTGTGTTCATGAATGCAAAAGGTGTCAGGAAATACTCTCTTTTCACCCCGACAGCGCACGTCCCGTCATTTGACTTAAGCGAAACATCGGCAGGATTCAGTGTGATAACCCCTCCGACATTCTCGTTGTTGTTCTGAAGGTCTGTCATCGCCTTCAGATTGATCCCTCTCGCGGAATCGTCTCCGAGAACCTCGGTGCCGGTCATAAAAATCTTAACGTCGGATTTTATCCCGTTCGCATCGGTATATGCCGCGCCGACCTGAATCCCCGCGCCCTCGGTAATATCACTCCCCAGAATACAGCCCTTCTTGATGACCGCCGCATTCACGGTCGCCTTTCCCGTCCTGTCAACGTTGCAGTTCGTCGACGCTATCTTTATGTTGTCAGCCGTCAGGTTTATCGTCTTCCCCGCAAGGCTTATGTGGTCTGCCCCGACCGTGTACGTACCGGCATTGAAATCCACCTTGTCTGCTCTCAGCGTTGCCGAGGACTGCCCGTTTATCGACTGCAGAATAAGCGATGCGTCTGCCTTGTAGCCGCCTGCGCCGTCAGAGGAAACAACAGCCGCAATTGCCTGCCCGTTCTTCGTGTTCGTCTCAATGACGTTCGACAGCTTCGGGATGTTGTCCTCGTCGAGGTTGTTTATCTGATCCTCATATGCCCGACGGAACTTTATCTGCTCGTCATTTTGCTTCTTTACCGTCTTTGTCAGCTCGTCGAGCTTCTTTTTTATCATCTCGAACAATCTCTCTCACCTCCGTATGCCACCTCGGTCTGTAAATACTCAATGCGGCAGTGTCCCGCGCCGGAGACAGTCAGCTTATGCCCGAAATCGCACGTCTGCCGTATCAGCGTCGAAAGCACCACAACCCCGACCTTTGCCCCGGAATCGGAAAGAATCCGGTCGCCGTACTTCAGCTTCACGTTGCCGCCCGTCGGTATAACGCACCGGACACGCGCCTTCTTCAGTCTCTTCTCCTGAAGCTCTCCGCCGAGCGTGAGATCCGTCGTGAACTCAAAAGCCCCGTACTCGCCGGAGGGTATAGATTTTATCTTTCCCGTGTCGGTGAGCGCGTAAAGAGAGTCGTCGTTGTACGTCATCCCGATTATCTTTTCATTGCACTCTATCCCGCCGAAGCAGCCCGTCGCCGGACAGTAGGTGAATATGAAATTCTCCGCCGGAACATAGGCATAAAGCACGTTGTCCCATGTGCCGAGGATCGAACCCTCAAAGGACGATATCTTCAGCTTGTCGGAGATCCTTTCCGGATATCCGCCGGTGAATGCATAAATCCCGTCGTCGGAAACATAGAACAGTATCTGCGAACATTCGCATATCGCAAGATTCGATATCGCACCCTTCGCCGATATGTCGTTCAGCCGGAAGGGATATTTCGTGTTCGCCGTCTGGTGGATGAAATCCCGCTTGAAGCCGAGAACATGGTTGTCGTAGGTAACCATCCCGGTAAACTCCCCGTCGGCTTTTATGTTCGCCTGCGTCGCGGAATTCCACGGCATGGAGGCGGAATCCTCGTCAGCCGTCGCCGGGAGCCAGCTTGCATAATCGTTGAATGCCGAGGCGTATATCTTGCCGTCCTTCACGCCCCACAAACGCCCCTGATAAACCGTTATCCATCGGAGCGCCGGAGCGTCGTTTGTAAGATACGAAACCGTAAAATCCGCGTTCTGCTCATAATCGAACGAATACCTGTCGGGATAGATGAGTATCTTCCTCACATACACCGACCCGGCAACACCGGAGTCTCCGGAGGAATATAAATTGAATCTCGCAAGGGAGCGCGGATATTCGTCAGCCTCCGTCGCCCCCGTTGCCTTTATTGTCGAATGATATACGGCAGAGCCTTTGCGGTAATCGAGCTTTATCGCCCCTCCGTCCCGGTAAATCACGATAAGCACATCCCCGAATCCGTGTATGGATATGGGATGCGCGTACCCTGTAACAACGTCCTTCGGTATCTGCTCCGCCTCAAGCGCGGGAATGTCCTTCACGGAAATGTTTTTGCATGAAGTAAGCTCCCCGCTGTCGTAGTCGTCTCTCCGGTTAAGCCCCGCCCATGAGGTCTTGACCGTTCTTCTGTTCGTCTCTGCCGAGGGTATCGCCGACTCAAGATACATCACTCGCCGTACCTTTCCTGCCGCTTTCTCGCCCACTCGGTGAACGACGAAAGCTGCGCATTGTAATCCTCAAGCCACTTTGCCGCCTGCCCGTCGTCGTTGGCGATCTTGTACGCCTCGCCGCGCAGCTTCGACATGACAAGCTCAAGCCACTCGTAAGGCAGCATCACAACACCCGTGACAGCCGTCTTTATCGCCGGACGTATCCTGCGGATAACGGTGACGGTGTCAGGCTCAACTATGGGCGAAACCTTCACGTTGTCCCCGTCCTGCCAGTAAATCCCCTTGTCACCGTCGAAGATGACCGAGGATATCACCCCCGCCCGGACATACTCCCTGCCGTCGCCGTATACCTTCACAATGTCGTCGTACCGGCAGGAATCCTCTCCGGTGCCGGAGGTTATCGAGGACAGAGCAAATCCCCCGCCGGCAAGCGTCACGTTCTGCCTGCCGTAAAAGCCGAGGATGTCGGTATATATAAGCTGCTCCAGCGTGTTTACCCACCTGATATAGGCGGAATCGGGTATGCTCCCGGCAATATCAACCTCGCCCGAAAGCTCGGTGATGATGTCGGAAAGCGTTACGCCTGAATTATACATAAGACCTCCTCAGAGCCACGACGGAACACCGTATCTCCGTCTCTTTCTCTTTTCAGCCCACACGGTGCGGTAGGCATAATCGCATCCGCTTTCGAATGCGCTCTTTCTCTCGCTGTCGCCGTTCTTCAGGTAGACAATGCTGTCCTTCAGAACCGGCATGAACTCGTCGTATACGGCAACCTCGTCGTCGTATGCCGTCACGACCGAACGCTCCCCGCCTTTGAAAACAGCGGCGACTCCGTAACGCGCGACAAGGATGTCAAGCGTCTCGTTAGCCGCCGCTATGAATTCAGCCTGAGAGAGAGGAGCAATGTTGTTGCATCTGTCATACAGCTCCTTGAAAAGCACTGTAAAGCTCCTTTCCGGGAGGGAAACGGAGAACCGAATCCCTCCCCATCAGGTCATTTCTCAGGCGGTGGTGTTGCAGTTGGTGAACTTCACGCAGCCGCCGGGATTCTTGCAGATGAAGTCTCCGTAGAGAGTGAGAAGTCCTCTGTAGAACGAGTAGTTCGGAACAAGGATGAAGTCCGTGCCGCCCTGATCTGCAAAGCCGAGGGTGGTGTGGTGCAGCTCCCAGTCGGAGGTCGCAACGCCCCACGCTTCGTTTGTAGGAACGAATCTCTCGTTGACGACAACGACCTCGCGGTTTCCGACGACAACGGTATAGCCGATAGCGCCGCCCTTGAACTTCATGGTCTTGTCGACGTAAACCGTGTTGTTGGAGCGCATATACTTCTGATATGCCGTGAATGCCGCGTCGCCCATGAGGATCATGTCGATCTTCGCGTTCTTGAAGTCCTGCGCACGCTTGACTCCGTCATAGAGGACGATGTCGCCGAGAGCGTTCTTTGCGTCAACAACGGTGGGCTTTACCCAGATGTTGTCCGCCTTGGTTACGCCGTAGATGGAGGCAACGCCGTCGTCCATGACCGCGCCGAGACCGGTGAACTCTCTCTTGTATGACTTCTGAAGAGTCACAAAGCCGAAGGTTCCGACAGCGGTTGCATCGGCAGAGGTGAGCGCCGTCTTCGCGGTGACAGCCTTGTCAAGCGTGACCGCATATCCCTTGGAGGTGGTATTGTACTCACGGTTGACCGCAAGAACCCTCGCCCCGGCGGTTGCCGGAGCCGTGCCGGAGGCGGTCGCCGAGGTGTTTGCATACGCGTCGATGATCATGCCCTCGCGGACGGTGACGCAGTCGGAGACGTAGATCGTGGTCGCGCCGTCTGCCGCCGCCATGATCGACGCAAGGATACCGGAGCCGTTGCCGAAAAGCACACGACCGAGGTTGAACTCCGCCGCAGTGTACGCGCTCTTGATCTCATGATCAAGAGCGTTCATCATCGCGCCCTGATTGTTGGACGCGAGCTTGACCGCCTTGTCGGAGATCTCGATGTTGCAATAGAGGTCGTGAGCCTGAGTCTTGAAGCCCTTGTAGAGCTGAGGACCGGAATCGGGTGTAGCAGCGGATTCCGGACCGCCGAAGCCTACGCCGCCGTTGAAGCCGACGGGAGCCGAAGCGACGATGTCGTTTGACATGAGCGGAACCTTCTTGATCTTCTCAAGGAAGGGAGAAGCCTCCGTAGTGAGCTGGTTTTCAAACGCGGGAAGATACGCGTTTTTGATTATGTCCGCAATAGCGGTAATGGTCTGAACTGCCATGGTTGATTAAAATCCTTTCGTTTGTAATAAATTCAGTGTGTAATATTAAAATTTCCGGAGACCGAGCATCTTGTATGCCCTCTCCGTTGCCTCCTCAAGAGACTGGGGAGGTTCGGGCTTCACCGCCGGAGCCGTTGCCGACCCCTGAGAAGCCGTCACGGGAGGAACGGCGGCATTCTTTTCTGCCACCTGCTTCACTCTCATCTCTTCAAGCGCACGGAGCGCGTCAGGATTGTTCTTCACCCTCTCGACAAGCATCTCCGTCGTTTCCGTTTCCGGCTTCTGATTCATGGCATTTATCCCCCGGTTTATCATGTACGAAAGAGCGTACTTCATCTCCGGGTCAATGCCGTCAAAGCCGGGCGTGTTTGCCGCAATGCGGTCGATAGCGTCGCCGTAATCGTCAAAATCCTCGAACCCCTTCGACGATCTGATGCGGTTGCGTGCCGTCATATCCGCCGCCTCTGCGGTCTGCCTCTTGTAGTTGTCCACAATCGGCTGCATCTCCTTCATGACCTCGCCGAGGACGGTTTTGCGTGCATAGTCCGCCATCGCGGAGCTGTACTTCGCCGTCGCCGCCCTGCGCTCGTCATCCGACAGATACTGAACGTTCTCCACATCAAACACCGGAGGCTCGATCACTTCTTCCACGATAGTGTTCTCTGCCGCCTGTGACTGCTGCTGAAGCGCGTTCTGGAACTGCGGTATGACTCCCTTGAGCTGTGCGACAATGTCCTTCAGCTGCTCGTTTTCCTGCCTCATGCGCTCGTAGTCGCTGCCTATGCGGTTGAGCAGTTCCGCGCCCGGATTCGCCTCTGCCTGAGGTGCCGGAGGCTCTGCCTGTGCCGCAGGTTCGCTTTGTGCCGGTTCGGCTGCCGGTGCCGGTTCGGAAGCCTGTGCAGGCTCTGCCGCCGGTTCGGTCTGCGCCGGTTCTTCTCCCGTCGGAGCAGTCTCCGGCTCGGAGGGCGTCCCCTCCTGACTCTGCTGTGCAAGAAGCTCGGTCAAAACATCATCAAGTCTCTCTGCCATAATTATATCTGTAAGCCGCCATCGCGGCAATTACATTCTCCTTTCATTGTTGTTGCTCTGCATTGCCATAGCCCTTGCCATGGCTTCCTGTTCTTTTTCGGCTATCGCCGCGCGATGCTCGTCTATGTGCTGATCGAAATACTTACAGTACTCCGGATTCTTCTGCCGCAGCATACGGAACCTGTACTGCAAAGCATACTTCAGATGCTCGTTCAGATGCACCGCGTCGTCGTCGTAAATATATCTCTCCGGGATAACCCCGCTCTCAAAGAAGGAATTTTCCCGCTGTGCGTTCTGTATCTGCTCCCGGTTCTGCGTCATGATCTGCGAGTAGCCGTTTATCCTCATCTGCTCTATCAGCTTCTCGCGTATCTCGACCGGAACCACGCCGTTCTCGTCGGAGAAAAGCCCCATCTGCATGGCGGTGATAAAGTTCTGCTTCTGCGTCTCCTCGGAGGTGATAAGCTCGTTTTCGGTATCAAACACAACGTCATAGCTGTTTATGTCGTCCGCCATCCACGTAAGCACCCCGCCGACGGCATTGACCCCGACCGCGTTGCATACCCTCACACCCGCCGCGTAACGCTTGTATATGTGAAGCCACTTCACCGCCAGCTCCTTCACCGCGCACCGCATATTCTCGGACGTGAGCGACAACCGTGTGTTGTCTATCTGCCGCAGATTCTCTATCGCCGTGCCGGAGGTGACCCCCGCCGGAGTAGACCCGTACACCATCAGCTGGGAAATCCCCGCCGCGTACTCCATGTCCTGCGCCAATTGATTCATCTCGTTGACGATCTCGGTCGGTATGCCGTAGTGACGCAAACGCGACGGTGTACCGAACTCGTTTTTGTAGTTTATGATCTGGTTCGGCGCAATGCCGCGCATGATCATCTCGTCAAGCTCCTCCGACTCGACAGCCCCGTCCGGAATGAGTATCGGCTCACCGACTATGCTCTTGATGTAGTCGTGCAGCTGATTTTTGCACCCGTTGTAGGCTCTCTGGAGCGGTATAAGCTCCTGTATGAACGACTTCCCGAAGAACTGACCGGCAACCGCCTTGCACTTCACCGCGACAATCGGCACCTTCTCATAGGGCAGAACGCCGTAATAGTACAGCTTCTCGCCTATGATGATAGCCATCCTGCCGTCAGCGAACTTCTTCGTCGGCGGCTCATAGAAGGTGATGACGTGTTCGCACCCGTCAACCCTCTCGGTCTTTGTCGCCATGACTGTGGAGGAGAAGGTGTCAAGCCCGTAGCCTCCCGCACCGGATATGGGCGTCACCACATACCGGTCGCAGGCTCTCCCCTCGACCCTCAGCCCGTAAAGGTCGTATATCGCCCCGGCATCAAGCACCTGATCGGTGATGATGTTCCTCTGCTCGTCGACAGTCTCTTTGTACACCGACTCCGGGAAAACCTCATAGGGAGAGAGTATCCCGCACACAAGGTCACCCTCGCATATGTCCCGTGTGCCGCCGGTCTCCTCCTGCACCGTCCCGATAAGCCTCCCGGCATGAGCGTCCCACCACGACAGCACAAACGCCGTCCCGGTAAGCTCCGACCACCCGTATATCCTGTCCTTCAGACCGTCCCAGTTCACGTTGCGCTGAGTGTACCGTAAAAGCCCCGTAGATATGTCCGCCTTTGCAAGGTCGTCAAGGTCTCCCGTCGCAGGCTTCACCGTCATGAGATACCTTACGTTCCGGAGGTTTGCCATCCGCGTGTCGTAAAGCGGCGCGATGCGGTTGTATACTCCCCTCTCAAGGAAGTCATACTCCGGCTCTATCTCCTCGATCTCATGCGACCGGGGATTTATCTCGCAGTACTGATGCCCCGAGAGAAAATTCGCGTTGAGAAGCCACTGCAGCTCGAAAGGCTGCCTGTCGTTCCTCCTCCGCTCAAGCTCGGATTTTACCCAAGCCACAAACTCGTCCGCCGTCTGCTCGTCCGGCACACCGGAGGTGTCGAGAACGTCAACGACGCTGTCGCCGTTCTGTATGTCCTCCGCCTTCCGCGCCGTGAAAAGACTGCGGATTCCGTCAAAAAAGCTCATTTCACATCAGTCTCCTTCCCGTCCCAGCGGTCTTTTATCGCCTTTCTCGGTCGCTCAGGCGCACGGTAAGGCTCTTTCTTCAGCCGTGCATACTCCTCAGCCGACCGGCAGGAAAGCCTCTCGGTCAGCTCGTCAATGCGCTTCTGCTTCTCTCTTAAGCACCCTGTCCAGAGTATGATAAGCACCGCCTGAAGCACAAGGTTGATAACCGAAAGCATCACTCCGAGCATCACGCGCCGCCCTTCTTTGCCGCCGGCTTCTTCTCCGGCTTCTTCTCTTCGTCGGCTTTCTCCGGCGCAAAGGCTTTTTTGTACTCCTCCGGATACATCACCCCGAAAAGCTCCTTCGCACACTCCCGACAGATGATCACCGTCGGACGGTACTCGGGATTTCTCGATACGATAAAGCTCGCCACCCTCTCGCACCCCGGCACAAAGCACATCCTGTCAATCTTTTGTATTTCAATAGGTCTCGGCATATATTTTCCCCCATATGTCAGAATCTGCGGCTCCGCCCCTTCCGGCTTGCCGCGCAAATAGCTTTTTTCTTTATCTCCTGAAGCCTCTCCCCGTCGGTCAGCTCCCTCTCCGGCGCCTTCGCAGGAACCGCCCTGCTCACACAGTAGTACCGGAGCGCGTCTGCCTGATGCGTGATCTCATGAGGCTCTGTTGCCGCATCGTTCGGTCTGCTCTCGGAAAACTCAAGCTGCTGCAGGCTCTTTATAAGCTCCCGGCAGTTTTCCGCAATAAGCATCCGCGAGGTCTCACCTCCGTCAAGCCCCGTGACAGGCTTTATATGCTCTCTCACGCAAAGCCACCCTCCGATACGCTCGGAGTTGCACTTCGTGAACCGTACGCCGCCCTCGGCAAAAACCTCCGCGATGTGCTTTCCGGTGTCGTTTGACCGCTTCCAGAGGTCGGGAGGCGCAAACGTCACCTCGATTTTCTCCCCGGCAGACATCGAAACTATCCTTTTCGCCGCCTCGGATATCGTCAGATCCGCCTCATGCAGCTCCTTGTATACATACTCCTGCCCCGTCTCGTCCACGGCTATCCACAAAACCGCACAGCAGTCAAAGCCGTAGTCTATGGCTCTGTATATCCTCCAGTGCGGCTGCACGTCAACTCTCGGTATCACGTGCAGGGAAGGACGGAACTCGGAGAAAAACCGTCCGTCAAAGGAGTAAAAATCTCCGTATCTCCATGCCGCGCGAAGTGCCGGAGGCAGAGACTCAAGGTCTTTGATATAGTCGGGATTTGCCTCCATCAGCGCGGCATTGTCGGTCACAAGCGCCTGTATAAAGGAGTAGTCGTCCGGATTTTCCTCCGGCTTGAAATCTCTCTCGATAAACAAGCGACGTATCCACTCCATGCCCACCCCGCCGGGATTGCACGACACAAAAAGCCGCTTCGGGAGCGCATTTGTGCCTCGGAGAGTAGCCCTTATGGCGTTGAAAGCCTCCTGAGTAAGCTGCTGTGCCTCGTCAAGGTAGATGCAATCCCACTCTTGACCGGAAAATTGCAAAACATCACCGGAATTTGCACAGTACGAAAACTTTATCCTGCTCCCGTTCGGAAAGACGAGAGATTTCTCTTTATCTTTATACTGGCATACGCCCAGAGTGTCCTCGCGGAGCAGGATGATGTGGTTTTCGTTTAGCTCCGGATATGATCGCCGCACTATCATCTGCTTGATGCCGGGATACTTCAGCGCATATATCTTCGCCGCAAAGTCGATGACCCAGCTCTTTCCTCCGGCACGCGCTCCTCCGTAGCAGGTATACTTTGTGGTGCTTTCAAGGAACTCCCTCTGCTTTGGCTGAGGGAAGCCTCTCATTTTTATTTCGCCCACTGCGATATATCCACGCCGCCGTAGTCGAGCTTCACGACGGTCTCCTTCTTTTCCGGCTCGTTGAAGCCCATCATCTCCGCCACCTGAGCCGCCGCCTTAAGCGCGACATTCGCCGCCGCCGCGTCATAGCAGGTAAACCCGTCGCCGTCCTTGCCCACGCACAGCTTTGTGGTGGAATTTTTAGCCTCGAAAAATATCTCCCGCAGCTCCTCAAGCATCTTTGCCCTCGTCCACTCCACCTTTTCGGCGACCGCATTGTCCCGCTCGTCGCGTATCTGCTTTATATATGCCTGCACATGATCCTTGCGGAAAAGCTGAGATGCCTTCTCCTGCAGAGACTTCCGGGTATATCCCGAAACCTCGTATCCGGCAAGCGCATATACATCCGCCAAGGCAGGATGTTTTCCGCGCCCCTGCTCGTCTACCTCGCCTTTTTCGTCAACGCCGTAAACGTAAAGCTGGCAGAACTTCCTCTGCCTTTCGTTCAGATCGCGCGTCTTCCCGGCTTTGTCCGTGTATGCCTTCATTTTCATCCTCCTTCCGGTAAAAAATCAAAAGCCCCGCCGTCCCAACCGCCGCCCATTGTGTGCGGCACGAAAAAAAGGATATCTCCGGAGATATCCATGATATTATTGTATCAGATAAAAAGGGACAAAAGGGACAAATTTCGCTCCCCGAAAAAATTTTTTCGAATTTTTAAAAATTTTTTTCAAAAACCCCTTGACAAATGCACTCAATGGGTGTATAATAGACACGTAAGATAAAAAAACACCCCGGACACCGGGAAGAAAGCTGTGACAGCGGCTAAACGGTCAGAAAGGCAAATATTATGACTATCTATGTTTTGAAGAATCGCATGAAGGTTTTGGGCGGAAACGGCATGGTCGTAGGGTTTGAAACATTCACCTTCGACTGCTACAAAGACAAGGCAAAAGCCGACAAAGAAGCGGAGAGATGGAATGACGCATACGCACATTTTAGTCACCGTGAATTGGCGGGGAGCGTTTACGTTGAAAAGCAGGAAATCACAACCGCTGAAGAAAAGGAAGCCCTTAAAGCTGAATTGCACGCCGGAAGAAAGGCACTTGAACTCGAGAAGTAAAAAAGACAAATGCGGGGTATAAATCCCCCGCAGAAAGGTTCAGAAAATGGCACAGATTAAAAGCGTGAGATTTGACAAAGCAGGGCGAAACAGTGGCTGTGTTTGCGACAAGTGCGGTCAGTACATAATGAATATTTGGACGGTGAAATACAGTGACGGCATATCGCTTCATTACGGAATTGATTGCTTTGAAAAGCTATGCAAAAGCGGCAAGTTAACCCGATACGGTGGAAAGCTAATGCGCGACACATTGAAGTCAATCGCATTTTACAGCGAACGGTTGAAAATGTGGGAAACCATAACGGAAGAAGAAGCCGAAGAAAAAGGACTGCTTGTTGATCTGAAGGTCACAGAGTGGAATTCGTCTTATTGGGCAGGGAAAACCTTTGAAGAATATAAAAACTGGATGGTTGATGAATTTTTCCCCGCACGCCTTGCGTATTGCCAAAAAGATATTGATCGGTTCGCAAAAGTAAATTTCACAAGATAATCAAAAGCCGAGCGGGGGCGGCAAATCCCCCGCAGAAAGAGGTACAAAATGACACACGCAGAACTCGAAACCCGCATCGGCGAAACCAAGACCCTCCGCGAATGGATCGCAGAGCTTGACCTTCACCCCACCACCCTCAATGCCGAAACTACGGACGAGACCTATGCATATGCGGTCTGCACCGAGGACAGGACATACCATGAGTATATAGTCGTATCCGACTATCGCGGAAGAAGCCTGACGGCAGAGAGCGAAGAAATGTATCTTGACGCGGAGTTTGAGCTTGACGGCATGGGAGGGTACAGCCTTGAAGAGACCGCAGCATCCTTCTCCGCACGTCATGAGAAAGCAAGAGCGCTCAGAAAAGCCATTATCCGCGCGAAGTTCGAGCTTGCAAGGCTTGCCGGGATGTCCGACGCCGCCGACTCAAGCATCGATGAAGTCTGCCGCCGGATGCCCGAAATCGCAGACCGTCTTTACATAGACGGCGAGGTTCTTTGAGGAGGCACACGATGTTTAAGCACATAGACATATTTCTTCAGGAAAAGCTCATCGCCCGTCCCTGCTTCTATCGCGAAAGCACGCAGGATGATCGCAAGCCCGCCATATACCTTGAGGGTACCGACGATCTCGGCACGGAAGTGCATATATCCCTCTCCGCATATATGCCAAAGACGGAAAAAGAGTGGTCGGATATCTGGAACGAAGGATTCACTCCGTCGGAGGAGGCGGTCGCAGACTTGATTTTTGCCGATGACGACCAAGCCGAAGAGCTTGCTGAAACCATCCGCGAGGCAGACAGCTGGGATGACTGCCAAGACGAGATCAGACACCTGTGTGAGCTTGCCGGACTTTCCGACGAGTATAACGACGCAGACGGAGATACCTTCGAGTGCGTTATCGACCGCGCCGCAGAGTTTTTCGGTGTCACCGTCATCGCGACGGTCGCCGAGGCTCTGAAGTCTCTCCGCAAAAGAACCGGTCTTTCGCAAACGGCTTTCGGCGACATCTGCGGCGGCATCCCCCTCCGCACGATCCAGAACTGGGAATCGGGGATCAGAGAATGCCCCGATTACGTCCTCTTCCTCATAAAATCCCACCTTAAGAGCCAGAACCTCATCTGACACAATCCCGACACACCCGCGGCACATAAGTGATACGCGGGTGTCCTTTTTTTGTGCTAAAATTTAATCAGCAAAAGAAAGGAGCATCCGATATGTACGCTTATAACCCCTATAGCCAGCAGCAGGCTATGGCATACTCGCAGGATATGTATAACTCCCGCCAGTACCAGCAGCCCCGTCCTCAGTACCCGCAGGTCATCCCGGTGCAGGACGAGCTTACCGCGAGATCGGCTCAGATACCAATGGACGGTACCGACACCTACTTCTCCAACTCCCAAGCCGGAGAGATATACGCAAAGCGTCTCTCAATGGTCGACGGCTCGATCTGCTTCGACGTGTATAAAAAGCGCCTGCCGGAATACCCGGAAAAGGAGCGCTATGCCACCGTCGCCCAGCTCGACGAGATCTCCGCAAGACTGAAGAAACTTGAAGGAGGCGATGAGCAGTGAACCCCGTCCAGATGATGATGCAGATGCTTACCTCCGGCGGCAGCCCCATGCAGATTATGCAGCAGCTTGCCGGAAGCAATCCCGCTCTCGCCCCGGCGCTGAAGCTCTGTCAGGGCAAAAACCCCGATCAGCTGAAGCAGACCTTCTATAACCTCTGCAAGAGCAAAGGCATAGACCCGAATCAGGTCGCAAGCCGGTACGGGATCTCTTTACCTCAGTAAATATCGTGCGCACGATATAATATAAAATCACCGAAAGGAATCAAAACATGGAAAACGATTACACCTCCGGCTTCATCGCCGGACAGAACAGCAATAACCGCGACGATATGTTCGGCGGCGGCTGCGGCTGGTTCATCTGGATCATCCTCATCTTCGCCATCTTCGGAGGCGGTATGTGGGGAAACAACCGCGACGACGGCTTCCTCTCCGCCACCATGCAGAGAGGCTTTGATAACAGCACCGTCGTGAGCAAGCTCGACGGCATAACAAACGGTCTCTGCGACGGCTTCTATGCCCAGAACACCACCATGCTGGGCGGCTTCAACGGCACGAATATGGCGATAAAGGACGCACAGTTCAGCGCACGCGAATGCTGCTGCGAGACCAACCGCAACATCGATGCCACCCGCTATGAGGCGCAGAAGAACACCTGCGACATCACAACCGCAATCCACGCGGAAGGCGAGGCGACCCGCGCCCTGATTCAGGCGAACACCGTTCAGGAACTCCGCGACCGCCTTGAGGCTAAAGACCGCGAGCTTCTCACGGCAAACTTCAACCTCAGTCAGCAGGCTCAGACCTACTCCCTCGTCAACGAGATACGCCCGGTCTCCAAGCCTGCGTATATCACCTGCTCCCCCTACGCCGCAAACGGAAACGGCTCCTGCCTCGGCTGCGGCTGTTAAGTCAACCGGAGCCGCATAAAGCCATAAGCCGATAAGCGGCTCCATAAAACAAAAACCCGGAGGGGAAGCTCTCCGGGTTCTCGCCTGAAAAAGGCTGAAAGGATAATTTTATGTGCAGTAATACCTGTAAGCTCTGCCCGAGGCTCGTCCTCTCGCAGGCAGTGACCTTCGCAAACAACACCCTGACGATAAACCTCCCCGCCGGTACCTATACCGACAGACAGAAATACTGTATCGTCATCGCGCAG